>Ga0116176_10000004_pt1 | contig 217507 bp, 221 predicted proteins | sample AD_STIC08_MetaG_FD_89803 | JGI IMG/M metagenome (GOLD analysis project Ga0116176, IMG submission 89803) | Active sludge microbial communities of municipal wastewater-treating anaerobic digesters from USA - AD_STIC08_MetaG | ecosystem: Engineered > Bioreactor > Anaerobic > Digestate | place...
AGATATTCTTCTGTTCTCTGCAGTTAGTACAAGTTAAGCAATAATATTTGTTGACCGCTTTGTCCCATGTAGTTACCGAATACAACAACTTGGCAACAGGCGGCTATTGGCCGCTTTGGGCCCACTTCAGCCTGATAGTCTATCAATTTGGTCGCCATAAAGCGGACTGAAAAAATAACACTTAAATCATATTAACTGCCTGCCGCTTCATTTCATCGTTAACATCAATATATAACTGTGTCGTTGCAATACTTCTATGCCCAGCGAGTGACTGCAACACCCTAACGCCAATGCCTTTACTAGCAAGTTGTGTAATGAAAGTTCTTCGTCCACTGTGGCTTGTTGCTCCATCAATTCCAGCTTTTTCAAACATTCGCCTGAATTTTTGGGCTAGTGCATTTGGATTAAAACTCCCATTACTCTTTTGGGAGAAGAAAAGTGGTGCGTTCAGGTTTCTAATAGGTATTGTTGATACATAATCCGCTAACTCTTGGCTCAATCTTGACCCTATCATTACAGTTCTACCTTTATCACCCTTAGTCTGTTCTGGCTTTAGTCTGATTTCATCTTTGATTTTTCCATCAACGGAAAGTACATCACCGATTTTTATAGCTGCAATTTCACCAACACGCATCCCAGACCAAAAACTGAGCAACACCATTGCCCTATCTCTTGAATAATACCTACCTCCTGAAACAGATTTCAAAACATGTTCCAACTCGGCAATTTTTAGTGTTTTAGCTTGCGGCATAATTACAACTATTATAATTAAATCAAGGGGTTATGTAATATAATTATTTTAGAAAATGTAACTTAATTATCAGTTTGTTACATTTTCTAGGAGGGTAATTGCTTCGGCTAATAATGAACAATCAATGACTGAGCATTTATGGTTGTCGCAGGTAATTACCTGCTAATAATTCAATGTGAAGGAAAGTTAAATGGCATATTTAGATGCTTTAAAAGTTGTTATTGCAGTAAAACCTATTCAACAATCACCTATCCTTAATAGACGCGCTAGGCTGGTAATGAAACTTCAAGAGCAAATTGAGTGCGTAAAGGCTAAAACTGAAGGTCGTGATTATTTTGTGACTAAGTGGAAGTCTATGAAAAGTGATGATGGTGTACGCACTCAATATGAAGAGAAACGTAAAATTCGCCAATGGTGGTTTAATAGTGCCGAGGGTAAGATTGTGTTTGAGGTGAAATACGCTAATAAGAGAATTGAGCTTATTAAAGGTAAAACTGGAATTGAAATTGAAAATCTTGGGGCATTAGTGTCAGCTATTGAGTTGCTAAGAAAGGCGGTTGAAAACGGAGAGCTAGACAGTGGACTGAATATTGCGGCAGGCAATTTTAGACGTACAATAGCAAAATAGCAGGTTGGCAAGTGCTAACTTCAACAATTGACAAGCCCCTATGGAAATAATTGTACACAACGTCATGATGAGCGGCCCGCCGGGCACAGGTAAAAGTATGTTGGCTTCGCGCTTTGCCGGCATTTTGCCGAGCATGACAGAAGCTGAAGCGCTGGAATCTGCCGCCATACAATCACTCAATGGCAATTACAAACTAGAAAATTGGAAGCGCAGACCTTATAGAAGCCCGCATCACACCGCGTCTGGCGTAGCATTGGTGGGCGGCGGTGGTATTCCGCGGCCGGGCGAAATTTCACTGGCGCATCACGGCGTGCTGTTTTTGGATGAACTTCCAGAGTTCGAGCGCAAAGTGTTAGAAGTGCTGCGCGAACCGTTAGAAAGCGGCAAAATCACCATTTCGCGCGCGGCGCGGCAGGCAGATTTCCCCGCTTCGTTTCAATTACTCGCCGCCATGAATCCCTGCCCGTGCGGCTATTTGGGGCATTTCAACAATAAATGTCGCTGTACTCCTGACAACATTGCGCGCTACAAAGCCAAAATTTCAGGCCCGCTGTTAGACCGTATTGATATGCACATCGAAGTGCCCGCGCTAAAAGAAGATGAAATGACTACCGCCGCAAATGCAGAAAATTCAGAAACCATCAGAAACCGTGTAGAAACCGCGCGGGCGCTACAACTCAAACGCCAAGGCAAAGCAAATTTTGCGCTAGGCAGTTTAGAGATTGATGAATTTTGCCAGCCTGACGCCGCGGGTATGGCTTTATTAAAAGCCGCAATCTCTAAATTAAACCTGTCCGCCCGCGCCTATCACCGTATTTTAAAAGTCGCCAGAACCATCGCCGACGTTGCGGGTGAGCCCGCAATTAAGCCCGCCCACATTGCTGAAGCAGTGCAATATCGACGTGGAGATGTAAATTAATCATGCCCTGCGACCCGCATGGGTATTGGGCTGCAGAGCATTTATTATTTAACATAAATGCACAAAAAACAACGAATAATGATAACGAACGGAGGATTGCAATGTGGGCGGTTTAATCGTGCTTTTTATTATTGGGTTATGGGTATTTTTAGTGACAAAGCTGACGAAGTTTTTGAGCAAATGGATACCCGTGTGTAAATTTAGCCCAGCACTTAAAGTATTGTTATTTATATTGCTACTGGTGATGCCGTTTATGGACGAGATTATTGGCGGGTTTCAGTTTAGGGCTTTGTGTAAAGCTGAAGCGGTGGCGATTTATGATGAAGCGAAAGTGCGGGGTAAAATGGTGCATAACCAATCAGCCGAGGAGTACCATTTTACAAACACAATTTTGCCCACATACAAGATTGTATCGCGATTTGCAGACCATACCACCAACGAAGAAATCCTAAGTTATGTGACTTTGCGTTCAGATGGTGGCTGGTTAAGCCGCTGGATTGATTTTAATGGTAATCATGGCCCTCAGACTTTTGATGGAAGCTGTAGTGGCGGTAATTATCTTTTTGAGAATTTAAATATTAAATCTGTTAATAAATAGGATATAAAAATGACAACAATTCACGACGCATATATTAACGCACTGCTTGCTGATGGAACTTACGCTTTAGCCCGCGTAGGGCGCAATAGCTTGCGTATTGCGCCGCATGAAAAATGTTACTTTCGGCGTATTAAGTTTCACTAATACGCCCTACAAAAGTACAAATACATCCGCCCTACAACCTAATATCCATGAGCTCCTAGAGCATCTGTTTTGAGGTTTATTTGCATTAAAAAGTCATAAAATTTTAATTGCGGCGCGGTAATATATACAAACACCTACAAAATCAAACCGCCGCAACATGATAAAATAAGCCATTATTAGCTAATTTATTCAAAGCCTTACTTAATGCAATCACCAACCGAGAAAATACTCCGCGAATTACTCGCCCAACGCATCCTTATTTTGGATGGCGCGATGGGCACGATGATTCAGCGCTATAAGCTGACTGAGGCGGATTATCGCGGCTCACAGTTTAAAGACTTTGCCGCGCCAGCAGGCCAGCGCGAGTTGTTTGTTAAAGGCAATAACGAGCTATTAAGCCTGACGCAGCCGCAAATCGTTCAAGAAATTCACGAGCAATACTTGGCTGCAGGTGCGGATATTATCGAAACCAATACTTTTGGTGCGACCAGCGTGGCGCAAGACGATTACCACATGGCGCATTTGGTTTATGAGATGAACGTGCAATCCGCCAAGCTGGCTAAAGCCGCCTGCCAAAAATACAGCACGCCAGATAAACCGCGCTTTGTAGCAGGTGCGCTCGGCCCCACGCCAAAAACTGCCAGCATTTCGCCCGATGTAAATAACCCTGCCGCTCGCAATGTGAATTTTGACCAGTTAGTGAACGCTTACTTAGAGCAAACCCGCGCGTTGGTGGAAGGTGGCGCAGATATTTTGATGGTGGAAACCATTTTCGATACGCTCAATTGCAAAGCGGCTTTGTTTGCGATTGACACATTTTTTGAAGAAGTTGGCTATAAATTGCCAATTATGATTTCTGGCACCGTGACCGATGCATCTGGCCGTATTTTATCCGGCCAAACTGTCACGGCATTCTGGCATTCGGTGCGCCACGCCAAACCACTCACCATTGGCTTGAACTGCGCGCTAGGCGCGACTTTAATGCGGCCTTATGTTGAGGAAATTTCCAAAATCGCCGATACATTTGTGTGTATTTACCCGAATGCTGGTTTGCCGAACCCGATGAGCGACACTGGTTTTGACGAGACGCCAGATGTGACCTCGAGCTTGGTGAAAGAGTTTGCCGAGAGCGGATTTATTAATATTGCAGGCGGCTGCTGCGGCACAACGCCGCCACATATTAATGCGATTTACGAACAAGTAAAAAATATTGCGCCAAGAAAGGTGCCTCAGCAGCCAATATCCATGCGCCTTTCAGGCCTAGAGCCTTTTATCGTTGATGAAAGTTCTTTATTCGTTAATGTCGGCGAGCGCACCAATGTTACTGGCTCAAAAGCTTTCGCGCGGTTGATAATTAACGAGCAGTACGAAGAAGCCTTGAGCGTGGCGCGCCAGCAGGTGGAAAACGGCGCGCAAGTCATCGACATCAACATGGATGAAGGCATGTTGGACGCCGTAAAAGCCATGACGCACTTTTTGAATCTGATAGCGAGTGAGCCTGATATTGCGCGCGTGCCAATTATGATTGACTCCAGCAAATGGAGCGTGATTGAAGCTGGCCTAAAATGTGTGCAGGGCAAGTCGATTGTCAATTCCATTTCCATGAAAGAAGGCGAAGCAGAATTCTTACGCCAAGCCAAACTGTGCCGTCGTTACGGCGCGGCAGTAATCGTGATGGCCTTTGACGAAAAAGGTCAAGCGGATACCTTTGAGCGCAAAATTGAAATCTGTAAACGTGCGTATGATTTATTGGTAAGCACCGGTTTTCCGCCAGAAGATATTATTTTCGATCCGAATATATTCGCCATCGCCACCGGCATTGAAGAACACAACAACTACGCTGTGGATTTTATCGAGGCCACGCGCTGGATCAAGCAAAACCTGCCACATGCGAAAATCTCGGGCGGCGTGTCGAATGTGAGCTTCAGCTTCCGTGGCAACGAGCCTGCGCGCGAGGCGATTCATACCGTATTTTTGTACCATGCGATTAAAGCCGGTATGACCATGGGAATCGTCAACGCCGGCATGGTGGGCATATACGATGACCTCACGCCGGAATTGCGGGAGCGCGTAGAAGATGTGGTATTAAACCGCCGGCCAGATGCGACTGAGCGCATGATTGAAATCGCTGGCACTTTGGTTGCGGGTGGCAAAAAAGAAGCTGCAACGCTGGAATGGCGGGGTACGCCGGAAAATCCTGTGAGCGTGAATAAGCGCCTTGAGCATGCCATGGTGCATGGCATTACGGATTTTATTGTAGAGGACACCGAAGAGGCGCGTCAAACTATGATGGCGGGTGGCGGCAGGCCGATTCACGTGATAGAAGGCCCCCTCATGGATGGCATGAACGTGGTCGGTGATTTGTTCGGCCAGGGCAAAATGTTTTTACCACAAGTGGTGAAATCTGCCCGCGTGATGAAGCAAGCAGTGGCACATTTAATTCCTTTTATCGAGGCAGAAAAAGCGCTGGAACAAGAACGCACGGGCGTGGTCGCCAAACCAAAAGGCAAAGTTGTCATTGCCACGGTGAAGGGTGATGTGCATGACATCGGAAAAAATATCGTTTCAGTAGTGTTGCAATGCAATAACTTTGAGGTGGTGAACATGGGCGTGATGGTGCCAGCGGCTGAGATTCTTGCCATGGCAAAAGCTGAGAACGCCGATATTATCGGCTTGAGCGGCTTGATTACACCTTCGCTGGAAGAAATGACGCATATTGCAAGGGAGATGCAGCGTGACCCATATTTCCATGGCTTAAAAACACCCTTGCTGATTGGCGGCGCTACGACTTCACGTGCGCATACCGCAGTGAAAATAGCCCCGCATTACGATGGCCCTGTGGTGTACGTGCCAGATGCGTCGCGTTCTGTGTCTGTGATGCAAAACCTTCTCACCCCCGAAAGCCGTGGAGCTTATTTGGCGGAGATTCAGGCGGATTACGAAAAGGCGCGTAAGCAACATGCCAACAAAAAAGGGACGCCATTGCTCACGCTGGCAGAAGCGCGTGCCAATAAGCCTAGATTTCAGTTTCAACCAGTCAAGCCTAAGTTCATTGGGCGGCGCGTGTTCAGGAACATTGATTTGAGACTGATCGCACAATACATTGATTGGTCGCCATTCTTCCAGACCTGGGATTTGGCAGGCAGTTATCCCGCGATTTTAAGCGACAAAGTTGTCGGCGAAGCCGCAACTAAAGTATTTGCGGAAGCACAAGCGATGCTGAAGAAAATTATCGACGGGCGCTGGCTCACAGCGAATGGCGTGATTGCGCTGATGCCTGCCAACACCGTGAATGACGACGATATTGAAATCTACACTGATGAAACTCGGAGCCAGGTCGCGTTTACCTGGTACGGCATGCGCCAGCAAAGCGTAAAGCCCGTTATTGATGGTATTGCCCGGCCTAATCAATGTTTGGCGGACTTTATCGCGCCAAAAGGCACACCTGATTACATCGGACTGTTCGCCGTTACCGCAGGTCTGGGCATAGAAAAAATCGAGCAACGCTTTGCCGATGCGCATGATGACTACAGCGGCATTATGTTCAAAGCGCTGGCAGATCGGCTCGCCGAAGCCTTTGCCGAATACATGCACGAACGCGTCCGCACGGATTTGTGGGGCTACGCGGCGGATGAGAAGCTGGATATTGATGCGCTCATTAAAGAGCAATACCAAGGCATCCGCCCTGCGCCTGGCTACCCTGCCTGCCCGGACCATACGATCAAACCCGATATGTTCAAGTTGCTACAGGCAGATGAAATCAGCATGCATTTGACCGAAAGCTTCGCCATGCAGCCTGCCGCTGCGGTTTCTGGCTTCTATTTAGCACACCCCGAAGCCAAATATTTCAGTGTGGATAAAATTGGCAGCGATCAACTGGAAGACATGGCAAACCGTCGCGGCTTGCCGAAAGCGTATCTGGAGCGCTGGCTGGCGCCAAATTTATCTTGAATAATTAAAACCACATTATGCATATTCACATTTTAGGTATCTGCGGCACGTTTATGGGCGGCATTGCGGTGCTGGCAAAGGCCGCAGGGCACAGGGTTACGGGTTGTGATGCCAATGTTTACCCGCCCATGAGCACGCAGCTTGAAGCGCAGGGCATTGAGCTGATTGAAGGGTTTTCACCCGAGCAGACCAAGCTCAATCCAGATATGTACGTGATTGGTAACGTGGTATCGCGTGGTAACCCGCTGATGGAGGAAATTCTGAATCAGGGTTTGCCGTATATCTCGGGCCCACAATGGCTGGCGGAGAACGTGCTGCAGGGTAAGTGGGTATTGGCCGTGGCTGGCACACATGGCAAAACCACGACATCATCTATGCTGGCATGGATTCTCGAATATGCAGGGCTGGCGCCTGGTTTCTTAATCGGCGGTGTGCCAGAAAATTTTTCAGTTTCGGCGCGATTACCACAAGCCCCTAAACAAGATGCAAAAAGCATTTCACCGTTTTTTGTGATTGAGGCGGATGAATACGACACAGCGTTTTTTGATAAACGTTCCAAATTCGTGCACTATCGTCCACGCACTGCGGTGCTGAATAACCTGGAATTTGACCATGCCGATATCTTTGAAGATTTGGCTGCCATCGAAAAACAATTCCACCATCTGGTGCGCACGGTGCCACAACAAGGGCTGATTGTGGCCAACGGCAAAGAGGCCAGTTTGCAGCGCGTTATCGAAAAAGGCTGCTGGACACCGGTAGAGCAGTTTGGGACCGATGATGATTGGCAAGCGGAGAATGCAAAAGGTGATGGGAGTTTTGATGTGTTATATCAAGGCAAGCCACAAGGCCGCGTGCAGTGGGATTTGCTGGGCGAGCACAACCGCATGAATGCGCTGGCCAGTATCGCCGCAGCGCGCCATGCGGGGGTTGCGGTGGAAACTAGTATTGCAGCGCTGACCGAGTTTAAAAATGTGAAACGGCGTATGGAAGTACGTGGTGTGGTGAATGGCATTACTGTCTATGACGACTTTGCACATCACCCAACGGCCATTGAGACCACCGTGGCAGGTTTGCGTGCTAAAGTAGGCAAAGCGCGCATTCTGGCAGTGCTGGAGCCGCGCTCCAACACCATGAAACTGGGTGTGATGAAAGATGCTTTGCCAGGGAGCTTGAAAGAGGCCGATTTGGTATTTTGCTATGGCGCGAATCTGGGCTGGGATGCAGCCGAAGCGCTTAAGCCGATTGCGACCAAATCACAAACCTTTGAGAACCTGGAGAATTTGGTACAAGCCATTGCAAAAATCGCAAAATCGGGTGACCATATTCTGGTGATGAGTAACGGCGGGTTTGGCGGCGTTCATCAGAAAATTCTTGATACATTGGGCGGGAAAACCTAAGTTTGAGTGCAGCACTTAAACAAACAGAAATGGTGCCTTTGGCGACATTAGCGGGCAAAGTAAGAACTGTCAGCGCAATCAGCGTGGCGATATGGGTTTCTATTCTCATTCATGTCGTGATTCTAAGTATTAAATTCCAGCCAGAGCTTAGAAAACTTGCTGATCGCATGCCTTCGCTGGACGTGGTTCTGGTGAATGCCAAAACCAAGCCGGCGCCTGATAAAGCTGAGCTGCTGGCGCAGGCCAATCTGGATCGTGGCGGCAATACCGAGGCGAACCGCAAGATGAAAACAGCGCTGCCCTCGCCTAAAGAACAAACTACCGAAGTCAAATTAAAGCCGAATTCAGAAGCGCGCAGTGCAGCCAAATCCGCCAAACTAAAAGCACAGGAAGCGCGTGAACAAAAGCGCGTAGACGATCTGGAAAAACAGGCGCAGGAGCTGCTCACACAGATTAATTCCAGCAAAAAAATCGAATCGAATCCTACGCAAAATGCAGCCTCAGCCGAGCCGGAACAAGGCGAGCAGAAAGCCAAGGCCAAGGCGCTGGATCGTGCAGATTTAATCGCAGCGAGCCTGGAAATGGACAGGCTGCAGGCGCAGATCGCAAAACAGCAGGACGAGTATCAAAAACGCCCCAAGCGCAAGTTTATTGGCGCGCGCACCAAAGAATATCGCTTTGCCATGTACGTGGAATCGTGGCGGCAAAAGGTGGAGCGCATTGGCAATATGAATTATCCGGAAGCGGCAAGAGCGCAAAAACTGTATGGTCAGCTTCGCATGACGGTATCGATTAAAGCGGATGGCACTCTTGAAAGCGTGGTAATTGACCAGGCATCACCCCATGAAGTATTAAATGAAGCAGCCAAGCGTATTGTAGAACTGGCTGCGCCTTATGCCGTGTTTCCTGAGGATATCAAGAAAGATACTGACATTTTAAGCATCACCAGGACGTGGACGTTTACCCAAGAAGACGCCCTGCAGACGGAGTGATTTTCTGAAAATGCAAAAAACTCATCGTTGGCTGAGGTTCGCCGTACAAAAACGTACTGTCTTCACCTTGCCGCCTTGATTTTTTTGATTTTGAGAAAATCAATGACTGTTTAATTTAAAGAATTTACATCTCGAGAATTGTTAAAAATTAAGATGACAAATTATTACCAATACCATGTCTTTTTCTGCTTGAATCAGCGTCCAGATGGCGAGGCGTGCTGCCAGGGTAAAGGCGCAGAGGCGGCGTTTGAGCATATGAAAGCGCGTGTCAAAAAACTGGGTTTGAATGGCCAGGATAAGGTGCGCATTAACCGCGCTGGCTGTTTTGACCGTTGTGGTGAAGGCCCCTTGCTCGTCGTATATCCACAAGCGGTCTGGTACACCTTTGTAGATAACGAAGATATAGATGAGATTATCGAAAGCCATTTGATGAATGGCAAAGTGGTGGGACGCCTCGTCGTTTAGCTAATAGATAAAGCGCATTCGGCATGCATTTTTATTTTGTCTTGCAGTAGCTTTTTTGATGCCCCAGAAAGCGCATGGATATTGCTCTGGCGGGCAGGTTCTCCCCAGTGTGAATTGGGAAAATGCCTGTCATCGCTAAAACGGGGCACAATATGCCAGTGTATGTGCGGCGTTTTGTTGCCCAGGCTGGCCAGGTTGATTTTATCCGGCTGCAGCACTTCCCGCATCGCGGTTTCTACTGCAAATACCGTTTTCATCAACCGCTCGCGCTCAGGCGGCGGCAAATCGCTCATTTCCTTGACGTGTGCAATCAGTTCAACGCGGCAATAAGCCGGGTAATCGGCGTCATTCAGCAACACCACGCGGCAAAATCCATCCTGCCACAAGATCTCATGCGGTGTCGGCAAACAAAGTGCGCAGCTCTGCAAGAAGCGTCCTACGAAGCTGCCAGCATGCGGTCAAGCGTGAGCTTGGCAAGCTCTGCATCATGTCTGGGCACTTTAATCTGGTTGACCACATTGCCTTCAGCCAGGTTTTCAAGCGTCCAGGCTAAATGCTGCGGGTCGATGCGCGCCATGGTCGAGCATTCGCACACCACATGGCTCATAAATTGAACCAACTTGCCCTGCGGTTTCATCTGTTCGGCCAGACGGTTGACCAGATTGAGTTCGGTGCCCACCAGCCATTTGGTATTGGCCGGCGCTTCTGAAACGGTTTTCAAAATATACTCGGTTGACCCAACATAATCGGACTGCAGACATACTTCGAATGGACATTCCGGGTGCGAAATCACAAAGCCGTCAGGATGCTCGTTGCGGAATTTGATGATGTTTTGCGGGCGGAACATCTGATGCACCGCGCAATGACCCTTCCACAGCAATATCTTAGCGTTTTTGATTTGCGCTTCGGTGAGGCCGCCCAGCGGCTGGTCCGGATCCCACACGGGCATTTGCTCTAGCGGAATGCCCATTTTATGCCCAGACCATCTGCCCAAGTTCTGGTCGGGGAAAAACAACACTTTTTCGCGCTGCTTAAAGCCCCATTCCAGTATTTTTGTGGCGTTGGTGCTGGTGCATACGATACCGCCATGCTCTCCGCAAAAAGCTTTCAAATCAGCAGCAGAGTTAATGTAAGTCACCGGTGTGATTTGTTCGTCAAAATTCAGCACTTTGTTGAGTTCGCGATAACTGCGCTCAACTTTGGCCAGGTTAGCCATATCCGCCATCGAGCAGCCTGCCGCAAGGTCTGGCAGCACCACTATTTGCTCGGGGCGACTCAGAATATCCGCTACTTCGGCCATAAAATGCACGCCTAAGAATACGATGTATTCGGCATCTAGATTTTCGGTATAGCGCGAAAGTTTGAGCGAGTCACCCGTAAAATCGGCGTGCCGATACACACTCTCATGCTGGTAATGATGGCCCAGAATCACCAGGCGCTTGCCGAGTTTGGTCCGCGCAGCAATAATGCGGCGCTGGCAGTCGGCGTCATCAACTGTCTGGAATTTTTCAAATTTAATCGTAGCAGTTTGCATAATCTTTTATGTAACGCACATGCTTTAAAAGCGTTTATTTTATAACTTTAACTGGTGCAATTCTCCTAATCTTTTTAGTGCATCCACGTTTGTCCAGGAAAATACACGTTTTGCGGCTTCGCGCCAGTCCACCCATTCATAACGCACATGCTCATCCGGAGCCAGTTTGATAGGTAATTTTTCAGGGAGTTCTAAACCGAACAAATGTTCGGTGTTTTCAGTAACGCCCGGTGCATAACGATACCGCCAATGTGGATAAATTTCGTACACATTGGAGGCTTGCCAATCCTGCAAATCGTACTGGGCAGCATGCAGGCCGGTTTCTTCAAGCACCTCGCGGATGGCGGCTTGCAGGGGTGTTTCATCGCCTTCCACGCTGCCGGTGACCGATTGCCAGAAGCCAGCCTTATCGGCACGCTCCATAATCAGCACCTGCAAATCCGGGGTGTGGATCAGTACCAGCGCAGAAACGGGCATTTTGAATGTTTTCATGAATCAAATGGTGCCGGAGAAGGGAATCGAACCCCCGACCTTTTCATTACGAATGAACCACTCTACCAACTGAGCTACACCGGCTGTATAAAATGTGAATAATTATTCTACCCATTTTTACCGGGTGCAGAAGTTAAATTTTTAGGTAGCTGAAACACTACATTTTCTACCACGCCTTGCAATTCCTGCACTTGGTTTGCGCCAAGCTGCCGCAATTTTTCGATGACTTCTTTAACCAGAATCTCGGGTGCGGAAGCCCCTGCTGAGACGCCAATTTTATGTTTTCCAGTTAACCATTCGGCCTTCAAGTGGCTTGCGTTGTCCACCATGTAGGCTTCAACGCCCTGATTCTGTGCTACTTCGCGTAAGCGGTTGGAGTTGGAACTATTGGGCGAGCCGACAATAATGACCAAATCGCAATCGCGTGCCATGATTTTAACCGCGTCCTGACGGTTTTGCGTGGCGTAGCAGATGTCGTCACTTTTAGGTGCCTGAATGCTGGGAAATCTGGTTTTAAGCGCATGAATCACTTGCGCCGCATCGTCTATCGAAAGCGTGGTCTGCGTCACAAACGCGAGTTTTTCGGCATCTTTCACATCCAGATTCGCTACGTCTTCAGGCATTTCTACCAGATACATTCCTTCATTAGATTGCCCCATCGTGCCCTCGACTTCCGGGTGGCCCTTGTGGCCAATCATCACAATTTCCAGGCCGGCTTTGCGCATTTTTTCGACCTCGATGTGTACCTTGGTCACCAATGGGCAAGTGGCGTCAAAAGCGGTCAAACCGCGCGATTCGGCCTCAATGCGCACGGCTTTAGAAACGCCATGGGCACTAAAAATCACCGTGCTGCCAACGGGAATTTTATCCAGCTCATTGACGAAAATTGCGCCTTTTGCATGCAATTCATCGACGACGAATTTGTTGTGTACTACTTCATTACGCACATAAATTGGCGCACCAAATTTCTCCAATGCCTGTTCGACAATAATAATGGCGCGATCGACCCCGGCGCAAAAACCACGCGGGTTGGCGAGCACTACATCGGGATGCGTCATGTTGGGGGTAGCGTCAACTTTTTGGTCATCTCTTGATTGCATAGTATTCAAATCGTTATCTCGACTAATATCAGTAATTGGTGCATCAGGTATAATTGCACAAATTTTTAACAAAATGTTTTAAAAAACAAGCCATGAAAAACACTGCAACATTACTGATTACCTGCCCCGATGCCAAAGGCATCGTAGCGGCGATCGCTGATTTTTTGTATCAGCACAATGCCAATATTTTACACGCAGACCAGCATCAGGATGCAGAAAATAATCTGTTTTTAATGCGCGTGGAATGGGATCTGGCGGGTTTTAATCTGGATGAGGCCGGTTTTAACACGGCCTTTGCGCCAATCGCAGCCAAATTTAACATGCACTGGCAGTTAAAACTCTCGCAGCATAAAACGCGTGTGGCAATCATGGTGTCGCAATATGACCATTGCCTGGCAGATTTGTTGTATCGCCATAAAAGTGGCGAGCTGGCATGTGAAATTCCGCTGGTGATCAGTAACCATCGCGATACCGAAGCCTTGGTAAAGTTTTATGGCATCGATTTTCACCATATTGCGGTGAATAAAGACAACAAGCCGCAAGCCGAAGCGGCGCAATTCAAGCTGTTTGACGATTACCAGATTGATTTGATCGTGCTGGCGCGCTATATGCAGATTTTGTCGCCAGATTTTGTCGCGCGCTATCCGCAGCGCATTATTAATATCCACCATTCTTTCCTGCCCGCGTTTATCGGCGCACGGCCCTATCACCGTGCGTTCGAGCGCGGCGTGAAACTTATCGGCGCGACCAGCCATTACGTGACCGAAGTATTGGATGAGGGTCCGATTATTGAGCAGGATATTGACCGGATATCGCATCGCGACCAGGTGGAAGACCTGATTCAAAAAGGCCGTGATCTGGAGCGTGTGGTGCTGTCAAAAGCGGTTAGCTGGCACATTGAAAATCGTATTTTGCTGTATGCTAATAAAACGGTGATTTTTGATTAGCTTTAATCCGGACGTAAAAAAAGCGAAGTAGTAACTTCGCTTTTTTTATTTCAGCCAGCAGATCCGATTACATCTCTGCTGGAACCATATCTGGCAACGGTTCTACGACATCATCATCATAAGCAGCAATTTCAGGCAAGCCACCATTATCACCAGCACCAGCAGCGCTGCCACCTGATGAAGCGCAGCCAGCAATAAATAACATCATTAAAGCCATTAAAGCAATTACTGATTTATTCATTCTACTTCTCCCCTTGTGTTAATTAATATAATTTTAACAGCAAACCTCTCGACGATAATTTACGCCTAAGTACCGAATTCTGCAAACATTTTTGTATTTATTGGTTGTTATTTGAGCAAGGTTTCTAAAGCAAATAAATCCGTGATTTTTTCGCGCTGCCTAATCACAGAAGTTTTGTCGCCATCCACCATAATTTCAGCAGCCCGTGGCCGCGTATTGTAGTTGCTGGCCATACTCATGCCGTAAGCGCCTGCTGATTTTATAGCGAGCAAATCACCTTCTTGCAAATTAAGCGCACGGTCATGTCCCAGGAAATCGCCACTTTCGCACACCGGTCCAACAATCTCGTAGTTTGTAGTATCGCCTGCGCGCGGCGTCACTGCCGCAATGTCGTGATATGCGTCATATAACGCCGGACGCATCAGGTCGTTCATAGCGGCATCCACAATGGCAAAGTTTTTGGTTTCGGCGAGTTTCAGGTATTCGACTTTTGTCAGCAATACGCCTGCATTGCCCACCAGTGCCCGGCCTGGCTCTAACAGAAGTTTTACATTCCTGTTTGCTAATTTATCTAAAATCGCTTTGGCATACAGGCCGAATTCAGGCGGTGTTTCGTCGCTATAGGTAATGCCGATGCCGCCACCCACGTCAATGTGTGAAATGTGAATACCATGGGCCTCAAGCGCATCGACCAACCCTAATACGCGATCCAGCGCATCAATAAATGGCGATAGCTCGGTAATCTGTGAGCCGATATGGCAATCCACGCCATGTACGGCAATATTGGGCATGCGGGCGGCCTGCACGTAAACATCCACCGCATCCTCAAATGCCACGCCGAACTTATTATTTTTTAGGCCGGTGGAAATATACGGGTGCGTTTTGGCATCCACGTTCGGGTTTACGCGCAACGATACTGGTGCGATTTTACCTATTTCGCCCGCCACAGTGTTCAAACGTGTCAATTCGCTGGCAGATTCCACGTTAAAACAAAAAATACCAGCCTTAAGCGCAGCGCGCATTTCATCCGCAGTTTTGCCCACACCGGAAAATACCACTTTTTGCGGGTCGCCACCGGCCGCGAGAACGCGCGCCAATTCGCCGCCAGAGACGATATCAAAACCCGCTCCCAACTTGGCAAACAAATTCAGAATCGCAATGTTCGGGTTGGCTTTTACTGCAAAACAAATCAGATGGTTGGCATTCACCAACCCGGCTTGAAAGCTTTTAAAAGCTTGAGTAAGGGCGGCCTTGGAATATACATAGCATGGCGTGTCAAACTCCTGTGCGATTTGGCTGAGTGCGACATTTTCGGCATGCAACTCGCCATTTTTTAGGTTAAAAGCATTCACGGTAATTTTTCTTTAGTATTCTTTTGATGGGGTTATAGCTTCAGGGCTGGCTTGCGGCGCGGTCTTAGGCACTTCTTGCGTACTATTTTTTTGCGGGTAGCGCTGCTCAGGAATATACAACGGCCCTTTGGTGCCACAGCCGGTTAAAGCGCTGCAGCTTAAGCACATCGCTACAACACAAAAAAATAGTTTAGGCATCACAATCTCGCAATAAAACTCAATGGCGATATTTTATCATTGAATGGCAAGTAAGGCGGAATGCTGAATAGGCTAAAATTTTAAGTCTATATTTGCCGCTCATTCTGCTAATTTATCCGATTGTCGGATACTGCTAGACATAGCCATCAAGGCTTTGGCATGATTCAATCAACCGAAAAAGGGTATACAAAATGAATACATCAAAAGTAATGCAAAAAGGGCTTACGCTCATTGAACTGATGATTGTCGTGGCGATTATCGGTATTTTGGCAGCGATTGTCGTACCAAGTTACAGAGAATATGTACAACGTGCTCGCGCGGCTGATGCCACCGGCACACTGGCAGATATGCGTATTCGTATGGAGCAATACTTTCAGGATAACCGTACTTATGCTGGCGGCCCATGTGCGGCACCAGCTGGAGCTGATATTGTACATTTTACCTTCAGTTGCACAGGCGTTCCAGATGGCACAACTTATATGCTAAATGCACAAGGCCAGGCCGCTGGTAATATGGGGGCTTATAGCTATAGTGTTGATCAAAACAATGCCAAGAGCTCGGCTTTTAACGCTGGTTGCTGGTCGCTTAAACCTGATGGTTCTTGCTAATCATGTTCACGCTTAAACAAACCGGTTTTTCACTGATAGAGGTGATGGTTGTCGTTGCCATTATCGGGATAACCGCGGCAGTCGCTGTTCCCAGCTATCGCACTTGGATTCAGAACACCAAAATTCGTACCGCAGCTGAATCGATACATAACGGCATCCAAAAAGCCCGTTCTGAGGCGCTCATGCGGAATACACCGGTGCAATTTACTTTGGGGGCCAATTCTGCCTGGACAGTTCAATGTGTCAATGCTGGCGCTTGCCCAGATTTAGCCGGCGGTGTTGTGGAGTCGCGTGATAATCAAGAAGGCAATACAAGCGATGTTGTTATCAATGCAACCCCAGGTGGGGCGACAAACGTAGTGTTTGACAATTTGGGCATCAAGTCTACTGCCGTGGCTGGCCAACTAACCCAAATAGATGTGGATGTTGCAGACTTGGATGCTGCGGATAGCCGTGATCTAAGCATCACCATCGGCGGAGGTGGCAATGTGCGTGTGTGTGATCCAAATGCCAGCGCTACAGATCCACGCAGGTGTTGATTAAATTTTTTTGAGAAAAGCATGATGAAAAATATATCTTCAACTAGAGCTAACATGCAAAAAATGCACAAACAGCCTGGCTTGCAGCAGCAAGGGGCGGTTTTGTTAGAGGCATTAATTGCGGTATTGATTTTTTCATTTGGCATATTGGCGATTTCCGGCTTACAGGGCGCGATGATGAAAAACACCGCCGATGCAACCTATCGTGCTGAGGCGAGTTACATTGTGCAGCAACGTATCGGCGCTATGTTGGTAGATCCAATCGCTCTTGGTGGAGGTTCGTATCCAGTTGCATCATTGCCAGCAGGCAATTTAACAATTACTCCGCTCAGCGCCAGCCGCTTGCAGTTTGTGGTGAACTGGCAAGTGCCAGGTGAAGCGCAGCATAAATATGAAGCAGTCACCACTGTCTTTACAGCGAGATAACGATGAAAAAAATTACACAAACACTGCGTTATCAATCGGGCTTCACCATTGTCGAGCTGATGGTCGGGCTGGTAATCGGCTTGATTGCATCGTTGGTGATTATGCAAACGTTTTCTGCTTTTGAGGGTAGCAAGCGCAGTACCACCGGCATTGCAGATGCGCAAACCAATGGCAGTATCGGGCTTTATATGCTGCAGCGCGAATTGCAGTTTGCCGGCTATGGTATCCCTGTGATCAGCGGCACCATGCCGCAAATTAATGTACGGCCTGATCAATTAACCTTCCAGGATTACACCAACAAAACGCAGGCAGAAATTGATGCCGCTTATGCGACGGCCTTAGCGAACTACAACACTAAAATTGCCGCAGATACTGCAACCGTGCAATCGGGCGAGGTTTATTCCGCGCTTAAGTGCAACCCTGCGCCCACATTGGCGCTAGATGTAGATAACGACCCAGCCACTGCTGATGTAACAATCGACGTGATTACTCCAGTGGTGATTACAGAAGGAGTTAGTAGCGACACAATTGCTATCCGCTACGGCACGACTACTCGCGGAGGAATGCAAACCAGAGTCGTTTCGCCTTTTGGTACCGACACTGTAACGGTTGAAAACAATATGGGCTGTCGCGCTGGCGATGTGGTGCTGGTGACAAGAAATTCAAATTCAGGTGATACCACTTGCGTAGCTACTAAAGTAACTTCTACCAATGCTCAGCTTGATGCTGCACCTAATTCAATATTAGTGGTTTCTAATGCAGGTATGGCACTCAATAATCGGCTTGCTTGTTTAGGGCAGGTAAGACAAATGACTTTTGCTGTCAATGGTAACCAATTACAAAAAAATGGTCAAAATGTAATTGGCGACATTGTCAGTTTGCAGGCGCAGTATGGCATTGCAGCCACTGCCAATAGTGAAATTGTAAATCAGTGGGTAGATGCCTCGGGCGGTACTTGGGCAGCACCAACAGTCGCAAATCGCAATCGTATCAAAGCGGTGCGCATAGCGCTTGTGGCTAGAAATAATCTACTGGAAAGAAACGTGGTAAGCCAGGCTTGCACAGGCGCGGCAACCGGGCCGGGCAGAGTGTGTGTATTTGGTGGTGATATTAATTTAGCTGCTACAGACGTTGGCGCGGATTGGAATCGCTATCGCTACCGTACTTATGAAGTGATTGTGCCGCTTAGAAACGTGCTGGCTGCTAGCCCGCAACTATAAGAGCCATAACGATGAAAGCCCAAGTAATGAGTAATGAAGGCTAAAGTAATGAAAGACGGTGATTTTATGTTGAATAAACTTGATACGCAAAAAAGCGATATGCGCAAAAGCCATGCATTTAAAGACTGTGGTTTTAAAAACTATGGCTTGGCCAAGCGTCAACAAGGTTTGGTGTTATTTATCGCCTTAATTGCTTTGGTTGCGATGTCGCTGGCTGCTGCTGCGTTGGTTCGTTCGGTAGATAGCGGCGTATTGGTAGCAGGCAATCTGGCGTTCAAGCAATCTGCAGTTATGTCAGCAGAATCAGGCGTTGCGGATGCCTATAAATATATTACCGATAACGCTGCTACCTTAACGGCCAATTCAGCCGGATATTTTGCCAGTTTTGATCCTGTTTTTGATGATAACCGTATGGCAGTCGATTCAAGTACATGGGGTAGCGGCAACTCTTTTGCAGTCACTAAAGATGTATATGATTTAAGCGGAAACGAAACCCGCTATATTATCCAACGCATGTGCCGTACTACGGGCGCGGTAGATCGCGATAAATGCCTGGTGGGTACGGGTAATGCGGCAGCCAACTCCAAAGGCGGTAAGAGCGAAGGCGGCGGTGCTGGCGGCGGCGGTTACGATGCAGCCACAGGCGGTTCAGATGCCGTGGTGTATCGCGTGACTGCGCGTGTAGCGGGGCCTAAAAACACTTTTAGCTATATACAGGCCTTTTTATATTAATTTTTTATCGATAGATATTTTTACCAGATTTTTTAAGGGGTCTCAAAATGACATCCACAACTAAAACCAATATTCAAGCCAAATTTAAAAACATGTTTACGCAGATAACCAGTCTGCTAATTGTGGGCATAGCGTCACTCACCTTTTCTGTGGGCGTCAATAACGCAAACGCGACTGATCTTGGGTCTGCACCGCTGGTGAGCGCCACTACGGGGGATGTATTGCCCAACCTCATGTATATATTGGATAACTCAGGCAGTATGAGCTGGGATTACATGCCGGATTATGTGAATGATAGTAATAAATGTAAAAGTACTACGAGTGACATATTTAGCGCCAGTTGTGTATTTGGTGACCCGCCTTATATGACAAAAGATTTCAATTCAATCTATTACAACCCGGACATTACTTACACCCCAGCCATCAATGCCAATGGCACTTTAAGAACGTCCATGACCAGTGCCAATACCGCAGGCTGGACTGCCGTACCTGTTGATGCTTATGGGATTTACAGCACAAGTAATACCAGCTTGGTGCCCAATCTGGCTAGAACTGTGGGCTACCCAGACCGTGTTTGGTGTAACACAAATGCCGCCAGCAGTGCAGATTTAGTTAATCCACTGGTATGTAAGAAAAATAGCCAATACATTTATCCAAATTTCGTTTCTGGTAATCAATTAGCGTCATTTAACCAACCCTATACTTTGCGTGATTACCCTTATTACTACACGGTGGCTGCGGGCGAATACTGTACCGATAAAAACTTAACGAGTTGTGTTGTTTCAACAGTACCCGTCGGAGCTAATACATTTCCTGCCAAGCTACGCTGGTGTAACTCTTCTGCACGTACAACATGCCAGGCAAAATATAATGAAACAACGAGCTATACCTATGCAAAATGGTCTGGTATTAGCAGTGCAACCGGAGCTACGGGAAAAATTAAAATCAATGCAGATACGGCCAATGGTACTTCACCAGTTGTGTTAAGCGTTACCAACATCACGGTAGATGGGGTCAGGATTATTCCAACCACACCTAGCCCAGCTTTAACAATTACAGATACCATTAATGCTACGCAGCGCAACTCATTAGCAGCTAATATTGCAACTGCAATTAACACGTTTGTACCTGGTAGTGGAGACGACTTTACGGCAACTGCTTCAGGTGATGAGGTGACCATTGCCCGCGTGGCGCCTGGTACTTTTAATGGAACTATAGTTCTAACTGCATCAACCGGACCTGCAGCAACCATACCCGGCACCAAGGCGGCGGGCAGTATTACCTTTAGCCGTGCGCGAAACAGTGCCACGATGAGCAGTATTACCGTTACCACCAGTGCCGGCCCGGTGGTGATCATGAACAGTACGGTTACTGCATTGCCAGGAAATAGTACTGGTCAAAATAGCGATTTGGCCACTAAAGTAAAAAATGCGATCAATACGTTAACTGCAACCTCTGGTTACTCCGCCAGTTGTACCGGCGGCACCACTTGTACAGGCGCTACGGTGAATATCGCGGCGGTTAATTTCGGGCCACAATATAATGGCCCGATTTCGACCAGTATTGGGGGTAGTTCTGTAAGCTCCGGTGACATAAGATACAGCACATCTGCATTAGCAGGGGGCGCCAACCAAATTAATCCCGGTACCTTCACAATACCTAACACGATTACCCAGTTTGCCGGCGGCACAGCAGTGGTGAATAGTTTTAGCCGTGTGGATATTGTGCCTACCACGCTAAGTTATGCTAAAGCGGCTACCAGAACCGATTGTGCAGGCTCAACTTGTACTTATGACGAAGAAATGACCAACTTTGCTAACTGGTATAGCTATTACCATACCCGTATGCAGATGATGAAAACCTCCACCAGCCATGCGTTTAAACCCATTGATACGCGCTTCCGTGTTGGGTTTATTACGATTAGTAATATGTCTACCTATTACTTACCGGTAGCGCAGTTTGATGCAACACAAAAAGCCAGCTGGTATACCAAATTATTTTCAGCCGGCGGTAGTAGTGGTACACCGCTCAGATCTGCATTGACTACTGTTGGCCGCATTTATGCAGGTAAAAATCCAGTTTCTGGCTTTACTGCAGACCCGGTGCAGTATTCATGCCAGCAAAACTTTTCAATTTTAACCACAGATGGTTACTGGAATACAGACAGTGATTCAAATGTGGTGGGTATAAGTGGTAGTGGTTCGGTAGGCAATATGGACGGTGGCACAACGCCAAGGCCGATGTTCGAAGGCCCCACTGCAGTTTCTAACAGTTTGGCGGACGCGGCTAAATATTACTATGACACCGATTTGCGCACCTCTGCCTTAAGTAATTGTACCGGCAGCACAAGGCCAGATGGCTCCACAGGCGATGTTTGTGCAAACAATGTGTTTGTTACCTCGACAGATAACAATAGCAAGCAACATATGACAACCTTTACATTGGGACTGGGGGTGGATGCTTCGCTTGCTTACACTTCTGATTATAAAACAGCCGAGTCAGGCGATTTTTTCGAGCTTAAACAAGGTACACGCAATTGGCCAGTGCCGGTTGCAAACTCACAAACGGCGGTAGATGACTTGTGGCATGCGGCAGTGAATGGACAAGGTACCTACTTTAGCGCGAAAGACCCTAATCAACTAGCGACTTCTTTAAGTGATGCCTTGAGTTCTATCAAAGCAAAAGTGGGGGCGGGTGCAGCAGCAGCGACCAGTACGCTAAACCCGGTTTCTGGCGATAACTTTACTTATGTGGCCAGTTATACCAGTGTGAAATGGATTGGTAATCTGGAGGCAAGAACGGTTAATACCAATACAGGTAAAGTGAGTGAAGATGCGACATGGTGTCTGGAAAACGTGATTGCTGATTCCTGTGCTGCGCCTAGCAGTATTGTGTCAATTCCTGGAACCGCAGCAACTGGCAACAGCACGACCTATCAGTGCGTTACCCCTGGTGCGACAACTGCTACCTGTGCTGCACCAAGCATATTGGATGGCACAGATTGCAAGACTGAAATTGCTACATTCTGCACCGGCACTTTGCAAAGTTTGGTGAGCGATGCTACAGATACACGCACCATTTTCATGAATGTAAATGGTGCACTGGGTAGCTTTAGCAGCAGCAATTTGTCAGTAGTTGGTAAAAGCACTAACTTTGATAACGCCTTTTTGGCAACAAAATTAAGCCAGTGGAGCAGTCTAACCACTGCACAGCAAGCATTGGCGAACAGCACCAGCTTGGTGAGCTACCTGCGCGGCAATACTGGCTTTGAGGACCGTGCAAGCAATGCTCCACCAACTACCGCTACGGACAATAGATTATATCGCTTCCGTGAAGCCACTTTGGGTGATCTGGTGGACTCCACTCCCGTGTATGTGGGTGCGCCCAAGGCTAACTTTAGCGACCCGGGTTACGGTACCGCTACTACACTGGGTTCATTTAAAGCGACGCATGCAACCCGCGCGGGCACGGTATATATTGGCGCTAACGATGGCATGTTGCATGCGATCAATGCGGTGGATGGTACAGAGCGCTGGGCATATGTGCCCACCATGGTGTTAGATAATATGTGGAAGATTGCAAGTAAAAACTACGATATTTCTCACTCTTACTATGTAAATGGTGACATTGTTGTGAACGATGTGTGTACTGCAGGCTGCACCTCAGCAAGCACTGCCGTCTGGAAAACAATCTTGGTGGCAGGCCTGAATGGCGGTGGCAAAGGTTTCTTTGCCTTAGATATTACCAACCCGAATTCGCCGGCTTTGCTGTGGGAGTTTGATACTACAGACGATAGTGATATCGGTTATTCTTACGGAAACCCGATTGTGACCAAAAAAGCCGATGGTACCTGGGTTGTGCTGATCACCTCCGGTTATAACAATACAACCGGCAGCACCCCGGGTAAAGGCTTCCTGTATGTACTGAATGCGGCTACTGGTATAGTCATTAGCAAATATGACACGGGCGCGGGTGATGCAACAACCCCTAGCGGGCTGGCCAAGATTAATACTTATGTGCCGGATGCGATCATTAACAACACGGCAGAGTTTGTGTACGGTGGTGACCTGTTAGGTAATCTGTGGCGTTTTGATATTAATAGTGCACAGTCAAGCACAAATCCATTCAAGGTTGCCGTGCTTAAAGACCCTGGCGGAAATACACAACCAATTACCGTGCGCCCTGAATTGGCAGAGGTTAATGGTAAGCGCGTTCTTTATGTGGGTACAGGCAGATATTTGGGTACGAGCGATTTGACGGATATGCAACAGCAGACTATTTATGCTATTGCTGATGATGCATCTGCAACACCTGCTACATTGGATAATCCACGCAGCAGCTCATTAATGGTAAAACAAGTGTTGGTAAATGACACAGGAACTTCAACTAGAAGTATCCAACAGCCTCCTAATCCAGTTAGTTTTGCTACTGGCAGAGGATGGTATATTGATTTTCCGGATAGCGGTGAGCGTCAGAATGTACCAGCGCAGTTAGTGTTCGGTACTTTACTGTTACCGACTACGGTGCCGTCCAATACTGTCTGTTCTCCTGGCGGTTACGGCTGGCTTAACTTCCTGGACTATAAAACAGGTGCCTCTGTTGCCGGCAATGTGGTTGCAAGCAAAACCAATGCACCAATTGTGGGTATCAACGTGTTGTATGTTAAAGGCAAGCCGGTGGTTAATATCGTGACTGCGGATAACCCGACGCCAACATTCCCACCGGAGCAGCCTAAGTTTACTGGAGGTAGCGAATCCGGCTTTACAAACCATCGGGTGATTTGGCGAGAATTGCTAGACGAGCAGTAGATTCAAGGTTGTAAGAAAAGCCACTGTGAGATCAACCACAGTGGCTTTTTTATTTGTTTCTAATTAATTATTTTTAATTAATTTAGCTGTAATGAGGCCATTGATTAACCCAAAAACCAGGGCAGCAAGTGCAAAAATGGGGATTAAATAAATAATTCCTGTATGCGGTATCAGCCATAAGCGCACCACAATCAATTGTCCGGCAATATGCGCGAAGGCTGCGAGAATGCTGAGCGTGATGGCACTAAAGTATTTTTTTGGCAGGTATTGTGCTAAAGACAAGGCAGTTAGACTCAAAAGCGCGCCAGATAAGCTGAGTACGAATGTAGGTGACAAAAACTGGCCAAGCAGCAAGCTGCTGGCAAATACGCGCAGCAGGCTTACCCAGGCGGCGGTGGCAAAGCCGTATTCGTACAGCACGAATAACGTCACAATATTGGCGATGCCTGGTTTTACGCCGGGCAATGGCGACGGAATGACAGCTTCAATCATGTGCAGCCCAATCGCCAGCGCGGTGAGTTTGGCGATGTGGTGATCTTCAGCCGTGGTGCTGATATTAATAGTTGAGTGAGTCATAGCTGCTTTTTTCGCCCATCAATTGCAGGCTGATCTGGTTGGGTAAACAAATGGCCACTTGACCTGCACGGCTTAACCAGCCTTGATGTACACAGTACTGGTTGCGGCACGGCGATTGTTTGAAGCGCACTTTACCCTGGTTGATGACAATAATGGATTCACCAATCGGGCCTTTGATATGCAGCTCGCGGGTCTGGTTTAAATCGAACGTGCCGACAATTTGATTGCCTTGCCTGATTTTAAGATTACTTGCCTGTTCAAATACCCAAAAGCTCTGGAACATGAAAATAACCAGCGCAAAGCTGGCAAAAATAACCAGCCAGTCGCCGATAAGCGGTTTAGGGTGATGGCTGAATTTGAACGGCATGTTTAGCAGCCTCTTTGTCTAACCAGATAATCCGTTTTGACATCGTTTTGCTCACCAAAATCTTGTCTGCAGATTCAATCACAAGATAATTTTCTACCCCCATTGCTTTGGCGGCTTCAGCACGCGCTTCCGGGTTGGCGATGAAAATGGGCTTGGAGGCCACATCGGACAACGTTCCTGCATTGTTTTGTGGTGGAATCAATACGGTCACCGACTCTACACCTTGCACCGGGTAGCCGGTAGCAGGGTCGATAACGTGGCAGTAACGCTTACCATCAAGTTCAAAGTAGCGCTGATAATCACCTGAGGTGCCAATCGCCCAGCCGCTTTCGAGATCCAGCGTAGCAATCGCATTAGGTTTGCGTGGGTGTTGGATGCCCACGCGCCAGGGCTTATCGCCGTGTTTGCCGAGTGCAATAATGTTGCCGCCAATATTGATAAGAGCATTTTTAGCGCCCTGCTGGCGTAAATAAGCTAAGGCAATATCCAGTGCATAGCCCTTGGCATAGCCGCCCAGATCTAGTTGTACTGCCGGATTGTTGCTATAAGCGGTGTTACTTTGAATGACAATATCAGCCATTTGCGGGTTGGCTTGCACTAAGTTGTGCAGCTTATTTGCATCCACTTTAACCGGCTTGAATTCATCGTGATGAAACCCCCATGCTTCAATCAGACTGCCAATTGCGGGGTTGAAAGCACCTTTAGATTGAATGGATAGCTTGGCTGCATCGGCAATCATCTTTGCAACATCGGGCTGGATGGAGACAGGTGTTTTGCCTTGCGAAAACGCCTGGTTTAGCGTCTTAAGCTCACTCGGGTGCCAGGTGTGCAAGCGATTATGCAGCGACTGAAAGTTGCGGATAATTTCATTGGAAAGCATTTGCGCTTTTGCTTCTGATTCGCCGTAAATGGTGATATCAACCAATGTGCCAAACACATAGCTTTGGGTGTTGTAGAGCGGTTCTGGTTTTGTGCAGCCAGCCAGCAAAAAGCCAAGCAAGAAAATGAGAAATAAGCGCATAGGCGTAACTATATTTCTAACTTCCTTCTAGCGCCTGCATGAAAACTTGAGCGGGCTTGCAGGAGGTTTGCGCGGCAATTTCTACCATGCCTGTCGGGCTAGTGACGTTGATTTCGGTGAGATATTCGCCAATCACATCAAGACCCACCAAAAACAGGCCTTCCTGTTTAAGTGTTTTGCCGATGCTTCTGGCGATTTCCAGATCGCGCTGCGTAAGCGGTTGTGCAACGCCGGTGCCACCCGCAGCCAGATTGCCGCGCGTTTCTCCTGCCTTGGGGATGCGTGCTAAAGCATACGGTAGCGGCTCGCCATTAATCACAATGATGCGTTTGTCGCCTTGTTTGATTTCTGGCAAATAGCGTTGCGCCATGACGGTTTGCGTTTCAAACTTCGTAATCGTTTCCAGAATCACGCCGATATTGGGATCAGTCTGCGTGAGCCGGAAAACTCCGCTAGCACCCATGCCATCAAGTGGTTTTACTACAATATCCTGATGTGTGGCCAAAAACTCGCGAATTAGGCCATTGCGGCTTGTGACTAGAAACTCAGGCGCAAATTGTGGAAATTTAGCGATGGATAATTTCTCATTCCAGCTACGCACCGCGCTGGGGTTATTGATCACGTGGGAGCCTTGCTGAACGGCCAGTTCAAGTAAATAGGTGCTGTACAAGTATTCGTTATCAAACGGCGGGTCTTTGCGCATTAAGATTGCGTCAAAATGCTTAGGTAAAACTTCTTCAGGTTCATTGAGCGCATACCAATTTACCGTATTCGAAAATTGAAACTTTTTGGCATTAACCTTGACCGATTCATTGCGCAAAAACACATCATGCTGCTCGCACACATACAAGGCATGCCCGCGCCCACTGGCCTCTCGCATGATTGCCAGGCTGGTGTCTTTATAGCTTTTTAGACTTTCCAGCGGGTCGAGAATGATTAGTAGTTTCATAAATAGCTATTGATTTAGCGGATCATTTTCCTGCAGCTCAATGGCTGCAGCAAGCAAAGCCAGGCGGGCAACCACGCCGTAAGCATAAAAACGGTTTGGCGCTGTGTCCGGTGCGTCAGTACAGTCCGGCAGAGTGCAGGGCTTTTCAAACGCCAATGGCACAAAGTGGGAGCCTGGCGCATTAAGATTCTCATCCACACCGCGCCCAGTATGCACGCGGTAAAAACCGCCAATCACAAAGTGATCCATCATATACACTACTGGCTCGGCAACCGCCTCATTGATGCTCTCAAAGGTATACACACCCTCTTGAATAATCACCTCCGAGACTTGCAAACCTTCTTTGACCACCGACATTTTATTGCGCGCCTTGCGGTTTAAGTCACGTACATCATCTGGGGATTTTACCGTCATAATGCCCATGCCGTAGGTGCCGGCATCGGCTTTTACAATCACAAACGGGTCTTGTGTGACGCCATATTCTGCATATTTGGCCTTGATTTTTGTCAGCAATTGTTCAACTCTTAAGGCCAGACATTCTTCACCAGTGCGTGCGTGAAAATCAATTTCACCGCAGGTCTCAAAATAAGGGTTAAGCAGCCATTCATCAATTTCTAACAACTTGGCAAACTCAGCTGCTACGCGGTTATAGGCGGAAAAATGTTGCGACTTGCGGCGCGTGCTCCAGCCGGCATGCAGCGGTGGAATTAGATTTTGCTCCAGATTTTCAAGGATGTCCGGAATACCTGCCGACAAGTCGTTATTCAGTAGAATCGCACAGCTGTCAAAGTCGCCAAGCGCTTTGTGAATGAGCTTAATGCGGTTACCAACACGCACTACAGGCTCAAGCAACAAGTGATGTCCATCGTGCGTTTCCAGCGTGGTAGGCTGGGTAATTTCGGGCGAAATACTGCCAACACGCACATCCAGACCCGCCGCTTTCATGATATTGACCAGCTCAACCACATTGCGCAGATAGTAAGTGTTGCGTGTATGATTTTCGGGGATGATGAGCAAGCGGTGCGCCTCAGGGCATACTTTTTCAATGGCCACCATCGCGGCTTGTACGCTTAAGGGTAAAAATTCCGGGTTGAGGTTGTTAAAGCCGCCAGGAAACAAATTGGTATCGACCGGGGCGAGTTTAAAGCCGGAATTCCGCAAATCGACACTGGCATAAAACGGCGAGGCATATTCCAGCCACTGTGTGCGAAACCAGTGTTCAATCATCGGCATCGCTTCCAGCATGCGCTTTTCCAGGCTAAGCAGCGGGCCGTTCAGTGCGGTGGTTAAATGTGGAACCATGTTGTCTTTCTATGTTAATTGATGCGCTTGCAAATCCGCATGATAGCTACTTCTTACCATGGGGCCGCTGGCGGCATTATTAAAGCCCATGGCGTGAGCTTTTTGTTTTAATGCATCAAAAATGGCAGGTTCAACATAACGCGTCACCGGTAAATGATGCACGCTGGGTTGCAGATATTGGCCCAGCGTGAGCATGCTGACGTGATGCGTGCGCAAATCCTGCATGACCTGTAAAATCTCGTCATCAGTTTCACCCAGGCCAAGCATGAGGCCAGATTTGGTGGGAATGTGCGGGTACAACTGGTTAAAGGTTTTAAGCAAATTGAGCGAGTTCTGGTAATCCGACCCTGGGCGTGCTTGCTTGTACAGGCGCGGCACGGTTTCAAGATTGTGGTTCATCACATCGGGCGGCGCTTTGCGCAGTATTTCCAGTGCGACATCCAGCCGGCCGCGGAAATCCGGCACTAGAATTTCAATTTTGATGTTGGGCGATTGTTCACGCACGGCGTGGATACAATCGACAAAATGTTGCGCACCGCCGTCTTTTAAATCGTCACGGTCGACACTGGTGATGACCACGTACTTAAGCTGCATTTGGGCTATAGTACGGGCCAGATTTCCGGGCTCTGCAGAATCAGGCGGCAACGGCTTGCCATGCGCCACATCGCAAAATGGGCAGCGGCGAGTGCAAATGTCACCCAGAATCATGAAAGTCGCGGTGCCGCCGCTGAAGCACTCGCCGATATTCGGGCAGCTCGCTTCTTCACACACGGTGTGCAGGTTATTTTCGCGCAATACGCGTTTGATCTCCTGAAAGCGCGCCGAATCCGGCGCTTTCATGCGTATCCATTCCGGTTTGCGCAGCATGGGCTGCGGAACGATTTTGATGGGGATACGCGCAGTTTTTTCAGCATCAATCTGTTTGACGCCTGCGACTTTCTTTAAGGTTGGTTCGGTCATTGATTCAAATTCCCGGATAATTTTTGCAGCAATTGTTTGCCTAATTCCTGCGCGGTTTTGGTAATGCCTAAGTCTTTGGCTTGCGTCATTAGCAGGCCCACATAGCCGCAAGGATCAATGGCTTCGAATGGGGATAAATCCATGTCCACGTTCAAACTCAGCCCATGATAACAGCAATTATTTTTTAGGCGTAAACCAAGCGAGGCGATTTTTTTACCGTCAATATAAACTCCCGGTGCGTCTTTTTTGGTGACAGCATTGATTTGATATTGAGCTAATAGCTCAATGATAGTCGTTTCGATAATATTGACGAGCTGCCGCACATTCAAATTGCGGCGTTTTAAATCGATGAGTATATAAATAACAGCCTGGCCTGGGCCGTGGTAAGTAATTTTACCGCCTCTATCTACCAATACGACCGGGATATTGTTTTTCGGGAAACATATATCCCTGCGGTTTAATCCGAGCGTATAAACTGCATCGTGCTCTGTAAGCCATATTTCATCAGGAGTTTGAGGAGTGCGGCCGGCGGTGAACGCTTGCATGGTCTGCAGCGTTTTTTGGTAATCGGTGCGGCCCAGATCCCGGCTAATGACTGCCATGGTAAACTGTTAAAGCACGACTTTTACCATGCTATGGCGGGTCAAAGCGCGGTAGATATCATCCAGTTGCGGCTTGGATGTCACGTAGACGGTGCAAGTCAGGCTGATATATTTGCCGCTAGAACTACCGCGCATTTCAATCTGGGCTGCATTAAAGCCTGGGTTAACCATTTGAATGGTTTTGATAATCTCAGCGCTGAAATCTGCATGCGTTTCACCCATGACCTTAATGGGAAAATCGCAGGGAAACTCGATTAATGTTTCCTGGGGCATTGCGTTTTCACTGGTTTTTTTGTCTGTGGACATATCGGTTTTATTGAAGAAGCAATCTAATGCTATCAGGTATTCTGCCAAAAAAGCCTGCCTCATCCACTGCCGTAGCGGCTACCAGTTTTTGTTCGCTAATGGTTTTTCCATCCAGAGTGAATCTTACTTTTCCGATTTCCTGCCCCGCTTTAATGGGTGCGATTAAGGGTTGCTGGCTGATCATGCTGGCCTTCACGCGCGCGTAGTCGCTTTTAGGTAGCGTTAAATAAAAATCTTTAGTAACCGTGCCTGCCACCGTTTTACTTTGACCTTTGTAAACTCGCAAGGTATTGATGGTCTGCGCCTGTTTATAGACTAAAGTGGATTCGTAAAACTGAAAGCCGTAATTGAGCAGTTTTTGGCTTTCAGTCGCGCGCATGGCTTCCGAAGCAGCACCTAATACCACGGAAATCAAGCGTGAGTGGTCACGTTTTGAAGAAGCAATCAGGCAGTAGCCTGCAGAATTGGTATGTCCGGTTTTCATGCCGTCCACGCTGGCGTCCAGCCATAGCAGGCGGTTGCGGTTTGGCTGAGTAATTTTGTTGTAAGTGTATTCTTTTACCGAATATAGCCGCTGGTATTCCTGTGGGAAATCGCGGATTAACGCGTTGGCCAATATGGCTAAATCATTCGCGGTGGTGTAGTGGTTTTGGTCTGGCAGGCCAGTGGCATTCATGTAATGCGTATTGGTCATGCCTAGTTTTGCCGCTTGCTTGTTCATCATATCAGCAAACTGTTCTTCTGACCCTGCTACACCAATTGCTAATGTTACTGATGCATCGTTACCAGATTGAATAATCATGCCATGCAAAAGCTCGTCTACGGTGACAGGCTTGTTTGGCTCAATAAACATTTTTGAGCCCTCTGTTTTCCAGGCCTTTTCGCTTACTGGCAATATTTGATCGAGCTTCAAATGTCCATGCTTAATCGCGTCGAATGCGAGGTAAGCAGTCATAATCTTGGTAAGCGATGCGGGTTCGACACGCTCATCTTTTTGATAAGAAGCAATGATATTGCCACTATTAAAATCGCGTAGTAAATAAGCTTTTACTGCCAAGGCAGGCGGTGGGGCAATTTGTGCTGCCAATCCAGACAATGGCAACATGAGCAAGGAAATAAAAAATGAAATACTAAAAGGTAGGCGCATAAGTTGAATGGTCAGTTATTGATTGGTCGTGATTGTGGATATATTAAGTTGTCTGCGAATACTCGCGGCAACTTTATCGGCCTCTAGCTTGTTTTCGTAAGGTCCAAGCTTTAAGCGGTACAGGCCGTTATTATACACTTTGTTGATGCCAGCATTTTGCTCAATATCCAGGCTCTGGATTTTTTTTACCAACAATTCTGCGTTAGTTTCGTTTTTGAACGCACCGGCTTGTACAAAGTATTCAGTCGCTTGTTTGTTTGAGTTGTTATTAGCTGGCAGCGGGTTGGCTGGTTTCGTGGTAACCGTTTGTGTTGAAGCGGGTGTGGTTGTAGCAGGAGATGTCGTTGCAGCTACGGGCGTAGTGTTAACAGCCTGTGTATAGCTGGCCACGTAGCCTGAAGTGGTATTGTTCGCGTCAATGGCCTCCACTTGCACCACCGTGCTGCCTTGTGCCGAGAAGCGTAGTTTATAGGCTGCCGCATAAGACAGATCAATGATACGGTTGTTTTTGAAAGGCCCCCGGTCGTTTACACGCACAACCACAAAGCGGCCATTGGCCGGGTTGGTAACCTTGACGTAGCTGGGCAATGGCAGCGTGGGATGTGCCGCCGACATGCTGTACATATCGTACACCTCGCCACTGGAAGTGTTTTTACCGTGATAGCGTTTGCCATACCAGGATGCAACCCCAACCTGCTTGTAAGGCTGATAGCTGGTCATGGGCGTGTAAACCTCACCAAGCGCTTTGTAAGGTTTGTTGGAGCGCTCCAGTAAAGGTTCTTTTTTGGGGACGGCATTGGGAATGCTGTCAATATCGTTGGGCGGATTGTCGCCAGGGCCATCGTCCAGATAGTACCCGCCCGGTTTGGTTGTAGCAGGCTTGCTGGCAATGTCGGGCGGGGCGGGTGTAGGCTTTACAGCGCGCGTTCCGCCACAAGCGACTAAAAATGCGCAACAAAGCAAAACAAAATACGTCTTAATTTTCATTTTGAAATTCTCAACTTGTGATTTTTTCCGAGGCTGCTTTATCCTGAAGCAACGAGCTTCTTATGCGTTTGTATACTCATCAAAATACCAAAGCCTAGCAATAAGCTTACCATAGACGTGCCACCGTAACTAATCAGCGGTAAAGGCACGCCAACTACGGGCAATATGCCGCTAACCATGCCGATATTCACAAACGCATAAGTAAAAAAGGTAAGCGTGATACTGCCGGCTAATAATCGCGTGAATGTGCTCTTGGCCTGTGCGGCGATCATCAGGCCGCGTCCGATAATCAGGCTGAATAGTACCAGCAGCATGAGATTGCCCGCCATGCCAAACTCTTCGCCAAATACTGCAAAAATAAAGTCAGTGGTGCGTTCAGGTAAAAAGTCCAATTGGGATTGAGAGCCATTGAGCCAACCCTTGCCTGTCATGCCGCCAGAGCCCAGCGCAATGGTCGCCTGTATGGTGTGGTAACCCGCACCCAGCGGGTCCTGTGTTGGGTCAATCAGGATTTCGATCCGTCTTCTTTGATAATCATGCAGCATTGACCAAAAGACGGGTGTAAGGGCCCCAATGAGAATTCCTCCGCCGACTATAAACCGCCAGCTCAGGCCCGCTAAAAAAATCACAAAAAAACCAGAGGCGCTAATCAGTAAAGCAGTTCCCAAATCTGGCTGCTTCATGATTAAAGCGACCGGAATTAACAGCAGCACGGCAGCGATGACAAAATCAATAATGCGTGGGCTGGCTTCATGTCTGGAAAAAAACCAGGCCAACATCATAGGAACTGCGATGCGCATGATTTCTGAAGGTTGAATTTTAGTAAAGCCTAAATCCAACCATCTTTGCGCACCGTGGCTAATATGCCCAAAGATTTCTACTGCTAATAATAATAAAACACCAAGTAAATAGACGGGCACAGCAATACGCTCAAGCAGTTGCGGTTGCACATTGGCGACCAGCCACATAATGCTTAATGCAATGGCTATGTTGACCAGTTGTGCGCTGACACGTTCAAAGTTTTGTCCAGATGCACTATACAGCACAAACAGTCCCACTAATACCGTAAACAGCAGACAACCCATCAAAAATGAATCAATATGCTTGAACAAACCTTGCAGCAATTGACTAATCATGGCGTTTCTCAGTCATAGGGTTCTTCCTCGGGCACGTTTTCAGTGGGTTCAACTGGCGCAGTAACCGTATTTCCACTGGGGGTTGCAGCATTTTGTGCTTCTGCGGGCGGTTCAGCCATCGGCAATTTCCCTAGTAAGTAATAATCCATGACCTTGCGCGCAATCGGTCCTGCGGCAGAGCCGCCATGGCCGCCATTTTCCACAATCACAGCCAGCGCGATTTTTGGGTCGTCTGCGGGAGCGTATGCAATAAATAAGGCGTGGTCACGGTGGCGTTCATGGATGTTCTTCTCGATATATTTTTCGTTTTGTTTAATGCCTATCACTTGCGCCGTCCCCGTTTTTGCAGCAATGCTATAGCCCGCATTAGCGCCGACACTCACCGCCGTGCCCCCAGGCAGGGTGACGTCTATCATGCCGAGTTTAACAATCTCCAGATTTTTTTCATCCAGTGATATTTTGTCGGTCACCACGGCTTTGGTCAGACTGGTTGCGCCTGTTTTAGCGTCCGTAATAGCCGAAACTAGACGCGGGCGCATGGTAACGCCTTTATTGGCCAGAATGGCCGTGGCCTGGGCTAACTGCATCGGTGTCACTAGGGTGTAGCCCTGGCCGATTCCGGTAATGACCGTTTCGCCCATATACCAGGGTTGTTTGAAGCGGCGCATCTTCCACTCAGGCGTCGGCAAGAGGCCGCCGATTTCGTGAGCGATGTCGATGCCGCTTTTTTGGCCAAATCCGAAATGGCGCACGAAACTGGTTAATCTCTCAATGCCTAACTCCATCGCCAACCCGTAAAAGAAAGTGTCGCATGAAACGGTAATTGCGCGGCGCATGTCCACATTGCCATGGCCGCCGGGCTTCCAATCGCGATAGCGGTGCCTGCTGTTTGGCAGCGTGAAATAACCTGCATCGCTGATGCTAAAGGGCGGCTGGCGCTTGGCATTCTCCAATCCTGCCAATGCCACGAAAGGCTTGAATGTTGAGCCCGGTGGGTACACGCCACGCAAAGGCCGGTTAATCAAGGGTTTGTCCAATGAATTATTAAGTGCATTCCAGCTTTCGAAATCAATGCCGTCCACAAATAAATTGGGATCAAAAGTTGGCATGCTGGCAAAGGCCAGCACTTCACCGGTGCTCGGTTTAATGGCGACCAGTGCGCCTCTGCGTTCTCCGAAAGCGGTTTCTGCAATCTCCTGTAATTTGCCATCTATAGATAGGATGAGGTTATTGCCTGGAATGGGTGCCTGGCTGGAAAGTATCCTGAGGGCCCGGCCATCTGCATCGATTTCGACCTGCTGGAAGCCTGTAGTGCCGTGCAGCACAGTTTCGTAGGACTGTTCTATACCACTTTTGCCAATATGGTCAGACCCTTTGTAGTTGGAAAGGAGGTTGGTTTCTTCTAAATTTTTCAGATCTTTATCGTTGATGCGGCCGATATATCCTACGATGTGTGAGCCCTGCTTGCCTAAGGGATAGTGCCGGAACAGGCGTGATTTGAGCTCTACTCCGGGAAAGCGGTAACGGTTAACTGCAAATCTGGCGGCTTCAACCTCATTGAGGTGTGTACGGAGCAGAATGCTCTCGAAGTTATGGCTTTCGTTTTTCTGCTTATTAAAACGCTTAAGATCGGTAGGGCTTACTTCTACTAATTTTGAGATATCAGAGATGGTGGCTGCTAAATTTTCCACTTTAGAAGGTGTGATCTCCAGGGTGTAAACAAAGAAATTATGTGCAAACACCACACCGTTTCTATCGGAAATTAGGCCGCGATTGGGTGCAATCGGCACAATGGAGATGCGATTATTTTCGGCCAATGTCTGGTAGTAATCGTAGCGCTGGATTTGCAAATAATAAAAGCGGATTGCCAGCAAACCAAATGCGATGAGTACCAGCAAACCAAGCACGCCAAGTCTCAGCTTGAAATTGTGTTGTTCGTTCTGGTAGTTTTTAAGTTCGCGACTGGATTTCATCAGCATTGGCAAAGGTTAAGGCGCTAGTTGGTCTTGGGACGTGTAAGCCCGCCAAACATTAATATCATGAATTGCCACAATAATAAGCCTGTGATGATGGGCCAGAAATAATGCCAGCCAGGATTTTCGTTGCCTTCGAACAACTTAAGCAGCAGTATGACAATGCGCTCGATCATGAGCAAAGCAAACACGTAGCCGGCCAGTTGCCAACTGTTAAACAAGACCAATCTACGCTGATAGCTCAATGCAACAAATGCGGTGATGCTGAAGCTTAAGGCGTGCTGACCTAATAGGCTGCCGGTAGCCAAGTCTACCAATAGGCCGGCAAACCAGGCGGTGCCTATATTGCACAGATGCGGCGCACGCAAAAGCCAGTACAAGATGACTACAAGCATGAAATCAGGGCGGAAAATAATTCCCTGCCCAACCCAGGGAAAGAGCTGGCATAACATCGCAATTAACAGTGTCAGGTAGACGGTAACAGGGCTAGTGTGGCGCATTGGTTTTTGCCTTATTGTTACTGTCGTTGATATTGTCTTTTTTGTGTTCGGTAGTTTCCGCTGCGGCTGGTTGGGGGACAGCACTTTCTTTTGCGTCTGGCAATTGCAGCAACAAAAGCTGTAAGTGGTTGCTAACCCCGGCCACTGGCGTACTGACAATTTTGGCGAATGGCGATTCAGGATTTTGCTGCACTTTTGTGACGATAGCAACGGCCAGGCCCGCCGGGTAAACTCCATCAATCCCCGAAGTCACTAATTTATCGCCCACCTTGATATCTACATTGGTAGGCAAATAGGGAATATCCAGCGTGTTATTGCCCTCACCAAAGGCAATCGCGCGTAACTGGTTGCGCTCAATCTGGATCGGGATCGAAAGTTCTTTATCGGTGATCAGGGTGACTTCGCTGGTGAAAGGATACACACGCGTCACCTGGCCGATGACGCCTTTGGAATCTACGACGGCCTGGCCCGCTTTGATATTGTGCCGGCTGCCCCGGTTGACGACAACGACATGCGTAAATGGGTCGCGCCCCATGTGCGAAATCTCTCCAAGCACGGCATTGGGTTGAAGGGGAACATTGCCGTTGAGCAAACTGCGTAAATGCTGGTTTTCCGCCTGGATAGTGTCTAATCTCTGCAACTTGACCTGCTGCTCAAATGCCTGTTGCTTCAGAGCGTAATTTTCCTGTACCAGCTGATTATGCGCAGAAAAGTATTTCTTGATATCGCGATACCAATCGCTGGGGGCGTTGGCCATGACTTCCAGTGGATGCAGCGCGGCAATAAAGGCCTGGCGCAAATGCGACAGGTAATTAAAACGTGCGTCTATCGCCATAATGCTGACAGAAAGCGCACAAAAGAATATCACTCGGGAAAATAGACTGGGTCCGCGAACGAAAAAAGCTGGAGTCTGTTGTGCTTCTAGTTTTTGATGAACGCCCTTAAGCATGCCAACGCGATAGAATGATTTTTTTGAATGAAAAAGCCTTATTCATACGCGAATACATTACCCAATTTATCCATTTCCTCTAAAGCACGGCCACAGCCGCGTGCTACGCAAGTGAGCGGGTCTTCGGCCACAATCACTGGCAAGCCAGTTTCTTCCATGAGCAATCTGTCCAGGTCACGCAACAGCGCGCCGCCACCAGTTAGCACCATACCATTTTCTGCAATATCCGCGCCCAGTTCGGGCGGCGTTTGCTCCAGTGCAGACTTTACCGCACCCACAATTGCGTTGAGCGGCTCGGTCAAGGCTTCTAAAATCTCGTTGCTGGAAATGGTAAATTTACGTGGCAGGCCTTCAGCCAAGTTGCGTCCTGTGACTTCCATCTCCAACACTTCTGAGCCAGGGAAAGCAGAACCGATTTTCTTTTTGATGGCTTCGGCAGTGGGTTCAGAAATCTGCATGCCGTAATTGCGGCGAATATAATCGATAATCGCCTGGTCAAATTTATCGCCGCCAACGCGCTCAGATTTCGCATACACAATACCGCCAAGCGAAATCACACCCACTTCAGTGGTGCCGCCGCCGATATCCACCACCATTGAGCCTGTGGCTTCAGCCACAGGCATGTCTGCACCGATTGCCGCCGCCATGGGCTCTTCAATCAAAAACACCTGTTTTGCACCTGCGCGCTCGGCAGATTCTTTAATCGCGCGGCGTTCTACCTGCGTTGAACCAACCGGCACGCAGATGATGATACGCGGGCTGGGTGAAAACCAGCGCGCGTCATGCACTTTGCGGATAAAAAATTTGAGCATTTGCTCGGTGACGGTAAAATCGGCTATCACGCCATCCTTCATGGGGCGAATGGCCTGAATGTTGGAAGGCGCACGGCCAAGCATGCCTTTGGCATCAGTACCTACGGCTAACAGCACTTTTTTGCTGTTAGGCCCACCTTCCAAACGAATGGCGACAACGGAAGGCTCGTCCAGTACGATGCCACGTCCGCGTGAATAAATGAGGGTGTTGGCCGTGCCTAAATCAATGGCTAAATCATTCGAAAAATAACTATTTATGAAACCGAACATATTGTTTTATCCTGTGCTTTGAGCAAACGTTCGCAAGCCTTCACCAGCAACTCAGGGCTTGCCTTAAAATCAAGGTATAATAGCGTATATTGCAGCTAAAATTAAGATGCATTTACATATTGTTACAAACAAAGTTACAAACAAGTTAAATTGATTTAAATAAAAATTTGAAAATTCGTCATGGCACTCAATATCACCGATATTAAACGCATTGCGCACTTGGCGCGGCTCGAAATTAACGAACAGGAAGCCGCCGCAACACTCACCAAACTTTCCGGCATTTTGGGCTTAATCGAGCAGATGCAGGCTATCGATACCACCGGCATTACGCCAATGTCGCACTCGCAGGATGTGGTGCAGCGCTTGCGCGAAGATGTTGTTACCGAAACCAACCAGCGTGAAGCGTTTCAGAAAATTGCACCCGTTCTAGGTAATGGTTCGGCTAAACAGGCGGTAGATGGGGGACTGTATCTTGTGCCACAGGTCATTGAGTAAGAAATAACATGATTAACAGCAGCCTAAAAACGCTTAGCCAGATGCTGGCTAAAAAAGAGATTTCCAGCGTTGAAATGACGCAGACTTTTTTAAATCGCATCCATCAATTTAACCCAACGATCAATGCTTATATCGCACTGGATGAAGCTAAAACGCTTGCGCAAGCCAAAGCGGCTGATGCACGCATTGCGGCAGGAAATGCCGAGCCCCTAACCGGGATTCCGTTCGCACAGAAGGATATTTTTTGTGCCAAAGGCTGGCGAACTACCTGCGGCTCAAAAATGCTGGAGAACTTTATCGCACCTTATGATGCGCATGTGATTTCTCAATTTGATAACGCTGGCGCGGTGAATTTGGGCAAAACCAATATGGATGAATTCGCCATGGGTTCGTCGAATGAAACCAGCTATTTTGGCGGCGTAAAAAACCCTTGGAATTTTGACCGTGTGCCGGGTGGCAGTAGTGGAGGTAGCGCAGCTGCAGTGGCGGCAAGGCTTTGTGCGGCCGCAACAGGAACGGATACCGGCGGCTCGATACGCCAGCCAGCCAGTCTTTGCGGCTTTACCGGTTTAAAACCGACCTATGGCTTGGTTTCACGCTACGGCATGATCGCGTTTGCGTCTTCACTCGACCAGGCCGGGCCGATGGCGAAAAGTGCCGAAGATTGCGCCATGATGCTGAACGTAATGGCCGGTTTTGATGAGCGTGATTCTACTAGCCTGAATCACCCCAAAGAAGATTACACACGCGGCTTGGCAGGCATGTCAGGCGACAAGCCGCTCAAAGGTCTTAAAATTGGCTTGCCAAAAGAGTATTTTGCCGATGGCCTGGATGCGGGTGTGGCAAAAGTGGTGCAGGACGCGATTGTGGAATACAGAAAACTTGGCGCAGAAACGGTGGAGATTTCACTGCCTAACACCAAGCTTTCTATTCCGGTTTATTACGTGCTCGCACCGGCTGAAGCCAGCTCTAACTTGTCACGCTACGATGGGGTGCGTTACGGGCACCGTGCCGCAGAATATACCGATTTAACGGATATGTACTGCAAGAGCCGCGCTGAAGGATTTGGGGCGGAAGTGAAGCGCCGTATTCTAATCGGCACTTATGTATTAAGCGCTGGCTATTACGATGCCTATTACCTTAAAGCTCAGCAAATCCGTCATTTGATAGCGGATGACTTCAAGCAGGCGTTTAAAGAATGTGACATCATCATGGGGCCAACCGCGCCTTCAACCGCGTTCAGGGCAGGCGAAAAAGCTGACGACCCTGTCGCCATGTATCTGCAGGATGTATATACCATCGCTACCAATCTGGCTGGTTTGCCGGGCATGAGTATTCCAGCGGGCTTTGATAAAGGCTTGCCCGTTGGCTTGCAGCTGATGGGAAATTATTTTGATGAGGCACGCATGCTTGATGTTGCGCATGCTTATCAACAAGTGACAGATTGGCATCTGCAAATGCCTGATTTAAAAGCGCCAGAAGGTTTGAAATAATATGGAATGGGAAGTCGTCATTGGGTTGGAAACGCATACCCAGTTAAAAACCAACACTAAAATATTCAGCGGTGCCAGCACGGCGTTTGGTGCAGAACCTAACACCCAGGCCTGCGAAGTGAGCATTGCATTGCCGGGCGTGTTGCCTGTGCTGAACAAACAAGCCGTGGAATGTGCGATTAAATTCGGGCTTGCAGTAAATGCAGAAATTGCGCGGCGCTCGGTGTTTGCGCGTAAAAACTATTTTTACCCGGATTTACCAAAAGGCTACCAGATAAGTCAGTATGAGCTGCCTGTAGTGGGTAAAGGCGCGGTGACCATTCAAGTACCGGCAGTAGGTAAAAATGCCGCGTATGAGAAAGTCATTAATATCACGCGTGCGCATCTGGAAGAAGATGCGGGTAAATCTGTTCACGGGCTTTCTAATCAAAGCATAGAAGGCATGAGCGGCATCGACCTAAACAGAGCAGGTACGCCGTTGCTGGAAATTGTGACCGAGCCGGATATGCGCTCTGCGGCTGAGGCAGTAGCCTATGCCAAAAAACTGCACGAGCTGGTGCAATGGATCGATATTTGCGACGGCAATATGCAGGAAGGTAGCTTCAGGTGTGACGTGAACGTGTCAGTCCGCCCAAAAGGCACGGAAAAACTGGGCACTCGGCGCGAGATTAAAAACCTCAACTCGTTCAAGTTCATGCAACAGGCGATTGAATATGAAACGCGCTGGCAGATTGAAACACTTGAAGACGGTGGGACTATTCATCAGGCAACTGTGCTTTTTAACCCTGATACCGGCGAAACCCGTGTCATGCGGAGTAAAGAAGAAGCCAACGATTATCGCTACTTCCCTGATCCTGACTTGTTGCCATTAGAAGTGACAGAGGCGGATAAAGCGCGTGTAAAAGCAGAAATGCCGGAGCTGCCGGAAGTGATGAAAGCAAGGTTTGAAGCGGAATACGGCTTGACCAGTTACGATGCGAGCACATTGACCTCAAGTCGTGATCTGGCAGATTATTTTGTAGCAACCGTCAACGCGGGTGCCGACGCCAAGCCTGCCGCGAACTGGGTGATGGGCAGCGTTTCAGCAAAATTGAATGCAGAAGATAAGCCAATCAATGCTTCGCCGGTGACAGCCTTGCAGTTGGCGCAACTGCTCAAGCGTATTAATGACAACACAATTTCAAACAATGCTGCCAAGCAAGTGTTTGAGGCGATGTGGGCGGGTGAAGTTGATGTGGACGCGATTATTGAGAAACTTGGCCTCAAACAAGTCTCCGACAGCGGCGCGATCGAAGCGATGATTGATGAGGTGTTAGCCGCAAACCCAGCCATGGTGGCCGAGTTTAAGGCGGGCAAGGAAAAAGCCTTTAATGCGCTAGTGGGTCAAGCCATGAAAGCCTCAAAAGGTAAAGCCAACCCGGCGCAGGTGAATGAAATCTTGAAGAAAAAACTAGCTAATTAATTAGCTAGTTTTTTAGTTGGCTGGTCCGGTGTTACCGCACCAGCAGCGGTCGGTGCTGCGGTGAGTGTGGCCTCTAGCGAGCCTGCTCCAGAATCAACGCTGGCGGGCTGTTTTAATGCGATAAATCTTTCTTTATCCTCTGCGTAGCGCTTACGCGTGGCTTCCATGTTCAATTTACGTTGAGCCATTTGTTTGTCGATATTGGCAGACTCTATTTTTGACAGCCGTAATTCCTCACTTAAGTAAGGCGGCAGCGGCTTGTTGCGGGCGCGAAAACTTTGTGCAGTCTTGTTGTTGCGCGCGGCTCTATTCGCGGTGCTTATTTTTTGCTGTGAAAGTGCCTGGATAGCAGCCAAGTCAGTTTGTAAATTGCGGTCACGTGCCAAATCAATCTCTTCAGCATTGGTGTAAGAGGCCAATAAAATTTTGTCTTTACGTTCTTTTTCAAGTTTTTGTTGATCCAAAACTTCATTTTTTTGGTCAATTTTTACATTGTGTTTTAGCACAATACCCTGGCCATTCATCTCAGAGTTATTACGCCCGGCTTCCTGCGCAGGCAATTTGTCGCCATAATGCGTCACGCCGTTACTATCCACCCATTTTACGATTTTTTTACCGCTTCCAGCACTTGAGGACGCGGCTTCATTTTTATTGGCAGCATGCGCAATATTCGAAATTGCAAATGCGGCCGCAATTAAAGTAAAAAGTATTTTTTGCATTTAAACTTAACCATTTATATTACGCCATACCGTTGGCGATATTGCTGAATGTTAAGCAAGTGTTGTGCCATATCTTGTTGATTTGATGCAAATTCCAGTAAATCTTGCAAATTGGCAATGGCGCAAACAGGTAAATGATGCAGGGTTTCCACTTCCTGTACGGCCGAAAGTTCACTTAAGCCCTTCTCTTGCCGGTCCAGCGCAATGGCTACGCCGCAAGGCTCTGCGCCGTGCTGCCGGATTATATCAATGGATTCGCGCACCGAAGTACCTGCCGAAATAACATCATCAATGATGAGTACGCGGCCTCGCAGTGGTGCCCCGACAATGATGCCGCCTTCCCCATGGTCTTTGGCCTCCTTACGGTTGTACGCATAGGGGAAATTGTGACCATTTTTGGCAAACGCGATGGCAATACTTGCTGCCAAAGTGATGCCTTTGTAGGCCGGACCGAACAGCATGTCGAACTGAATGCCTGATTTTTTAATGCTATTGGCGTAGAATTCGCCTAGCTTAAGCAGGCTTTCGCCGTCATTGAACAGGCCCGCATTGAAGAAATACGGGCTTAGGCGGCCAGCTTTAGTTTTGAATTCGCCAAACTTTAGCACCTGTTTTTTGATTGAAAACGCGATAAACTCTTGGCTGATTTGTGACATAACAGAATGAATTGAAAGTAGATAATGCGCATTATAACTGCGAATTTGAATGGAATACGCTCTGCCGCTAACAAGGGTTTTTATGGCTGGCTGCAAAAGCAGCAGGCTGATGTGGTTTGCCTGCAGGAACTCAAGGCGCAGGCGGCTGATATGACGCCAGAGATGCTGGCGCCCACGGGCTATCATGGCAATTTTCATTATGCGGAAAAAAAGGGCTACAGCGGCGTAGGCATCTACAGCAAAACAAAACCTGACGCGGTAATTGAGGGATTGGGCATTGGCGACATTGATAGCGAAGGCCGCTATCTGGAGTGTCAGTTTGGCAACCTGAGCGTGGTGTCGCTGTATTTGCCATCCGGCTCAAGCGGTGAAGAGCGCCAGGCGTTCAAGTTCAGCGTGATGGCGCGCATCCTGCCACATCTGGAGACACTTGCGAACAATGGTCGTGACGTAGTGATTTGTGGTGACTGGAATATCGCGCATCAGGAAATAGATCTGAAAAATTACAAGGGCAATAAAAAGAATTCGGGTTTTTTGCCTGAAGAACGGGCCTGGCTGGGCGATTTATTCAGCCGTGTCGGTTGGATTGATGTCTATCGCAAACTGCATCCTGAAACCACGGATGAGTGCTACACGTGGTGGAGTAACCGCGGCGCGGCTTACGAGAAAAACGTGGGCTGGCGGCTTGATTACCAGGTTGCAACACCAGACTTGGCAAAAAGAGCTTTTCAGTCAACTATTTACAAAGAGGAGCGTTTCAGTGATCATGCTCCTTTGATCATTGACTATCAATAATTGATACTTTGCTAACAAAGACCTCAAAAAAACAAGCCGGTTGTATTTCTTTGCTGTTGTTCGCGATGCTGCAATTTGCGACTGAGCATGCAGTGGCTGGTGCAGCAGATATACCCTCGGGTATTAGCGATGTGTATTCAGATATCGACATGCGGGTCAGGCTTTCTGCAAAATCGAGCGCGCCAGCCTGTACAGCTGAGCGATGCGCAGAAAACCTGACCTTTGATGCGCGCGTGCAGTCTTTGGGGCGCTACCTGCGCAAGGCCGCTGCCGTGCTGTATCCGCAGCATGAAAAAGTCATCACCAGCTTTAATTTCGAGGTAGCTGAAAAGCGGGAGGCCGGCACGGCTTCTAATAACAGAGGGCTGGTGGTCGTGTTTCGCGGCATACAAGATCTACAGTTGAGCGATGATGCGCTGGGCTTCGTGATTGCGCGTGAGATGGCACATGTTATCGCCGGACATCACGTGACCAACACCTCTACCAAGCTCGTTATTTCTGCTTTGGCAAGCGTGCTGTTTCCTGCTGTGGCGATTATTGGCGCCTCTAGCGCCGCTGCTCAGGCCAGCACGGCCACCTCACTCATTACCAGTGCGGCATCCACCGCCACATCGATGGTGGGCAGTGAGGTCGCCATGGCAAAAATGAAGCCAACGCAACTCAGTCAGGCTGACGAAATTGCATATACCATTATGGAAAAATGTGAATGGGACATGCGTTCAGCTGAAAGTGTGCTGACACAAGGCGATGTGCCACAAACCCCATGGATGCTGGATTTGCAGGCAAGCCAGAATTATTTGCTAGGTGTCATTGAAAAAGAAGATGCCGCAAATTTGCCGCTTGTGGAGGATGCTCCAACGGAATTAGCTGAAATCAGCAAAACAATGTAAGTTTTTTTTAGTGGCGCATGACCTAAGTTCAGCCTGAGGCAATGGCTTAGGAATTACAGAATTTCAGCGCCAGACTCTGCAGAATTTCCCCGGTTTGGCTGTTCTGCACAAAGATCACCGCGCCCAGGTTTTCTAATTTATAGCCGCGATTTTTCCATTCCGGACTCAGCGTAAAGTTTTTGCGGAATTCATTTTGGTTATTGATCTGATATGCACCAAAAAACTCGCGCACTACGTAATCATGCTTGAGCTCGCGGCCACTGTTTTCACCCGTATTTACTTGACTCGCTAATTTGTTTTCATAAATTGCTACAAAAACATCGGCATTTTTTGCATCAGCCGGCTTCACCGCTTGTGCGCTGGCTTTTAAGGTAATCTCACCGCTGGCTTGAGTAACAGCGTCCAAGCTTAAACTGGCGCGCGATGCCAATTTTTGCGTGGCTTCAATGCGTTGATTCAGGCGTGAATTGTCCCAACTCTTGAAATCCCGGCCGTTGAATACAAGCTGCGGGGTGTACACATACCCGCTGCCTGCAAATGCCGCAGTTTTGCGTTGCCGCTCGCTGTATTCGGCTTTAGCGAATCTGTCTTTCCAACCGATGTAATCCCAGTAGTCCACATGAAACGCCAGTGGAATCACTTGATTGGAATTGTGCTTCAATCCGCTTAGCCATTTATCGGCAGGTGGACAGCTGCTGCAACCTTCAGAAGTATAAAGCTCCAGCAAGGGAACGGTTTGCGCGCCGCTTTTGGCGCTACATTCGGCGGCTATTGCAGATTCGTTCATTCCTAGCGTGCTCATCACTATCACCGCCAATAATTTTTTCATCATATTGCCCAAAAAGACTAATGAGCATTAGTCGCTAAAATCAACGGAGGCTTACAAATTATTCTACGCAGAGCTTAGGTACTTTCGTTAGAATATGTTTTTAAGTCTAAAAACTAGAATAACGCTACTCATGTTAAATCAAATTCAGCGCATACAACGGCTTACCGCAACATTGTTTCTAGGGATTGCTTCTGGCCTGCCGCTGGCGCTCACAGGGCAGGCGATGCAGGCCTGGCTTACCATGGATGGCGTGGCTATTGCTACTATCGGATTTTTAGCGCTGGTGGGAGTGCCTTATACATTCAAATTTTTATGGGCGCCGTTGATGGATCGTTTTGAGCCGCCATTGCTCGGCCGGCGCCGGGGTTGGCTAGTGCTCACCCAGCTGGTGCTGGCTGCCAGCATCTATTATCTTTCAACAATATCCTATGTAATCAACCCCGTCGCATTCGCGGCGGTGGCATTATTAGTGGCGTTTTTATCTGCTTCGCAAGATATAGTGATTGATGCTTACCGCACGGATTTATTGCCGGTTAATGAACGCGGCATCGGCGCATCCATGTCAGTTTTGGGATACCGCATCGGCATGATTTTATCCGGGGGCATTGCCCTGATATGGGCAGATCAATGGCATAGCTGGAACCGCGTTTATGCCATGATGGCAGGCATTATGCTGTTTGCAGCCATATTTTCCTTTGTGTTTTTGCCAGCTGTAAAAAGTGATATTAAAGCGCTGAATTCGGACCCCAAAAAAGAATTGTTAGGTTTTTTTGCGCTGGTGGCAGGGGTGCTGGTCGGAGTATATCTCACGCGGCTAGCCTTTGTTTTTGCTGGAGTGGATTTGGATGGCGCAAATAAATGGATGCAACTGGCTTATGTGCTGGTCAGTCTGTGCGTGGCACTGCCCATGGGTGTAAAAGCGGCGCAAAGCGTAGGTTTCGCTACGCTGACGCAATCGCTGTCTAATTACTTTAGCCAAAAAAGCGCATGGGCGTTTCTGATTTTAATTATTCTCTATAAGCTCGGTGACGCTTTTGCCGGCAGCTTATTTACGCCGTTTTTACTTAAAGGCATGTTGTTTACCCAAGTTGAAGTGGGCATTGTAAATAAAATTATCGGGATATGGCTTACCATTATTGGCGCATTTCTTGCCGGCCTGCTGATGATGCGCCTTTCGCTGTTTCAGGCACTCATGAGCTTTGGTGTGCTGCAATTAGTTTCGAACTTTGGTTTTTACGCATTGGCGGTGTTGGGCAAGGGGGCGTGGGGAAGTTTTACTTTAATGCCGTTTGATCTGGGCTTTGTGGCCGTGGCTACTGCCACTCCGATTGATGGTTTGCTGATGAGCGCGATTGCATTGGAAAACATTACCAGCGGTATGGGCACGGCAGCTTTTGTGGCGCTGCTGATGAGTTTATGCAGCAATCAATTTAGCGCCACACATTATGCGCTGCTTTCGGCACTGGCTGCCGTGGGGCGCATTTACGTGAGTCCGGTTGCCGGCGTGCTGTCAGAAAGCTTCGGCTGGCCAAACTTCTTTTTGTTTTCTGTCGCAACGGCTGTGCCGGGGATCGTGATGCTCTGGTGGATGCGGCAATCCATCCATCAAATCAGTCAAAAATCCAGTTAATTTGACTTCAGGCGGTACATCGCCAGATTGCCCAGTAAGTTCGGCATGAAGCTCATTTCGTCGCCATCGGTAATCACTTTGCGTTCTAGAATGGAAATTTTGTGATTTTTACAAAATTGGTCGAAATCATTTATTGTGCAAAGGTGCACATTGGGCGTATCGTACCATTGATATGGCAGGGTTTTTGAAACAGGCATATTGCCGCTGATGATTTGCAGGCGATTGCGCCAATATCCAAAATTCGGGAAAGTGACAATGATTTCTCGACCAACGCGCAACATTTCCTGCACGATTTCCTCAGTTTTGTGCATGGCTTGCAGGGTTTGCGAGAGAATCACGGTGTCGAATGACTGGTCTTCAAAACCAGACAACCCGTCTTCCAGGTCCATTTGGATCACATTGGTGCCGTTTTGCAGGCAAGCCAGCCAATTGGCATCATCCTTTTCTACGCCATAGCCTTTTACTTCAAGTGAATCACGCAAGTAGACCAGCAACTCACCATCGCCACAACCCAAATCGAGCACTTTTGAGCCAAACCCGACCCATCCTGCGATAATCGCAAAATCCTGCCGGTATTTCTGGTTTGTATTTGTAATATTTACATTATTTTGCATGATTTATAGTGTTGACGTGTCAATTTTTTGTAAATAATTGCACAAAATGCTGTGATAATGTGCATCCGGCATTAAAAACGCATCGTGGCCATGCAGTGCAGTGACTTCGGCATAGCTGACGGTCCGCTCATTATCCAGCAAGGCTTTCACAATCTCGCGCGAGCGGTCAGGTGAAAAGCGCCAGTCGCTGGTGAACGAAACGACCAGGAACTTGGCTTGAACCTTGTTCAGGGCTTTGCTTAAATCGCCGCCGTATTCAAGCGCGGGATCGTAGTAATCCAATGCGCGCGTCATGCGCAGATAAGTATTGGCGTCGAACTCGCCGGCAAATTTATCGCCTTGATAGCGCAGGTAAGATTCCATCTCAAACTCCACATCAAAGCTATATTTGATGGTGTCTTTAAGTTTTCGGCCGAATTTTTCGCCCATCGCGTCGTCACTTAAATAGGTGATGTGACCAAGCATACGCGCGATACGCAACCCTCTGCGCGGCACCGTATTGTGCGCATAGTAATCACCATCGTAAAATTCCGGATCGGTAATAATCGCCTGGCGCGCCACCTCGTTAAACGCCATATTCTGTGCGGTCAGGTTGGGTGCAGAGGCGATGACCAGCGCGTGCTTTATTCTTTCCGGGTAAGCAATCGTCCACTGCAAAGCCTGCATGCCACCCAGACTGCCGCCGATGATAGCGGCCAATTGCTGAATGCCCAACAGGTCTAACAAACGCGCTTGCGAATTAACCCAATCTTCTACTGTCACGATGGGAAAGCTGGCGCCATAAGGTTTTTTGCTGTCAGGATTGATGCTGCTGGGGCCGCTGGAACCATGGCAGCCACCCAGATTATTGACGCCGATCACAAAAAATTTGTTGGTATCCAGCGGCTTTCCTGGGCCGACCAAATTATCCCACCAGCCAGCGTACTTGTCGCCTTCAGCGTTCTTTCCAGCGACATGATGGTTGCCAGAAAGTGCATGGCAGACAAGCACGGCGTTGCTTTTTGCGGCATTGAGCGTGCCATAGGTTTCATACACCAACTCGAATTGCGGCAATACTTCTCCGCTTTTTAGCGTGAACGGTTCGCTAAAATGGGCAGTTTGCGGTGCGACGATGCCAATAGAGTTATTTTCAGCCATTTCGTGATTATACTATGTGTTATGGCACAAACTAACGTTCACAATATACAAAGCTTTCAAGGTCATACACCACAACTGGCGGCCGGGGTTTATGTACATCAAGCCGCAACCGTGATCGGTGAGGTTGCGCTGGGTGAGGATGTCTCCGTGTGGCCAGGAGCGGTGATTCGCGGCGACATTAACTTTATTCACATTGGGGCAGGCTGCAATATTCAGGATTGTGCTGTATTGCACGTGAATCACAAGTCTGCCCAAGACCCAATAGGGGCGCCGCTGGTGATAGGCAGCAATGTTACCATCGGCCACAGCGTGATTCTGCATGGCTGTACTATTGAAGACGAATGTTTAATCGGCATGGGTAGCATCGTAATGGATAAAACCATTGTGCAAAAACATGTGCTGGTGGCAGCGGGTAGCCTCGTGCCAGCGGGAAAAGTCCTGGAAAGCGGTTATCTTTATATGGGCAGCCCGGTCAAGAAAATACGTGCTTTAACGGAGCAGGAAGTCGCATTTTTTATGACATCGGCAGCGGGGTACGTGAAGTTAAAAGATGCATACTTGCAGGATGAAAACAAGGCTGGCTAATAGGCTTGAAGCGGTGTGAGCTGTTAAAGCAGGATATTTGGCAAATCCGCAACAGAGTCCAGTAGCAGGTCCGGCTTGATAGCTGAAGCCTCTGCGTAGGCTTGGCGATATTTCCCCGTGCGTACCAATGCACTCTTGATGCCGGCTTGCTGTGCGCCGCCTACATCGGAATCGATATCATCCCCTATCATCAACGCTTGCCCGGCGCTTAGCCGCATGTCTGCCAGTGCAATGTTGAAAAAATCTGCGGATGGCTTGCCAATCATCATGGCCTGGCTGTTGCTGGCGTACTCAAGCCCATGAATAAAGGCGCCAATGTCCATCTGCAAGCCATGCTCAGTCTGCCAGAAACGATTTTTATGAATGGCGATGAGTCTCGCGCCGCGCATCAGGCATGCAAACACTTCGTTTAACATCTGGTAAGTCCAGGCATTGCCAATATCGCCAACGACAATATATTCTGCCTCGGTGTCCGATTGCTTAAAGGCTGCAAAATCTTTTTTAACGTCATCTGCAAGCAGAAAACGGCATATCGGATCACTCAGCGTTTTAAGAAAATTAAGCGCTGCCTGAGGTGCGCTGATGATTTCTGCCTGCGGAATATCGAAGCCAAGCGCGTTGATTTTATTTTGCAGCGATTGCAGAGAAAGCGTGCTGGTATTGGTGATAAACCGACATATAAGTGCACTGTTGCGAATTTTATTGACTGCCTCAATCGCGCCAGCCACAGGTGTGTTGCCTACATAAAGCACGCCATCCAAATCGAACAACACGCCTTTTATTGATGTAAAGTCTTTCATTACACACCTCACCGCCTAAGTACAGTCGTTTGACAGCACATGCTTCATTTTATCAATAATTCTGGCAAAATTTATACAATGCAGCCCTGGGTGACACGCTCGTTGCCGCCGAAATCCTTTACTGAGCTAACGGCTATGAACCCGTGTTGAGTAAGCAGCTTTCTCACTTCACTTGCCTGATTGTAGCCATGCTCCAGCATCAGCCAGCCATGCGGGTTTAGGTGTCGCGGTGCGGTTTTTATAATATGGCGGATAGCATCTAAACCATCCTTGCCCGAGGCCAGCGCGCTGATTGGTTCAAAGCGCAAGTCGCCTTGTTGCAGGTGCACGTCATCCTGCTCGATATACGGCGGATTGCTGACAATGACATCAAACTTTTCATCTTCTAAAGCGGAAAACCAATCGCTCAAAAAAAAATTGATATTCGTGATATTTAAGTTTTGTGCATTCTCAACTGCTATATTTAATGCGGCCTGCGAGGCATCTGTGGCGGTTACATATACTTGCGGGCGATGTCTGGCAATCGCCAACGCTATAGCGCCGGTACCGGTGCCGAGGTCCAGTATCTTGCTAGTTGAATTGTGCGGAATTTTCGCCAACGCAGCTTCTACCAAGGTTTCCGTGTCAGGCCGCGGAATCAGCGTGTCTGGCGTCACTTTAAGTTTTAAGCCATAAAACTCGCGATAACCTAAAATATAAGCGATCGGCTCGCCTTTTAAGCGACGCTTAAGCAGTGCCTGAAACCCAGCATGGATATTGGGCTGCAGGGCATCATTTTCGTGTGAAATCAGCCAAGCGCGATTGACTTTCAGTATGTGCTGTAAAAGATATTGTGCCTCATGTTTCGCTTCGCCGGAACTAAGAAACCCGGCAAGCGCAGTTTGGGCTTCATGCAGGACTGCATGAATGTTCATGTCTAGAGTTCCACAAATTTAGTTGTCTTCACCCAGGCTTGCCAGCAAATCTGCCTGATGTTCAGCCGATAGCGCGTTGATGAGTTCGTCCATATCGCCCTCGGTAATCGCATCGATTTTATATAGCGTGAGGTTGATACGGTGATCGGTAATGCGGCCTTGCGGATAGTTGTAGGTGCGGATACGCTCACTGCGGTCGCCACTGCCGATCAGGCTTTTGCGCTCGCTGGCGATTTTCGATTGCTGCTCATCCACCTGTGCGGCTTTGATGCGCGCGGCCAGCACGGCCATGGCTTGCGCCTTGTTGGCATGTTGGCTGCGACCTTCTTGGCATTCCACCACAATGCCAGTTGGGGCATGGGTAATGCGCACCGCAGAATCGGTTTTGTTGATGTGCTGGCCGCCTGCACCTGAAGCCCTATAAGTATCAATCCGAATATCAGCTGGGTTAATCACCACATCGTTAATTTCATCGGCTTCTGGCAGCACTGCCACGGTACACGCGCTGGTATGGATGCGGCCTTGCGTTTCGGTGTCCGGCACGCGCTGTACGCGATGGCCGCCGCTTTCAAATTTCAACTTGGAATACGCACCATAACCAATAATTTTAGCGATGATTTCCTTGTAGCCGCCCATTTCGCCTTCGTTGGCGGACATCACTTCTACCTTCCAGCCCTGGCGCTCAGCATAGCGCGAATACATGCGGAACAAATCGCCCGCGAACAGGCCGGATTCGTCGCCGCCTGTACCTGCACGGATCTCTAAAAAGATATTCTTCTCATCGTTTGGATCTTTAGGCAGCAACAGTTTTTGCAGCTCAAGCTCAACGGCCTCCAGCTTGGCTTTTCCTGCTTCGATTTCTTCCTGTGCAAATTCCTTCATGTCCGGGTCGCTCAACATCTTTTGCGCTTCTGCCATGTCGGCTTCGGTTTGCTCAAAAACGTGATATTGCTCTACGATTGGCGTAATTTCAGCGTGCTCTTGGGTAAGTTTGCGATAATTATCCATATTATCGGTCACGCCCTCAGAGCTCATCAGGCGGTTCAGTTCTTCTAAACGCTCGCTCAACGTGGCGAGCTTTCTAATCATGCTGGGTTTCATTGGCGGGCTTTGTTAAATTAATTTTTGATTTGATAGAGATTACGTAACAGTGCTTCCAGTTTTACGTGTTCGTCACCGTGCGACTGATGCAATGCATGACTGGGGGCATGCAGGAATTTGTTGGTCAGTGCGTTGCTTAAGGTCTCTAGGGCTTTTTCCGGGCTTTCGCCTTTTTGAATGAGTTTGAGCGCTTTTTCAAGCTCGGTTTTGCGCATTTCTTCTGCCTGGTCGCGCAAAGCTTTGATGGTGGGCACCGAATCGCGTTTTTTAAACCAGTGCATAAAGCTTTCAACGCGCGCCTCCACTATCTTTTCGGCGCTCATTGCGGCCTCCTGGCGGTTCACCATGCCGTCATTCACTACCTGTGCCAAATCGTCTACGGTGTATAAAAACACATCGTCCAATTCAGCGACTTCAGGTTCGATGTCGCGCGGCACGGCCAAATCGACCATAAACATAGGGCGGTGGCGGCGAGCTTTGACCGCGCGCTCTACCATGCCTAAGCCGACAATCGGCAATTGGCTGGCGGTGCTGGTGATGACGATATCAAAGTCGGCCAGATGGTCAGGTAAATCATGCAGTAAAATGGCTTTTCCGCCGATTTTTTCGGCTAAATCAGAGCCGCGCTCGATGGTACGGTTGGCCACCGTCATGGATTTTGGTTTTTGTGCGGCAAAATGATCTGCGCAAAGTTCTATCATCTCTCCCGCGCCGATAAACAGCACGCTTTGCCCGCTGAGGTCACCGAAAATGCGCTGTGCCAGCTTGACAGCTGCAGCCGCCATCGAAATGGAACTGCTGCCAATGTCGGTGTTGGTACGCACTTCTTTAGCGACTTCAAATGTGCGCTGAAACAATTTATGTAGCAATGTGCCCAGCGTGCCAGCATCTTGCGCGATTTTGACTGACTGCTTGAATTGCCCCAGAATTTGCGGCTCGCCCAGCACCATGCTATCGAGGCCGGAAGCCACGCGGAAAGCATGTTTCACCGCATCCTGGTTGCTTAGCGTATATGTATAAGGTTGAACATTGTTTAAATCGAGGTGGTGATACTGCGCGAGCCATTTGACGACAGTCTCAGGCGTACTCGATTGCACGTAAATCTCCGTGCGGTTGCAGGTGGACAAAATCGCCGCTTCGGTGGCGTTTTTTTCGGTTAAATCGTTGAGCGCATGGCGGATAATCTCATTATTAAACGCCACGTGCTCGCGGATGGAAATAGGTGCGGTGTTGTGATTGACACCAATCGTATAGAGCTGCATAAGCGTATTTTATCAACTCATTAATAAAGTTTTAAATTTTATTGCTATTAAATCAGGCATGGAGTAAAGAAATCTTCGAGATAGTCGGCAGCAATGAGTTGATGAAATTACATCGCGTATTTTGGCTTATCGGCTTATCTTAAGCAAGAAATAGCGTTAAAATAACGCTTTATCCATTAACTAGATGACAGGATTAGCCATGAGTAAAACTTTTAGAATCGCCCCCAGTATTTTATCTGCTAACTTCGCCAAACTTGGACAAGAAATTGACGATGTGATTACCTCAGGTACAGATCTTGTGCACTTTGACGTGATGGATAACCACTATGTGCCGAATCTGACCATTGGCCCATTGGTTTGTGAAGCGATTCGTGAGACCGCCAAGCGCGTGGGCGGCATCATCGACGTGCATCTGATGGTAAAACCAGTCGATCGGATTATTCCTGATTTTGCCAAGGCGGGTGCGAATATTATCACTTTCCACCCGGAGGCGTCTGAGCATATCGACCGCAGTCTGGCCATGATTCGTGATTTGGGCTGTAAATCCGGCTTGGTGTTTAACCCGGCTACGCCTTTAAACTATCTGGATCACGTGATGGATAAAGTGGACATGGTGCTGTTAATGTCTGTGAACCCGGGCTTTGGTGGGCAAAAATTCATTCCGGAAACACTCAATAAATTACGTCTTGCACGCGCCAAAATTGATGCTTATACCAAGGCGACCGGCCGTGAAATCTGGCTGGAAGTAGATGGCGGCGTGAATGCGCAGAATATCGCAGAAATCGCGAAAGCGGGTGCAGACACATTCGTGGCGGGTAATGCCATCTTTACTCAAGGTAAAGATACGGATAAAAATCGCTATAACAGTATTGTGGCAGATTTGCGCGCGGCTTTAGCTACGGTTTAGAAAGCTTGGAAAACCAATGCGAGCAGGTTTTCGCGTTAAAGCCGTCATGTTCGACCTTGACGGCACCTTGGTTCACACGGCACCGGAGATTGCGGTAGCGGCAAATTTGATGCTGGCTGATTTGAATCGGCCGGCATTGCCGTACAACCAAATCGAAGGCTACATAGGTGAAGGCGCGCAAACTTTAATTAAGCGCTGTTTAGCAGAAAAACCAGGCTTAACAGAACAACAAAACGCGGAATCCGATGCAGCGTTATTCGAACAGGCGGAACATTTGTTTTTTATGCATTACGCCAATAATGTGGTGGAGAGTAAGCCGTATGCCGGTGTGATTGATGGCTTGCAAGCCATATTTAATAAGGGTTTCAGGCTGGCCTGTGTGACGAATAAACCCGAAAAGTTTACTTTGCCTTTGCTGCAGAAATGCGGATTGGCCGATTTTTTTGAAATGGTGGTTTCTGGAGATACGTTGCAAAAAAAGAAGCCAGACCCTATACAATTACAGCACATTTGTGCAAAATTCGATGTGCCGGTGTATGAGGCGATGCTGATAGGCGATTCGGCTACCGATATACGCGCTGCGCAGGCGGCGGGTTGTTTTATTGTGACAGTGCCTTACGGTTACAATCAAGGCAAGGCGATTGACGCATCGCAAGTCGATGCAACGATTGAAGATTTAACGGATTTAACTACACTCATTTATACGTAAACAATATGATTTTTCTAAACAATAATTTTCTAGGTTGGCGTCGCTCTTGGTGAAGCTAGGACAAAGTCTGCCTAAATGAGGCAGAGCGATACTGGCGGTTAGCAAAAATCTCTAACCGCGAATTTAAGAAAATTATCAGGAAGAATTATGTTTACCACCATCAATCAAATCGAGTTCAACACGCTAGCCCAGCAAGGCTACAACCGCATCCCGCTGGTGTTGGAGACGTTTGCCGATCTGGATACCCCGCTATCGCTTTATCTTAAACTTGCCAATGTGCCGTTTTCCTACTTGCTGGAAAGCGTGCAGGGCGGCGAACGTTTTGGACGTTATTCTATTATTGGCCTGCCCGCTAAAACACGCATTGTCGCGCATGGTTTTACAGTGCAGGTGTTGCAAGAAAACAAAGTATTAGAAACGCACGAAAATGCCAATGCGCTGGACTTTGTAAAACAATTTCAAGCACGTTTCAAAACCCCGCCTTATGAGGGGTTGCCGCGCTTTACCGGCGGTTTGGCGGGTTATTTTGGTTATGAAACCATCCGTTATATTGAAAAGCGCTTAGCTAACACACAAAAACCTGACGCAATAGGCACGCCGGATGTATTGCTAATGGTGTCAGAAGAAATAGCTGTGGTGGATAACTTAAGCGGCAAACTGTATTTTATTGTTTATGCCAACCCGAGTGACGCCGATGCGTATGAAAACGCGCGCAAGCGCTTGAACGATTTAGTCGCGCAATTGCGCAAAACCGTGGCGATTCCAGAATCCGCGCCCACAGCAAGAACGCAAGCCAACTCCGAATTTGGCGAGGATAATTACAAAGCAGCCGTTAAGCGCGCGCAGCAATATATTCTGGATGGCGACATTATGCAGGTGGTGCTGTCGCAGCGCATGACGCAGGAATTTTCTGCGCCGCCATTGTCGCTGTATCGCGCGTTACGCAGCTTAAATCCATCTCCTTACATGTTTTATTATGATATGGGCGATCACCACGTGGTGGGTGCGTCACCGGAGATTCTGGTGCGACTGGACGACGGCGTGGTCACCTCGCGCCCGATTGCAGGCACGCGTCCGCGCGGCAAAACACGTGAGCAGGATCTGGCCTTGGCAGATGAATTGTTGGCCGATCCGAAAGAACGTGCCGAGCATGTGCAACTGATGGACCTGGGCCGCAATGATGTCGGCCGTGTCGCGCAAATCGGCACGGTAAAAGTGACCGATAACATGACGATAGAGCGTTACTCGCACGTGATGCATATTGTGAGCAATGTAGAAGGCAAACTCAAGCCGGGCATGGATGCGATTGATGTGCTGAAAGCAACCTTCCCCGCAGGCACGGTTTCGGGGGCGCCAAAAGTACGGGCGATGGAAATCATTGACGAGCTGGAGCCGAGCAAGCGCGGCATTTACGCCGGGGCAGTGGGTTATCTCGGCTTTAATGGCGACATGGATGTGGCGATTGCGATTAGAACGGGTGTGATTAAAGACAACAAGCTTTATGTGCAGGCTGGGGCGGGTATCGTGGCCGATTCTGTACCGCTCTCTGAATGGATTGAAACGCAAAACAAAGCCAAAGCCGTGCTGCGTGCGGCCGAACTGGTGCAGGCTGGTCTGGATTCAAATTCAGAGCCTGATTCGAAAGAAGGTAATTGATATGTTACTCATGATAGATAATTACGACTCTTTTACCTATAACCTGGTGCAGTATTTGGGCGAGCTTGGGCAGGATGTGCAGGTATACAGAAACGACGAAATTGATTTAAAAAAAGTCGCTGAACTCAAACCGCGATATATCGTGATTTCGCCTGGCCCTTGCACACCGAATGAGGCAGGTATCAGCGTGCCGCTGATTCATGAATTTGCAGGCAAGATTCCACTACTGGGCGTGTGTTTGGGGCATCAAAGCATCGGCCAGGCTTTTGGTGGCAAGATTGTTCATGCTAAACAGCTCATGCACGGCAAAACCTCGCTCATTCATCATAAAAATATCGGCGTGTTTAAAGACTTGCCTAACCCTTACACAGCAACGCGCTATCACTCGCTGGTGATCGAGCGTGAAACGATTCCGGACTGCCTGGAAATTACCGCATGGACGGATGATGGCGAGATTATGGGCGTGAAGCATAAAACGCTGGCGGTAGAGGGTGTGCAGTTTCATCCGGAATCCATCCTTACGGAGCATGGGCATGATTTGCTCAACAACTTTTTGAAGGCCTATTAAGTGGTTTTTAAGCAAGCATTAGAGCAAATTCTGGCTGGCCAAGATTTAAGCCATACCGGCATGCTTTCGCTGATGCAGCAAGTGATGGGCGGCGAGCTCACGCCGGCGCAAATCGCCGGCCTGGTGATTGCGTTGCGCCAGAAAGGCGAGAGTGTCGATGAAATCACCGCCGCTGCGACTGTGATGCGTCAGCTTTCAACCAAAGTGGAAATCCGGGATAGAACGCATCTGATTGATACCTGCGGTACCGGTGGCGATGGCATTCAAACTTTCAATGTTTCTACCGTTTCCGCGATTGTCGCGGCCGCTGCAGGCGCAAAGGTCGCCAAGCATGGCGGGCGCTCGGTGTCATCCACCTGCGGCAGTGCCGATGTGCTGGAAGTGCTGGGTGTGAACGTGAATTTAACACCAGAACAAGTTGCCAGATGTGTGGATGAAATCGGTATCGGCTTTATGTTTGCACCCAATCACCATAGCGCCATGAAACACGCCGCGCCTGTACGCCGCGAGCTGGGCGTGCGTACCATTTTCAATCTGCTTGGCCCGCTTACCAACCCAGCCAATGCTAAACGGCAAGTGATGGGTGTTTTTCACAAAGACTTAACATTAAAGCTCGCCCAAGTGTTGCAAAAACTAGGCTCCGAACATGTGCTGGTGGTGCACGGTTCGGATGGCATGGATGAAATCTCATTCACAGGTGATACTTTTGTGGCCGAACTCAAGGACGGAAAAATTGCGGAATACACAGTTAACCCTGCCCAGTTTGGCTTGAGTTTACATGCCTTAAAAAGCATTCGCGTGGAAAATGCGGAACAATCAAAAGCCATGATCCTGGATGTGCTTGACGGCAAAACGAGCGCGGGTAAAAGTAGCGCAGCTCGCGACATTGTGCTGATGAACGCGGGTGCGGCGATTTATGTGGCGGGAGTGGCAGATAGCTTGCAGGCAGGCATCAACAAGGCGGCAGCCGTCATCGATAATGGTGCGGCACTTGCCAAACTGGAGGCGCTTAAACAAAGCACCGCAGCATGAAAAAACATCTTTTCTATTTCTTGTTACTTAGCCTGCTGGCTGCCTGCAAGCAATATGAGGCAAGCAATGCAGATGTTGGTGAATCCCAAAAATCTGCGCAATTACAAGGCGCCGCCCAATCACAGGACGATAATGCCGCCCTTATTCAGGCATTTCAAAACAAAAAGAGCAATATTTTTGTAGAAGGCCGCGGAGTCGTTAAAAAGCGGCTGCCTGATGATAGCAAAGGTTCGCGGCATCAAAGGTTTTTAGTCAGTATTTCACCGGAGCAAACATTATTGTTTGCGCATAATATCGATTTGTCCTCAGTGGTTCCATTGGCTGTGGGAGATAGTATCCAATTCAGAGGTGAATACGTCTACAACCCCAAGGGCGGCGTGGTGCACTGGACGCACCATGACCCCAAAGGTGAAATTGAAGGCGGCTGGATTAAACATAACGGAAAGACCTACCAATAAACAATGAGTGACATTTTAAATAAAATTTTAGCTACCAAGGCATTAGAAGTCGCGGCCGCAAAAGTTGGCATCCCGCTTGAGCAAATGCAAGTGCTGGCAGAGGCACAGGCCAAACCACGCGATTTTGTGGGCAGTATTCGCAACAAAATCGCAGCCGGTAAAGCTGCCGTAATTGCCGAAATTAAAAAAGCTAGTCCATCTAAAGGTGTGATCCGCGAAGATTTTAAGCCTGCAGAAATCGCCAAAAGCTACGAGGCGGGCGGTGCAACGTGTTTGTCGGTGCTCACTGACGTTGAATATTTTCAAGGTTCGGCAGAATACCTGAAACAAGCGCGTGCGGCCTGTAGCCTGCCTGTATTGCGTAAAGACTTCATGATAGACCCATATCAAGTCTACGAAGCGCGAGCGATGGGCGCGGATTGTATTTTGCTGATCGCGGCTGCGATCGATTTGGCTAAAATGCACGAGCTGGAAAGTATCGCGCATGCCTTGGACATGGCTGTTTTAGTAGAAGTGCATAACGGTGAGGAACTGGATTTGGCATTGCAGCTTGAAACGCCTCTGCTGGGCATTAACAACCGTAACTTGCGCACGTTCGATGTCACGCTGCAAACCACGCTGGATTTACTTGCCCGCATTCCGGCAGGTAAAATTGTCGTGACTGAAAGTGGTATTTTTACAGCAGATGACGTAAAGCTTATGCGTGACAATAACGTACACACTTTTTTAGTGGGCGAGGCTTTTATGCGCCAGAATGACCCGGGTGTAGAATTAGCGAAAGTGTTTGCTTAAAGGATAGAGCGATGGCCAACCAATTTCTAGCAATTCGCCCGCGCCGGATGCGCAAAGATGAGTTTTCGCGCCGCTTGATGCGTGAGCATGTACTCACTAGCAACGATTTGATATACCCCGTTTTTGTGCTGGATGGCGAAAACCGTACTGAAGATGTTGCTTCCATGCCCAGCGTGCAGCGCCAGAGTATAGATGTGCTGCTTAAAACCGCAGGCGAATGCGTCAAACTGGGTATTCCGGCGATTGCGCTGTTTCCGGTTGTAGACCAGCAACACAAAAGCTTGGATGCGGCTGAAGCTTACAATAAAAATGGCTTAGTGCCGCGCACCGTCAAAGCGCTTAAAAAAGCCTACCCGGAACTGGGCGTCATTACTGATGTCGCGCTCGACCCATACACCACGCACGGGCAGGATGGGCTGATCGACGACACAGGTTACGTGATGAATGATGAAACCGTGGCGGTGCTGGTCAAGCAGGCGCTATGCCATGCCGAAGCAGGGGCGGATATTGTCGCCCCAAGCGACATGATGGATGGCCGTATTGGGGCGATTCGCGATGCACTGGAGGAAGCAGGTTTTATTCATACACGTATTTTGGCCTATTCCGCTAAGTATGCATCCAGCTTTTACGGTCCTTTCCGCGATGCAGTCGGCTCATCGGCAAACTTGGGCAAAGGCAATAAATACACTTACCAGATGGACCCCGCCAATTCTGACGAGGCGATTAAAGAGGTGGCGCTGGATATTGAAGAAGGCGCAGATATGGTGATGGTCAAACCCGGCATGCCATATCTGGACATCGTGCGTCGCGTGAAAGAAGAGTTTGGCGTGCCGACATTTGCTTATCAGGTGAGTGGCGAATATGCCATGCTGAAAGCCGCCGCGCAGAATGGCTGGCTGGATGAAAAGGCTTGTGTATTGGAGAGTTTACTGGCGTTTAAACGCGCAGGCGCAGATGGGGTGTTGACGTATTTTGCTATGGATGTGGCGAGATGGTTGATAGATAGTTAATTTATTAATGATGAAAAAGGTTGTTTATAAAATTACATATCCTAATGGCAAGATCTATGTAGGTAAGGATTTAACAAACACTCTTACTTATTTTGGCAGCGTAAATGATGTGTTGGTCAAAAAAGACTTTACTGAAGGGCAAATGAAATTTTTTACCGTAACAAAAGAAATACTTTTTGAGTCAGAAGATACTGAAGAAGTTAATAAAGTAGAAGCAAAGCTTATTGTTGAATTGCAAGCCAATAATCCAAAAATAGGCTACAACGTGTGGCCTAAGTTTAAAAAAGTAATTAAATAGTCTAATTTTTCGCCTCTTGGCGAGTTACTTTACTTTTGCTTGCTCAAAAGAAAGTAACCAAATAAAAGAGCACCCCGCTGCCGCTTGTTTCCTTCGGTCTTAGCGCCGCATCTGGGCGGCTGCGGAACTCACTTCGTTCAGACAGTCCTCGCCGCTACCCCTCTGCCGGCTCAAGCCGAAGGCGCGGCAAGGGGGATTGAAAGTCAAAACCATGCGAATGAGACGATAAAATGGATGCTCTGGGAGGCGCATGGATATTGCCTCGCAGGGCATGTGTTTAAACATTTAAAAGTGCTTGTAAATCGCTAATATCTGCGCGCTCTGCGTTGCTGCCATCAACCGTTCTTTTAACTGCGACGCGCATATCATCCACATCAAATACGCTGATTTTCTGGATTCCAAATTCAGTTTCCAGCGTAAACACCGGCACGGTTTTGCGAACTTTTTCTTTTTTGTCTTTGCTGGGTCTATCAGAAACGCGATAGGATTTTTCGCTGCTTTCAAACGGGATTTGCTGGTTTAGCAGAAACATTTCCACGTCTTTAGCGCTATCGGCAAACAGGTGAATATCCGTTTGTGAGTACTTGCTTGCGGTGCCATCCAGTACGCTGCCGGTGAGATGCGGGTTAAAGCGTTCGAACAGTTGCATGGTGATCAGCGCGGCCTTTCTTTGCTGTGCGAGCATCAGCGGTTGCTCATCGGCGTTGTATATTTCGTGATACAGCCGGATTTCTTCTTCAATCTCTGCATTGGTGGGCAATACGCTGTTTTCGCTTACACCTAATTGCCGCCCGGCTTTCTTTTTGGCATAGGCAAAATCATGTATGCCCTCCTCCGCCATCATACGTGCGGCTTGCTGGGCGATCATTTGCCGGATATGGTCTAAATTTTCACGTGCCATGGTAATTGCGAAATAAAGCTAAAATCAAAACCCGGATGGATTCAGCATGCGCGAGACAGAATCGGCATTGTCGGAGCTGTCGTTATTGGGACTTGGATGCTGTCTAACAGGACGTTCTGCATTGTTTTCAGACGGTGCCGGCCTTGTTGGCGGATGCGGCTGCAGCGGGTTATCGAGTATACTGTCGGGAAAATATGACTCACCCGGGTCTTCCATGGCAGGCAGAAAGGTATCCACTGATGGTGGAGGATTTTCATGATAGAAGTATTCATACATGCCTTCTTCATCTTCATTGATCAGCGTTCCTGTGAGGGGATCAATTTTGACTTGCATCACACCATCCGGCATTTTGTAAGACACGTCCGGCACGCCTTGCAGCGCGGTCGCCATGTAACGTATCCAGATCGGCAATGCAGCTCTACCGCCGGTTTCATCTCTGCCCAGTGTACGGGGCTGGTCGTAGCCTATCCACGCAATAGCCACCTGTTTCGGGTTATAGCCTGCAAACCATGCGTCAACCAGATTGTTCGTGGTGCCCGTTTTGCCGGCCAGATCCTGGCGACCCAGCTGCCTGGCCCTTGTCGCCGTGCCTCTGGTCACCACATCTTGCATCATGGAGGTCATCAAAAACGCGTTGCGGCCATCAATGACCCTCGGCGCATCCTGGCGAGCGCGCGGATAGCGCATTTCTTCAATCACCTTGCCGTTGCTATCGGTAATTTTGCTGATGATGTGCGGTGTAATCCGATAACCGCCATTGGCAAATACCGCATAGCCACCCGCCATGCCCCAGGGAGTGACTGCACCCGCCCCCAGCGCCATGGTGGGGTAAGCAGGATGGTCTTTGCGTGAAAAACCGAATTTGGTGACGTAATCCTGTGCGTAACGCGCGCCGATGGCCTGCATTACGCGGATTGACACCATGTTTTTCGATTTGGTGAGCGCGGTGCGTAAGCGAATCGGCCCGTCGTAGTGGCCATCAAAGTTTTTGGGTGCCCAAACCTTGTCGCTCCCCGTTTCGCTTGCCGACATCAATAACGGCTCATCTTCTACGATGGTGGCGGGTGTAAAGCCTTTTTCCAGTGCGGCCGAATAAACAAATGGCTTGAAGCTGGAGCCAGGCTGGCGCCAGGCTTGTGTTACATGATTAAATTTGTTTTTATTGTAGTCAAAGCCGCCTACCAGGGCGGTCACCGCGCCATTTTCCGGATCAAGCGCTACAAGCGCGGATTCCACTTGCGGCAGCTGCACGATGTGCCATTCGTTCTGGCTTTTAATTACGCGCACGACAGACCCGGGTTTGATTTTATGGGCTTTAGGATCTTTATCTGCCAGGTTCTTTTGTAATAAGCTTAAGCCTGCGCCGCTTATATCAAGGCTGTCACCGTTTCTGGTGAATACTTTGACCAGTTTTGGAGAAGTTTCGGTGACAATGGCAGGTATAAAACCGTTATATACCTCAATATCATCTAATGCGATTTGCATGCCTTCAGTATGGTCGGCGGATTTAAGTCGGCCTAAATCAATATTTTTCTCAGGTTTTTGATAACCCTGCCGGCGCTGATACTCCAGAATGCCCTGCAGTACAGCCTTGTTAGCTGCCTCCTGATTGGCTTTTTTAATGGTGGTGTACACTTTCATGCCGCTGCTGTAAATGGCATCTTCATAACGCTCATAGAGCATCTGGCGCACGATTTCAGCCACATAATCTGCATTAAGATCTCTCGATTGCTTGGAAGCCTTGAATGTCAATTTTTGTTGCATGGCTTCGTTATACTTGGCTTCATTAATAAAGCCATAGCGGCGCATATCACGCAATACCTCATGCTGCCTGTCCATTGCGCGCTTGAGGTTGACGTAAGGATTGTAGCCGGAAGGCGCTTTAGGCAGGCCCGCTAGAAGCGCTGATTCAGCCAGTGTCAGCTTGCCCAACGGTTTGCCGTAATATACCTGCGCGGCGGCGGCAAAGCCATACGCACGTTGGCCTAAATATATCTGGTTCAAATAAAGCTCAAGAATCTGGTCTTTACTTAGAGCCTTTTCAATCTTCATGGCCAGCAGTGCTTCTTTGACTTTGGTCACAATGGTGCGTTTTCCGCCGGGTACGGTAAAAAAGTTTTTGGCCACCTGCATGGTAATGGTGCTGGCACCCTCGTGGCTTCTGCCGGTCAGATTGTTCTTAATGGCGCGCGCAATCCCTTTAGTGTCTATGCCGCCATGCTGATAAAAACGGCGGTCTTCAATTGCCAATACCGCATCTTTTAAATTCTTTGGAACATCCTGGATTTTGACAAAGGCGCGTCGTTCCTCACCAAACTCGCTAATTAAATAACCATCGGCAGAATATACGCGTAATGGCAGTTTAGGCTGATAATTGGTCAGTGCTTCCAGAGATGGAAGGGTGGGATAGATGAGTGTGATTGCAAGCGCGGTAAGCGCAGTCAGGGTAAGACTGCCGACAATCACAAATAATATAAGGAAGTGCCACCACTTTTTTGGAGTCATAAAAGAACTTTTACGAATTGAATCATTGCTAACGACAGCATTGTAACACTATATAGAGATATGCCAATTAACCTAAGCCAGGAAGGAAAAACATTGACTTAATCATTCATCAGAGGTTCCCTAATGAGTTGTATTAAAAATGGTACATCTGTTGTAAAAGTGGTCATGGAATAAATATTAAATAAAAATTTGCTTTACAGGGCGGAAAGTTGTTGCTAGGATTTAATGTAAATTATCACTATTGTGCATAACTAACGAATATTGAAAGAGAATTTTAATTTGAAATTCGATTTTTTTAATGAAAGTACACCGCCTTTGATTGGGGTTGATATCAGTACTTCGGCGGTCAAAATGGTCGAGCTCTCGTCTGCTGGCAAGGGTGCGTATCGTCTTGAAGGCTACTCGGTTGCCGCAATCCCTAAAGATGCGATTGTAGACGGCAATGTCTCTGGGCTTGAGCAGGTATCAGATGCGGTTAAGCTGGCTTGGAAATTACTCGGATCGCGTGAAAAGCGCGCTGCGCTTGCCTTGCCTTCAGCCGCTGTGATCACCAAAAAAGTGTTGATGACGGCCGGGCTGCGCGAAGAAGACATGGAAGCGCAAGTGGAAGCAGAAGCCAACCAATATATTCCATTCCCATTGGAGGAGGTGAATATCGACTTTCAAGTGATAGGGCCCGCCCCTAACAATGCTGACGAGGTCGAGGTGTTGATTGCGGCGGCGCGTAAAGAAAAAATCGAAGATCGGGTCGCAGCTGCCGAAGATGCCGGCCTGAAAGTGATCGTGATGGATGTGGATACCTACGCAACCGAAGCGGCCTATAGCAGTTTTGTGGCGAATCAATTGCCTAATGCGGGCAAAGATCAGACCGTGATGATTGTAGATATCGGCGCTGTGATGATGCATATCAATGTGCTGCATGACAAGGTTTCGGTTTATACGCGTGAACAGGCATTTGGTGGCTCACAGCTAACACAGGAAATTCAGCGCCGCTTCGGTCTGTCTGTAGAAGAGGCCGAAATCGCAAAACGTAAAGGCGGCCTGCCGGATAGCTATGAAAGCGAAGTTCTGCAACCATTTATGCAGTCGTTGTCGACCGAAGTGGCGCGGGCGTTGCAGTTTTTCACTAGCTCTACGCAATATAATCGTGTGGATCATATTGTGCTTGCGGGTGGATGTGCCGCGATTCCGGCAATAGATGTCATGGTGCAGGACCGCACGCAAGTCAACACTATTGTGGCCAATCCCTTTCAATCAATGTCTTTAGGTCCCAGAGTAAAGCAACAGCAAGTCGCAATTGATGCGCCAGCTTTGATTATTGCCTGTGGCCTTGCCATGCGCGGGGTGGATTAACATGATGCGTATTAATTTACTACCACATCGTCAGATAAAGCGCGCAGAGCGGCAACGCCAGTTTGGCTTGATGGGGCTTATGGCCGCCGTGGCCGCTGGTGCGGTCGTGTTTATGGGATGGACCTATCTCGGTGCACAAAAAGAGTCGCAACTTGAAAGAAATGGCCGCTTGGAGAAAGCCATTGCCAGTCTGGATAAAGAAATTGCGGACATTCGTAATTTAAAAGACCAGATTAACAATGTGCTGGAACGCAAGCAAATCGTTGAAAACCTGCAAACGAATCGCAGCCAGGCGGTGGTGATTCTAGATGAGCTGACGCGTCAGTTGCCCGAAGGCTTATATCTTAAAAGTATTAAGCAACAAGGTAATTTGATTACCTTGACAGGTGTTGCCGATACAAATGCACGTGTGGCGACATTGGTAAGAAATTTGAGCGTCTCGAATTGGATGGAATTGCCTAATCTGGTTGAAATTAAATCATTCACTTTGAATGGTATTAAGCAAAATGAATTTAACTTAACAGTAAGCTTGAAAGTACAAAAAGCAGAGGAAGCTCCTGTAAAGAATAAAATCAAAGGCGCTCAATCATGAAATTAGATGATTTTAATAATATCGATTTTAAAAATGCAGGCAGCTTGCCGGTGCCGGTCAAGCTGGTTCTGCTGGGTATTTTGTTTGTCATCATTGTTGGCCTAGGTTACTGGTTCTTGTGGCGTCCTGAGATTGATGCGTATGATCAAGCGCAAGCAAAGGAACAAGAGCTGCGCCAAACCTTTCTAGCGAAAAAAGCGCAAGCAGTCAAAATTGATGCTTACAGGCAGCAGATGATCGATATTGAAAAGACCTTTGGTGCCTTGTTAAAGCAATTACCAGACAAGTCGCAAATGGATGGTTTGCTCACTGACATCAATCAGGCGGGATTGGGGCGCGGCTTGGAGTTTGAGTTGTTTAAGCCCAGTCAAGAAGTTGTCGCGGATTTTTATGCTGAAATGCCGATACAGATCAAAATCAAAGGCAATTACCACGACATGGGCGCATTTGCGACTGATATTTCCAAATTGTCGAGAATCGTGACCTTGAACGATTTATCAATCGCACCCATGAATAAAGATGCCAAAGACAGCGTGCTCGTGATGGAAGCAGTCGCAAAAACTTATCGATATTTGGATACTTCAGAGGTTGCAGCTAAAAAGGCGGCAGAAATGAAGGACAAGAAGGATAAGAGAAAATGATGTCTGCAAATTTTATGACGAAGTTTAATTCCTTGCTAAAACTTGTGCTTATCACAGTTCTAGGCGTCTATCTCGTTGCTTGCAGCGGTGGCAAGGGTGATGATCTTGATAAGTTCATGGCGAGTGCTGCCAATGATATGAGCAAGGGCGTGGAGCCCTTGCCGGAAGTGCTGCCTTATTCGCCATTACAATATAACGCCGATGGTGTTTTGACTGATCCTTTCAGGGCACGTAAGGCCACGAGCAAATCCGGTGGTTTGCAGCCTAATACCAACCGCCCGAAAGAAGCGCTTGAAGCTTATCCGCTGGAGAGTCTGAAATATGTGGGCTCCATGAGCAAACGCAAGCTGACTTATGCGCTAATAAAAACACCGGATAATACAATTCAGCAGATAAAAGTGGGTAATTATATCGGCCCCAATTTTGGCCTGGTAACACAAATTAACGAGAGTGATATTGCAATTAAAGAAATTGTCCAGGATGACCTGACAGGCGATTGGGTAGAACGTAATGCAAGTATTAATTTGCAAGAATAGGTGACGGGAATGAACATGATTAAAATGATGACAAAACTATTTGCATTTATGCTGGCAATAAGCATTGGTTTGTTTGGTAATGCGTTTGCTGCTGATGAAGAAAATCTATATAGCAATAAAATTGAAAATATCGATTTTTCCGCGCTTTCTGGCGGACGTGTCAGTATTCGCATTCAAATGCAAGAGGCGCTTGCAAACCCGCCCGCTGGCTTTACACTCAGCAATCCTGCGCGCATTGCATTGGACTTTCCAAAAACTGCAAACGGCTTGGCAAAAAATAACATCCCAAGTGAGCAGGGCGCACTGAAAAGTGTTTCTCTTGCACAAGCCAAAGATCGCACGCGTATGGTGCTGAATTTGTCCAAGAAAGTGGGTTATAACACCGTATTAAACGGTAAGGACGTAATCATTACCTTGCAAGGTGGTGAAGCAACTGCCGGGGCTGCTGCTGAAACGCGCTTTGCAGAATCGCGAGCCGCAGATCAGGAGCATGCGATTTCCAATGTTGATTTTGCACGTGGCAAAAATGGCGAAGGCCGCATTATGGTGGATTTGTCCGATTCCAACACCGGCATCAATATCAAGCAAAAAGGCAAACTCATCATTGTTGATTTTATAAATACCGATGTGCCTGCTGAATTGCAGCGTCGCTTGAATGTCATTAATTTCAATACGCCGGTGTTATATGTGGATACGATGAAGCAAGGCAAAAATGGCCGCATGGTGATTGAGCCCAAAGGCAACTGGGAACAATCAGCGTATCAGGCTGATAAAAAATTCATTATCGATGTTCGCCAGGTGATTGAGGATCCGAATAAGTTGGTTAAGGGTTCAAAACCGGGTTATGCGGGTGAAAAACTATCACTCAATTTCCAGAACATTGAAGTGCGTTCTGTTTTACAAGTGATTGCAGATTTTACGGGGCTAAATATTATTGCCAGCGATACAGTAACAGGCAACATTACATTAAGATTGAAAGATGTACCATGGGATCAGGCGCTGGATATCATCATGCAGAACAAAGGCCTGACCATGCGCAAGACGGGCAACGTGGTAATGGTGGCGCCTGCGGAAGAAGTAAATGCGAAAGAGAAGGCGCAGCTAGAGGCAGTACAGGCAATTGAAGACTTGGAGCCATTAAGAACGGAAGTGTTTACGCTGAGATACCAAAAGGCCGAGGCATTTAAAAATATTCTTACCGGTTCAGGTTCTGGTGGCGGTGGTCAAAATAAAAGCATCTTATCCAAACGTGGCAGTGCGGTTTGGGATCCACGTACCAATACCTTGTTTATACAAGATACGGCTAAGAAACTGGAAGAGATTCAGGCAATTATCAATAAGACAGATGTACCAGTCAAACAAGTGATGATCGAATCGCGGCTAGTGCTGGCTGATGACAAATTTGGTAAAAGTTTGGGTGCGAGGTTTGGTGTGCAGAGTGCAACCACACCTGGAAATAATATCTTAAGTGTCGGCGGCACACTTGCTAATGGGGTAACTACTGGAATAGGCACAGGAACTACTACTATCAATGGCAATACGGGCTTGAACTCCAATCTGCCTGTCGCCAATGCTTTCGGTAGCGTGGCGTTCAGCCTGTTCAGGCTGCCAGCCGGCTTGTTACTGAATCTAGAGTTGACGGCACTCGAAACTGATAAACGTGGCAAAATCGTTTCCAGTCCACGAGTGACCACAGCCAATCAGCAAAAGGCAAAAATTGCCCAAGGTACGGAGATTCCGTATCTGCAAGCCTCTAGCAGTGGCGCAACCAACGTGGCGTTCAAAGAGGCGGTGTTAAGTTTAGAAGTCACACCACAAATTACGCCGGATGACAAAATCATCATGGATCTGGAAGTGAAGAAGGAAAAAGTAGGCCAAGTGTTCTTTGGCGTGCCTTCAATCGACACACAGCGCGTCAATACCCAAGTGCTTGTAGCTAATGGGGAAACAGCGGTGCTAGGTGGTATTTATGAGCAAACAGAGCGAAATGATGTGGATAAAGTTCCATTCTTCGGGGACATTCCGGTTATTGGCAATGTGTTCAAGCGCAGAACCAAGCAAGATGATAAAACCGAGTTGCTTATTTTTATTACACCAAAAATCATGGATGAGAGTTTAGGCCTAAGGAACTAAGCATTAGCCAAAACTGACAGAACGCTCGCTTTACCTTAAAATGCCTATCATTAACGTGATAGGCATTTTTTATTGTGGCTACAAACACAGGCAACATTTTTTTTATAGGCTTAATGGGGGCCGGAAAAACCACCATCGGTAAATTACTGGCCAAACATCTGGGCAAAGATTTTTATGATACCGATCATGAAATTGAAAAGCGCACAGGCGTTAAAATTCCGGTGATTTTTGAACTTGAAGGAGAGGCAGGTTTTCGCAAGCGAGAAACGGCAGTAATTCAAGACCTGACCAAGCTAAACAATATCATCATGGCAACAGGCGGCGGCGCGGTGATCGCAGAGGAAAACCGGCAATTGCTGCAGGCCAATGGCACGGTGATTTACCTGCGCGCCAATGTGAATGAACTCTGGCACAGAACGCGCAATGACAAACATCGGCCCTTGCTGCAGAACGTGGATATTCGCGCTAAACTGGAGCAGCTTTATGCGGAGCGCAACCCGTTATATACGCAAACAGCCACTTTTATCATTGATACAGGCAATCAGCCTGTAGCTAATTTACTTAATCGAATAGAAAAATCGTTAGCAGAGCGATCCATATAAATTTATGATGCAGACCCTACAAGTAGCCCTCGGGGCTCGTGCCTACCCCATCAACATTGGCAGCGGTTTAATCCAGAATGCAGATTTGATTCTGCCGTACTTAAAGCGCAAGCAGGTGGCGGTTGTCACCAATAGCACAGTCGCTCCGCTATACCTGGAAAAACTTGCAAAGCCCTTGCGTGATGCGGGCGTTAGCGTGATTGAAATTATTCTGCCCGATGGCGAGGCGTATAAAAATAGTGATACGCTAAACCTGATTTACGATGCTTTATTGAAGAACCGTTGCGAGCGCAGCACCACGCTCATCGCGCTCGGCGGCGGTGTGATTGGCGATTTAACCGGCTATGCGGCTGCAACCTATTTGCGCGGCGTGCCGTTTATCCAGATCCCTACTACGTTGCTGTCGCAGGTCGATTCAAGCGTGGGCGGCAAAACAGGCATCAACCATCCGCTGGGCAAAAACATGATTGGCGCGTTTTATCAGCCTAAACTGGTGCTAGCAGATATTGATACATTGCAAACGTTGCCCCAGCGCGAGCTTTCTGCGGGTGTTGCAGAAGTAATTAAATATGGCCTCATTCGAGATGCCGATTTTTTTGATTGGCTGGAAATCAACATAGACAAGCTCATGGCGCTGGATGAGGCCGTAACGATGTATGCTATTTACCGCTCCTGCCAGAACAAGGCCGAAGTGGTCGCGGCGGATGAACATGAAACTGGCGAACGTGCCCTGCTTAACCTGGGGCATACGTTTGGCCATGCCATTGAAAACGCCATGGGTTACGGCGTGTGGCTGCATGGCGAGGCCGTCGCTGCTGGCACCATGTTGGCGGCAGATCTGTCAAGGCGCATGGGTTGGTTAAGTGATGCAGAAATCCAACGCATGCATGCCCTATTAACCGCAGCCAGGTTGCCTATGCAGGCACCGAATCTGGGCGTTGATAGATACCTCAGCCTGATGCAATCCGATAAAAAAGTAGCAGACGGAAAAATCCGGCTGGTGCTGCAGCAAGGCATCGGAAAAGCGGTGATTACCAGTGATTATGATGCCAATAAGCTCAGAGAAACCCTGGAGGCGATTGTCTAGCCAATGTTTGCAATATACGCAGCCAATCCGGAAAATTCTCTAGGCCGTCACTACGACGAGCCACCTTCACAGCTTGTCAATGGCGTGCCGGTTCGCAACGCCTTTCAGCGCGACCGTGACCGCATCATTCATTCCACCGCATTTCGCCGCCTGGAATATAAAACGCAGGTGTTTGTGAACCACGAGGGCGATTTATTCCGCACTCGCCTAACGCACAGTCTGGAAGTCGCGCAGCTCGCACGCGGCATCGCGCGCACCTTAAATCTGCATGAAGATTTAACTGAGGCCATTGCGCTTGCGCATGATCTTGGCCATACGCCATTCGGCCATGCCGGGCAGGATGCCTTGAACACCTGCATGCGCGACTACGGCGGTTTTGAGCATAATCTTCAGTCGTTGCGGGTGGTCGATAAACTCGAGCAGCGTTATGCGGAGTATGATGGTTTGAACCTGACGTTTGAATTGCGCGAAGGCATCCTCAAACATTGCTCGGTTAAAAACGCGAGGCAGCTGGGTGATGTCGGATTGCGCTTTATTCAAAAGACCAACCCAAGTCTGGAAGCGCAAATCACCAACTTTGCCGATGAAATCGCCTATAACAACCATGATGTGGATGACGGCCTGCGTTCCGGCCTGATTACTATCGAACAATTGCAGCAGGTGGAGTTGTTTGCCTCACAGCTCGATATTGTGAAAAGTAAATATCCAAAGCTTGAGCAAAAGCGGCTGATTCACGAAACCATACGGCGCATGATTAACGTGCTGGTGGTCGATCTATGCACACAGAGCGCAAAAAATATCGCCAGCCTGGACCCGCAGAACATACAGGATATTCGCCAGGCACCTTATTTGGTGAGCTTCAGTGATGATATGGAAGCTAAAAACCGTGCCCTCAAACAGTTTTTGCGCAAAAATTTGTATCAGCATTACAAGGTCAACCGCATGAGCGCCAAGGCCGAGCGCATCATCCGCGAGCTTTTTACCGTGTTTCTGGGCGATATCAGCCTCATGCCGCACGAGTTTCAACAGCATGCCAAAGAAGATAAGGCGCGCGCTGTGGCCGATTATATCGCCGGCATGACGGATAGATTCGCCATCCGCGAGCATCGGCGGCTGTTCGCAGTGGAAGAATATTTATGAGAAGCCACGATCACAAATGAATCCGCGCTTACAAACCACGGCAATTCAACCGCTCCTACACAAACCTCAATGTTGCGCCATTACAACACTTGCTTAAAGTATGTGCCATAAAGCCACAAATAGCTTGCCCTTAAAAGCGTCCTTTTGGCATACTGTCATCACCTTCTTAGTAAAAAAGTAATTTGTTTTATTGGGAGAGTTCGCGAACTTTCTCGTTTTTGTGGTTTGGTTAGTAGTAAATCAGCAATGATTAGTATTAAGTAAAATTATAAAGATGAGGGTAAATTTAGTAGTAAATAGCAGCAAACTTTTTAGTAACAAAAACTTTGGAGATTTATATGAAAACGAAATTAAGTTTAGCAGTAGCAGCGGCTTTAGTAGCTGCAGCTTCAAGCGCTAACGCTGGCATCATGATTCCAGCAGGCGATTGGACAGTAGACATTGGCGGTAACGTAAATGCTTACTACACACATACTTCTTTCTCTGGCAACCAAGAGAGCAATGTTAAAGGTGCTTTCTCTAGCGAATCTGCAAACACTGTGCAAACAGGTTTGCTGCCATCAGCTTTCGGTATCGGCGGCAAAACACGTCAAAACGATTTAGACGTTGCTTTCCAAATCACTTACTTCGTTGGCGGTGATTCAGGTTCAGGCCAAGCTTTCGGCAACAACAGCATCAACATTCGTCAAGCATTCTTGAGCTTTGGCGATAAAAGCTGGGGTACTATCAAGGCTGGCCGTGATTTAGGCATTTTCGGTTCTGATGCTATCTTGTCTGACATGACATTGCTGGGCGTTGGTTCAGGTGCTGGTGCTGGCGGTACTACCACATTGGGTCGTATCGGTTCAGGTTACCAATATGCTGACTGGGTTGGTCAAATCAGCTATGCATCACCAAACTGGAATGGTTTCAGCTTTGCCGCTGGTATTGATGAAGGCTTAAACAATGCTGTTGATAGCACTAACAACAACCTTGGCTTCCAAGCTAAAGCCTCTTACGAGTGGGCTGGCGATTTCGGTGGTAAAGTATGGGTTGGCGGTATCTCTAACAAACACGAAGGCACTGCATTAGTTTCTAGCTACACAACACGTGGTTGGGAAGTCGGCGGTAAAGTGGATGTGGCTGGTTTTGGTTTAGTGGGTTACTACTACGACGGCCGTGGCTTGTCAGGCGCTAACTTCCCTGCGACACCGAATCTTAACCTGAATGGCGGTATCAACTTCCTGGGTTTCGAGAAAACGGATGACAATGGCGGTTACGTGCAAGCTACATACACCATTCCTGGTGTAGGTACTAAAATTGGCGCTAGCTGGGGCGAAAGCACATCTGAAGCCAAAAACGGTAACCTAGAGTTCACGAACGAAGCTTGGATCGTCGGTGCTTACCATCCTTTAACTAAGCATTTGAACCTGGTTGCTGAGTACACTAACAACAAGATCGAACAAGAGCTTGCTGTTGGACCTGATGCTAAGCTGAAAGCTAAAACAGTTTCACTTGGCGCAATCTTGTTCTTCTAGTCTGATGCAGGGGTTACCCTGTTTTAGTTAGAAGCAAAACTAAAAACGGCAACTTCGGTTGCCGTTTTTTATTGCGCACCACATCGTATAAATCACATCGTATAATAGTAAAAACCCCATATTGAATATCATGATGAAAAAACCCGGTCGAAACGATCCCTGCCCGTGTGGTAGCGGCAAGAAATATAAGCAGTGCTGTCAACAGGCTGAAACCGCCAGTGCTTCTAATGTGCCCTCCTTGGAGTTACAAATTCGCCAGGCCATGCAAAATGCATGGGCGCATAGAAATCGGGGGAATTTGGCGCAGGCAGAATCTATCTGCCACCAGATTATTCAGCTGGCTCCAAAAAATGCAGATGCTTTGAATCTGCTGGGTGCCTTGATGATGCAGGATGGCAGGATTGATCTTGCTGCTACCTATTTTAACCAAGCGATTCGCAACAACCCTAAAAACCCGGAGTTTTATAGTAATTTCGGGCTGGCCTTGCATGAGCAGGGGCAGCTAGATGCGGCTGAAGTGCATTACCGTAAAGCGATCGCTATCGATCCAGGTTATGCCGATGCTTATTATAATCTACATGCGTTGTTGCTCAATAGCAAAGATATGGCGCCGGCTATCAAGTGCATGACTAAAGTGGTTGAATTAAGCCCGCTGGATACCGATGCCAGATTTATTTTAGGGGTATTGCTGGACTATGCCGGTGAAGTTGCTGCGGCTGAAAACCATTTTGATATTGTGTCCAAGAGTTCAAATTTATTTCGAGCCAGACTCGATGCCTGGCGCTATATTAAATCAGCCAGTAAAACTCTTCCCCGTATCACGGGCAGTGGCAACGAAACGTTCAAATTCGCACTGTCTGTTGCAAACCCTGATAGCTTGGTGCTGGAGTTTGGTGTGCGATTCGGCACATCGATCCGCCAGATTGCAGCCATGGTTAATCAGCCTGTACACGGCTTTGATAGCTTTGAGGGCTTGCCGGAGGTATGGCATCACGAACCCAAGGGTAGTTACACCACAAAGGGCGTAATCCCTGCTGTGCCGGAGAATGTGAGCCTGCATGTAGGCTGGTTTGAGGATACACTACCAAAATTCTTGAAACAAAACTTTGAGCCAGTCCGGTTTATCAATATCGATTGCGATATTTACAGTTCAACCGTCACGATTCTTGAGCAGCTTGCACCGCGTATGGTGGTCGGTTCCGTTATTGTGTTTGATGAGTACATAGGTAATGAGCGTTGGCGTGAAGATGAATTTAAGGCGCTTCAGGAGGCCGTTGCCAAGTATGGCTGGATCTATGAGTATATTTGCTTTAGTGTATTCACCAAGCAGGTGGGCATAAGAATCACTAAGGTGTGATTTCAAGTGGCTAGATACCTTGTTTATATGTAGAGTGTTAAGCGTATTTGCCTATGGTTATAGTCAACGAAAAACAATATTTATCTGAATTCATTCAGCTAAATGAAGCTTGGATAACGCACTATTTTAAGCTGGAGGATGCAGACATTGCCTTAGCAAATAATCCTGCCAGAATTATCGAAGACGGGGGCTATATTTTTTCTTTCGTTGAAAACGGTCACGTTGTCGGAGTTTGTGCTTTATTTAAGGATGATGACGCTGTTTTTCAGTTGGCGCGTATGGCGGTGAAGAAGGAGTGTCAGGGTAAAGGCTATGGTGAAGCATTATTAAGCGCGGCCATTGCCAAGTTGAGAGAAATTAAGGCCAGCAGAGTTTATTTGCTGTCTAATACGCTATTAATACCTGCGATTAATTTATATAAGAAATATGGATTTACAGTATTTAGTAGGGGGCAGCATCCGGTATATGCCAGGTGCGATATCGTGATGGAGAAATTTCTCTAGGCATTGCGGCTCATTTTATCGGGTACTAAAGCATGGTTCTCTGGCATGAGTTTATTCATCTATGCCCAACTCCTGAATCTTACGCGTCAGCGTATTGCGCCCCATGCCGAGCTGGTTGGCGGCTTCGATACGGCGGCCGTCAGTATGCTGCAAGGCCTTCACAATCATCACGCGCTCAAAGTCTTTGGCACGCGCTTCCAGCACGTTTTGCTCACCGCGGTTTAGCGCATCCGCCACATCAGCGGCCAGCGCCTCCTGCCAGGAGTTGGTAGAGGTTGATTTGGCTGTGTCTTCTTTCAGTTCGAGCGGCAGATCGGCCACATCCACGTTCTGCCCCGGCGCCATCACCGTGAGCCAATGGCATACGTTTTCCAGCTGGCGCACATTGCCGCTCCAGTTGACAGCGGTTAAATAGCGCAAAGCCGCTGCCGAGAGCTGTTTTGACTCTACGCCTAATTGCAACGCGCTTTGCGCGAGAAAATGCTTGGTGAGCAAAGGAATATCCTCGCGGCGCTCACGCAGCGGCGGCAAGCGCAGCCTGATCACGTTTAACCTGTGAAACAGATCCTCACGGAACAGCCCCAGTTTTACACGTTCTTCCAGATCCTGGTGGGTAGCGGCAATGACGCGCACGTTCACTTTAAGCGGTTGATGGCCGCCGACACGGTAAAACTGGCCATCGCTCAATACCCGCAATAAGCGGGTTTGCAGGTCGGCGGGCATGTCGCCGATTTCATCCAGGAAAAGCGTGCCGTTATCGGCCTGCTCGAAACGGCCACGCCGTGCTGCGGCCGCACCGGTAAATGCACCGCGTTCGTGGCCAAATAATTCTGACTCGAGTAAGTCTTTAGGGATGGCCGCTGTATTGATGGCAATAAAAGGCTTGTCTGCGCGCGGGCTGTGTTTATGCAGCGCGCTGGCGACCAGCTCCTTGCCGCTGCCTGATTCGCCGTTAATCAGTACGGTGGCGTGCGAACGGCTCAGGCGGCCAATGGCGCGAAAAACTTCCTGCATGGCAGGTGCCTGGCCGATAATTTCCGGTGATTCTTCCAAAGTCACGTTTTCTACCGCCTGGCGCATGCTTTCTTCTACCGCGCGTTTAATCACGTCTATGGCCTGGTCAACATCGAAAGGCTTAGCCAGGTATTCAAAAGCGCCACCCTGAAAAGCGGCCACTGCGCTTTCCAGGTCGGAATAGGCGGTCATGATAATGACGGGAATGTCGGGATATCTTTGTTTGACTTCGGCCAGGAAATCAAGCCCTGAGCCATTCGGCATGCGGATGTCGCTGACCACCACTTGCGGCTGCTCACGGTTTAGGGCGTTTAGCGCCTCTGCCACCGAGGAAAAGGTCTTGAATTCCATGTCGGTGCGCGCCAGTGCTTTCTCGAACACCCAGCGAATTGATTTGTCGTCGTCTAAAATCCAGATTGGTTTCATATGTTTCTCGTTAATATATCTAATTTCATGTTATTGCAGACATAATCCGCAATTATGTATCGCTGTTATTCCGTGCTTGATTCGAAATCTGTAGAGATGCAGAATCAAGTTCAGCATGACAGTTGAGATTGTCACTGCGCAATATGGGCATGCTTAATCGCAGTGGTTTCAACCGGCAGCAATATGGTAAAACACGTGTTGCCGGGCTGGCTTTCGCAATCGATCATGCCATGGTGCTGCGTAATAAAAGTTTGCGCCAAAGCAAGTCCAAGGCCAGATCCACCTTCGCGCCCTGATACCAGCGGGTAAAAAATCCTGTCGCGAATATCTGCCGGGATGCCCGGCCCGTTGTCGATAATCTGCAGCTTGATGGCGACACGGTAGCGCTTTTTTGAAAGCGTTACCTGACGCTCCGCCCGCGTGCGCAGCGTGACCTGGGCATTTGGCGTGCCGCTTGCCTGCATGGCTTGTACGGCATTGCGTGCGATATTCAGTACGGTTTGAATGAGCTTTTCACGGTCGCCGATCAAATCTGGCAGGCTGGTGTCATAATCGCGGCGGACGATGATGTTGTTAGGCGATTCGGCCAATAACAGGCTACGTACGCGCTCCAGCACCTCATGGATATTGGTAGGCTCATACTTTGGTACACGGTGCGGCACCAGCAGCCGGTCCATGAGGCTCTGCAGTCTGTCCGCCTCTTTGATGATCACTTGCGTATATTCGCGTAAATTGGGTTGCGGCAGCTCGTGCTCCAGTAATTGCGCCGCGCCACGCAGACCGCCCAACGGGTTGCGGATCTCGTGTGCCAGATTACGCAGCAGCTCGGAGTTGGCTTGCTGCTGAATCAGCATGCGTTCTTCGCGCGCAATGCGAAGCTGCTGATCCATCTGCTGGAACTCAAGCAGCAAAGCAGCCTTGCCAATATCGACAGGCGTAACGGTACAAGTGACCGCAAACGATTGCTGGCGCACGGTGCTGAGTGCAAATTCGTGTTCGCGATACGGGCTGTTATTTTTAACTGCATTATCAATGGCGATTTGCAGAATCTCGCAATTCAGGAACACTTCGGAAATATGGCTGCCATGAATCTGCGTGGCGCTTAGCGCAAATAAAATCTCCGTGCTGGGGTTGGCATAGACAACGCGATGCGACTGGTCGAGCAGCATCACTGCAGTGGCGAGGTGCTCTAAACCGGCAAAACCAGAAGGGATATTTTGTAACATAGCTTAAGCTTAAGATCGCATAGAGATTGTATAGCAATTGATTCGTTGCTTGTGTTTGTACTTAAAGCTTAAGCAAAAGATAAGCCAGCTTTTAAGACTGGCCATGTGGGATTTAATCTGTGTTTCCCTAGATTAATTGAGGGCGTTGATTTCTTTGGTAAGTAAATCAATATTGCGCTGGTGAGCGTCCACTTCGTCTTGTAATGCTTTCATTTTCTCTTCGAATTTAGCAACATTGCGGAAGGTTTTTGAGGTGCCGTCGGCATTTTTCTGTTGATAAACTTCTGGCTTTTGCGCGCCCTCGTCATAAGCTTTTTTAGCCTCTTCAAGCGCTTTTTTCTCGCTCTCTAATTCTGCCTGCAAGATCTCTTTGCGCTTGCCGTCACGCTGATTCTGCGTGCCTGCATCTACCTTGGGAAAGCTTGCCGGGCTTGGCGTTTTCGCCTGTGGAGCGCGTTTTTTCTCGCCGCTGGAGTCTGTGCCGAAGCTGGTATCAGCCGGCTCCAGATCAAGTTTTTTTGCGCCTTTGATCTTGACGTTAGAATACGTGACGCGTCCCTCAGCATCCACATGTTTATAGATTTCCGCATGCGCCAAAAATGGCTGCATCAGGAGGGGTAATAAAATGCTCAAAAAAGTAATTTGTTTAGTCATACCAATAGTTTAGATGAGAGTCTTATAGTTAGCAACGAAGTATTGGCTATTGTCGTTGACTGTGACAGTGTGAAATAAAATAAGTGCAATTCTTGCAACAGCTAAAAAATAAAAAAGGGCAGCCTAAGCCGCCCTTTTGTGGTGCATAACTTTGCTTAGCAGGAGTAATACATGCCAAATTCAACAGGATGCGGTGTAATGCGCATTTTGTTGACTTCTTCCATTTTCAGGTCGATGTAAGCATCGATCCAGTCATCGGTAAATACACCGCCGCGTGTGAGGAACTCGCGGTCATTGTTCAAAGCCTCAAGCGCCTGTTCTAATGAAGAACATACGGTTGGGATTTGTGCGTCTTCTTCCGGTGGCAGATGGTACAAGTCTTTTGTCGCTGGCTCGCCTGGATGAATCTTGTTTTGTACGCCGTCCAAACCGGCCATCAATAATGCAGAGAAAGCCAGATATGGGTTGGCGATCGGGTCTGGGAAACGCGCTTCGATACGACGTGCCTTGTCGCCGTGTACGAATGGAACGCGGATGGAGGCAGAACGGTTTTTAGCTGAGTAAGCTAATTTAACTGGAGCTTCAAAGTGCGGTACCAGGCGTTTGTATGAGTTAGTGCCTGGGTTGGTGATCGCGTTCAATGCGCGGGCATGTTTGATGATGCCGCCGATGTAGTACAGCGCGAATTCGCTTAAACCCGCATACCCATTGCCTGCGAACAGGTTTTTACCGTCTTTCCACACGGATTGGTGCACGTGCATGCCGCTGCCGTTATCGCCTGCAAATGGTTTAGGCATAAATGTGGCTGTTTTGCCGTAGGCGTGTGCTGTGTTCAGGATGACGTATTTTTGAATTTGCAGCCAGTCTGCACGTTGTGTCAGTGTGCTGAATTTAGTACCGATTTCACACTGGCCAGCCGTTGCCACTTCGTGGTGATGCACTTCTACCGGCACGCCCATGGCTTCCAGCGTCATGCACATGGCAGAGCGGATGTCTTGCAATGAATCGACGGGAGGCACCGGGAAATAGCCGCCTTTGATGCCTGGACGGTGACCAGTATTGCCGCCTTCAAATTTTTCTCCTGTTGACCAGGCCGCTTCTTCCGAGTTGATCTGCACGCTGCAGCCGCCCATGCCGACATTCCATTGAATGCTGTCGAAAATAAAGAATTCCGGTTCAGGACCGAAGTAAGCGGTGTCGCCCAAACCGGTTGATTTCAGGTAAGCCTCTGCGCGTTTTGCCAGGCTGCGAGGGTCGCGTTCGTACCCTTTGCCGTCGGTCGGGTCTACTACGTCGCAAGTCAAGATAAGGGTTGGCTCATCCATGAATGGGTCGATGTTGGCGGTAGATGGGTCCGGCATCAACTGCATGTCTGATGCTTGAATGCCTTTCCAGCCGGCGATTGAAGAGCCGTCAAATGCGTGGCCTTCGGTAAATTTATCTTCATTGAAGTGTGATACAGGCACGGTCACGTGCTGCTCTTTACCGCGTGTATCGGTGAAACGAAAATCAACGAACTTGATGTCGTTATCAATCACCAGTTTCATTACATTTGCAACAGACATTAATATCTCCTAGTCTAGATTTTGGACAAAAACAATTTAATTGAATAAATTATCAACACGTAATATTAGCAGGAACCATGCCAGCGAAAAATAGCAAAAATCGTTTTTTAGTCATTCACTTAGCAAAAGAATGAAAATTGTGAAGCACAAAAATAGTGCTAATTGCTAAAAACTGCACCAAGATAGTGCATATTAAATTTATGCATTAATATGCTAATTGTTTCGAGTTATACTTCATGCAATGAAATAATCTGCACAGCCAATTAAAAAGGATTCCATATGACGAATATCACTCAAATTTTACAGAGCGCGCAGCAAAGAGCTGCGCAGAATCGGTTACCTTACTCCGGGGCGCTTACGCCGCTTGAGGCATACGAAGTGCTGCAAAAAACACCGCATGCAAAATTGGTCGATGTGCGCACAACTGCTGAATTGGAATTGGTTGGTAAAATCCCGGGAGCAACGCACATAGAGTGGGCGTTTTATCCCGGCATGGTGGCTAACCCCGATTTTGCAGTGCATTTGGAGATGCAGGTGGATAAGGAAGCGCTGGTTATTTTTATATGCCGGACCGGCGGGCGCTCGCATAACGCTGCTGCAACAGCCGCTAAGCTGGGCTTTACCGAAGCATACAATATGCTTGAAGGCTTTGAGGGCGATGTTAATGAGAAAAAGCAACGTACCCTCATCAATGGCTGGAAAAAAGCCGGCTTGCCCTGGACAAACTGAATAATGACGGATAAGTATGCTGTCATCGGCAACCCGATTGCGCATAGTAAATCACCTTTAATCCACGCAGCGTTTGCCAAGCAAACCGGGCAGGATATTAGCTACGAGGCTATGTTGGCGCCGCTCGATGGTTTTACAGCAAAGGTGCTTGAGCTGATTGCGCAGGGTTACAAAGGTGCCAATGTGACCGTGCCATTTAAGTTTGAGGCATACAATTTATGTGATGTTTTGACTGAGCGCGCTCAACATGCAGGGGCGGTCAATACGTTGATTTTTACCATCAACCATATCAAAGGTGACAATACCGATGGCGCGGGTTTGATTAGAGATATTGCAAGTAATTTCGGCATCGCCCTGCAAGACGCGCGAATATTGATACTTGGTGCGGGCGGCGCGGCGCAGGGTGTTTTTCAGCCAATATTGGCGCAACAGCCAGCCAGGCTGGTGGTGGCAAACCGTACGCTGGATAAAGCACAAAAGATGGCGAGTCAGTTTGCCAATAAAGTTGCTGCATGCACTTTCGAAGGCTTGAAAAACCAGTCGTTCGACATCATTATCAATGCAACATCAACAGGATTGACCGACACCGCCTTGCCAATACCCGACACGATATTTACTAAAAACTGCTTGGCTTACGACATGATGTATGGCCGCGAAACGCCGTTTATGGCGCAGGCCAGGGCGGCTGGCGCGCAAGTGGCGGATGGCCTGGGCATGCTGGTAGAGCAAGCCGCCGAAGCGTTTTACCTATGGCGCGGCGTGCGGCCGCAAACCGCGCCGGTTATTGCTCAATTACGCAAAGCATGATCCGCTGGATTTTTAACACCAGGCCAAACGCGCGCCCAATGGGCTTGGGCGGGCTATTCAAGCGCGCTTTCGTACTGTTTTTTGCTTTTGTGCTGTTGTATCAACTCTGGATTTTTCTACACATTTGCTGGTGGATCAAATTCAACCCGTCTTCCAGCGCCTTTATGGAAGACCGTCTGGAGACTATTCAGGAAACCAGGCCTGATGCCGAGTTGAAGCATAAATGGGTGGACTACGCAAAAATCTCTAATCATTTGAAGCGCGCGGTGATTGCCAGCGAAGATTCCAAATTTAGCCAGCATGACGGCTTTGACTGGGAAGGCATCGAAAAAGCCTACGAAAAAAACCTGAAAAAAGGCAAAATCGTTGCAGGCGGCTCCACCATCAGTCAGCAGCTGGCCAAGAACCTGTTTCTATCCAGCAAGCGCACGCCATGGCGCAAGGCCGAAGAGGCGGTTATCACCGTGATGCTGGAAAAAATGCTCACCAAGCGCCGCATTTTGGAAATTTATCTGAACGTGATTGAATGGGGCAATGGCATATTCGGGGCAGAGGCGGCAGCGCGGCATTATTTTAAAACCAGTGCCGGAGGCTTGGGTAAAACGCAAGCTGCAAAGCTGGCAGCGATGATTCCCAACCCGCGCTTTTATGATAAACACCGCAGCACCCGATATTTGAACCGCCGCACAGCGACGATTCAAGCCAGAATGCGCTTTGCAGAGATTCCTTAAATATTTTCACATGAGGTTCCGCTGATGGAATGGTTGTGGGTAGTCGCAATAGTGCTGGTCATGATCGGTATTCTTGGCATGCTGCTGCCCATGCTGCCCGGCGTGCCACTTGTGTTTGCAGGGTTGTTACTAGCCGCTTGGCTGGATGGGTTTGCCAAAGTCAGCATTTTGACGGTGTGTGTTATTGGCGTGCTTGCAGTTTTGGCTTGGGTGGTAGATATCGCTGCTTCGGTGGTGACTGCAAAAAAAGCCGGTGCCAGTAACTATGCGTTATGGGGCGCAGGTGTTGGCGCATTGGTTGGTATTCTGGGCGGTATTCCGGGTTTGATTATCGGGCCTGCGATAGGTGCGATTATTGGTGAGCTCATCGCGCATAAAGACTCAAGCCGCGCAACTACAGTAGGTTTGGCTGCCGGTTTGGGTTTTGTTCTGGCTTTGGTTGTGAAAATCATACTCACCATCACGATGCTGGCGATTTTTGCCTATGCTTACTATGCCTAGTGCGTAGCATATAGATACTCTGCAGGCCAATATCCATGGGCCTTCCAGAGCATCACTTTAAAAGCGGTTTCAAGTATTTTCCGGTATAACTTGCTTTGTTCTCTGCTACTTGTTCCGGCGTGCCTTCCGCTATCACCATGCCGCCGCCATCGCCGCCTTCCGGGCCCATGTCAATCAGCCAATCCGCCGTTTTGATCACATCCAGATTATGCTCGATAATGACAATGGTATTGCCTGCATCACGCAGACGGTGAATGACGTCCAATAACAGCTGTATGTCTGCAAAATGCAGGCCAGTCGTTGGCTCGTCCAATATGTATAGCGTCCTGCCTGTATCGCGCTTGCTCAGTTCTAAAGAGAGCTTAACGCGCTGCGCTTCGCCGCCGCTTAATGTGGTTGCACTTTGCCCAAGCGTAATATAGCCCAGACCCACGTCCAGCAAGGTTTGCAGCTTGCGTGCCACGACGGGAATCGCCTTAAAGAATTCATGTGCCTGTTCCACGGTCATTTCTAATACTTCATGAATATTTTTGCCTTTGTAGTGGATTTCTAAGGTCTCGCGGTTGTAGCGGTGGCCTTTGCAAACGTCGCATGGCACATATACATCCGGCAAAAAGTGCATTTCTACGCGAATCACCCCATCGCCCTGACAGGCCTCGCAACGTCCGCCTTTGACGTTAAACGAGTATCTGCCTGGCCCATAGCCGCGCGCGCGGCTTTCCGGCACGCCGGCAAATAAATCGCGAATCGGCGTGAACAGGCCGGTATAAGTCGCTGGGTTGGAGCGCGGCGTGCGGCCAATCGGGCTTTGGTCAACATCGACCACTTTGTCAAAAAATGCCAGGCCTTCTACCTCGCCAAACGGTGCCGGTTCTGTGTTGCTGCCGTATAAGTGCTGCGCGACGACCCGGTACAGTGTGTCGTTAATCAGGGTGGATTTGCCGCTGCCAGAAACACCGGTGACGCAGGTCAGCAGGCCGACCGGGATTTCGACCGAAACATTGCGCAAATTATTGCCGGTTGCGTTGCTGAGTTTTAGCCAGCGTGCCGGGTCGGCTTTGGTGCGTATTTTTTTGTATTCGATTTTCTTTTTACCGCTTAAATATTGGCCGGTAAGCGATTGGATGTTGGCCTGAACTTCTGCCGGCGTGCCTTCGGCTACAATTTGCCCACCATGCTCGCCCGCGCCAGGGCCAATATCTACGACGTAATCTGCAGCCAGAATCGCATCGTGGTCGTGCTCCACCACAATCACCGTGTTGCCAATGTCACGTAAGCGTTTCAGCGTTTCCAGAAGCCGGTCGTTGTCGCGCTGATGCAGGCCGATCGAGGGTTCATCCAGCACATACATCACGCCGGTTAAGCCGCTGCCGATTTGCGAGGCCAGACGGATACGCTGCGCTTCGCCGCCCGATAAAGTCTCGGCCGAGCGCGAAAGCGACAAATACTCCAGCCCGACGTTGGTTAGAAATCTCAGACGGCTTTGAATCTCTTTTACGATCTTATCGGCAATGGCAAGCTTTGCACCTTGCAATTCAAGTGCTTCAAAGAAAGTGAGCGCTTGCTTTAACGGCACCTCGCAAATCTGGTGAATGTTTTTATTGCCAACTTTGACGTGGCGCGCCTCTATCCGCAAGCGTGTGCCCGCACAATCCGGGCAGGGCGCGCTATTGATGTATTTAGAGAGTTCATCGCGTACCGCCAGGGAGTCGCTTTCACGATAGCGGCGTTGCAGGTTGTTTAGAATGCCTTCGAAATTATGTGTTTTGCCAAAAAAAGTACCACGCTCGTTTAAGTATTTAAATGCGATCTGTTCGCGGCCGGAGCCATTTAGCAACACGTCCTGGATATGTTCTGGCAGGTTTTCAAAGGGAGTTTCAGTATCGAAGCCGTAGTGTGCCGCCAAACTTAGTAGCATCTGGAAATAAAACTGGTTGCGCTTGTCCCAGCCTTTGATCGCGCCGCTTGCCAGGGACAAATGCGGAAAAGCTACCACGCGCTTCGGATCGAAAAAGTTGACGTTACCCAAGCCGTCACACTTAGGGCATGCGCCCATTGGGTTGTTAAATGAGAACAGGCGCGGCTCCAGTTCTGCAAGTGAGTAATCACACACCGGGCACGAAAATTTGGCCGAAAACAGATGCTCCTTTTCGGTGTCCATCTCCAGCGCAATGGCTTTGCCATCGGCCAGGCGCAATGCAGTTTCGAAAGACTCTGCAATACGCTGCTTCATGTCTTCTTTAACTTTCAGGCGGTCTACCACAACATCTACGCTGTGTTTGGTGGTTTTGGCGAGTTGCGGTAACGCATCAATTTCATAAATCTTGCCGTCGACACGCAGGCGCACGAAGCCTTGCGCCTTTAAGTCCTCAAACAAATCAAGCTGTTCACCTTTGCGGTTAGCTACTACCGGTGCAAGTATCATCAGCTTGGTGTCTTCCGGCAGTTTGAGTATCGCATCCACCATTTGCGAAACGGTTTGCGCTTCCAGTTTGGTGCCATGCTCCGGGCATTCCGGGTCGCCGGCGCGTGCGTACAAAAGCCGCAGGTAATCATGGATTTCGGTGACCGTGCCAACAGTGGAGCGCGGATTATGCGAGGTGGATTTTTGCTCGATTGAAATGGCGGGAGACAGCCCTTCAATTAAATCGACATCGGGCTTGTCCATACGTGCCAGGAACTGCCGTGCATAGGCTGAAAGGCTTTCTACATAACGGCGCTGGCCTTCTGCATAGAGCGTATCAAAAGCCAGCGACGATTTGCCAGAGCCAGAGAGCCCGGTTACAACTATCATTTTGTTGCGTGGCAAATCGAGTGAAATATTTTTAAGATTGTGGGTACGGGCACCACGTATGCGTATAAAATCCATGAGGCTTTTTTCTAAATTTTGGGCAACCTGTTAATATACCGCCTTTAGCAAAATAATTTCAAATATTTAATGAGTTCAATCGAAAAAATGCCCCAAAGCGAGCTTAGAGCCAGCGTCAGCCTGGCTTCTATCTACGGCTTGCGCATGCTGGGCATGTTCTTGATCTTGCCCATTTTCGCTATCTACGCGACGCATTATCAAGGCGGTGACAACAGTATTCTGGTGGGCGCGGCGTTGGGCGCATACGGGCTGACGCAGGCTTTGTTTCAATTGCCTTTTGGCATGGCTTCGGATAAATTTGGGCGTAAGAATGTGATTTATATAGGGCTGGCGATGCTGATTATCGGCAGCATTGTCGCAGCCTTGGCAACGGATATCACTACGGTCATTATAGGACGTGCCATGCAGGGCGCAGGGGCGGTTTCAGCGGCTGTGACCGCGTTATTGGCGGATTTGACACGTGAAGAAAACCGTACCAAAGCCATGGCGATGATAGGCGCAACAATTGGAGTGACTTTTGCGATTTCACTGGTGCTGGGCCCGGCTCTGGCACATTGGACAGGCATCGCGGGCATTTTCTGGCTCACAGCGGTGCTTGCTGTTCTGGCGATACTGGTAATCAGATTCATTGTACCCAACCCGATTGCCAGCCACTTTCATTCCGACGCCAGTGCTGCGCCTGCCAAATTAAAAGACGTGCTAAAAAATGCACAGTTATTGCGCTTGAATTTTGGTATTTTTGCGCTGCACGCCGCACAGATGGCGATGTTTATTGTGGTGCCTTTTGCGATACAAAACACTAGCAGTTTAGATGTAAATCATCACTGGCAAGTGTATTTACCCATTTTAATTGGCTCGTTTGTGCTGATGATTCCTGCGATTATTGTGGGGGAAAAACGCGGTTTGTTGAAGCCGGTTTTTATTGGCGCGGTGGCGTTGATGCTGATTGCGCAGCTGTGTTTTGCAGGTTTGATCGCCAGTTTCTGGGGTATTGTGTTCTCATTGTTCGCCTATTTTGTGGCATTTAATATTTTGGAAGCCAGCCTGCCCTCGCTCATTTCTAAACTGGCTCCGGCAGCAGCTAAAGGCACTGCAATGGGTGTTTATAATACCTCGCAATCGCTAGGTGTGGCTGCGGGAGGCTTGGCGGGAGGCTATTTGGCGCATCATTACAGTTATTCAATCGTCTTTATGTTTTGTGCAGTGCTGATGAGTGTTTGGTTATTGCTGAGTTTTAGTATGAAAACTCCCCCGGCCGTTCGTACAAAGATGTATCATTTAGGAGAAACAAGCGAAGCGCAGGCGAGAGCGCTGAGTAAAGCAATATCCGCGTTGCCTTATGTGCATGAGGCGGTGGCGATTGCCGCTGAGGGCATGCTGATTGTAAAAATAAAAAATCAGTATGCGAAAAGTAAACGGGAAATAGCAGACGATCAGGAAATATTAGCAATTATTGGGAGTACATAAATGGCATCGGTAAACAAAGTAATTTTAGTGGGAAATTTGGGACGCGACCCGGAAGTGCGCTACATGCCCAATGGCGAAGCGGTGTGCAATTTCAGTATTGCCACGACTGAAAACTGGAAAGACAAATCGGGCGTGAAGCAGGAAAAAACCGAGTGGCACAATATTGTGATGTACCGCAAATTGGCCGAGATTGCGGGCGAGTACCTTAAAAAGGGCCGCCCGGTGTATGTGGAAGGCCGCTTGCAAACGCGCAAATGGGAAAAGGACGGTGTGACACGTTACACTACCGAGATTGTCGCCGATAATATGCAAATGTTAGGTTCGCGTGAAGGCGGCGGTTCCAACGCCAGCTATGATGGAAACATGAATCAAGGCATGGATCAGGGTGGTGCACCTGAGGACTTTAATCAGGCGCCACCACGCCAATCTGCGCCGCAGCAAGCGCCGGCTAAGACGGGCGGTGGATTTGATGACTTTGAAGACGACATTCCTTTTTAAAAGTCACCTGCGACAGAAAGCGTAAAGTATTAAAATCCAAGCCCCTGTTTCAGGGGCTTTTTCATTGCTAATAAATTGTTTGATTGGCGATAGAGCAAGCCGGAGCGCTAAGTGAGTTTGCGCCGAACAGCATCGAAAATTTGGATTGGATTCAGGTATAATAAGCGGTTATCTAACTGATATAGCGGTGATTTATGCCAATTTACGATTACGAATGTACAAGTTGCGGCCATAAGGCCGAGGTGATGCGCAAAATTAGCGAGCCCAATGTGACAGCCTGCCCTGCATGTGGAAAGGAGACGTTTGCCAAGCAAGTGTCTGCACCCAGTTTTCAACTCACGGGCAGCGGTTGGTATGCAACGGATTTCAAGGGTGGCCAAAAGCCTGAGGCCAAATCTGCGGAAGCTGGTACCACTGAAGCGAAGCCCGCAGCCTGCAACCCAGGCTGTGCCTGCCATTAGCAGCCTGTATTAACTAACTGAATTAAAATGAAAAAATATTTTATTACCGGCCTGCTGGTCTTGGTCCCTTTGTTTATCACCATCTGGGTCATCAGCACGCTTATCCAGACCATGGACCAAAGCCTGCTGTTGTTACCTGAAGCCTGGCAGCCCAAAAAGGTGTTTGGTTTTCACGTGCCCGGCCTAGGCGCGCTGCTTACTTTATTGATTGTTTTTGTCACGGGGCTGATTGCGGCCAATATCTTTGGCCAGCAGCTTATTGTCCTGTGGGAGAAGTTGCTGTCGCGCGTTCCAGTGGTTAAATCTATTTATTCCAGCGTCAAGCAGGTTTCAGATACGCTATTTTCAGATTCCGGCAATGCGTTCAGAAAGGCGCTGCTGGTGCAGTATCCACGCGAAGGCAGCTGGACCATAGCTTTCTTAACCGGGACGCCGGGCGGCGATATAAAAAATCACTTATTTGGCGATTATGTCAGTATTTATGTGCCGACGACACCCAACCCGACTTCGGGCTTTTTCTTAATGATGGCGAGAGAAGATGTTGTCGAGTTGGATATGAGCGTGGACGAGGCTCTGAAATACATTATCAGCATGGGCACGGTCACCCCAAAAGAACATTTCACACAACAACTTCGTTTTCAACAAACAACACAACAACTATAGATTGCTTTTTTATTATGATGCGTACACATTACTGCGGTCATCTAAACCGCTCCCACATCGGCCAAACAGTGACTTTATGCGGTTGGGCACATCGCCGTCGTGATCATGGCGGCGTGATTTTCATCGATTTGCGCGACCGTGAAGGCATGGCGCAGATCGTGATTGACCCGGATACGCCGGAAGCGTTTAAAAATGCCGAAACCGTGCGCAACGAGTTTGTGCTTAAAGTGGTGTGCAAAGTACGTGCGCGGCCAGAAGGCACAGTCAATGCGAATATTCCTACGGGTGAGGTGGAAATGCTGGCGAGCGAGATCGAGATTCTCAATCCGTCACTTACCCCGCCGTTCATGCTGGATGATGACACCCTCACAGAAACCGTGCGCCTGGAGCACCGCTACATCGATTTGCGCCGCCCTGCCATGCAAAAAAACCTCATGCTGCGTTACCGTGTGGCCAAAACCCTGCGCGATTACTTGGATGTGAACGGTTTTATTGAGGTGGAAACGCCGATGCTTACGCGCAGTACGCCAGAAGGTGCGCGCGATTACCTGGTGCCAAGCCGCGTTCACGCAGGCCAGTTCTTTGCGTTGCCGCAATCGCCGCAGCTTTTCAAGCAATTGCTGATGGTATCGGGTTTTGACCGTTATTTCCAAATCACCAAATGCTTCCGTGATGAAGATTTGCGCGCAGACCGCCAGCCGGAATTCACGCAGGTGGATATCGAAACCTCGTTCATGACTGAGAACGAAATCATGGACATTGTCGAAGAGATGATTCGGCAAATGCTCAAAAAAGTGCAAAACGTCGGTTTGCCAGCGGCGTTCCCGCGCATGAGTTTTGCCGAGGCGATGAACAGATACGGTTCTGATAAACCAGATATGCGCGTGACGCTGGAAATCACCGAGTTAAGCGACGTGATGAAAGATGTCGATTTCAAAGTGTTTGCAGGCGCTGCCAACATGGCGGGTGGCCGCGTGGCTGCGCTGCGCGTGCCGAATGGCGCGGCGATTTCGCGTTCCGAGATTGATGCTTACACCGAGTTTGTTAAAATCTACGGTGCTAAAGGTTTGGCGTACATCAAGATCAACGACATTACCAAACTGAATGAAGAAGGCCTGCAAAGCCCGATTGTGAAGAACATTCACGTCAAAGCGTTGCAAGCCATTATCGACCGCACTGGCGCGCAGAATGGCGATATCGTGTTCTTTGGCGCAGATAAAGCCAAAGTCGTGAACGAGGCCTTGGGTGCGTTGCGCTCCAAAGTCGGCCACGAAAAAGGCCATGTGGATGGTCGCGCCTGGGCACCTTTGTGGGTGGTGGATTTCCCGATGTTTGAGCATGACGAAGAAAATGACCGCTGGGCTGCATTGCATCACCCGTTCACCGCACCAAAAGACGGCCACGAAGATTTGCTGGTATCTAATCCAGGCGCGTGCTTATCCAAAGCCTACGACATGGTGCTGAACGGCTGGGAAGTGGGCGGCGGCTCGGTGCGTATCCATAAGCAAGAGGTGCAATCCAAAGTATTCGATGCACTCAAGATCAGCAAAGAAGAAGCGCAGGAAAAATTCGGCTTTTTGTTGGATGCACTTCAATACGGCGCCCCACCGCATGGCGGTTTGGCTTTCGGCTTAGACCGTTTGGTCACATTGATGGCGGGTGCAGAATCTATCCGTGACGTGATTGCCTTCCCTAAAACCCAGCGCGCGCAGTGTTTGATGACCAATGCGCCGAATGAGGTGGATGAAAAACAGTTACGCGAACTGCATATTAGAGTTCGCACCCAGAATCCAGCGGCATAAATGCACTCACTCGCGCTAACTTTGTTACATCCGCTTGCCGTACAAATACGTACTGTCTACGCGGATGTGCCTCTTTATCGCATCGTGAATTGCATTTTAATTAGAAGAGGGTGAGTGTTTCTATGAAATATATTGCACCAAAAGTCCACGAAGGTTCTTTTACCTGCCCTCATTGCAATGCAATTTCTCAACAAACTTGGTGGAGCATTTCTCTTGATGCAACAGGCTACGTTAACCATAAATATGGTGAAGGTGCTTTGAGGGTTGGAAATTGCACCCATTGTACAAATAAAACGATATGGTTAAATGAAAAATTGCTCTATCCAACTACTAGTACCGCACCAATTGCTAATTCTGAGATGCCACAAAATGTTCGAGAAATATATGATGAAGCGTCTTCAATATTCTCGGCGTCCCCGCGTGCAGCAGCAGCTTTATTGCGATTGGCTTTGCAAATTTTATGTGAAAACCTTGGGGGTAAGGGCAAAAATATAAATGATGATATTGCCGCTTTAGTTTCAAAAGGCTTGCCAAATATAGTGCAACAGTCTCTAGATATTGTTCGAGTTACTGGTAACGATGCAGTGCATCCTGGTCAAATTGACGTGGACTCACCAGAGACCGTAGGTTCTTTATTTGAGCTTATTAATATCATTACGGAGTATATGGTAGCAATGCCAAATAAAGTTTCTGGAATTTACAAAAAGCTTCCAGCTAACAAGTTACAAGAAATTGAAAATCGGGATGCGAATAAGTAATCATGCTAACTCATCCCGACACCCCGCAAACGCTTTAATCGCGGCATCTAAATCCTCAGTAGTATGTGCGGCAGAAATCTGCGTGCGGATTCTGGCTTTGCCTTTTGGCACCACCGGAAAGAAAAAACCAATCGCATAAACCCCTTTTGTGAGCAGCATTTTGCTCATTTCCTGCGCTAGTACCGCATCGCTTAACATAATCGGGATAATCGGGTGGTCGCCTTCTTTTAAATCAAAACCGGCAGCTTGCATGCCTGTTCTGAAGTAACGCGTATTGCTTTCTAGTTTGTCTCTAAGCGTTGTAGATTTGGAAAGCATGTTCAACACGCTTAGCGTTGTAGCGCAAATGCTAGGTGCGAGCGAGTTAGAGAATAAATAGGGTCTGGAACGCTGGCGCAATAGATCGATGATTTCTTTGCGGCCCGAGGTGCAGCCGCCCGATGCGCCGCCCAGCGCTTTACCAAAGGTGGTGGTAATGATGTCTACACGATCCATTACACCGCAGTATTCATGAACACCCTTACCATTTTTACCCATAAAGCCAGTGGCATGCGAGTCATCATGGTGCACCATGGCGTCAAATTCATCGGCTAAATCGCACACCTGGTCGAGCTTGGCAATGGTGCCATCCATCGAGAATACGCCGTCTGTGGTAATCAGTATGCGGCGCGCATTGTTTTGCTTTGCCTCGACCAGTTTTTCTCTCAGGTCTTGCATATCGTTATTTTTGTAGCGGTAACGCGCGGCCTTGCAAAGCCGCACACCGTCGATGATGGAGGCATGATTCAACTCATCTGAAATAATGGCATCTTGCTCGCTCAAAATTGTTTCAAACAAACCGGTGTTGGCATCAAAGCAAGAGGAATACAGAATCGTATCTTCCATGCCCAAAAAGTCGCTCATGGCCTGCTCTAACTGTTTGTGGATGGATTGCGTACCGCAAATAAAGCGCACCGAGGCTAGGCCAAAGCCCCATTTATCCAAACCATCTTTTGCCGCCTGAATAAGCTCAGGATTGTTTGCCAGACCAAGGTAGTTATTGGCGCACATATTGATAACAACACTGCCATCAGCCAGCGTGATGCGATTGTTTTGGTCAGAAGCCAGGATGCGCTCGGTTTTATAAAGTCCCTGCGCCTCGATGTCTTTTAAGTCCTGTGCGAAACCCTGTTTTGCTGCCTTAAAACTCATGCTTATTCTTCCCAGTTGAGTATAACTTTGCCAGAGTTGCCGGAGCGCATCACATCAAAGCCTTTTTTAAAATCGGTATAGTGAAAGCGATGCGTGATGATTTTCTCTAACGGCAAGCCGCTTTGCACCATCATGGAGCCTTTGTACCAGGTCTCAAAAATTTCTCGGCCGTAAATACCTTTAATCGTTAGGCCTTTGAAGACCACCATGTCCCAATCGATGCCCGATCCTGCAGGCATGATTGCCAGCATGGCAATGTGGCCGCCATTAATCATTTTGCTGAGCATGTCGCCGAAAGCCATGGGTGAGCCGGACATTTCTAAGCCCACATCAAATCCTTCAAAAATGCCTAAAGCATCCATCATTTCTTTGGTAATGCTTTCTTTGGCTACATTGACCGTGACTATGCGTGGCAAAATGCTTTTGATTAAATTCAAGCGGTACTGATTCATGTCTGTAATGACAATGTTTCTGGCACCTGCGTGGTTGGCTACCAGTGCTGCCATGCTGCCGATGGGGCCGGCGCCGGTAATCAGCACGTCCTCGCCTACCATATTGAATGACAGTGCGGTGTGTACCGCGTTTCCGTAAGCATCGAAAAATGAGAGTAAATCGGTGTCAATGGGGCGGCTGGGCTTGAACACATTTTTGGCGGGAATCACCAGATATTCTGCAAAAGCGCCGTGACGATTAACGCCCACGCCAATGGTGTTGGGGCACAAGTGGGTGCGTCCGCCGAGGCAGTTGCGGCAACGTCCGCAAGTCAGGTGGCCTTCGCCGGAGACGATATCGCCGATGTTTAACCCGTCTACATTTGAACCAAATCCGGCAATCTCACCCACATACTCATGGCCGGTAATCATCGGCACGGGAATCGTTTTTTGTGCCCATTCATCCCAGTTATAAATGTGAATATCGGTGCCGCATATGGCCGTTTTTTTGATTTTAATGAGCACATCATTATTACCAACGGCTGGCTCGGGCATGTCTTCCAGCCACAAGCCTTCTTTTGCATATTTCTTAACTAAAGCTTTCATCGTGTATATCCTTCCGGGATGGCGATTTAACGACACACGTACTTTGTTGATTAAATACTCAGCAAAGTATCTCACATGGTTTCGTATTATTCAAACTGTTAACCTGAATTGGATTCAGGTATGATTCCTACCCAATCAATATGAACCCGTAAGTAGTATAAGCATATGCCTGTTACCGAAATCAATCATGTTAATCTACGCACGCCTTACGAGACGATGCTTAAACTTAAAGACTTTTACTGCGATGTAGTGGGGTTAAAGGTCGGGCCACGTGAGGGGTTTACCAGCCGCGGCTTCTGGCTTTATATTGGCGATAACGATGTGCTGCATCTGGCCGAGTATCGCGGTGAAGGCGAGCCGCTGACCAACGTGCTCACAACCCTAGACCATGTGTCGTTTACCTGTACCGATATGCCCGCGATGGAAGCACATTTGAAGGCGCATAATATTGATTACTCAATCCGTGATTTGCCTGTGTTGAATGTCAAACAAATCAACTTCAAAGACCCGGTTGGCAATGGCATTGAGCTGTTTTTTCATATGGAAAATGAATAATGTGACGAGAGTCACATACAGGCGGTTGAATAAAACTAAAATAGCGCCTTGTAGTCATAATTTTAGTTAATGCGTTAACATGGCATGTATATAAATTGCGGTTTTGGGGGATGTATGAAATTGAGTAAAATGATTTTTGCTGCTTTGTCAGGCGCTATTCTATTAGCTTCTAGCCTGCCTGTTTTTGCCGAGGCGGATCCTAAATTGTGGCCGGTGATGAAAGAGGCTTTTTTTGCTAAACGTGAGATGACAGAAGCCAATTTCATTAAGATTGACGCGCCGCGCCGCGCCGAAAGCGGCGCGCAGGTGCCAGTTACCTATAGCATAGATAATGCAGCTGCAAATGGTGTAGTGATTAAAAAGCTATATGCGTTTGTAGATGCAAACCCGATTCCGCTTACGGCCACGTATCATTTGACCGATGCACTCGGCAATTTCCAACTGTCGACACGCATTCGCTTTGAAACTGACGCGTTTGTGCGTTTGGTGGGTGAAACGGCCGATGGCAAGCTGTATCTGGCTTCACGCGAAATCCGCGCGGCGGGCGGCTGCGGCGGTACGGTAGATGCGGATGAAGCGGCGATTCGCGCATCAGCTGGTAAAATCAAATTCAAGGTGGATGACCCGGTAAAAATCGGCAGTGCTAGTTCGACTACTTTTAACATCAAACACCCTATGCGTACCGGGCTGCAGCGCGAATTGGTGTCGCAAGGATTTATTCCTGCGTTTTACATTAACAAGGCTGCGTTTACCTATAACGGTAAGCCTGTCATGACGATCGATGTGGGCGTGGGCACGGCGGAAGACCCTTATTTCAAATTTAATTTTGTGCCGGATGCACCTGGCAAATTAGAGGTGGTGGCGACTGATAATGAAGGTAAAAGCTTTACGGAAGCTGTAGAAGTAAAAAGCTAAGCGCTAGCAGTGAATTAAAGGCCTCCCAGTGGAGGCCTTTTTTTATTGGATTTATCACTAAAATCATTAAGTGTTAAAATAGCGCTATTAATTTTTGGGGACAAAAAATGAAAAGTTACCGTAAAGAGCTTTGGTTTAATCCGCCAACCCGCGTTGCTTTTATCCGCATTACTGAGCAAGTGCGAGAGTGCTTGCGCGAGAGTGGTGTCCGCGAAGGCTTGGTGCTGGTAAACGCTATGCACATTACCGCCAGCGTGTTTATCAATGACGATGAGCGCGGCCTGCACCACGATTACACGCAGTGGCTGGAACGCCTTGCGCCGCACGAGCCGGTGAGCAGCTATCGCCATAATGATACCGGCGAGGATAACGCTGATGCACATATGAAGCGTCAAGTAATGGGGCGTGAGGTGGTGGTGGCGATTACCGATGGGCAGCTGGACTTTGGCCCTTGGGAACAGATTTTTTATGGTGAGTTTGATGGCAGACGTAAGAAGCGTGTACTGGTAAAGATTATTGGTGAATAAGTGAAAATTCCTGAATTACTAGCCCCGGCGGGCGATTTGGATCGTATGCGGACCGCATATGATTATGGTGCAGATGCGGTATACGCTGGGCAGCCACGGTATAGCCTGCGGGCGCGTAATAACGATTTTACGATGGCGAACTTGGAGATTGGTATCGGTGAGGCGCATGCACGCGGCAAAAAGTTTTTCGTCGCGAGTAACATCTCGCCGCATAACGCCAAGGTGAAAACTTACATGGCGGATATGGAACCGGTCATCAACATGAAGCCAGATGCGCTGATTATGTCGGACCCAGGCTTGATTATGATGGTGCGGGAAAAATGGCCGGAAATGCCGGTGCATCTATCGGTGCAGGCCAATACCGTCAATTTCGCTACGGTAAAGTTCTGGCAAAGTTTGGGGCTGACGCGCGTGATTCTGTCGCGCGAATTATCATTGGATGAGATTGAAGAAATCCGTCAGCTTTGCCCTGACATGGAGCTGGAAGTGTTTGTGCACGGCGCCTTGTGCATTGCCTATTCCGGCCGCTGCTTGCTTTCAGGATATTTTAATCATCGCGACCCCAACCAGGGCACGTGTACCAATAGCTGCCGCTGGGATTACAAAGTGCATGATGCCGCAGAAGATGCTGCTGGTGTGATTCGCCTCAACGAATTTGATTTTAAGGCGGAGATGGAAAAATCCAGCTTATCGGGATGCGGTAGCCTCCCGCGCCATCCGTTAGCGGATAAGGTGTATCTCATTGAAGAAAAAGGCCGGCCAGGCGAATTGTTGCCGATTATGGAAGACGAGCACGGTACTTACATCATGAACAGCAAGGACTTACGCGCTATTGAGCATGTAGAGCGGCTCATTAAGATGGGCGTGGATTCTTTGAAAATTGAAGGGCGCACCAAATCACGTTATTACGTGGCGCGCACTTGCCAGAATTACCGTAAAGCCATTGATGATGCGCTCGCTGGCCGTCCATTTGACTGGAGTTTGTTAAGCGATTTGGAAAACCTCGCCAATCGTGGCTATACCGATGGTTTTTATCAGCGTCATCATACGGCTGAGCATCAAAATTATAAACAGGGCTATTCAAGCTCTAACCGCAGCCTGTATGTGGGCGATGTAGTGGCCTATGATGCGGAAAAAGGCTTGGCCGACATTGAAGCACGTAACAAGTTTGCAGTAGGCGATCGCCTGCAAGTGATACATCCGGCAGGCAATCGTGAGTTAGTTGTTGAAGAAATGTTCAACAAAAAAGGTGAGCATATCCAGGAAGCTTCCGGTAGCGGTTATTTTGTACGCCTGCCAATTGCCGCAAATGATTTAAGCAATGCGATGGTGGCCAAGTACCTTTAAGGCAACCGGAATCTATTGCCCACGAATATAGTTTTCTAGCTGTTTGATTAAATATTGCTGGTGGGTAATCGTTTCCTTGACCAAATCGCCCAGGGAAAGCATGCCGAGCACTTTTTCGCCATCCATTATTGGCAAATGGCGAATGCGTTTTTCGCTCATTAAACTCATGGCCGCGTCTACCAAATCATCTGGTTTGCCTGTAATCAGTTTAGATGACATGACTTCGTGTACTTGCGTGGTCTTGGATGAACGGCCTTGCAGCACAATTTCCCGCGCATAGTCGCGCTCCGAAAATATCCCCACCAGTTTGTCACCTTGCATGATGGCTAAAGCACCAATTTTATATTCAGCAAGAATAACAAGCGCATCAAACACAGGCCGGTCGGGAGCAATGGAGATAAGCTCTTTATGTTTTTTTTCGTTTAAGATTTGTTGTAATGTTTTCATGATTCTCCCCACCCCTTAAGCTTAATAAAAAATATACATCTTATAATGACTATACCAACATTCTAAATCAACTTTTGAAGTTCGGACCATGCAAAAAAATATTGTCATGAAGGCTTTTGCTGCACTTTTTATACTTACCTTGATTTGGGGCTATAACTGGGTAGTAATGAAGCTGGCCGTGCAGTATGCCAGCCCGTTCCAGTTTGCCGCGCTGCGCACATTTTTAGGTGCAATTATGTTGTTTATTGTGCTGTTTTTAATGAAAAGACCGCTGGCATTAAAGGAGTTTCCTACTATGCTTGTGCTTGGTTTGCTGCAAACTTGCGGTTTTACGGGGTTGCTGATTTGGGCGTTGGTGGAGGGCGGCGCGGGTAAAACAGCCGTGCTGTCTTATACCATGCCGTTCTGGGTGATGCTGTTTGCATGGCCTATGCTGGGTGAAAAAGTGCAGGGCTGGCAATGGCTGGCGGTTGCGTTTGCATTGTTTGGCATTGTGCTGATATTCGATCCTCTGCATATCAAATCTGACGCCTTTAGTATGCTGCTGGCGTTATTTTCCGGAATTTCATGGGCAATCTCTGCAATAGTTTCTAAGAAACTGCATCAACGTGCACCGCATCTGGATTTACTCAATATCACAGCCTGGCCTACGCTGCTGGGATCTCTCCCCATCATTTTCATCGCGCTCACCGCGCCTGCGCCGCCGATTCAATGGACAAACACCTTTGTGTTAACCATTGTGTACAGTATTTTCTTGAGCGGTTCGCTCGCATGGGTGCTGTGGTTGTACGCCTTGCAACGTCTGCCAGCAGGCGTAGCAAGTATGACGAGCATGCTCGCGCCTGTAATAGGTGTTATTTCCGCCTGGATTCAGTTGGGGGAACGGCCGGGTAATCTTGAGCTGGCCGGCATGCTATTTGTTGCATTGGCGCTGGTGATTATTTCGATGGTCACCATGAAAAAACATGTGCCGGTCGACCCTGCGATGGGACAGGAATAGACGTGGTAAAATCAAACTTCAAATTTTTTAGAATTAAGGGTTAAGCAGCATGGCTGGACATAGTAAATGGGCAAATATCCAACATCGCAAAGGCAGACAGGATGCCAAACGCGGCAAGATTTTCACCAAACTGATTAAAGAGATTACGGTAGCAGCCCGTCTGGGCGGCGGTGATCCCGCCATGAATCCGCGCCTGCGTGCGGCGGTGGCAGAAGCCAAAGAAGAAAATATGCCGTCTGACAATATCACCCGTGCCATTAAAAAAGGTACCGGCGAACTGGAGGGCGTGAACTACGAAGAGATTCGCTACGAAGGTTATGGCATCAATGGCGCGGCAATTATTATCGATTGCCTGACGGATAACAAACAGCGTGCGGTGGCTGATGTACGCCATGCTCTCACTAAGTTTGGCGGAAATCTGGGTACCGATGGCTGTGTTGCGTTTATGTTCAAGCATTGCGGCAGCCTAGTGTACGAGCCTGGCACGAGCGAGGATCAGGTGATGGAAGCCGCACTGGAGGCAGGTGCTGAAGATATTGTGACGGACGAAGATGGCAGTATAGAAGTGATTACAGCGCCTAATGACTTTTTGACCGTGAAAGAAGCGATGGAAGCCGCAGGCCTTAAAGCGGTGGTGGCAGAAGTCACCATGAAACCTTTGAACGAGGTGGAGTTTGCAGGGGATGATGCGGTAAAAATGCAAAAAATCCTGGACGCGCTGGAAGATTTGGATGATGTGCAGGATGTCTACACCACAGCATTGATAGAGGACTAGTGAGCGAAATTAGAATCCTCGGCATCGACCCCGGCCTGCGCATAACGGGTTTTGGTGTCATTGAAAAAATAGGTGAAAAAATCACTTATATTGCAAGCGGTACGATTAAAACTGCTTCAGCAAAAAAGAATAAAAATGCAGATGAGGACGATAGAGAAGAGTTGCCTGCGCGGCTGAAAGTGATATTGGACGGTCTGTTTGAGGTGATTGATACTTATCAGCCTAACCAAGTCGCTGTAGAAAAAGTGTTTGTGAATGTGAACCCGCAGTCAACGCTGCTGCTGGGTCAGGCACGCGGCGCAGCAATCAGTGCGGCAGTAATCCGTAATCTAATCGTGGCAGAATACACCGCTCTGCAGGTGAAGCAGGCTGTTGTTGGTAATGGCCATGCACAAAAAGAACAGGTGCAGGAGATGGTCAAACGCTTGCTAAATTTACCTGCCGCACCCAAACCAGATTCGGCAGATGCTTTGGCTTGCGCCATTTGCCATGCACATGGCGGGCAGGGTTTAGGCAAGCTGGCAACAGCTGGGTTTCGCGTAAAAAATGGACGCCTTGTCGGATGAGTAAGTCTGCAATCGAGCCCATGCCGGTAAATTTTTCTAATCCGTTTGTTCGCTACTTTGCCGCTACCCGGCCCGCATTTTTAATGGCGACTTTAGCGGCCTGTTTGCTAGGGCAGACAGGCGCAATCTATTCCGGCATTCAAATTCAAGCGTCAACCGCAGTGTTAACCATATTACTTGCTTTACTGGTACACGCGGGCGTGAATGTGCTTAACGATTATTTCGACGCCCTCAGTGGCACAGATGCGATCAATACCGAACGCTTGTATCCATTTACTGGTGGCAGCCGCTTCATTCAGAACGGGGTGTTGACGCCAAAACAGACGGCGTATTTTGGCTACCTGTTATTGGGCGCTGCTATGCTAGGCGGGTTGTGGCTGTCGCGGCAGGTCGGGGTTGGCTTGCTGATCATAGGCGCTGTAGGCACGCTCATCGGATGGGCCTACTCTGCGGCTCCGTTGCGCTTGAATGGTCGAGGTTTGGGCGAGTTGTGCGTGCTGTTGGGTTTTCTTGGCGTTGTGATGGGTGCGGATTATGTACAGAGAAGGGCGTTTTCGTTGCAGCCGCTAGTCGTTGGCGCGCCTTATGCTTTGCTGGTGACCAATTTGCTTTACATCAATCAGTTTCCGGACCGAAAGGCAGATGCAGCGGCAGGCAAGCGTCATCTGGTAGTAAGGCTGCCGCTGCAGAAAGCAGTATTGGCTTATCCTGTTCTGGCCGGGCTTGCGTTTACCTGGTTGCTATTCGCGACCGCAATCGGAAAACTGCCCATGCTGGCAATGTTATCCGCGCTGCCGCTGTTGTTTTCTGCACGGGCTTCCTGGTTGCTGCGACGTTTTGCAGCAAGACCGGCGCATTTGCGCCCCGCTATTCAGCTAACACTTGCAGCCATGCTGAGTCATGCGTTACTGTTATCAATTATCATGTTTTGGAAGACGCCATGATTGGACGCCTGAGTGGGATTCTGCTGGAAAAGACGCCGCCATTGGTTTTAATCGATTGTAATGGCGTGGGCTATGAGGTTGAGGTGCCCATGAGTACGTTTTACAACCTGCCTGAGCTTGGTGCAAAAGTAAGTTTGCTGACGCATTTTGTCGTGCGCGAAGACGCGCAGCTGCTGTATGGTTTTGGTTCGGAGCAGGAAAAACATACGTTTCGGCAGCTGCTTAAAGTCAACGGCATCGGCGCAAAATCTGCGCTTTCTATTTTAAGCGGCGTAAGTATTGAAGAACTTGTGCAGGCAGTGAGTATGCAGGAGGTTGGCATGCTTACACGCATTCCTGGCATCGGTAAAAAAACGGCGGAGCGTTTATTGCTGGAGTTAAAAGATAAATTCGGCGCGGCAGGCGCTGCAGCCGTGGGCAATCAGCCCAAATCCGCTACGCACGATGTACTCAACGCCTTGATCGCATTGGGTTACAATGAACGTGAAGCATTGCAGGCTGTTAAACAACTGTCGGCAGATGCAAGCGTAACAGATGGCATTAAACAGGCGCTTAAATTGCTTTCAAAATAACCAATTGGCTTAAAAAGGTTGCATATGAAACAAATTTACTTGGCTTTAGTGATGCAATTTTTTTTAGTAGCGTGCGGACAGCAAACGCCAGAAACCGCTCCAGCACCAGCGTCAGTTTCTATGGGGCGCGCCATGCCGAAAATGATGGCTGATACTTCGGGTGGCGCCGAACAAAGCTTAACGGAGATTTCCGAGCCGGCGGTGACTACGCATCCGGAAAGAAAATACATCGCATTACGCCATCATCTGCAAATTGAAACACCGGCTAAAAAAATGCAGGCGGCTTTTGATACGGCAGTAAGACACTGCGAGGCGCTGAATTGCCAGTTGCTGAGCGCCTATTTCAATAAGGAAACGCCCTACAGCCCGCCATCGGCGTCCTTAAGCGCACGGATTCCGCCGAGAAATGTGGAGATATTTTTAACCGGTCTTGCAAAAAGCGGCGAGATTTTACAGCACGGTCGCGATAGTGAGGATAAGACCAACCAGGTAGTGGACACCGATGCACGTATTAAAAACCTGACCGAGCTGCGCGACCGGTTGCGCTTGATGCTGACCGATAAAACTGCCAAATTCAAGGATATTATTGATGTGGAGCGCGAGTTGGCTAATACGCAAAGCCAGCTCGACAGCATGATGAGCATGCGCAAAATCTTGTCGCTGGAAACCGACTTGGTGGCCGTGAATATCGATTTCACCGCCGCGCAAGGCATCACCGAACAAGGCTTTTTTGCGCCGGTGGCACGCGCGCTTAAAGATGCAGGCCGGGTGATGATGGAAAGCCTTGCGGCAGTCATTACTTTTGTCATGAGTGCGATTCCGTGGCTGTTGATTGGTATACCAGTCATATGGCTGGTACGCCGGTATTGGACAAAAATTAGAGCTAAACTGATGTGATTCTGAGAATGTATAAATCGATATAATGGCTGATGGTAATGGTTAATTTCAGACATCCTGCATTGCTTATATGGCTATTGTTCGTTAATAGCCAACTGGCTATTGCCGAAGAAGCTGTTGCAGACAGCGCAGGCGAAAAAAATGTCTGGCCGCTGGCTGTTGCTGCACAAAGTCTAACTGAAGACGACTATCTTGGCGAAGTGCCGAAAGTGCTTACAGTATCCAGGTTGTCGCAATCACTAGCGGATGCCGCTTCTGCCGTTACGGTTATCAATCGGGAAACAATCCGCGCTTCAGGGATTGTCGATTTGCCGGAAATTTTCCGTCTGGTGCCGGGTTTTTACGTGGGCACCAATGCCGGCTACGTGTATAACACCAACCATACGGTGAGCTATCACGGCATGACGACCGCTTATTCCGGCGCAATGCAGGTGATGATTAATGGCCGCTCGGTATACAGCCCTTTGTTCGGCGGCGTCAACTGGAGCGAGTTGCCGTTGGCCATTGCCGATATTGAGCGTATTGAAATTACCCGCGGCCCCAACGCCGCCAGTTATGGCGCCAACTCATTTTTTGGCGTGATCAATATCATCACGCAGAATCCATCGGATCCGGCTGGCTCCAGTGTCATTGCCACGCACGGCGAAGAACGAAACGAAGTGTTTTACCGAAATGCGGGCAAGTTAAACAATCTGAACTACCGGGTTACCGCGGGGTATCGACAGGACGGGGGGCTGGATAATCGCAATGATTTTAAGCGCACGCGAATGTTGAATGCGCAGGCAGATTATCAGGTGAACGTAAAAAACGGCCTGGAGTTTGAGTTCGGCCTGGCGGATGGCGCGCGTGGTGAAGGTAACATTAATGAAGATAACATCGTGTTTCTGCCGCGCACCAAGCAAATTGACAACCATTATGCATTGATGCGCTGGCGCCATAATGTGAGTGATACCAGCGATTTCTCATTACAGGCATACCACAGTTACGCCCGCTCGGATGATCAGACGACATCAGTAAACATACTGCCCTTGCTCCCGGCTTTTGCACCATTTTTGGCAGTCGATAGGCTGCATATTAAAAATGAGGTTATTCAAAAGCGTACTGATATTGAGGCGCAGCATACATTTTCCGTAGGCAATAATATCCGTACGGTCTGGGGCGGCAGTATCAGGCGAGACAGCATGTATGCGCCTTATTATCTGGCTTCCAAGAAAACGGATTACTTTGATTTGCAGCGTCTATTCGGGCACGTGGAGTGGCGACCATCTGAAAAGCTGACTTTTAATACCGGGGCCATGGTGGAGCATAACGACTTTACCGGTACGGATATTTCACCGCGTGCCAGCATCAACTTTAAGCCGAACCGGAACCATACGTTCAGGCTTGGCATCTCGTCTGCTTTGCGTACACCAAATTATCTGGAAGAGAAATTTCAGGATAGGCTGCTTATCCCTATGACACTACCTAATCCGCTAGGCGTAAATGCATTGGTTGTCCAATTCAGGGCCAATAAGGGGAATGTTAACCCAGAGCAGATAATTTCGCGCGAGCTGGGATATATGGGAAAAATCGGCCGCTTGCAGCTGGATGTGAGGGCATTTAGCGACCGAATTAATGACGTGATTCGCTTCGACGGACGCACAGACTTTACGACTCCTGTCAACACGTTCTTGCTAAACCCGTTACTAGATATTGAAGCTGATTCAGCCAATAATATGGGCAGTGCCGCCGTAGAAGGTCTTGAATGGCAAGCAAACTGGGCGTTTAGCAATAAAACCAAACTGATGTTCAACCATGCTTATGTACATATTCGTGAAACCCAACCAGACCTTAAACGCAACTTTGTAAACTCCATGCCCCGCAATACAATCAGCGCCATGGTGACGCACCGGTTTGACAAAAACTGGGATGCAAGCATTGCCTATTATCAAACCAGCGAAACTACCCTTTTGGGGGATGGCGATCCGGTGGATTTAATAAGAAAATGCGATGTGAGATTAGCGCGCAGGTTTAACGGCAGAAATTGGAATGGCGAAGTTTCTGCGGTGGTTGAAAATCTGTTTAATAATCACTATCAGGAATTTGCCGACTACAATACGCTGGAGAGGCTTGCCCGTGTTAATTTAAGGCTGGATTTTTAGTTTTTTTTAATTATTTTAATTGTTGGTTGGAAAATAGAAGTAGCTTATTTTGTTGAGTAATACATATAAAAATAAACGGGTTGTAAAGCTGTTGGCGCTGTTAGCGTTAATCTCAGGTTTTGTGCCTTTTCTGGCGCAAGCCTACACTGGCGTTACCGTTGTGGTAAGCGCTGAAACGCCCGTGAACGCAGAGTTTGTAGAAAGCTTTAAAGAGGCACTTGCCAGTGGTAAAAATGGCAGACTGCGCGTTAAAGTGATTGATCTGCAAGAAGTGGAAAAACTGGTGGTGGCTGAAAATAGCGAACTGGTTGTTGCTTTGGGTGTGAAGGCGCTTGAGGCAGCCAGTAAATTAAAGCACACTACGCCTGTGCTGGGCGTGTTTACGCCACTGCCAACGTATAACAATTTGTTGGTATCTAGCAAGCGTGTTTTGGGTAACTTTAGCGCGATTGTGCTTGATCAGCCTTACACGCGGCGCATGGCGCTTATAAAAACGGTTTTACCCGATGTCAAAAACCTGGGTATCCTGCTGGGACCGACTTCATCACAAGATAGCGAGCTTTTAAAAGACATCGGTGAAAAAAATACACTTAACATCTTGCAGGAAAATGTTACCCAGGAAGCAGACTTGATTCCAAAGTTGCAAAAACTGCTGGATTCAACTGATGCGTTAATGGCGATACCTGACCCGCTTGTGTATAGCCGCGAAACTGCACAACCCATCCTGTTGACCAGCTACCGACATCAAAAGCCTGTGTTTGGTTATTCTCAGTCGTATGTGCGTTCTGGCGCCTTAGCTGGCGTGTATAGCAGCACCAAACAACTGGCGCAGCAGGCCGCGGAGATTGCCATTAAATCACAGTTGGCACCGAGTCTTTTGCCGCCGCCACAAACACCTAAGTACTTTTCGGTGATGGTCAATTACCAAGTCGCCCGCTCACTGAACATTCAGTTGGAAGATGAAGATGTGATATACAAAAAAATGCTTGGGTTAGAGACAGTCGAATGAAAAACCTGGGCATTAAATCAAGAGTCATTTTTTTGGGAACAATACCCGCATTGCTGTTTGCCATGATTTTGGCAGGCTATGCTATTTCCAATGTGTTCGGCGTTTTGAACCAATCGCTGCGAGACCGAGGAAGGATCATTGCTGAGCAACTGGCGCCTGCAGCCGAATATGGCGTGATCTCAGGCAATACCCAGATTTTGCAAAGGCTGGCCCAGCAGGCGCTTTCAAGCGAGCAGGATTTGAGATCGGTGTTGATTATAGACAGCAACGACCATGTGCTGGCACTGAGCGGGCGGGAACTGCCCCAGGCCTTAATGGCGGAATTAAAAAAAGAAAACATTCAAGAATATAAACTGAAGGGTGGCATGATTTTTATATCGCCCATATACCGGAGTCTGGTAGAAGTTGATGACTTTAGCAGTCTGCGTGAAAACGATAAGACATTTAAGAGTGCGGATTCCCAACTGGAAATTGGTCGTGTGTATGTGGACTTGAGCAACCAGACCTTGCGTAGTCTCAGGCAGGATTTAATTACAAAAATGCTGTTGATAGGTCTGTTCGGCCTGGGGTTGAGTGCTTTGATTGCATGGTGGATAGGCCGGAATATCACCAAACCGATACAGGAAATCGCCTATGCGGTGAATAAAGTCGGTGAGGGTATTTTTGCGCATACCATCACCGAAAATTCTAGCGGGGAATTAAAAACCTTGCAAAGAGGCTTTAATTCAATGTCCAGCAGCCTGAAACAGGCGTATGAAGTGATGCAGGATAAAATTAATGATGCCACTTCCATGCTGCGTCACCAGGCACAGCACGATGATTTGACAGGCCTGATTAATCGGCGCGAGTTTGAGATCAGACTTGAGCGCAGCCTGAAAAGCGTGCATGAAAATGGCACGCAGCATGTATTCTGCTATCTGGATCTGGATCAGTTCAAGTTGGTCAATGATACTTGCGGGCATTCTGCAGGTGACGAATTGCTCAAACAAGTCAGCGTGCTGCTTGCCAACAGGATGCGTGACCGGGATACCTTAGCGCGCCTGGGTGGCGATGAATTTGGTTTGCTGCTCGAAAATTGCAGTCTGGCCGATGCCAATCAGATCACTAATACGCTGCTTAAGCTGGTGCGTGATTACCGCTTTATTTACGAGGAGAAAATTTTCAATATCGGCGTCAGTATCGGCCTGGTAGTGATTAACTCCAGCTTCGACAACGTCAGTGATATTATTCATGCGGCAGATATGGCTTGCTACTCAGCCAAGCAAGCGGGGCGAAATCAGAGCTTTTTGTATAGTGCAGGTGATGTTGAGGTGAAGCAGCGCCGGATTGCCGTGGAGGCGGTTGCAGATATCACGGATGAAATTAATGATGAGCAGTTTATGCTATATTGCCAGCCCATCGTGCCGCTTTCGTCCGGTGTTCCGCAGCAGCATCATTACGAAGTTCTGATTCGAAAAATAAATCTTGAAGGCGACATCATGTTGCCTACCTCGTTTATACCCTCTGCAGAGCGTTATCTGCTCATGCCGAATATTGATAGATGGGTCATTAAAAATACTTTCGCAACCTATCGTGAGTTGCTCAATAGGAGCAATGAAAGATGCAGTTATGTGTTTTCAATCAATTTGTCGGGAACTTCGCTTGGCGATAAAAGTTTACTCGACTATATTCGAGAACAATTTGTCATATACTCGGTTCCACCGGAATCCATTTGTTTTGAGATTACCGAAACCGCAGCCATCGTCAATTTGAAAAACACCATTAATTTGTTTGGTGCATTAAGAAAGATCGGGTGCAGTTTTGCGCTGGATGACTTTGGCAGTGGTATGTCATCATTTATGTATTTAAAGAATTTTGAAGTGGATTTTCTTAAAATTGACGGTTCATTCGTAAAAGATATGCATACCAATAAAATCGATCACGCCATGGTGCGCTCAATCCATAGCGTGGCGGAAGCCATGAACATTAAAACCGTGGCTGAATTTGTTGAAAATGAAGCTATATTAAAAGAACTGAAAAATATTGGCGTACACTATGGCCAGGGTATGTATTTAGGCGCTCCGCTACCAATCAAAAAACTGATTGAGAACTTATCGGTATAATGACCATAACATAGGCGCTATAAAGCCAATTGCTTTAGAATAACCTCATAAAACATGATAGAAACAGACCGCCTTATTGCCCCCGCTTCAGAAAGTCCTCAAGAAGAGGCCATAGAGCGCGCGCTGCGCCCGAAAGTGCTGGACGAGTATGTCGGGCAAGAAAAAGCCAGAAGCCAGCTGGAAATCTTTATTCATGCCGCGCGCGGCCGTAATGAGGCGCTGGACCATGTACTTCTGTTTGGGCCACCCGGGCTGGGTAAGACAACGCTGGCGCATATCATTGCCCGCGAGATGGGCGTAAATCTGCGCCAGACCTCAGGTCCGGTGCTGGAGCGCGCGGGTGACCTGGCAGCCTTGCTGACTAATCTAGAGCCCAACGATGTACTGTTTATTGATGAAATTCATCGCCTTTCGCCCGTGGTCGAAGAGATTTTGTATCCGGCGATGGAAGATTATCGCCTTGATATCATGATAGGCGAAGGGCCGGCCGCCAGATCGGTCAGGCTGGATTTGCCGCCATTCACCTTGATAGGCGCCACAACGCGTGCAGGCATGCTTACCAACCCATTGCGCGACCGTTTTGGCATTGTGTCGCGGCTGGAGTTTTATACCACTGAAGAACTGGGACGCATCGTGCATCGCAGCGCTGGCTTGCTGGAGGTGGAAATGACGGAGTCAGGCGCATTGGAAATTGCCAAGCGTTCACGCGGTACGCCGCGCATTTCTAATCGCTTGCTGCGTCGCGTACGTGATTATGCGCAGGTCAAAAGTGATGGCGTGGTGAGTTCCGAGATTGCTGATGCAGCGCTTAAAATGCTGGATGTGGATAATCTTGGATTCGATGTGATGGACCGGAAACTACTGCAGGCAGTGCTGGAGAAATTTGGCGGCGGGCCGGTTGGCCTGGATAATCTGGCGGCGGCGATCGGCGAAGAGCGCGATACGATTGAAGACGTGCTGGAGCCGTATCTGATCCAACAAGGCTACCTCATGCGCACGCCGCGCGGGCGCGTGGCGACTAGCCTGGCTTATCAGCACTTTGGTCTGCAAGCGCCAAAAACATTAGCTGCAGGTGAGCTTTGGCAGCAATAAAGCATTTCGAGTGGCAGGTGCGCGTCTATTATGAAGACACCGATGCTGGCGGTGTGGTGTATCACAGCAACTATCTTAACTTTATGGAGCGCGCGCGTACCGAGTGGCTGCGCCAAATGGGGTTCGAGCAAACCTATCTCAGGGATGTGCTCAATATTGTCTTTGTGGTGCACAGCATGCAGATTGCATTTAAAAAACCTGCCAGATTTAATGATTTGTTGACCATCACCAGCAATTTGGATAAGACTGGCCGTGGCAGTTTTGAATTTTTTCAAAAAATTACAATCAACCAACAAATATTAGTCGAGGCGCAAGTGAAAGTGGCCTGTGTGGACGCAATATGTTTTAAACCTGTGGGAATCCCTGAACAAATCAGATTGAAAATGGAGTAAAAATGACGGTAGCCAATGATATGTCTTTATTCACGCTCATCACCGGCGCAAGCCTGCCTGTGCAACTGGTGATGCTTATATTGCTCATCACATCGCTATTTTCGTGGTGGTATATCTTCATCAAAGTGGCCACGATCAAGCGCGCTGAGGCTGAATCAGAGAACTTTGAAAATGCGTTCTGGACCGGGGGCGACTTAAATAAGTTATATGAGGGCGTCACCGCCGGTCGGCGCAAGCCGCAGGGCATGGCAAGCATATTTGAGGCGGGCTTTAAGGAATTTATCCGCCATAAACAACAAGCCAAAATGGAAATCAGTGATGTGATGGAGGGTTCGCGCCGCGCCATGCGGGCTGCCTACAACCGTGAGCTGGATGACCTGGATGCACACTTGCCATTTTTAGCTTCGGTAGGCTCGGTAAGCCCGTATATCGGCCTGTTTGGCACGATGTGGGGCATTATGAATGCGTTCAGGGGCTTATCTAATGTGGCGCAAGCCACACTGAGCCAAGTCGCGCCGGGCATTGCCGAGGCGCTTGTAGCGACTGCTATCGGCTTGTTTGCAGCCATACCTGCCGTGATCGCCTATAACCGCTTTGCTTCGAGTGTGGACAGGCTCTCGGTGCGTTACGAGAGCTTTATGGAAGAGTTTACCAACATTCTCCAAAGAAAATCCTAAGGGAGTCATGCGATGAGCAGAACCCGCAAACGCCGCATGATGAACCAGATTAACGTCGTGCCCTATATCGACGTAACGTTGGTCCTGCTGGTAATTTTTATGGTGACGGCACCGATGACCAACCCCGGCGTGGTTGAGTTGCCTAAAGTCGGTCAGGCGCTTAAACAAACAGGTGCGCCCATTATTGTGACAGTCAGAAAAGATGGTACTGCGGAAATAGAGGGCAAAAAACTGCATCGGGATCAGTTGCTGTTTGAGATTAAAAATCAGCTGAAAAAAGCGCCGCGTGCGCTGGTAGTGGCAGCAGATGAGAAAACCCAATACGGCAAAGTGATTGAAGTGATGGATTTGCTCAAGCAAGCTAAAGTGGACAAAGTTGGCTTGTTATTCAAGCCTGCTCCATAAGCCAAAGCAATCACAAAGCATGATTAGAAAGCACGAAAATTCAGATTCATGGAAAGCGGGCATCTATGCCATTGTAGTCCATCTAGCCTTGCTGGCGGGCATGCTTATTTCATTTAACTGGAAAGCGGCGCATCCTGTACTGAATGTGACAGAGGTTGAGCTGTGGGATAAATTGCCTGCTGCAAAACCGGTGATTAAAGAAGAGCCGAAGCCTGAGCCCAAGCCGGAAATCAAGGAGGAACCCAAGCCTGAGCCAAAACCGGTAGTAGAAGAAAAGCCAAAACCGGAAGAGCCGAAAGTCGATATTGAGCTTGAGAAAAAGAAAAAAGAACTGGAACAAAAAGAGAAATTGCTTGAAGAAAAACGCAGAAAAGACGAAGCGCTTGAAAAACTGAAACAGGAAGCACGCGAAGATGAGTTGCGCGAGAAAAAAGCGGCCGAGAAAGCCAAGCACGATGAGGCATTGCGCAAGTTAAAAGAAGACATGCTGAACGAAAGCGGTGCTGATGATACGAAAGCGGCAAGCGCCGCCAATGCGAGTTTGATCGGTGAATATACCGAGAAAATTAAGGCAAAAATTCGTGGCAATGTAAATAAGACGCTTTGCGGCGACGGCAATCCGGAGTTAAGGTTTGAGATCAGCGTGCTGCCTACCGGACAACTGAGCGGTAGTCCAAGATTAATTAAATCAAGCGATAATTCCACCTGCGATGAAGCCGTAGAGCGTGCCATTATTGCCTCGGAGCCGTTGCCGTTGCCTGATGAACCTAACCTGAAAGCGCAATTTAAAAATTTGAAATTAAAATTCCGGCCTAATGATTAGTTTTTTTAGGATGTTAACAAAGCGTAAAAGTTGTAATTAAAATGTAAATCGTGTGGTATCACGGTAGGTTTGCAGTAGAATTTAAATGAACTTTTTAGAAATAAGATACTAACTGGCTTATGAGAATAATTTGTTGGATATTTTTTTGTGCGATTTTTTTGAGCACACCCATCGCAAACGCCGCACTGGAAATTGAAATCAGCGGCGGTGGCGCGCAGCAGATTCCTATTGCAGTTGTGCCATTTGGCGGAGCGGCCAATATTAAAGATAACATCGGCGAGATTATCGCGGCAGACCTTCATCGAAGCGGCTTGTTCCGCATATTAGAAACGCGCGGCATGGCCAATCTGCCAACATCGCCCAGCCAGATTAAATATGCGGAATGGGTGGCATTGCAAGCGCAGGCGGTTACTGTGGGAAATGTGGAGAGTGTTGCGGGCGGCCGTTTCAAAGTATCATTTCATTTGATGGACGCACTCAAACAGACGCAGCTGGCAGGCATGGATTATCAGATCGCACCCAGCCAAATGCGTGCGACCGCACATAAAATCGCCGATATTATTTACCAGAAATTAACCGGCCAGGCCGGCATATTTGCGAGCCGCATTGCCTATATCACCAAGACAGGCAAGCGCTACGCTTTACAGGTGGCGGATGCCGATGGCTTTAATCCGCAGACCGTGGTTTCCTCTAACGAGCCTTTGATTTCACCCAGTTGGTCGCCTGACGGCACAAAACTGGCGTATGTTTCGTTTGAAAAGAAGAAACCGATTGTTTTTGTGCAGTCGCTGACGAGCGGCAACCGAGTCATACTGGCCAACTATAAGGGCAATAACAGTGCACCAGCCTGGTCGCCGGATGGCAGCAAACTGGCGATCGTGCTCACCTACGGCGCTAACTCGCAGATTTATACTATAGATAGTAACGGCGGCGGCCTGAAACAAATCACTAAAAGCAACGCCATTGATACCGAACCGGCATTCTCGCCCGATGGTAACTGGATTTATTTCAGCTCCGACCGCGGCGGCAAGCCGCAAATTTACAAAGTGCCCGCTGATGGTGGCAGTCCAAGCCGTGTGACGTTTGAAGGCGGTTATAATGTTTCGCCACGTTTTTCGCCGGATGGCAAAAGTTTAGCGTATATTCGCAACGATGGCGGCAAATTCAGAGTGGCGTTGCAGGATTTGGCCAGCGGCCAGGTACAATTGCTCAGCGAAGGATCGCAGGATGAATCGCCCAGCTTTGCACCAAATGGCCGCGTAATTTTATACGCAACCAAGGTACGCGGACGTGGCGCATTGGCTGCAGTATCAAGCGACGGAAAAGTGCGCCAGCGTCTAAATGACTCGTCGGGCGGCGATGTGCGTGAGCCTGCCTGGGGGCCGCTTGCCAACTAAGCTGGCGGCTGGAAAAGTAGAACAGATTTAAAACTTGTGTGAATCAACCCGTTATTGGGGATAATAAAAGGAGAGAAAGATGAAACATTTACCGAATTTAAGTGGGAAAATCATTGCAGTTGCAATCGCTTCGATATTCTTGGTGGCCTGTAAAAGTACACCGATGAAGGATAAACCGGCAGGCGTTGAAGATAAAAGCCCGACAGCGGCAACCAAGCCTGCTGACAGCGGCGCGGACACCAGCGGCGTAAAAGAGGTGGTGGTTGATAGCAATGCCAATAATGCAGGCAATAACCCGCTTAAAGATCCAAACAACATTCTCTCGAAACGCAATATCTATTTTGATTTTGATAGCGACGCTGTAAAAGCCGAATACCGGCCGATCGTCGAAGCGCATGCCAAGTATCTGTTGGCACACGCTGATGCGAAAATGGTGGTGCAAGGCAATACCGATGAGCGAGGCACGCGCGAGTACAACCTGTCGCTGGGCCAACGCCGTTCTGTTGCAGTGAAAAAAGCGCTTAATTTGCTGGGCGTGCAGGATAAGCAAATCGAAACAGTCAGCTATGGCGAAGAAAAAGCTGCAGTGAATTGTGCAGATGAAGATTGCTATCAAAAAAATCGTCGTGCTGATATCGTTTACGAAGGCGATTAATTGATGGCGGTAATAAAAAAACTGGTGTTTGCAGGCTTGACTCTTTTTACGCTTGCTTCTTTTACTTCTGCGCACGCTGCGCTGTTTGATGACAAAGAAGCACGCAAAAAGATTCTGGAACTAGAAGCCAAGCAGCAATCTAATCACGATGCCAGCATGGCGGCGATTGCGGATCTAAAAAAACGCGTCGCCGCGATTGAGGCGGTGGTGCAAGGCCAGGGATTGGCGGACATGTCAAACCAAATCGAGGCTTTGAAGCAGGAAGTGGCCAATCTCAAAGGTGATTTAGAGGTGGCCTTACACGCGCTCGATACCACGCAGCAGCGCCAAAAAGATCTATATACCGATACCGATACGCGATTGCGCAAGCTGGAGAGCGGTGCGCCAGTGGCAGCAAATGGGACACCGGCAAATACCCCGCCAGCTAATGCACCTGCGCAACCACCGGCAGAAGAAAAGGATGTAAAAGCCTTTGCAGATGCGGATAGTTTAAGCAAGTCGGCAAAACATAAAGAGGCGTTCGCAGCTTTCGATAGTTTCTTAAAAGAATACCCTAACAGCAAGCTGGTGCCGGATGCGCTCTACGGCATGGGCTATTCGCAATTTGCGCTTAAAAACTACAAATCCTCTATCGCCACGCAGCAGAAAGTGGTTGATTTGCACCCGGCAAGCGCCAAAGTGCCGGATGCGATGTTTAACATGGCCAATAGCCAAATCCAGCTTGGGCAAGTAACAAATGCCAGAAAGACCTTGCGTAGCTTGATCGAGAAGTTTCCCGATGCGGAAGTCACACCAAACGCGAAAAAGCGTTTGAAAGCACTCGAGGCGATTAGGTAAAATATTAATTATTAAACATTTTTCACGGTAAAATAACGCCAACTTCTACAGTTGGCGTTATTTTTTCAAGCGCCTTATTGCAAATTTATGGCTTTAAAAATCTACGAAATTTTCCATTCATTACAAGGCGAAACAAGCCGTATCGGCTTGCCGACCGTGTTTGTACGCCTGACAGGCTGCCCGATGCGCTGCACCTATTGTGATACCGAGTACGCATTCAGCGGCGGTAGCAATATGGAAATTGCAGATATTCTGGCAAAAGTGGCTACATTCGGCACCAAATATGTCACAGTGACAGGCGGCGAACCGCTGGCGCAAAAGGAATGCCATATGCTGCTGAAAGCCTTATGTGATGCGGGTTACAGCGTGTCGCTTGAAACCGGTGGGGCAATGGATATTGCGCCTGTGGATGCGCGGGTTTCGGTGATTCTGGATATCAAGACACCTGCTTCGAGCGAGGAAAAAAACAATCTTTGGAGTAATTTGGACCATGTAACAGCCAAAGATGAAATCAAGTTCGTGCTGTGCAGCCGCGCTGATTATGACTGGGCGAAAGCAAAAATTGCCGAGTTACAATTGACCGAAAAATGTCCTGTTATATTCTCACCAAGTTTTAGCCAATTAAAGGCGGACGAATTGGCAGGCTGGGTGCTGCACGACCGATTGCCCGTGCGCATGCAAGTGCAGCTTCATAAAATACTCTGGGGCGAAAAGCCGGGCGTATAATTTTGTTGAAATTAAAATCTTGCTTTGCCAGCGTCGCCTTGCCTTACAACATGCACTCTCTGCGGTTTGCTTTCGTGTAATTTTTTATTTTCAACAGAATCATATTTGATATGACTAAAAAAGCGGTTGTTTTACTTTCAGGCGGACTGGATTCTGCCACCTGCCTGGCCATAGCCAAATCTCAAGGCTATGAGTGCTATTGCTTAAGCCTGGATTATCATCAGCGCCACATTGCCGAGTTGCAGGCAGCCAATAATATCGCACAGAAACTCGGTGCAGCTGCACATAAAACCGCGCAGCTGGATTTAAGTTTATTTGGCGGTTCGGCATTAACGGACAATAAAATTGACGTGCCGGAAAGTGGCGAGAATGACATTCCTGCCGGTATTCCTGTGACTTACGTGCCCGCGCGCAACACCATTATGCTTTCGCTGGCATTGGCGTGGGCGGAGGTGTTGGGCGCGCAAGATATATTTATCGGCGTCAACGCGCTCGATTACTCGGGCTATCCCGATTGCCGCGGTGAGTATATAAAATCTTTTCAAAAAATGGCGAATCTGGCCACCAAAAGCGCGGTCGAAGGCCAAAAAATCGCTGTGCATGCTCCTTTGATCGACATGACAAAGGCGCAGATCATTGCTATGGGAACCAAGCTGGGCGTGCCTTACAGCGAAACGGTTTCCTGTTACCAGGCCGATGCGCTAGGCCGCGCCTGTGGCAAATGCGATTCATGCCGCTTACGTAGAGAGGGCTTTGTTAAAGCAGGCATACAAGACCCTACGCGCTACGCTTCGTAAAAGTCTGGAAAGTATCATTTTACTGCTTGCTAAAGCATTCAAAAATAACGTATAATCCGCGCCTTTCTGCAGAAAATTAATTTTTAAGAGAACAAGATTATGGTCGTAATTCGTTTATCTCGTGGCGGTTCTAAAAAGAATCCATTTTACAACGTTGTAGTTGCTGATTCGCGCAATCGCCGTGATGGCCGCTTTATCGAGCGCGTTGGGTTTTACAACCCATCCGCAAAACTGGCGACTGAGGCTTTGCGTATTGATGAAGCGCGTGTGAGCCATTGGAAAAACAATGGTGCGCAGCTGTCTGATACAGTAACGCGTTTGGTTAAAACGCATGCTAAAGGCCCAGAGGCGATGATTGCCGCTAAAGCTAAAGATGCAGCTAAAGCGGACGCCGCCAAAGCTAAAGCCGCAGCTGCTGAAGCTGCAAAAGTAAAAGCAGCCGCTGACGCTGCAAAAGCTGAGGCCGATGCCAAAGCTGCCGCTGAGGCAGCGCAAGCCGCAGAAGCAGCTAAAGCTGCTGAGGCAGAAGCCGCTGCAGTGGTTGAAGAAGCGCCAGCAGAAACTCCTGCAGAAGAAGCTTAAGTTTTATTTCTAGCCTTTACTTTTGAGTAATTTGGCTTCTAGTGATCTGGTAGTCATGGGGCGAGTAGTCGCAGCTGACTTAGTTATAATGGGGCGGATTCTCGCCCCATATGGCGTTTTAGGGTGGCTTAAAATACATCCGGATACAGAAATGCTGGATGGTTTGCTGGATTATAAGACATGGTGGATTGGCAAGGACGAGAATTGGCGCGAACTCGTTGTTGAGTCTGCCAAAATTCATAACGATGTATTGGTCGCCAAGCTGCAGGAGATAGATGGCCGGGATGCGGCATTTGCCTGCAAGGGCAAGCAGGTGGCGGTTCCCAGGGCATTGTTGCCACAGCCTGAAGAGAATGAATATTACTGGTCTGATCTAATCGGACTGGACGTCAAAAATCAGCAGAATGTTGATTTTGGCAAAATAACGGATGTGCTTGAAACTGGCGCTAATGATGTGATTGTCGTGAAAAGCGATAAAGCGCATGGGGATAAAGAGCGGCTGATCCCGTTTACGGCACAAGCGATTTTAGACGTAGATTTAGACGCAAAAACGATGCTGGTGGATTGGGACGCAGAATTTTAATGATGGATTTTCAGGTCATTAGCCTGTTTCCTGAAATGTTTGATGCAGTCACCAGGCACGGCATCACGGCAAGAGCGCTGGAAAAGAAGATTTACAGTGTGAATGTGATTAATCCGCGCGACTTTACGCAGGATAATCACAAAACGGTGGATGACAGGCCGTACGGTGGCGGGCCAGGCATGGTGATGCTAGCCGACCCGCTGGAAAAAGCGATTAAAGCAGCCAAGCAACAACAAGGCAACATCAAGTCGCATGTGATTCACCTGTCACCGCGAGGTGTTCCGCTTAATCACAAAAAGGTGATGGAGTTGAGCAGGCACCCCGGCTTGATTTTGCTGGCAAGCCGCTACGAAGGTGTGGATGAGAGATTGCTGGAGTCACTGGTAGATGAAGAAATCTCTATCGGGGATTATGTGTTAAGCGGCGGTGAATTGCCTGCTATGGTATTGATTGACGCGATAGTCAGACAATTGCCCGGTGCGCTGGGGGATGCGGATTCGGCGGTTGAAGATTCGTTTGTGGATGGATTGCTGGATTGCCCGCACTATACACGGCCAGAGGTGCTTAGTTTAGAAAACATGACAGGATTAAAGGTGCCGGAAGTATTGCTTTCTGGTAACCATGCAAAGATTAGAGAGTGGCGGTTAAAACAATCGCTGTTGCTAACAAGGGCAAAACGCCCGGATTTATTGGCCGCAAGGTCGTTGACGAAAGAGGAAGCACGGCTGCTCAAAGAACTCGATACTGAGTTAAGTGCGCAGGAACAAGCATCTTCATAATTAAAAGGAGCACAAAGTGGCAGATATTATTAAAATGTTAGAGCAGGAAGAAATTGCGCGTTTAGGCAAAAAGATTCCTAGTTTCGCACCTGGCGATACCGTCGTGGTCGGTGTAAACGTGGTGGAAGGTACGCGTAAACGTGTGCAGGCTTACGAAGGCGTGGTTATTGCAATCCGTAATCGCGGTTTAAACTCATCATTCATCGTACGTAAAATCTCATCTGGTGAAGGTGTTGAGCGTACATTCCAAACTTACTCACCGCTTATTGCCAGTATCGAGGTAAAGCGCCGTGGTGATGTACGTCGTGCAAAACTGTATTACTTGCGTGAGCGTTCGGGTAAATCAGCGCGTATTAAAGAGAAATTAACTGCGCGCGATAAAGAAGTAATGGCGCCGGAAGCCGCTCAAGATTAAGCGCTAAAGCACCAGATTTAAAGCCCCAAAAATTTAATTAAGTTTTGGGGCTTTTTTCTTGCCAATCGCCTTATATAGCCATTAGTTATTTGCATTGCCATCAAAATTCAAGTTAAATTAGCGCATGAAAACCAAAAATAAACCCTCCCCCCATTATGATGCAATTGTTTCCGCACCATTTGGCGCTGTAGGTATTTCGGTGCGTGGCGTACAGGTTTCTATTGAGCTATTATCCGGGAATTATGCCCAGAAACCGGCCGAGCATAAAATCGCACAAAAGGTTGCTAAGCAGATCGAGGCCTATTTTGATAATGCACGTAATGATTTTAACTTGCCGCTTGTCTACAAAGGTACGCCGTTTCAGCGCCGCGTATGGCATGCCATCAGCGCGATCCCATGTGGGCGAGTGCTCACTTATGGCGAAGTTGCCGAGCAGATTGGGTCTGGTCCACGCGCGGTGGCCAATGCCTGTGGCGCAAATAATTTACCTTTGGTTGTGCCCTGCCATCGTGTCGTCGCCAAAAATGGCTTGGGCGGTTTTATGCAGGGCAATAAAGACGGCCTTAAAATCAAGAAATGGTTGCTCAAGCACGAAGGCGTTGTGTTTGAAAAAGGGAAGCAGGTGTGATTGAAGCCGTAAATAGCCAACTTGATGCGTTTATCGATCATCTTTGGCTGGAAGATGGCTTGTCTAAAAACACGCTTGAAAGTTACCGCACAGATTTAAACCAGTTTGATGTATGGCTTGCAAAACACAAAAGCCAATTGCTTGAAGCCAATCAGGCCGATATTCAGCAATATCTCGCGGTTAAATTTCCGCAAAGCAAACCGCGTAGCATTAGCCGGCTGATTGCCAGCCTGCGGCGTTTTTACCGCTATGCACAGCGGGAGAATTTAATCAAAACCGACCCCACGCTGCAAATCGAATCGCCCAAACTCCCGCGCAGTTTACCCAAAAGCCTTAACGAGCAAGAGGTGGAAGATTTGCTCAATGCGCCCGATATTAACCAGCCCATCGGCCTGCGCGACAGAGCCATGCTGGAGTTGCTGTATGCCAGCGGCTTGCGTGTTTCGGAACTTGTCGGTGTAAAGGTGAACGAAGTCAGCACGCAAGATGGTGTGGTGCGTGTGACTGGCAAGGGAAGTAAGACCAGATTGGTGCCGATGGGCGAAGAGGCGGCCGATTGGATCAACAAATACCTGAAAACGGCCAGGCCGGAAATTTTACAGAAACGCCTGTGCGATGCGCTTTTTGTAACGGCGCGTGCAGAGGCGATGTCGCGCCAGGCCTTTTGGTATTTAATCAAGCGCTATGCGCTAGTAGCTGGCATCACTAAACACATGAGCCCGCACGTGCTGCGCCATGCCTTTGCCACGCATTTATTGAATCACGGTGCGGATTTGCGCGTGGTGCAGATGCTGCTGGGGCATGCGGATATTTCGACCACGCAGATTTATACGCATGTGGCGCGGGAGCGGTTGAAGCAACTGCATAGTGTGCATCATCCGAGAGGCTGATTTAGTCTAGAAAGCAATGCTCCGGAAGGCGCATGGATATTGGCTTGCAGGGCATGTATTTTGATAATGAATGCGCGCGTACGTATGAAGTTGTGTCGGGGTAGCCCGACGGCTAATCACTTTCTTTTGCTTGCCCAAAAGAAAGTAATCAAACAAAAGGGCACCCCGCTGCCGCTTTATCCTTCGATCTTAGCGCCGCATCTGGGGCGGCTGCGGAACTCGCGCTTTCAGCACTCAAACAGTCCTCGCCGCCTACCATCTGCCGCTCAAGCCGAAGGCGCGGCAAGGGGATTAGCTAAGGTTGCCACGCCCGATAGTCGCTTCGATACGATTTTGTAGTGCATCTTTAAAATCGTCCAATTTATCTTCTTCCCATACAACAAAATTATATTGACGGTTATCAAAATGAACGTCTTTGAGTTCTGTATTTTTGCAAGTCCAAATTACTTGTAACCCCAGCCCTAAAGCAAAGCCCGCTTCAAAATACACGCCACCACGTTGCCCCGTAAAATCTGCTACTACAAATTTACTGCGGCGAATCATTGCGATAATTTCATCGTCAATTCGATTATTGTGTTGGTGTTCATTAATTTTTTTTGGGTCATAACCCGCATCTTTAATAGCGGGTTCAATGGCATTTGTCCAAATAGGTAAAATACTTTCGTTAAACCACATTGCACAAAATCCTATTCGACTGTCTGCTCGATGGTGTTTTAGTGACTCTAAAAACTCATAACCACGAGGAGTTATTTGAACTTGTGAAAGAGTTCCGCCTATTCCTCCAGAAAGCGATATGTACCCAACTGCGTCAGCCAGAAATGTGCGAAATAAATAGTCTAATTCTAGTGCATTGTCTGAGTATGAAATACCTAGCCACTCAATTGCATTGTTAATGTTTAATGAAAATTTATAAGATAAATCTGTAGATAATTTATTAATGTAAATTAAAACCTTAGCTGCTCTTTCGGCAACCGATGGTGTTGCTACTGATAGTAATGAATCAATATCGTTGCTGCTAATACTTATCCCTTGATGCTCTCTTATCCAGCCACAAGCATTCGCAATTTGCCTTAAGTTGGCATTTTTTGCATCCCATACAGCAGCTGCAGTGCTAGACATAGAAAAGTCACCGCATCTAGGGCAAGAAACAGTTTTGTTCTCGAATCCATTTGAGCTTTTGTTAATTGCATTGGATTTGCAAATCGGACATTCGATATCACTCATTATCTGCTCCTCTCAACAATCACACCCAACGCCTTCAACCCTGGCAGTATCGCAGGTTTGGCGACTTTAACCTTTACGCTCAACGCGCTAAATTCTTTTAGTATCAATTGGCACACATGTTCTGCTAGGGCTTCTACCAGTTGAAAGTTGTGCTCAGCTAATGTGGCACGGATGCGCGTAACGACTGCGCCGTAATCAATGGTATCGGCAATGGCGTCGCTTTTGCCCGCTTTGGCTAAGTCATAGCCGATTTCAATGTCCAAAATCACGGTTTGCGGCACCATGCGCTCCCATTCCGGCACGCCAAGTTTGGTTTGCACTTTGAGTTCGCTGATAAAAATGGTGTCCATAGCTTTAACAATTATCGTATAAAATAGTATTAAATCATTTTAGAGCATCTTAATATGAATGAGTTAGGTTTTATACCCGTCGCCCTTGTGCCCATGGTTTGGATTGTTGCCGCATATTTTCTGGGGTCGGTTTCGTTCGGTATTTTGGTGAGCAGGTTATATGGTTTGGCAGATCCGCGTACAGTAGGCTCCGGCAACCCTGGCGCGACCAATGTGTTGCGCAGCGGCAGAAAATCTGCCGCGGCACTCACATTGCTGGGCGATGCGCTTAAAGGCTGGTTTCCTGTGTGGTTTGCGTTGCAGTCCAATATGCTGATGTGGGTGGTGGCTGCTGTTGGTTTGGCGGTATTTTTCGGGCATTTGTACCCGATTTTCCATCGTTTTAAAGGCGGGAAAGGCGTAGCAACCGCGCTGGGTGTGATGTTGGCCGTTTCGCTGTGGCTTGGTCTGGCGTGCTTGCTGGTGTGGGCGGTTGTGTTTGCCATCAGCCGCATTTCCTCCCTCTCGGCGATTGTGGCGGCAGCTTTATCGCCATTTTTGGCAGCCTGGTTATTGCTGCCGTACAAAGATTATGTGCTGATGGTCTTGGTGATGGCCGTCATGCTGTTATGGAGACATCGAAGCAATATTCAGAAGTTGCTGGCTGGCACGGAGTCAGGTTTTGGCAAGAAGTAATGTCATACTGAACTTGATTCAGGATCTTGTTTTTATCTAACTAGAATCCGTGTCAAGCGCAGAATGACAGTCAAGGTTTGGTGAGTTCCGCTAAATCCCAACGTGGTTTTACGCCAAAGCTGTAATCTTGGTTTTTGTTTATTTTGACTCTAAGCCGCATCGCTCCTGCAAACGCAATCATTGCGCCATTATCAGTACAAAATTCCAGGCGCGGATAGCTCACTTTACACATCTTTCGTTTTGTCGCCGCGTTTAAGCGCGTCCGCAGCCTTGAATTGGCGCCTACCCCGCCTGAAACGATTAAATTATCCAAGCCGGTTTCACGTAGTGCGCTCATGCATTTTACAGTGAGGATTTCGGTTACGGCTTCTTGAAATTCCCAAGCAATATCAGCCCTAACATCATCCGTCAGCGGCGAGTTGTTATTCACCATGGTCAACACCGCCGTTTTTAACCCGCTAAAGCTGAAGTTCAAATCGCCGCTGTTTAACATGGGCCGCGGCAATTTGAAATGTGTTTTGCCCCGCTCTGCATGTTTTGAATCAGCAAGTTTCGCCAGTGCAGGGCCTCCAGGGTAGCCCAGCCCTAGCAGTTTGGCGGTTTTGTCAAACGCTTCGCCTGCCGCATCGTCTAAGGTATCGCCCAACAAGGTGTATTCACCAATGCCTTCTACACACATGAGTTGCGAATGTCCGCCAGAAACCAGTAGCGCGACGAACGGAAATTCGGGAGGATTTTCTTCCAGCAAAGGCGCAAGCAAATGCCCTTCTAAATGATGGACTGCTACACTGGGCACATTGAGCGCAAACGCCAGTGATTGTGCAATGCTGGTGCCCACCAGCAGCGCCCCTGCCAGCCCAGGGCCTTGCGTATAGGCAATGCCATCAATATCTTTCAAGGTTTTGTCAGCATTTTTTAATACGATTTCGGTGAGTGGCAAAGCCCGCCGAATATGGTCGCGCGAGGCGAGTTCCGGCACCACGCCGCCATATTCTGCGTGCATCTCGACTTGCGAGTACAGCGCATGCGCCAGCAAACCTCGTTCAGTATCGTAAAGTGCGACACCTGTTTCATCGCAAGAAGATTCAAACCCCAAAACCAGCATCTGTTTAAAACCTTAAGGCACTTTTAAGTACAAAAAACGTAAAAGTGATTGAAAAAAAAGGATTATACGATTAAAATGGCGGACTTTTCTCAAGTTTGTCGCTTGGGTATCATTTTGATAAGAGAGAACGAATGTCTAGTGTACGTGTAAAAGAGAATGAGCCGTTTGACGTTGCATTGCGCCGTTTTAAACGCCTGATTGAAAAAACTGGTTTGTTGAATGACCTTCGCGCACGCGAATTTTACGAGAAACCAACATGGGAACGTAAGCGTAAAGCGGCTGCAGCGGTTAAACGTCAATATCGCCGTTTACGCAATCAAACGTTGCCTGCAAAACTTTACTAAAAGCCAATAGCATGGCCGATTCTAAGCAAGCAGCAAACGCCGAAACCAACCAAGAAGATGCGTTTTGGCGCGTGGCAGATACCTTTATCGGCCTTGCTAATGAGCAAGCAACTGAAATTGACCGTGGTGTAGTAAGTGCGGGGTTTTCGTATGCCTCGGCTCGGTTTAATACGTTTGTAATCGCGTCGCAATGCGGCAACAAAGAGGCTTTTGAAGCCGAAAAATCAGCAGCGATTGATTATTTTGTGAATCAATACAGAATGGCGTTGACTGAGCATGTGGCTGATTATCAAGCCAATTTCGATAAATACATCAGCAATAACGCTTAAAGCCAAAAGACTTAAGGCACATGAGCTTAAAGCAACAAATCTCCGAAGACATGAAAAATGCCATGCGCGCTAAAGACAGCGTGCGTTTAGGCGCAATTCGTTTGTTGCAGGCTGCCATCAAGCAGCGTGAAGTGGATGAGCGGGTCGAGCTTGATGATGCGGCAGTAATCTCCGTGATTGAGAAAATGCTCAAACAGCGTCGTGATTCAATCGCGGCGTATGAATCAGCCAATAGAACCGATTTGGCGGATGTAGAAAAGTTTGAAGTCAGTGTGCTGCAAACCTACCTGCCGCAACAACTTAGCGAAGATGAAATCAAAGCGATCCTGGAGAAAGTGGTTGCTGATACCGGCGCTGAAGGCGTGAAGGATATGGGCAAAGTCATGGCCGCAATCAAGCCATTGGTAGCTGGCAAGGCTGATATGGGAAAAATATCAGGATTGATTAAAGCGCGGCTAGGCTAGTTTTAAAGATGCAAAAAATCAAAGGAGCGAACAGCTCCTTTTTTGTTTTCTGAATTAAGTTAAAATCATCAGTTGGCTTTGTAAGCAGATAAATTTTGATACCTGAGAGTTTTATCCAAGAGTTACTCAATCGCGTCGACATCGTGGACGTGATTGACAAAAGCGTCCCGCTTAAAAAAGCTGGCGCAAACTACTCTGCCTGCTGCCCGTTTCACAATGAAAAATCCCCCAGCTTTACCGTCAGCCCTACCAAACAGTTTTACCATTGTTTTGGCTGCGGCGCGCATGGTACGGCGATTGGTTTTCTGATGGAATACGCGGGCTTGAGTTTTGTGGAAGCCATTCACGAGCTAGCCAAAAATGTCAGCATGATTGTGCCTCAGGAGACGCGCGACACCGAACGTGTGCCGCAAAAGGTCATGCTTGGCTTGCAGGAAGTATTGCAGCAAGCCGCCAGTTATTACAAAGCCGAGCTTAAAAAATCGCAGCGCGCGATTGATTATTTAAAAGGGCGCGGCTTGAGCGGGCAAATCGCGGCCAAGTTTCAAATTGGCTACGCGCCTCCGGGCTGGCAGAATCTGGAAAGTGTTTTTCCGCAATACGAAAGTGAAGTATTAAACACGGCGGGTTTGGTGGTGGAGAATGAGCAAGGCCGCCGTTATGACCGCTTCCGCGACCGCATCATGTTTCCCATTCACGATCAAAAAGGTCAGGTCATTGGCTTTGGCGGGCGCGTCATCAATCCGGAAGATACGCCTAAATATTACAACTCGCCGGAAACGCCATTGTTTCAAAAGGGGCATGAGCTATACGGCTTGTTCGTAGCGCGCCGCGCCATACGCGATGCAGGCCGCGCACTGGTGGTGGAAGGTTATATGGATGTAGTGGCGTTGGCGCAATACGGCATCGAATACGCGGTGGCTGCGCTGGGCACAGCCACCACGCCGTTTCACATTACCAAGCTCATGCGGCAAACCGATGAAATCGTGTTTTGCTTCGATGGCGATAATGCAGGCCGCACGGCGGCCTGGCGCGCGGCAATGAATGCCTTGCCGGCCTTAACAGATAGTTTGAAGCTGCGTTTTTTGCTTTTGCCTAAGGAGCATGATCCGGACAGTTATGTGCGCGAATTTGGCAAGGAAAAGTTTGAAGCCGAGATGCAACATGCGATGCCGCTTTCGCAATACATCGTGCAGCATTTGAGTGAGGAAAATCCGCTCAATTCTCAAGAAGATAAAGTGAAGCTGCTGAATGAAGCCGAGCCGATTTTGCGGCAAATCCAGGCGCCGCGTTTTGCCTTGATGCTAAGAAAACGTATTGCAGAGCTGGCCGGGGTGACGGATACAGAAATGCAGAGCTTGCTGAAATTGCCCGCAATCAATAAATCACCAGCCAAGGCCACACAGCGTCAATCACGGGCACCGTTATCGCTTAAAAAACGTTTTGTGCTGATGCTGCTGATGCAGCCTGGTTTGGCGAAAACAGAGCATTTAAATTTTGTGCAGGGGTTTGGCGAGGAAGATGTGTTGCTAAAAGCCGCGTTGAATGCAGCATTAGCACAGCCACAATCGAGGCCTGCAGCCTTATTGCATACGATAGCGCCGCAGATTGACACAAGATTGCTCCATGAAATCCAGCGTGAGCTGCATTTGCTGGATGAAAGTTTGGATTTTGCGCTTGAATTTGAAGGTGCGCGTACCCAACTTGCTGAAATGACGCAGCAGAGGCAGCATGGAGGTTTGCTTGACGCATTGAAGGAAAAACCTTTAAACACACTGACAGTCGAAGAGCGTGAAATGCTAAAAAATTTAACCGTCAAGAAGATTTGAAATAAAGGGCATACATAAAAAAGATCTGCGCAGCAGGGCATAGATTGATTAAAAATTAAGCAGACAGGGATTAAAATCAAGCGCATTTTAAGGTATAATTTAGGGTTTTCCGTAACGGTTAGATTGTTACAGGTATGTGACTCATAGATAGGATCAGGCATGGCCAGACCAAAATCAGACAAAACATTAGAAAAAGAGCGGATTAAGCTCGCAGCAGAGGCGTTACAAGATCCGGCCGCGCAAGCGATAGATGCCGAAGCACGCCGCACGCGCCTGAAATCGCTCATTATCCTGGGCAAGGAGCGTGGCTATTTAACCTATGCCGAAATCAACGACCATTTGCCGGATGATGTGCAAAACTCCGAGCAGATCGACGGCATTATTGGCATGATCAACGACATGGGTATTCAGGTGTACGAAGAAGCACCTGATGCCGAAGTGTTATTGATGTCCGATGCCCCGCCTCCAGTGACCGACGAGGATGCCGTAGAAGAAGCCGAAGCGGCACTTGCTACAGTTGATTCTGACTTCGGTCGTACGACCGACCCGGTGCGTATGTACATGCGCGAAATGGGCACGGTCGATCTGCTTACGCGCGAAGGCGAGATTGAAATCGCCAAACGTATCGAAGATGGCCTTAAACACATGGTACAGGCCATCGCAGCCTGCCCGACTACCATTGCACAGTTGTTGGCGATGGTGGAGCAGGTAGAAAAAGATGAAATCAGCGTCGATGACTTGGTAGACGGCTTGATTGATAGCGACATCGGCTTGGAAGACGCTATTGCAGCTGAAACAGCCGGAGAAGAAGAGCTTGAAGCTGATGAGGATGAAGACGGCGATGAGGACGGCGCAAAAGCTGCAGCCATTTCCGCCGAGGCGCTGGCCAAGTTAAAAGAAGAAGTGTTGAAACGTTTCGCGGTCATCCGCAAGGCCAATGCCGAGATGAACGCGATTCGCGAACAAAAAGGTTCACAGGATCCAGAATATAAAAGACTGCATGAATCTGTGCTGGAAGAGCTTACAGCGTTTAGATTTTCTGCCAAGCAAGTGGAGGCCCTGTGTGAGCAAGTGCGTGTCCTGGAAGAAGAAGTGCGGGGCCACGAACGCAAAGTGATGGATTTCTGTGTAGACAAATCCGGCATGCCGCGCGCGCATTTTATCAAGAGTTTTCCGGGCAACGAAATCAATCTGGCTTGGCTGGATGAGGAATTGAGTCTGGACAAACCGTACGTCGAGCGTCTGGCACGTTACAAACACTCTATTGTGGATCAGCAGGATAGACTTATCGCGCTGCAAAACAAAGTGGGCATCCCGATCAAAGAGCTGAAAGAAATCAATAAGCAAATGACCACAGGCGAGGCGCGCGCGCGCCGCGCCAAGCGCGAGATGATCGAGGCCAACCTACGTTTGGTGATTTCGATTGCCAAAAAATATACCAACCGTGGTTTGCAGTTTTTGGATTTGATCCAGGAAGGCAATATTGGCCTGATGAAAGCGGTGGATAAATTTGAATATCGACGTGGCTACAAGTTTTCTACTTACGCAACATGGTGGATTCGCCAGGCTATTACGCGCTCGATTGCGGATCAGGCGCGTACCATTCGTATCCCAGTGCACATGATTGAAACGATTAATAAAATGAATCGTATCAGCCGCCAGATTTTGCAGGAAACCGGCATCGAGCCAGACCCGGCCTTGCTTGCAGAGAAGATGGAAATGCCTGAAGACAAGATTCGCAAAATCCTGAAAATCAGCAAAGAGCCCATTTCGATGGAAACGCCTATTGGTGATGATGAAGATTCGCATTTGGGTGATTTTATTGAAGACAATACAACACTGGCGCCGATGGAAGCAGCGGTTTATGCCAGCTTGCGCGACGCGACGAGTGAAGTCTTAGAATCGCTTACCCCACGTGAGGCGAAAGTGTTGCGCATGCGCTTCGGTATCGAGATGAATACCGATCATACGCTGGAAGAAGTAGGCAAACAGTTTGACGTAACACGCGAACGTATCCGCCAGATTGAGGCAAAAGCATTACGCAAACTGCGCCATCCAACGCGCTCTGAGCGCTTGAGAAGCTTCCTGGAAACTGGACAGGATTAATTGGTTTATATGTTTTAGCTCAACTTTATCATTGTCATTCTGCGCTTGCCGTACTAGATGTACTGCCAGTATTTGAATTACTTGATATTGTTTTTTAATACAATAACCTATACAGAATTATATGTTTTATGTTTTGGTTATACCAAAATATCACGGCCCCTTAGCTCATGCTTGGTTAGAGCAGCGGACTCATAATCCGTTGGTACTGTGTTCGACTCACAGAGGGGCCACCAATTACCAAGCGGCTTGGAGGGTAAAATCTCCGGGCTGTTTTTCTTTTTTTGCAGAATAGCTATAGAACTACCTTTCTCCATCCTCACGAAGGGATTCAGCATGCACACAACTCCAATTCTCCAATATCTGAAGCAACATGGCCAGTTGGCCGACTGGGAAATAGCAGCAGCAATGGACATACCACTTTCCAATGTCCGTTCTTCTCTGACAGACCTGTCGGCACGCGGTGAGATTTCTCGATGTAGCGTGACCAGATTCACTGACGGGAAGCTCGTTGAAGGGATGCTGTGCCGAGTGGCTGGAACTATTCCGCCCAAAGCTCCGGGAAGGAAGCCTGCGCCGTAACACTAACTTGAACCATGAACTCTGACGGATTTCAGGTTGACTTTACTATTCACTTGCCCCTTTTCCATGTGTGATATTTCTCAACCCAATTAAGAATCCCATGCGGCACATGCGCGCGCTTCCATTCACCAGCTGCATATTTATTGGCTTCTGACCAAGTTGGGTAGGTATGGATGGTGCCGAGGATTTTGTTTAAACCCAATCCGTGCTTCATGGCCAGCACGAACTCTGCCAGCAAATCGCCGGCATGCTCGCCGACGATGGTCGCACCCAATATTTTATCTTTACCCGGCACAGTGAGCACTTTGACAAAGCCATGCGCGGCCTCGTCGGCAATGGCGCGGTCCAAGTCATCGAGACCATATTTCACCACTTCATAAGCGATACCTTGGGCTTTGGCTTCATCTTCAGAGAGCCCAACCCGCGCGACTTCCGGGTTGGTGAAGGTCGCCCATGGAATGACTGAGTAATCGGCTTTAAAGCGTTTCAGGCTGCCAAATAAGGTATTCACCGCTGCATACCATGCCTGGTGCGCTGCGGTGTGCGTGAATTGGTAAGGCCCCGCCACATCACCAGCGGCGTATATGTTGGGGTAGAGGGTTTGCAGCCAGGCATCGACTTCGACAGTACGGTTTTTGGAGAGAGGGATGCCTAACTCTTCCAAGCCGAAGCCTTCAGTACGCGCTGTTCTGCCTACAGCGCACAGTAAGGCATCAAAAGGGACGGCTTCTTCGGTGCCATCCTGATGTTTTACAATCAAACGTTGCCCGATATCATCACGCTCGCAACGCACTGTATTAGTATGGGTCAGCACGCGCACGCCATCGGCAATCAGCGCTTGTTCTACCAGCGCAACTGCATCGGCATCTTCTTTGCCCATCAAGCCGCTGCGCGCCACTTGCGTGACTTGGCAACTGAGGCGTGCAAATGCCTGTGTCAGTTCGCAGCCTATCGGCCCGCCGCCCAGTACCACCAAGCGCTCAGGGCGCACGGTGATAGTCCAGATGGTGTCTGAAGTATAATGCGTGACAAGGTCCAGCCCCAGAAGGTCAGGAATCGCCGGTCGTGCACCTGTGGCAATTACAATGGCGCGGGTGGAGAGCGTTTTGCCGTTTACCTCTACTGTCCACGGTGAAGTAATGCGTGCATGGCCTTGCACCACATCTACGCCCAGCTTGGCGTAGCGCTCCACAGAGTCATGCGGTTCAACCGTGCTAATCACGCGATGCACACGCTTCATCACATCGGCAAAATTATATTCGACATTGGCTTTGGCGATACCCAGTTTATCCGCGTGTTTGGCTTGATTCACGAAAGCAGCTGAACGGATGATGGCTTTGGAGGGTACGCAGCCAAAATTCAGGCAATCACCGCCCATTTTGTGGCCTTCAATCAGTGTGACTTTGGCGCGTGTGGCTGCTGCGATGTATGACGTTACCAAGCCTGCTGCACCCGCACCGATAACTATTAGGTTGCGGTCAAACTTTTTCGGTTTTGGCCAACGTGCGTATAGCCGGTGTGTTTTATAGACATTGACCGCCCATTTTGCCAGCCATGGGAAAACGCCGAGCAAGGCAAATGAGCCGATAAGCGCTGGGGAGAGGATGCCGGACAGGCTGGTCAATGCGGCCAGTTGGGTGCCTGCATTCACATAAACCGCCGTGCCAGCCGCCATTCCGACCAGACTTACCCAAAAATAGGTGCCGGTTTTAATCGGGGTAAGCCCCATCAATAAGTTGATGAGAAAGAATGGAAACACGGGCACCAGACGCAAGGTAAATAGATAGAACGCACCATCTTTTTCAATGCCTGCATTGATGGCGGAAAGCCTGTCACCAAAACGTTTTTGCACAATATCTTGTAGTACGAAGCGAGCCGCCAGGAAAGCCAATGTCGCACCGATAGTTGCAGAAACCAGTACCACCGGCACGCCCACCCACAGCCCAAAAATAGCGCCGCCTGCCAATGTCATGATGGTGGCACCGGGCAGTGACAACGCAGTGACCACAATGTAAACGATTGAAAAAACCGTTATCACCAATAGCGGATTGGCTTGATAGGTTTGCAGTAAACCATCCCGGCTGGCCTTGAGTGCATCCAGGCTTAAAAGTCGCCCGAGGTCGAAGGCAAAAAACAGCCCAATTAACACGACGAAGAGTGTAATAATCCATACGCGATTTTTCATATTATTTTCCAGATTTTTTATTTTTAGTCGCTACTTCATTTCGCTACAGGAAGCACCGTACTTGAAGCAGCTATAGCAGCGATGGTGCTTCATACTCACAGGTTCTTTCATGCTTTCAGTCAGAGTTTCGCCCAAGGCATAATCCGCGTCGTCATCCACCAGTGTGCAGGCATACACGCGCATGCGGCCTTGCTGTTTCACCAGCATTTTGCTGAATGCACACATATAGGCGCGACGCGAGTCTTCTGTCTGGTAACTCACCATGCAGTTTGCGCTGATCTGCGGCGTGGTGACATCCAGGCCGGGTGGATGAAAGTCCGGAAATTCCACACGGTGCAAATTTTCGGGCAAGCCTGCTTTTCTAAAAATTTCAGCAAAACATAGCGCTGTTTCGGCTGGCGTGCTGTCAGCCAGCATCTGGTTAGCGACTGAAACGGAAAAGCCCATTTCATGCAGCTGCTTTAAACCTTTCAATGCCAGTGCAAACATGCCCTCGCCACGGCCAATATCATGTTTGGCCGCGTCAAAGTGATCCAGGCTGACACGAAAATGTAGTTGATTGGGATGATTCAGTAAGGGTTTGAGCTGCTTTAGGCGCTTAATCAAGGGCTCGGTGGCGTTGGTAAGCACCATGCACGGGCGAAATTGCAATGCGTAATCCAGGATGCGCACTACGTCTTTGGCGACAAACGGCTCGCCGCCAGTGAATGAAAACTGCTTCACCCCTAACGTAAGCGCTTCATCAATAAATGGCTTGGCTTCAGCAAATCGTAGCAGTTGCAGGCGATCGTCTCCGGGCTTGGAGCCTTCCAGACAAAACGGACAGGCGAGGTTACAGGCGGTTCCGGTATGAAACCAGAGTTCATCTAAAGCATGCGGCTGGATAAAGCCACGTGGTTCGCCAGCGGGCGTTTGATACCAGGCGGGAGATTTTGCTGGCTGCGCTACTTGAATCGGAATCACTTTCATGTCCATAAAATTGCTTAGCAGCAGCCCCCGGTTTGGTCGCTTGCATGGCCATCATAAGGAAGTGAAGTGCCGCAGCCCGCGAAAATACCAAAATGCTTATCGAAATTTCCGTAGAAATCGAAATGTCTGGCAAAACGCGTGTCGTGCAGCATGCGCCAGGTATTGCCGCATACAGGGAAATGTTTGCCTGTTTCTATGAAATGATGCTTATCCAATACAAACGCATGTGGATGGTGCGGAATGGTGCCGCGGTATAGCACCGATTGCCCGTAATCTTCGCATGATGGTTCCAGGTCTTCTAACTTGAACAGCCGATATGTGGCGGAGAAAAATTTGATATTGCCGGTACGCGCGGCGAGTTCCGGGTTGCCAATAGTGATCGGGCGGTCAACCACCAGACGTGGATCATCGAACCCATGCGCTTTGGCCAGGTTGTGAAAGTCGTTCCAGTACAATGCACCGCTCAAGCATTCACCATATAAAACCGGGTCAAGTGTGAGTGCCTTAGGAATGCGCCTATCGGCATAAACATCAGAAAAATACAGTTCACCCCCCGGTTTTAACACACGAAACGCCTCGCCCAATACTGCCGCTTTGTCCACGGCCAAATTGATGACGCAATTGGATACAATGATGTCTACGCTGTTGTCGGCTAGTTCCAATTCATGCAAGCGTTCTATATAGCCATGCAAAAACAGCACGTTGCTTTCGGCATGGCCAAATACTTGACGGTGATGATCCTGATGCTGGCGCGCTACCGCCAGCTGTTCTTCGGTCATGTCGACACCAATGACACGGCCTTGCTCGCCCACAAGTTTAGAGAGCACATAAACGTCGCGCCCGGCACCACAACCCAAATCCAGCACAGTCAGGCCATCCAGAAGTTCCGGCAGCACCAGGCCGCACCCGTAGTAGCGCATCATTACCTCATCATGCACCTGTGAGAGGATGGGTTTCACATATGCCGGCAAACCGGCGTCTGTGCAGCAGGCGTTGGTTTGCAAATCTACCGAGCCGGTCAGCGTTTCGCCGTAATACTGGCGTACGTTATTCTGTATCTCGTTTTGATCTTTCTTGACTCTGGTTTCCTGCATATCATGCCTCGTTGTTTTCGTGATTGAAGTGGGTAATGTGGCTACGGTAGCGTGCTGCCAGCTCGTCTGGAGAATGACCCCACGCAAAGGCCAGTGCCAGCCTGCGATTCTCACAGGTGCGGCGCCACCAGCCATCGCGCTGCCAGCGACGCGGGTCAACTAATATGGGTTCATCCAGGGCGACAAAATTCCCCAATCGCCTTAAGCCTTTCACCAGGGGCACTTCCTCAAATAACGGCCAAGGCGCATGGCCGGCGGCGGCAACATAAGCTTGTCTGGTCATAAACAAACCCTGGTCGCCATACGGGATGCCGAAGCGGCAGCGCAGGGCGATGGCAGGCTCCAGAAAGACTGCCGGCCAGGCACGAGGCGCATCAAATCTGAACTTGAAGTAGCCGCCTATGGCGCCTTTTTCAAGTGTGAGTTTGATGAGGGTGATGGGATTTTTCGGCAAACGGGCGTCTGCATGCAGAAACCACAATACATCACCTAGCGCCATTGCTGCGCCTGTCAGTAGCTGCCTACCTCGGCATGGCCCGCTCGCCAGCCAGTTCGCGCCGTACTCATGGCAAACTTCCTGGCAACTTTGGCTGGCCGCACCATCCACTACAATCACCTCATGTGGTGTGCGCGGCAAATACTGAATTTGCGCTAATAGCTGCGCCAGTTTTTGCTCGTCGTTGTAGCAAGGGATAATAATGCTTACGTTAGACATAGCGACTTTCGGTTTGCATCATTACTTTTTGCTTAGAGGTTTTTTGCTGAATAACTTGGAGCGCTAACTTGCAGAGAGATCGCCTGGCAGGCCGTTGGTCTTGTGCAAGTTTTACCACTAAATAAGATAGATCCTCAATCTCATCCACGTCAAAGCCTTCTGGTAATCTGGCAACAGAATGCCCGCTTTGCTGGCAGAGCATAGATAATCGGTCGCCCAATCGAGATGTGCTCCATGGTAAACCAGCCAGGTCTGGCCACGGTTTGCGGCTCGCCATGATGGATACGCCGCCATCCATAGTGGGTTTGAGCACGTTATCAAAATCTGAAAGCATTCTGCTTACAGTAGTAAGGTCGGCCAGGCCGATGTCCGGCGCATCGCTGCCGATATAGATCAGTTGGTTAAAACTATTTGCGCGTAATGTTTGGTCGAGCGCATTCAGGCGCTGACCGAGGTTGCCGCCCGTTTGCGGCAGTACATGAACTTCGGTTTGTGCTAGTTTGAAAAGATCGGCTGCCCATGCGCAGTCTTGTGCATCGGCTGGCGCGATCACCACCCTGCCAGGCCAAGTGCTCACATCTTCCAGCGCGCAGGCCAGCAGCGCTTCTGCGATTTGGTATGCAATAGCTTGCCCAAGCCTGGCGGCAAGGCGTTGTTTGCCGACGCCAGGAGCAGGCCGCTTGCAGACGAGAACTAATGCAGCTTGCGTCATATCGTATTCTGCAACATGTAGTGAAGGAATGTTATCATCAATGGATATTTTGTTGGCACATGAGCGAAAATTAACAAAGCTAATGAAGAATTAGACGCATGGCAGGCCAGTTCCTTACAAAATTTTATCCTCTGGCGATAACTTTTCATCTTTCACGCAAGACCTGATTTAAAGTTTATAGCATTTGAGTGGTATTTTAAGTATTTGGTTTTATTGAAAGGGAGAGATTGCTTGTGGAAGCTTATTTGCGATTCGGTATTTTCCTAGGCGTTTATCTGCTTGCGGCATCGCTGGAAGCCTTTTCCCCCAAACGGCCACCAACGCAAGCCAGGACTGAGCGCTGGCTCATTAACTTTAGTCTGGTGGGTATCAATATTATAGTGCAGAGGATTACGCTTGGTGCAGCTGCGTACCTGACAGCAGTATATGCGCAAGACCACGGCTGGGGCATGATGGCTGTGCTCAATCTGCCTTTTTGGGCGGAGGCTTTGATTGCGTTTTTACTGCTGGATTTCGCCATCTATTTACAGCATGTGATGTCGCACGCCTTACCTATCTTTTGGCGGCTGCATAGTGTGCATCATGCCGATCTGGATATAGATGCCAGCAGCGGGTTGCGCTTTCACCCGATTGAAATCCTCGTTTCGATTGTTTATAAATCCTTGATTGTCGCGGCGCTGGGTGTTGATCCCTGGGTGGTAATTGCATTCGAGGCCACGCTCAATGGCGCTGCCGTGTTCACTCATGCCAATATCCGCTACCCGGACAAGCTGGATACGGTGCTGCGCTGGCTGTTGGTCACTCCGAATATGCACCGCGTGCATCACTCCGTTAACCGTGATGAAATGGATACCAATTTCGGCTTTTTTCTGTCTATCTGGGATAAGATTTGCGGCACCTATCACCTTGCACCGCCGCGCGCCGGGCATGAAAAAGCACTACTGGGTCTACCTTATATTCGTGAGCAATCCCGCTTGGGGTTGTTACAGTTGCTCATGATGCCATTCCGAGTTACCAGGCAAACTGCGAGTTTGGGTCTGTCTCCCGATGTGGTGGATGGTGAAGTCAAGCGCTGATACTAGCTTCACCGCAGAAAATTTTAATGCTTGGCTATGACAATGCGTTTATTGTGCGCTAAACCACATATCGCCATACCATGCCGAGGCCGTGGCACCTGTGTTATCGGTGTCCGTCATAATCGCCACCGCTTCTACATTGTTAGGCTCGGTACCAAATAGTTTGCGGTAATCCGCAAGTACATCGTGCTGCTCTTTCACCCATTCCCCTACGCGTTCCGGGCCTGACTGCACTGCGATCATTTGTGCGTTTTTAGTAAAGGCATTAGGCCAATGGCTGTTAACAGGCTGATTGTTTGACCATACATAATTAATTGCACGGGTGCGCCAAAAAGCCGCGCCGCCTGAAAACACCACGTAGACGCGGGCAGGGTAGTCATCGCCGGCTTTGGTGCGTTCATCTGTACCCACCAGCACGTTATCCACCTTCCAGGACCAATGGAGAACAGGAGTTTTTCTTAGGTCTATATTGATCTTACGAAATAGCCCGGAAGCAGCTTTAGAACTGCTGGCGTGTAAGGCGGTACGTCCACTCGAAGATGCTGTACTGTAACGTGTTTCTCCTGAAAAAACCTTGGTCTTCCAGCCACTAGTCTCCCCTTGCGAAAAACGGGCGACGTCGATACGTTCTCCATCAGCAAAAATGATGATGGGCAGAAGCAGCAAAAAACTACATAGTGATTTTTTCAGGTTACGGTTCCAGATGTTGAGCATGCGGGCTGCTTCCTTCAATGCAATGTACCCCATACTTCACTTATCCGGGCATCGCGTCCGCAACTGTTCCTGTAGTACTTGTAGCGAATCGGATTCTTTTTATAATAATCCTGATGATAGTCCTCAGCGAGATAGAATGGGCCTCCAGGGACGATTTCGGTATAAATACGGGCGAACTTCTTACTTTTCTCGAGAATGACCTTGCTGGCTTCTGCGGTTTTTTTCTCAGATTCATTCTGATAAAAAATAGCGCTGCGGTATTGGTTGCCAACATCGCAGAATTGCTGATCCTTGACAGTTGGGTCGATATGGCGCCAGAAATAGTCCAGCAATTTTTGATAGCTGACCTTTTCGGGATTGTAAGTTACTCGCACAACTTCGGCATGACCGGTGCCGCCATGACTGACCTGCTCATAAGTCGGGTTTTCTAGCTGGCCGCCGGTATAGCCGGATTCTGCCTTTACCACTCCGGCCAGTTTTTCAAAGTCTGCCTCAATGCACCAGAAGCAGCCGCCGGCAAAGATGGCTGTTGCCACCTGTGCGGCGGGTGGCTTGGCAGGCGGCGTGTCTCCTGCCCAGCAGGAACTGGCCAGTAAGAGCGTGGCAACCGCGCAAGTGAACCTGATGTAAGCGGTTCCCAAAAAAGTCTTCATGATATTTTCCTTTATGTTCTCAGCGCAGGCAGGACTTCGGTTTCTGCAACGAACTGCAGCGCCAGACCATTGTTGCAATAGCGCAAGCCGGTAGGTTTCGGTCCATCATTGAAGACGTGGCCCTGATGACCGCCGCAACGTACGCAATGATATTCCGTTCTTGGCCAAACTAATTTGTAATCCTGTTTAGTGGCGACAGCCCCAGGCAATGTATCCCAAAAACTGGGCCAGCCGGTACCACTGTCATATTTATGGCTGGATTTGAATAGCGGCAAAAAACAGGCCGCGCAAATGAATGTGCCTTTGCGTTTTTCATGGTTGAGCGGGCTGCTGCCCGGGCGCTCGGTATCCTCTTCAAACAGCACGCCGTAACGATCCGGGGGCAATAGCGCCTTCCAGGCGGATTTGGATTTTATGAGCGGCTTCAATGTAATAACCTCCTTGGCAAAAGCGGGCAATGCGCCGACCAGCCATATACCTGATAGCTGACGGATAAACTGACGACGATTCATGATGGCTCCAATTTCTTAAAATTTGAAATCTCTATGATTTGGTCGGGTTTGCATTAAATTCCTTACAAATATTAACCGGACAAAATGTGCAGTCATTATCTACTGTATTAGAAACCGCATGCATGCATTTTATCAAGTATCCAAATCGCAAAAATGGCTAGCCATAAACGTGCGTAAGCGAGGCTGAGGGAAATTTATACACCTGGATTTCGATGCCTAATGCGAGTTGTATGGCATAATGCCGCAATTAAGAAACAAGTGGATTATGAGATGATGATGGTCGGGTGTGGATGGGTTTTTTAGCGAAAAATCATATGCTTGCTGCAACCGACTTGGTTGGAGTGCGTGGTGGAAGGCTATTGTTTGATAAGCTGAATTTCAGCCTGTCAAACGGCACCGTGCTGTATCTTCAGGGTGCGAACGGCACCGGTAAAACAACACTGCTGCGTACAATTTGCGGGCTATCCAAACCATATGAAGGCAACGTGAACTGGTGCGGTGAAGATATTCATGAGCTGGCGGAAGACTATTACAAACATCTGCTGTATATCGGACACTTGCCCGGGATTAAAGAAGATTTGACGGCGCTGGAAAATCTGCAGTTTTCTTTAGCGTTATCTGGAACACCATTTGATTTGACACAGGCAACAGAGGTGCTTCATTTGCTTGGCCTGGCAAAAGGGTTGAATTTACCTACGCGCATGCTGTCACAAGGTCAGAAAAGATGTGTCGCGCTGGCGCGTTTATGGCTGCAGGATTTGCCGTTGTGGGTGCTGGACGAGCCGTTTACCGCTTTGGACGCCAATGCGACTGACATGCTGAAGCAGAAGATTGAGGCCTTTGCGAATGAAGGCGGTATTGTGGTGATGACGACGCATCAGGAAGTGGCGATGCACGTGCCCAAGTTTGAGCAATTGCGCTTAGGTGCATAAAAAATGTGCAGAAGAATTAGCCCGGATTTTTAATGACAGAAAACAGCCAAGAAGTTAAACCAGCCAAAGCGCTCAGCACCTTTTCTGTACTTTACCGGATATTAGCGAGGGATATTCAGGTCGCGCTGCGCCGACAATCGGATGTGGCTGCGGTGTTTTTCTTTTTTATTATCGCCGCAAGCCTGTTCCCGCTGGGTTCTGGCGCGGATCCGAAGTTGTTGAGCGCCATGGCACCCAGCGTCTTGTGGGTCATGGCATTGTTGTCATGCATGCTTTCGCTTTCGAGAATGTTTTCGAGTGATTATGCAGACGGCACGCTTGAGCAGATGATGATTTCCAATCAGCCCGTTGTGCTGATTGTACTGATGAAAATATTGGCGCACTGGATACTCTCGGGTTTGCCTTTGGTTTTTGTTGCGCCCTTGATTGGCCTGCAGTTTAATCTAGGCGGCGCAGAATTGCAGATTTTAGCGGCCTCATTGTTGATGGGTACGCTGGCATTAAGCCTGATAGGCAGCATCGGCGCGGCATTGACGCTGGGCATCCGTGGCACGGGCGTGCTCATCGCTATACTGGTGCTGCCGCTGTATATCCCGGTATTGGTGTTTGGCGCAGGTGCAGTGAATGCCGTTTCTATCGGCATGAGTCCCAATGGCGCGCTTTCGCTGCTGGGCGCAGTACTGTCTATGGCTTTAGTATTTGCACCGCTAGCGTCAGCTGCCGCATTGAAGATTGCGTTAGAGTAAACTAGTATGATTTTTAGAACACGGCAATGACAAATATGGAAACGAATACGGGCACCAATCGGCCCAGGATTAACTGGCTTAAGTATGCTTCACCCAAAACTTTTTACCCGCTCGCCGGCAAACTGATTCCATGGTGCGCCGTAAGTGCTGCGGTGCTGATTGCGTATGGCTTGTATATCGGGTTGCTGGTGGCGCCGACAGATTTTCAACAGGGCGAAGGCTACCGCATTATTTTTGTACACGTGCCAGCCGCCTGGTTTTCCATGTTTTTATACCTGCTCATGGCCATGTATGCAGGCCTGGGTCTGGTGCTTAATGCGCGCTTATCCTACATGATGGCGACCGCCATCGCCCCTACCGGCGCCATGTTTACTTTAATCGCGCTCGTAACGGGCTCGCTCTGGGGCAAGCCCATGTGGGGTGCGTGGTGGGTGTGGGACGCCAGGCTGACATCTGAGTTGATATTGCTGTTCTTATATATCGGCTATTTTTCCCTGCAAGCGGCGATTGATGATAAAAACCGTGCGGATAAAGCCAGTGCGGTACTGGCGCTGGTGGGTGCCATTAATGTGCCTATTATTTATTTCTCGGTAAAATGGTGGAACACCTTGCATCAAGGCGCCTCTGTCAGCCTTACCCAAGCCCCGGCCATGGCCGCGATTATGCTAAAAGGCATGCTGATCATGGCGGTTGGCTTCTGGCTGTACAGCATCGCGGTGATTCTCATGCGCGTGCGCTGCGAGATTTTAGAGCGTGACAGCAAAACCGCCATGATTAGACAAGATTAGCGCAGAGGATAGAGTATGCATTGGCAAAGTTTTAGTGAGTTTATCTCAATGGGCGGATACGGCTTTTATGTCTGGGGCTCATTCGGTGTGACTTTTTTGGCGATGGGATTAGAACTATGGCTGGTGAACAAGCGCCGTCAGCGTATTAGCCAAGCAGTAAAACAAGAAGCAATTTAATTATAGGTTCCAATTATGAAAGCACGTCATAAACGATTTGGTTTAATTGCAGTGGGGCTGATATTACTCGTTATCGCAACAGTACTCATCACCAAGTCATTCCGCAGCAATCTGGTATTTTTCTTTTCGCCTACACAAGTGGAGAAAGGCGAGGCCCCAAAAACTGGAAGCTTCCGGATTGGCGGACTGGTTGAAAACGGCAGCTTAAAGCGCATGCCCGATGGCCTGCATGTGCAATTTAAAGTCACCGATACCGCAAAAAGTATACCGGTACAGTACAAGGGTATTCTGCCGGATTTATTCAAGGAAGGGAAAGGCGTGGTGGCAGAAGGTAAACTCAATGAAAATGGCTTGTTTGAGGCGAGTCAAGTGCTGGCAAAGCATGATGAAAATTATATGCCGCCAGAGGCTGCCGCAGCGATTGAAGCTGCTAATGCCGCCAAGACCAAGGAGAGTGTAAAGTGATACCGGAATTAGGTCTGTTTTCGCTCATCCTTGCATTTTTCTTTGCCATCATTCAAGGCACATTGCCTTTGGTTGGTGTGTGGAAAAATAACGCTACACTATCAAACTTCGCCGTGCCTGCCGCACGCGCGCAATTTGTGTTTATTGCACTGGCTTTTGTTTGCTTGGGTTATTCATTTTATGCCAATGATTTTTCGGTATTATATGTCGCATCCAACTCCAACTCGCACTTGCCATTAGTCTATCGCCTGGCAGCGGTGTGGGGCGGTCATGAAGGCTCGATGCTGTTATGGGTGAGCATACTGGCGGTGTGGACGATGGCGGTGACCATGTTTGCCAAGGGGCTTCCCACGAGTTTTAGAATCCGCTTGATCGCCGTCATGGGTTTGGTGAGTGTCGGCTTCCTCGCTTTTATCATATTCACTTCCAACCCATTCGAGCGCCTGATCCCGGCCGCAGTTGATGGTCGCGATCTGAACCCCTTGCTGCAAGATCCCGGCATGGTATTCCACCCGCCCGTGCTCTATATGGGCTATGTCGGTTTCTCAGTCGCCTTTGCGTTTGCGATCGCAGCGTTGCTGGATGGCCGTTTGGATATCACATGGGCGCGCTGGACGCGGCCTTGGACCACCGTCGCCTGGGTATTTTTAACGCTGGGAATCGCCTTTGGCAGTGAGTGGGCTTATTACGAGTTGGGCTGGGGCGGTTGGTGGTTTTGGGATGCGGTTGAAAACGCTTCGTTTATGCCGTGGCTGGTGGGCACGGCGCTCATTCACTCATTAGCGGTTACCGAGAAGCGTGACGCATTTAAGGTATGGACGGTATTGCTTTCCATCTGCGCATTCTCCTTAAGCCTGCTAGGCACGTTCCTGGTGCGCTCGGGCGTGCTGACCTCAGTGCATGCGTTTGCGACGGATCCAGGACGCGGCTTGTTTATTCTGGTTTATCTGGTCGTTGTGATAGGCGGCGCTTTGCTGCTGTTTGCCTTAAGAGCGCCAACAGTTGGTTTGGGCGAAAGGTTCGATGTGGTTTCACGCGAATCCATGCTGCTAGCTAATAACGTTGTGCTGGCCGCCGCTGCCGGCTCGGTTCTGCTCGGCACGATGTATCCCTTGCTGATGGACGCGCTTGGCGCAGGCAAAATTTCGGTAGGGCCACCGTATTTTGATGCGGTATTTGTTGCCATTATGGTGCCGGGAATTTTTCTGATGGGCCTGGGACCGCTGGCCAAATGGAAAAAAGCCAGCTTGCCGGAAATCGGCACGCGTCTGCGCGTGGCAGCAGTGATCAGCGTGGTTTCTGCATTGTTAGTGCCTTCCGTCATGGGTAAACTTACCTTAATGGCGGCTGTAGGCGTGTTTTTGGGTATTTGGGTGATGAGTACCAGCTTGATTCTGTTGGTGAATAGACTCAAAACAAGACAAACGGCGGTACCCAATTTAATCGAAAACCTCAAAGGCATTCCACTGGCATTTTATGGCATGTTGCTTGCCCACATTGGCATTGGCGTATTTGTTTTAGGCGTCACCTTGGTAAAAGGTTATGAATCGGAACAAGATTTACGCATGGAAGTGAATGATGTTGCACACATAGGCAATCTGGCATTTCGTTTTGAAGGTGCGAAAGAGGTTGCAGGGCCGAACTATTTGTCTTCGCTAGGCAAATTTATAGTCACCAGCAACAGCAAGGAAGTCGCTGTGCTTCATCCTGAAAAACGCTTTTACCCGGTGCAAGGCGCGATGATGACGGAAGCGGACATTGAGCCAGGCGTGTTAGAAGACATTTATGTTTCACTGGGCGAACCGCTTGAGAATGGCGCCTGGAGCGTACGGATTTATATCAAGCCATTTGTGCGATGGATATGGGCAGGCTGCATTTTAATGGCCTTGGGCGGCATTTTAGCGCTCATGGACCGCCGTTATCGTATTGTCAACAAAAAGGAAACAAGAGAAGCACAAGAGGGTTTTGAGGCATAACCGGGGCTATTAACTGATGAAAAGAACGATTAAATTTTTATTGCCACTGGTTTTGTTTCTCATTGCAGTTGGGTTCTTATTTAAAGGCTTGTTTTTGGATCCTCGCGAAGTGCCATCGCCACTGGTAGGCAAGCCCGCACCCAGCTTTCAGGCGCCGGTACTGGGCGAAGCGGGCAAGACCTTTAATAGCGATGACATGAAAGGCCAGGTATGGCTGCTCAACGTCTGGGCATCTTGGTGTGCCGCTTGCCGCGAGGAGCATCCTGTGTTGATGGCGATGGAAAAGACAGGTCAAATCGCCACTTATGGGCTGGATTACAAAGATACCGATGCCGAAGCGCAGGCGGTGCTTAAGGAGCATGGCAATCCTTACAAAGTGGTTGCGACCGATGCGGATGGTAAAATCGGCATTGATTACGGCGTGTACGGCGTGCCGGAAACTTATGTGATTGATAAAACAGGTGTGATTCGTTATAAACAAATCGGCCCGATTACAGAGGAAATTCTGCTTACAAAAATTGTACCCTTGTTAAAAGAACTGCAACGATGAAAAAACTGCTCATACTATTCTTGCTGGTTTTTAACTTTTTGTTAAGTACAAGCGCCGCATTCGCGGGCGAAGCCAAGCCCTTGGCAGAAGACCCGGTGCTTGAAGCGCGGCTCAAAGCCATGTCGCATGAGCTGCGTTGTCTGGTGTGTCAAAACCAGACACTTGCAGATTCAAACTCGCCGCTGGCTGAGGATTTGCGTAAGGAAATCCGCGCGCAAATGCGTGCGGGTAAAAGCGATCAGGAAGTCGTCGATTACCTGGTAGCGCGTTACGGCGATTTTGTGCGCTATCGCCCGCCTGTGAATAGCAACACCGCATTATTGTGGTTTGGGCCGTTCTTGCTGCTGCTCATTGGTGGGTTTGTGCTATATAGAGTGCTTAAAAAGCAAGCAGGCAGTGACGATATTCAAGGAGAAGACGGATGAATGTCACTTCATTGGTGTTAAGTAGTAAAAAATAATAGCGCCATGAAATAAAAAGGCTTGCGAAAATGCAAGCCTTTTTATCATTTTAAATGCTCTTAAAGCCAATATCCATGCGGCTTACAGAGCATGTGTTTTGATTAGAAGTTATGCGTATATTGGAAACTCAAAATATCTACGCTACCTTCATAGTCACCACGTACACGACCATTGCCTGTCGCTATTTGGTTGTCATCAATTTCCGCATCGCTAATAAATAAGTGTGCATAACCAACATCAAACTTTGAGGCGGGAGACATCACATAACTTGCGCCTAGAGATAGCCACTTTCTATCGTTGCCTGGTATGCGCGCAGTGCGGAACTCATCTTTAATCGCCTCTTCGTCATATGCCAAGCCAGCGCGCAGCTTAACAGCATCGCTGTAGTGATAATTTGCACCAATAGAATAACGCATGGTGTTTTCCCAGTTTTCTGGCGTCACGGTTAATAACGTGCCGTTATCACGATAAACAGCTAATTCTTCAAATTGGCTCCAGCGCGTCCAAGTCACGTCGCCCATTAAATCCCACTTATCATTTACGCGGCTAAATGCGCTTAGCGATAAACTTCCCGGAAGAGAAACATCGGCTTTTACATCACCATTTGCAGTTGCTGCCAAGACGGCTGGGGGTAGAATATTTGTAGGCCGCCTAAACTTGGCATCCCCCTCAAGATGTTGTTCAACTTTTGAGCGATAAGCAACGCCAATACGCGTATCAGTGGTAGCTTGGTAAATCGCGCCTAGATTAAACCCAAATCCCCAGTCATCTCCCTCAATCTTCACACTGCCCTGTCCAGCAGCGCCAAAATTCACTGCACGGGTAAGCGTCGCCTCTGCCCGCATGACAGAAACACCAACGCCTAATGAAAGTCGGTCATTCACTTTAAAAGCAATAGACGGGTTAATATTAATGGTTTTTACTTCAGACATATCAGCCTGAAAGCGACCTAGCCATTCTTTATCATATTCGGTTTTAAGGCCAAAAGGTGCATTGATACCGACTCCCACCTTAATTGAAGGGCTAATCTCAGTCATAAAATAAAAGTTTGGTACAAGCGCTAAATCTCCGGCATTAGGACCCTCATCGCCCAATGGTTTTCCTGCACCAGCTACCGAACCTTTGTTATTAAACTCAGCATTTGGCTTAATCAGATGCAACGCGCCAACCGCCTGCGTGCCTTCAATGTAAGTCATGCCAGCGGGGTTAAAGAAAATGGTACTTGCATCTTCAGCGATAGCCGATCCGCCTGCGTAAGCGTTACCCATTCCGCTGCCGCTTTGTTCAATCAATGCAAAGCCAGCGGCCTGTGCTGCAATGGGTGTTGTAAAAATCACAAAACTTATAACTATTTTTTTCATGGCACACGCTTCCCTGAGGTTGGATTATATTTTTATATACAAATGAATATTACATCAATGAGTTAGAAATTGTTGTTAGAGTGATTTATTTGAAACAAGAAATAACTTTTCAAAAATAATTGTTGTTATATACCAACAATCTACCCGAAAAAGAATATTTTTTCAAAATTATCTTCTTGAGGCAATTAATTATTAAGCCTATAGTTTTAGCTGTATAGGTTTATTTAATAATAACTATATGATTTGAATTCAATAAAAAGAATGGTTGTTTAGACTAACGGATAATAACTTTACTAGGAGAATAGCATGAATACCGTGGTAGATTTTCAGCTAATGAATAATGCAACACTTACCCAAGTAAGAACACGTTTTGAAGAAGAGTTTGGGGTGATGACTTATTACATGAACCCCGAACCTAGGCCATGTTTTAATAAAACCTGCATGTCAGAGCTACATCAAAGCCAATCTACGCTTGAAAAAATGCAAGGCGAGGTGATTGCAAATGGAAAATTGAATCAGGCGCATTATCTGGTGCTAGCTTCCGATGTGCCGGGTATATTCAACCTGGGTGGTGATTTGTCTGTGTTTGGGGAGCTAATTCGTGCTAAGGCGCGCGACCACTTATTAAGCTACGCCAAGTTGTGCGTCAATAATGTGTGGACTTTTTATAACATGCAGGCACCAGTGACTACGATTTCACTAGTACAGGGACAGGCAATGGGCGGCGGCTTTGAAGCTGCGCTTGCCGCACATGTAATGGTGGCAGAAAAGAGTGCTGTGATGGGCTTGCCAGAAGTGCTGTTTAATTTGTTCCCCGGCATGGGGGCATTGAGCTTTTTGTCACGTAAAATCGGCATGCCTGCTGCAGAAAAAATGGTGCGTTCCGGAAAAATCTATACCGGTGAAGAGCTCTATCAAATGGGCGTGGTGGATGTGCTGGCCGAAGATGGGCAAGGCGAGTATGCGCTCAATAACTGGATTAAAAAGCACCATCGTTCGCTTAACTCATTCCAGGCGATTAACCGTGCAAAACAGCGTGTGAATCCACTCACCATTGAAGAGCTTTACGAAATTACCGAGATTTGGGTAGATGCGGCGCTTCGGCTGGATGAACGTAACATAAAAGTGATGGAACGTTTAGTACGTGCGCAGAATTCGAAAGTCGGCACGGATGTTACGCATATCGACGAGAAACAATCAGCCTAAACTTTAAGCTCTTTGGCCGATACCATTGTTGGTTTTGGACTTTCCTGTGCGGGACGCCGGAGATAATCCTCTACCGCAAGGGTGAGTTTAGAAAAGTCGCTATTTAAATTATCAAGCATTTCTAATGCTTGTTTCGCTGGTATTGATGCATTCAGCCTGCCAATCATTTCGGTGGTTGCCGCAAGCTGGGTAGCGCCCACACTCAGGCTGTTTCCTTTTAAGGCGTGGCAGAAATCGTGCAGTTCGCCAAAGTGTTTCTGTTTGGCAGCGGCTTCGATCTTATATATCAGTTTCAGGGAATCAGCCAGGAAGTTTCTCAGCAAGCGGTGCATGAACAGTTCATCGCCTGCGCCGATTTTTTCAAGTTCTTTCAGGGTGCGCAGATCTAATTCCAAATTGTCTGCTTCAAGGTCAGACTCTATGTTTACCGGGTTATTCAGTGCGTTGTTCATCCACTGTGCGGCAGTATTCGGGGCGAGGTTGAGGATACGCTCAATCGTATTGAACAATGTTGCGGCATCGATAGGCTTGGTCAGGAAAGCGTCAAAACCGGCATCACTTGCAGCTTCTCTGGCTGTTAATGTAGCGTCTGCGGTAAATAAAATAAAGCGAGTGGCCTTGTCGTCCGGCTGGGTAAATCTGTAGATTTTCAGGGCATCCGTACCGCTCATTCCGGCCATATTGAGGTCGGTAATGACAAGGTCGAATTTTCGTTGCTCAAGAACATTTAGCATTTCATCACCATTGCTAACAATCTCGACGTGGTGACCAGGCAGTGAGAGCAGACGGGTGATGATTTTCTGGTTAGTGCTTTCATCTTCACATACCAATATATCCAGCGCTTTGGTATTTTTGCCGGCTGTAGAGATGGGCGCTATTACAGCAATGGCAGGCGTTTCTATTGCGGGTTCAGCGGTGCTGACTTCTTCGGCGATGACTTTTTCCAGGTTCAGGTCGAACCAGAAGCGGCTTCCCACGCCCTCTGTACTTTGAAAATTAAGCGACCCGCCCATTTCTTCGACCATATGCTTGGCAATCGTCAGGCCTAAGCCGCTGCCGCCAAATTTTCGAGTTGTTGATGAATCGGCCTGGGTAAAGCTTTCAAAAACTTTATGCTGTTTGTTAGCAGGAATGCCGATGCCGGTATCCGCCACTTCAAAACGTACGGTTGATTTCTCTGCATCTTCCTGTAGTACGGTGGCCGATATTGTGACGCTGCCTTCCTGGGTGAACTTGATGGCATTGCCCAGCAAATTGGCCAGCACTTGGCGTAATACGAAAGCATCGCCTTTCAGGCTGCCCAGTGCATTTGATACGCTGGCACCCAACTGAATGCCTTTACTATTGGCTTGGGAACGGAAAATTTCCAACGAATCATGCACAGCTTCTTCAGGTGAGAAAGGAACGTTCTCAACAGTGAATTTACGCTCTTCGATCTTGGTAAAATCCAGCACGTTGTTGAGCAGAGAGAGCAGCAGTTTCGATGAACTCTCCAGCGATTTAAGCAGGTCCTTCTGATCCGCATTGAGCGGTGTGGTCTTAAATAAAGTGCTGATGCCGATAATGCCATTGAGTGGGGTGCGGATTTCGTGGCTCATATTGGCAACGAAATGTGTTTTGGCCAGGCTGGCTTCCGCTGCTTTTTGGCGCTCTATTTCAGCCTTATGTGTGGCTTCGTGCATTCTTTCAATCAGCTTGGCCACATAAAGCGGTAAAGCAATCAGGATAATCAAAAAACCATATACGATGGACTTGTGATCCATCCAAAACGGATTAACCTGGGTAGCAACTATAAAGCCTAGAATACTGATAATCTGCGAATGGTATAGATACTTTTTGCCGAAACGAAAACCGTTGCCAAAAGTGACCCACAGGTAGACGCCAATCAATACAACACCGACGTCACCGGCCAGAGATAAAAATGTCGAGGTGCCGATAACGTCAAGCCAGTTGCCTAAAAGCCGTCTAATCGGCGATTTTTGTTTGGCTATGCTTACTGCAATCAGCAGCATGATCGTAAAAACATCAAAAGCCATAAGGCAATAGAAACCGATCATCTCCCCATGAGGGATAACTTTGTCGGTAGCAAAATTACTGAGCAAATATAGCGTAAATATTGTGCCGATGGCGAGCCGGGTCGTCGCCTGCTCAAGTTCCAGCGGATCGCAGTGGCTAGCCGAATTTTTGTACCAGGTTTTGAATAATCTCAGCATGATGGATGGCCTATTTAATGAGTCCTAAGCCGTAGTACTTTTTGCTTTGTTCCAGCAGGGTTTTAGCAATTTTTGCTAGTTCCTGAGTCTGTACCGGCTTGGTCAGGCAGGCCGAGGCGCCTGCGGAAATCAGCTCTTGATGCGTAGCTTGGTCTTTTAATACGGTAACAACAACAATGGCATGGGTCTGTACATTGTCTGCATTTTTAAGCGACTGCACAAATTGCATGCCATTCATTTTGTGCATCCGAAAATCGGTAATGATCAAATCTACCTGTTTATTCTGCAGCCAGGCGAGCGCTTCTACCGGGTCGGTCATGGTGACAATCTTAAGATCCATTTTGAGGGATTTTAAAATCGCTGTGTGAATATCCAGTACGGTCGGCTGGTCATCAATCAGCAAGACGGTTTGTCTAAACTTTGGTGCACTTCGTATGTTGCTTACTTTTGTCATGATGTTTGCTTGGCGCTAGTGGATAGCCATTGCGTGTTCTCTGCAGATTTTGTCCAGCTCATTCCGCAACGAAAGCATGGCAGTAACCAGTGCTGGGTCAAAATGCTTGCCGCTCTCTTCGCTGATATATTCAAGCGCCTTATCGATGCTCCAGGCTGCTTTGTAGGGGCGGATACTGGTCAGCGCATCGAACACGTCTGCGATTGCCACAATGCGCGCAGAAAGCGGGATGTCATGGCCTTTAAGGGCATAGGGGTAGCCGCTTCCATCAAAGCGCTCATGATGGGCTAACGCGATTTCGCTGCCTTTCTGTAGATATTTTGATGGGCTATCTTGCAAAATTTCATATCCTATTACTGGGTGCCTGCGCATCATTTTTAGTTCCTGGTCATTCAGTGCATCTTTCTTAAGCAAAACACTATCTGGAATACCGATTTTGCCGATGTCGTGCAAGGGTGCTGCCAGTTCAATCACTTCGGCCTCTTCCTCACTTAGGCCAATGGCGTCAGCAATGGCCCTGCTGTAAAGCGACATGCGCTGCAAATGCATAGCGGTGTCATAATCCTTATACTCGCCTGCACGCGCTAGTCGCATCAAGGTCTCTTTTTCGCGGGCCCTAATTTCGGCAGTCGCCGATTTCACCATGCCTTCAAACACATCGCTTCTGTTTTGCAACGCGATATGCTGCTGATGCATAGTCATCAAGTTTTTGCTGCGCGCCGTGCATTCATAGATATCGACAGGTTTGCTTAAAAAATCAGTGATGCCTGCATCAAGCGCTGCGTAACGGGTTTCTGCATCTTTTTTGATCGTAATCATAATGACGGGTACAGATTCATAATGCGGTAACGTTTTAAGCAAACGCGCAAAATCGATACCATTCATTTCCGGCATTACATAATCTACAAATACTAAATTGGCTGTGTGCTCGGTTGCCCATTCCAATGCATCTTCTGGGTTGGTTTTTTCAACCACCTTGATTTTAGAGTTGATGCTTTTTACGACATGCGTAAGTATCGTCCGACTGGTAGACTGGTCGTCTACAATCAGCACCGAGCAATTATCAAATAGTTCAGCATCCGTCATGGTTTTTTCCTCTGGTATAAGCTCATTCATGGCTTATTACTATTAGGTAAAGCAATGTTTAAGCCAATTTCAAAAAAATTGGTGGGATAAAAAAATAAATCACACAACAGGTAAAATTATTTAATAAAATCAACCACTAAGCTGTTTTTTTAAATAATTATGTTGTGTGACTTATTTTTTAGTTGAACGTTTTGTTGTTAAAGTTGAAATTTGATTGTTGCAAATTTTCGTCAACTAAGTGAATTATTTTGACACATTTATAGCGTGTTGTAAGGAAAAGTTTAGTAATTCGATCTGATAAAAATATCGCCATCCGGCTTCAGGTCGAAAGCAACGCAAATGCGTATCTCGTCGGAGCTGAATGGGATAGTGCGGTGAAACAGGGAGGACGGGAATAGTACAATGTCTCCAACTTTTGGTGTCGCAATCCCTACCGGGAAGTTGTCGTGTTTTTTCGGATAATTGTCTCCGTGTACGCCATACTCAAAACACCCTTCGGTAGGGTCTTTTTTATCCGTGGGAAGCGCAAGGTAAACCGCACCGCTAATCCAGCCGACTTCATGGATATGCCTGTCCACATAGCCGCCTCGGCGGATCCTGACATACCACGAGCTAGTGAATTCAAGCTCTTTAGGGAAGGATCTGATCAGCTCGCAATCTGCACCTGCAAAACGGTTTTTGTAATTCACAAACTCCTGCCTTACTAGCTCGCCCAGTCTGCGGAATGAAGGTTCCGGCCGTTTGAACAGATTTCCGGCGGATTGTTTGCCATTGTAAAGCATGCCTTGCACGCGTTCCGCGATGTCCGTGTGCTCGATGTCGTGGAGCAACTGCCTGAGTAGCGGGCTATTGGGCTCGGCCAGTTCTGAAATGCTGTTTTGGTAAACAAAATCAAAGCCGTTCTTGCAAAAATTGTATGGGTCTTCCGCGCCGAAGTTAATGGCATAGTGCGTGGCTAACGTGGCCATAAAAGGTGCGGTATGGCGTGTGGTGCGGACGATTTCATCAAGATTGGTTTTGAAGTCATCAAAGCGCTCGGCTTTATAAAGGCAATACATGCTACGCGCCTGCCAGTCATCCAGTTGCGAGCGCTCAAAATAAGCCACAGCCTCGTCAAAGCGCTGGGCGAGGTATAAAAATTCACCCATGTTGTAATTGGCACCAGGATGGTTGGGGTTGAGCGTTAAGGCAACCTGGTAGTTTCTGACGGCGTCATCCATATCGCCACGGTCGCGCAGTGTTTCACCCAGGTTGTTGTAGGCATCGGTGTAATTTGGGAATAGCCGGATCGCCTGCTGGTAGCTGCTGACGGCGTCATCCAGCAAACCTTCATCCCGCAGCGCCGTGCCCAAATTAAAGTAGCCGCGCGCATCCTGCGGGTTGATTTTTAAACCATGCTGATAACAGGTGATGGCTTCACCCAGCTTGCCTTGCCGTTGTAGCACCGTGCCCAAATTGCCGTAAGCCTCAAAAAAGTTCGGGTTTAGCCGAATCGCCTGCCGATAGGCTGTTTCAGCTTCATCAAACTTGTTCAGATTGCTAAGCGCAATGCCCAGGTTAAACAGCAGGTCGGGCGTATTGGGTTGCAGTTTGAGCGCATTGCGATAGCTTGCAACCGCTTCAGCGTATTTCTGTTGACCATCTAATGCCAAGCTCAGCACGTGGTGCAAAATAAAGATGTCAGGATGTTTGCTGATCAGGCTTTTAGCCAGATGTTCAGCCTGCGCCAGCTGGCCATTGTTAAGCGCATTGATTAGCGTTTGTACCTCAGCCTGACTGGGTTGGGATGATGGGTTTGCCATATTAATTATTGCCCTAGTATTAACTGTAACTGTTTTGCAATCTGCTTGCCATATGTTTTAAAAGCCGCATTGCCACTTTAGGCTCATCGGCCAGCAGGGTGTCGATATTCTCGGCATAAATCACGATAATGCGTGCTTCGTCCGAAGCCACCACAGCATCCGCAGTGGTCGGATTTTTAGTAAGGATGGCCATTTCGCCAAAGTAATCATTGCTGTTCAATTCGCGAAGGATTTTATCACCACTGGTCAGGTGCACCGTGCCGCCTACTAGATAATACAGATTGCGCTCGGTATTGCCGCGTTCAAAAACATATTCACCGCGCCGCAGCACAACTCCATAGCGGCTCATGAGCGCTTCGATATAGTTGGCTTTGTTGGGCGTGTCATCAAACAGGCCTTTAAGCAGCAGCACATCTTTTTTACGCAAGGTGCTGATAAGCTCCGTGCCCAGCAAAAATACGGCAAAGTTGAGATACAGCCAGGTAATAGAGACAAACATGGTTTTCATGCCGCCAAACATGGCGCCATAGTTTGGATTAAGCGATAAAAACAAACCAAAGGCAGGCCGCATGATAAGCCACAGCAAGGCTGTCAGGAAAGCGCCGAGCAGCAAGTGCACAAAGGCGATGCGCAACGGAAAAAAGACTTTGTAAAAAATAGCAATTAATAAGGTGGTCAGTAGCAGGGTGCCAAGCGTGCCGATGAGGTTGAGTTGCGAAGCCGCTAAATGTGCAGCCAGAAAACGGATGCTGCTTTCGATCACAAAGCCGGCTGAAGTAAACAGAAAAAACAGGAGCAGAATGCCCAGTACTGAAATCACATTTTCGAATTTGCGTTTGAAAAATGATGGCGCCTCCACTTTGGAGGCTATGGTGTAAAAGGCCGAGCGCATGGCGCTTGCAAGCGGGGTAATCGTCCACAGCAATACAAGCAAGCCCAGCACGCCCCAGGCGGCTTTAGTTTGTGTGGCGCTGTAAACCTCTACCATTATCTTGCTGCTGAACTCGGGCACCAGATTTCCCATGAGAATGACCAGTTTGACGATAGTGCAATCAGATGAAAACACCAGATGGCTCAATATAAAGAAAATCAATAGCACCAGTGGAATCAGCGCGAATAATGCATAAAAAGATAAAGATGCGGAGATGCCGAATATATTGTGGCGCACAAAAGCAGCCAAAGTCTCGCGCAGCACAAACAAAGGCGTGGCGTACTCTTGTCTGGCATAGGCGTTCATTGGCTTGTCAAGCGCAGGATGGCGCGCCAGACTTTTGAATTTTGCAAACTTTTCAGGGTTGATTAATGCCACATGGTCTCTCTCGTTAACGCGCTATCATTATTATAATGATTTATATTGCTCGGTTGCAGCAACCAGTGCGCGACTGATGCCCGATTCCATAGCAGAGTGTCCCGCATCCGCCACCATCGTAAATTCAGCATGCGGCATGGCGCGCTTCAGTTCCCAGGCAGTTTGCGGTGGGCACACCATGTCGTAACGCCCCTGAATGATCGTAGTGGGAATATGTCCGAGCTTCTGATTTGCTTCTTGCAGCAGGTCACGGTGCCCCACAAAGCAGTGGTTCTGAATATAGTGTATCTGTACTCTGGCGCGCGCCAATTCAATTTCACCATTGACTTGACTGTCATCGCCGGGTTCTCGGGGGAGTAAAGACATGATGCTGCTTTCAAACGTATTCCAGCGGATGGCGGCGGGAACGTTCAAAGCGCTGTCATCAGAAAACACCAGCACTTCATAAGCCTCGATGGGATTATGCCTTTTGTCTGCTGGCAGAAACTCGCATAACCTTTCCCATGGCTCCGGAAAAAACAATTGAACTTCACCTAAAAACCAGTGCAGTTCGATGGGGCGGCTTAGAAAAATGCCCCGCAATACCAGGCTTTTTACTGCTGAAGTGAATTGCAGTGCGTACGCCAATGCCAGCGTGCTGCCCCAGGAGCCCCCAAATACGTGCCATTTGGCGATATTCAAATGTTCGCGCAAAGCGTCAATGTCGCTTGCCAGGTCATCGGTTGTGTTTTCGTACACCTCGCCCAGCGGCGTGCTGCGCCCACAACCGCGTTGGTCCAGCAGAATAATCCGGTAATGTTCCGGGTCGAAAAAACGGCGTTGCGATGGGTTACAGCCGCTGCCTGGCCCGCCATGTAAAAAAATGACTGGCACCCCTTCCGGGTTGCCGCACTCTTCAAAATAAATCTGATGCAACTCGCTAACTTTTAACCAGCTTTTGTTAAAAGGTTCGATTTCAGGATACAAATTGTAATTGGCTTGAGTCATACCTTTATTTGTTCTTTCTATTTGATTTTATTGGATATTTTACCCTGTAAAAAAAGTTCCATCAAATCACCAAATTTTTTTTAATTATTTGTAAATAAATTGTAACCAAAGTGTTGCAATTAATATTCAGTTGATTTATATTGCAGTTCGCACATAAAAATGTGACGAAAAGTACGCTTAAATTTGTCGCAATTGATTCAGTAAAAACTGTTTAATAAAAACTGTTTGAGTTGGGCACAGGATTCAAGTTTACTTTTAATTAACCCTTAGTAATATAACTTTGGAGATCAATATGCAAATTAACAAAATCAAGCTGGCTTTAGGTTTAGTTGCAGGTTTATCAGCGGCAATGCCAATGGTAGCATCAGCAGCTGCAGACCAAGAAGCAGCAATGGCAAATGCAAACAACTGGGCGCACCCACGTGGTCAGCACAATAACCAAGGCTACAGCACTTTAGCCCAAATCAACAAAGGTAACGTTAAAAACCTGAAAGCTGCCTGGACATTCGCAACCGGTGTAAACCGCGGTCACGAAGGTTCACCATTGGTTGTTGGTAACATGATGTATGTACATACAGCATTCCCAAACAACGTATACGCACTTGACTTAAACGACAATCAAAAAATCGTATGGTCATATTTCCCTAAACAAGACCCATCAGTACAAGCTGTATTGTGCTGCGACAACGTAAACCGTGGTCTTGGTTTCGGCGATGGCAAAATCTACCTGCAACAAAACGACGGTAACTTAGTTGCTTTGGACGCAAAAACCGGTGCTAAAGTATGGTCAGTGCAAAACACAGACCCAAAAGTCGGTGCTACTAACACTAACGCTCCACACGTCATCAAAGACAAAATCATCACCGGTTGTTCAGGTGCTGAGTTCGGCGTACGTTGCTTCTTGGCAGCTTACAACGCTAAAGACGGTTCATTGGCATGGAAAGCCTACTCAACAGGCCCAGATGCTGAAATGTTGATTGGCGATGGCTTCAATAAAGATACACCAGAGTACAGCGCTTTGTCAGTTTACAAAGACATCAACGGTGGTAACAAACAAGGCGGTTCTTTTGAAGCTTTAAAAGCCGGCGAAATCAAAATCGGTGAAAAAGAACTGGGTACACGTACATGGTTGAAACCACAAGCAGTTAAAGATGGTTGGCAACATGGCGGTGGCTCTACTTGGGGCTGGTGGCCGTATGATGCAAAAACCAACTTGCTTTACTACGGTACAGGTAACCCATCTGTTTGGAACGCAGACGTACGTCCAGGCGACAACAAATGGTCTATGACTATTTTTGCACGTGATTTAGATTCAGGCATGGCAAAATGGGGCTACCAAATGACTCCACACGATGAGTGGGATTATGACGGTATCAACGAAGTGATCTTGTTTGACAAAGGTGGCAAAACATACGCATGGCACCATGACCGTAACGGTTTTGCGTACACATTCCAAGCTGGTAACGGTAAATTAGTTGCTGCTGAGAAAGTACACCCATTCGTTAACTGGGCAACTGGCGTTGACATGAAAACTGGCGTTCCACAAAAAGTGGCGACAGCTTCAACTCACCAAGACTACAATGCTAAAGGCATCTGCCCAGCTGCATTGGGTACTAAAGACCAACAACCAGCGGCTTACTCACCAAAAACTGGTTTAATGTATTCACCACTCAACCACGTATGTATGACATACGAGCCAGTTGAGTCTAAATACACGGCCGGTCAACCATGGGTTGGTGCTACATTGACCATGTTCCCAGGTCCAGACGGTGTAATGGGTGGCTTTGCTGCTTATGATCCTATGACCAACAAAAAAGTATGGTATAACAAAGAGAAATTCTCTGCTTGGGGCGGTGCTTTAACAACAGCATCAAACCTGGTGTTCTACGGTACTTTGGATCGCTGGTTCAAAGCATTGGATGCACAATCAGGTAAAGAACTCTGGAAATTCCAAGTGGGTTCAGGCGTGATTGGTAATGCATTCACATACGGTCACAAAGGTAAACAACACGTTGGCGTGCTATCAGGTATCGGTGGCTGGGCTGGCGTTGCGATGAACCTTGGTATGACTAACCCAACAGACGCACTTGGTTCTGCTGGTGGTTATGCAGAACTAACTAAATACAACGCTGCTCCTGGCGGCGGTGCATTGACAGTATTCAGCCTGTAATTAGATTGATCTAATTAGAAGCTAGTACAAGTTAGTACCAAATAAGCACCCCACTTCGGTGGGGTGTTTTTTTATACAGAGCTATCAGATGTAATTGAGAAGAGATATATACCGGTGGGTATGCCTAAAAATGAAAATTTAGTTACAATGCCTGTGGTTGAAATTTAATGGCAAAGAACTTTTATTTTTAGTCACACTCTCATGCTATAAGCGATATAACAGATCGCTATTTTTTATAAGGAATAACAATGTCGAAATATATTAAACAGCCCGGCTTGTTTAAGGGTTGGGTTGCAAGTTTATTCACGGTTTTGGCCATCACAGCAAATGTCAGTTACGCTGAAGATGATATAGCAAATGTAGATTTGAATTCCGGGCGCGGTGGAGAGCCGCAGCGTGTGGATGATGGTACGGAGTTTAAGGTATGTGCTGATCAGGACAATATGCCTTACTCAAACGCTAAAGGCGAAGGCTTTGAGAACAAAATTGCTGAGGTGCTGGCCCAAGATTTAGGTTTAAAACTGACCTATCAGTTCTGGTACGACCGTATGGGGTTCTTGCGCAATACTTTGAACGCGAAGCGCTGCGATGTGGTGATGGGAACGACGCCTGATAATGACGCACTACGTACTTCAAAACCCTATTACCGCTCTGGCCATGTGTTTGTATGGCGTAAAGACAGCAACTACAACATTACTGATTGGGATTCACCCGATTTACGTAAGGGCGTGATTGGCATTGTGGGCCAAAGTCCTGCAACGATTCCGATGAATGAAAAAGACTTGATTCAAAATGCACGGCCTTATCGCATGCAGCGCGATCTAAATTTACCGCCAAGTTATTTGATTGATGATCTGGCTAAAAAGGAAATCGATGTTGCCGTGGCCTGGGGTCCGATTGGCGGCTATTTTGCAAAAAACAGCCAAGTGCCTATGGAAGTCAGAATGATCCCGGAATACACAAGTTCTAATCCAGTTAACCAGGCAAAAGGCAAGGAATTCTGGAATATCTCAGTCGGTGTACGCAAAAAAGATAAAGAGCGCATGGCCAAGATTGATGCCGCGCTGGAGCGCAACAAAGACAAGATCGAGAAAATTCTGAATGATTATGGAATCCCACATGTGCCGGTGGTAGAGGGTGATACTGTGCTGTTAAATAAGAAAGCAGATTCTGATAAGCCACGTGGTGCAATCGTGCCTAAAACCGAGTAGAATAACAATTTTATTTCGTGACAAATTGATGTCAACCAAGTAAAAAGAGGCTCGTTAAATACGCATACGTTACACAATGCAAAATGCTTGTAAGACGTTGCTCATATAGTATAAAAGATTAGGAGATATCATGTTTGGCAATAAAGCATTAAAATCAACTTTATTTGTTTCTATGTTGGCGTTAGCAGGGCTTACACTTTCATTACAAGCAAATGCAGCGTGTAATTTGGTTTCGACTGTAGACAACAAACCTTTAGCGATTAAAGCCGTGGATACAGATACGCCGGAAGCTAAACAATTCTTGGAAACTTGCGTAAACCCGTACACAAAGATCTATGCGGCAGATGCTGAGGCGGCTAAAAAAGGTAAGAGAGAATATAACTATAATAACTGTACCGGTTGCCATGGCGGCAAACTAGAGGGTGTGATGGCTCCATCATTACGTAAAGACGGTGGTACAGGTGCTTTTGATACCAAGTGGGTATATGCTAAAAACGCGACTGACAAAGGCATGTTTGAAACGATTGCAGGTGGCACGCCAGGTGTTTCAGGCGGTACAATGTTTATCTGGCACAACCAGTTGCCAGGCCATACCGGCGATGGCTTGTCAACGGATCAAATCCTTAAGGCAATTGCTTACATTCGCACCCAGTACAAAGGTGATGGCGAAAAAGCCTGGTTAAAATAGTATTGGCTATATGCTGATGTGACTTAGCTAAAATGTAACAAATTAAAACGGCTATTGTATAATTACAGTAGCCGTTTTTTATTGTATCAATATACTACTTGGGGGTGGGAAATGAATCAGGTGAAATTAAGTATTGTTTTAGCTTTGTTGTTATCTGCACTGGTGGCATGCGACAAAAAAGATGCAGGCACAGCAGATTCAGCCGCATCGGCAGCAACCGCCTCTGCAGGCACATGTGAGTTGGTTTCGTCAGTAGATAATAAACCTTTAGCGATTAAAGTGGTGGATACAGATACCCCAGAAGCTAAACAATTCTTGGAGACGTGCGTAAACCCATACACAAAGATCTATGCGGCAGATGCAGAGGCGGCTAAAAAAGGTAAGAGAGAGTATAACTTTAACAACTGTACTGGCTGCCACGGCGGTAAATTAGAAGGCATTATGGCGCCATCACTCAGCAAAAACACGCAAGGCGGTCAAGGCGCGTTCGACCAGAAATGGGTTTATGCTAAAAACGCGACTGACAAAGGCATGTTTGAAACGATTGCAGGTGGCACGCCAGGTGTTTCAGGCGGCACCATGTTTGTCTGGCACAACCAGTTGCCAGGCCATACCGGCGATGGCTTGTCGACGGATCAAATCCTTAAGGTGATTGCATATATTCGCACTCAGTACTTAGGTGATGGCGAAAAAACCTGGTTAAAATAATCGTTTAACTCATCCAATCAGTCAAGTTGATTGATGCCCTAGGTGCTGTAATAGCAAACTAACTTAGACGGCTGCTGTATAATTACAGCAGCCGTTTTGTTATATTTTTCTGTTTGATAAATAGTCTATTTAATTTAAGGTTTGCTTTTGGAAAATACCGAAAATAATTCATTGCATCATATTGTGATAGTAGGCGGCGGGGCTGGCGGTCTAGAGCTGGCAACCAGGCTGGGTGATAGCCTGGGAAAAAATAAGAAAGCCGCAATTACGTTGATTGACAGCACACGAACGCATGTCTGGAAGCCTTTGTTGCATGAAATCGCGGCTGGCAGCATGAACCCGGATAAGCATGAACTGGAGTACCTTGCGCAGGCGCACTGGCATCACTTCCGGTTCAGATTAGGCCGCATGGATGGGCTGAATCGTGCGGAAAAAGAAGTGTATGTCGCACCTTATCATGATGAAGATGGTATCGAAGTGATTCCGCGCCGCTCTTTTAAATATGATACGTTGGTGATCGCCATAGGCAGTACGACCAATGATTTTGGCATTAAAGGCGCTCGAGAGCACTCCATTGCGCTGGACACGCAAGGCCAGGCAGAAAAGTTTCATAGGCGCTTGCATAATGCCTTGCTGCGGGCACATACGCAGGCCGCTCCTGTGCAGCCAGGACAGCTGGAAGTGGTCATCGTGGGTGCAGGTGCAACGGGTGTTGAGCTGGCTGCAGAGCTGCATAATACAACACGTGAATTGACCGCCTACGGTTTAGATAAGATTGATGCTGACCGCGATATCAAGATTTCTATTATTGAAGCCAGTGACCGTCTGTTGCCGGCCCTGCCGCCTAAGCTGTCGATGGCGGTTGATCTGGAACTTAGAAAACTGCGTGTGCATATCTATACGGGCGAGCGTGTTACTGAAGTCAGCAATAAAGGTATTCATACGCATAGTGGCCGGTTTATTCCTTCAGAACTGGTTGTTTGGGCAGCGGGCATCAAGGCGCCAGATTTCCTGAAGGATCTCGCCGGCTTGGAAACCAATCGCATTAATCAATTGGTGGTCAGACAGACACTTCAAACCACCGTAGATGACAATATTTTTGCTTTTGGTGACTGCGCGGCATGTCCGTGGCTAGGGCATGATGGCAATGTGCCGCCGCGTGCGCAAGCCGCACATCAGCAGGCCTCTATGCTGGTCAAGACGATGAAAAAACGCGTGGCAAATAAACATAATCTGCCTGACTACCATTATCGCGATTATGGTTCGCTGGTCAATCTTGGCAGATATTCCACTGTGGGCAGCCTGATGGGGGCAATTGCCGGCGGCAGCATGTATATCGAAGGCCTGTTTGCACGATTGATGTACCAATCGCTCTACAAGATGCATTTAATGGCGCTGCATGGATTCTTTACAGTGTTCCTGCAAACATTAGCCAGGATGATTACGCGCCGTACAGAAGCGCACGTAAAACTGCACTAAAAGGCGCGTGATGTCATATGAATCCCCTGTCAATCCGGCAGGGGATTTACTATCTTTATCAGTCGATAGCGACGATAGATAATTGTCATGCACCCGCTGACAAACAATCCAAACATGATGACAATAAGATGGATGGAAATCTCGGCCTTGACCATCAGCAGATAGGCGCCCAGCAGCAACAGAATCCCGATATGTTCGTTGAAGTTTTGTACTGCAATCGAGTGCCCGGCGCCGATCAGCTCGTGCCCGCGATGCTGTAGCAGGGCATTAAGCGGTACAACGAAGAAGCCAGCCAGGGTGCCGATGATGAACAGGAGCCCGGCGGCCAGTCTCCAGTCCTCTACGAAAGCCATCGCGACCACCATTATCCCCATGACAATGCCAGCCGGCAGTACCCTGGTGGATTCTTCCAGCCTGATATAGCGTGCTGCGAAAACAGAGCCTACTGCAATGCCTACCGCCAGCAGGGCCATGAGCTGGGTGGCTTGTTCCAGTCCGAAGTTGAGTGCGCTGGCGGCCCAGGTAATCACAACCAGGCGCAAGGTAGCACCTGCCCCCCAGAACAGCGTGGTCACCGCCAGTGAAACCTGCCCTTGGCTATCCCGCCATAATGCTTTGAATGAATGCCAGAAATCCTGCAGCATGAACAGCGGGTTTTTCTTTGGCAGCTTATGGTCGATAGGCAGTCTGGGGATGTAAATGTTGACCCCGGCTGCCGCCATATAGAGTGCAGTGATGATGATCATGGCGAAATGGGGATCAGAACTTGCCATGTATCCGCCGAGAATGGCGCCGAATATGATGGCCATCACAGTGGTTGCTTCCATCCAGCCGTTAGCTTTAACCAGCATATTGGGAAGTAGGTACTCGGTAAGAATGCCGTATTTGGCGGGTGAGTAGGCAGCAGCCCCTATACCGACAATGCCGTAAGCATACAGCGGTGGCATGCCCAGCAGCATTGCCAGGCTGCCGATGAATTTGATGGCATTCGAGATGAACATGACGCGCCCCTTGGGCAGTGCATCGGCGAATGAGCCGACAAAAGGTGCCAGCGCGATATAAGAGATGACAAAAAATTGCTGCAACAAGGGGGTATGCCAGTCAGGCGCACTCATTTCCTGCAGCAAAGCGATGGCAGCAAACAGTAGCGCGTTGTCTGCCAGTGCAGACAGAAACTGCGCTGTCAGTATGGTATAAAAGCCTAAATTCATGCTGTTTGTGTCACCAAGTTAATTGGTAATTATCTCGTCCCCATGATCGTATGTTTTCTTGCCCGCTTTTCAGACAAGTTGTATTTTGCTTATTAAATGCTGTTATAAGGCTTCTGCCGCAAAATCCGCCAACCTCGAGCGTTCGCCGCGCACCAATGTTACATGACCATTATGCGCCCAACCCTTGAAGCGGTCGACCACATAGGTCAAACCGGAGCTTCCTTCAGTGAGGTAAGGGGTATCAATCTGCGAAATATTGCCTAAGCATACCACCTTGGTGCCGGGACCTGCGCGCGTAATCAATGTTTTCATTTGTTTTGGCGTCAGGTTTTGCGCTTCATCGATAATCAAGAACTTATGCAGAAATGTGCGGCCACGCATAAAGTTAAGCGATTTCACCTTGATGCGCGTGCGGATCAAATCCTGCGTCGCGGCACGTCCCCATTCGCCTGCGTCCTCATCCGTTTTATTGAGCACATCCAGATTGTCTTCCAGTGCGCCCATCCAAGGCGCCATTTTTTCTTCTTCGGTGCCGGGTAAAAAGCCAATATCTTCACCCACAGGCACAGTCACGCGGGTCATGATGATTTCTGAGTAGATTTTTTTATCTAAAGTCTGGGTTAGTGCAGCGGCAAGCGTGAGCAACGTTTTTCCGGTGCCTGCCTGACCAAGCAGGGTGACAAAATCGATGTCTGGATCCATCAATAAGTTCAGTGCATAGTTCTGCTCGCGATTACGCGCTGTAATACCCCATATGTTGTGTTTGGGATTAGCATGGTCATGCACCACTTCCAGCACTGCAGTATTGTTTTCGAGCTTGCGTACGATGGCGTGAAACGGCTTGTCAAACTCATAAAACACAAACTCATTGATTAAAAATGTTTTAATGAGCGGACCGGAAATGCGGTAAAACATGCGTCCGGCTTCCTGCCACGATTCCATCGCTTTGCTGTGTTTATCCCAGAAATCCTGCGGCAACTCTTTCATGCCGTTATAGAGTAAGTCGCTATCCTCCAGCACTTTGTCATTAAAGTAATCTTCAGCGGGCACGCCCATGGCGCGTGCCTTGATGCGGATATTGATGTCTTTACTGACTAAAATAACCTGGCGATCGGGGTATTGCTTTTGAAGTGCCAGCACTACACTGATAATTTGGTTGTCGGCCTTGCTGCCAGCCAACCCCGGCAGTTCGATATGGATTTGCGAGGTTTGTAAAAACAGGCGGCCCGGCAAATGCTTGTTGCCATTAATCGCGAGCGGGCAGCCAAGCTCTAAATTGGTGAGATCGGTGCCTACAATTTCTTCTAAATACCGGCTGGCCTGGCGCGCGTTGCGGGCAACCTCAGTTACACCTTTTTTGTTGTTGTCCAGTTCTTCCAGCGTCACCATTGGCAAATAAATGTCATGCTCTTCAAAGCGGAACAAGCTAGAAGGGTCATGCATCAATACATTGGTATCAAGGACAAAGAGCTTGGTGTCGGTTGTAGGTTTTTTCGCCATAATTTTTAGTTAATCATTATTTGGTTATAAGGTTTTAATTAAGTTAAGCACTTCCTGCGCGTGGCCATCCACCTTAACACCACGCCATTCATGTAACAATTGGCCACTCTTATCAATAATAAAAGTACTGCGTTCTATGCCGCATACTTGTTTGCCATACATGTTTTTCATTTTTATCACGCCAAAAATGCCACAGGCAAGCTCCTCGGTATCGGCCAGTAATTCAAACGGAAAACCAAACTTGGCTTTAAAGTTTTCATGAGATTTCAAGCTGTCGCGTGAAATGCCAAAAATTTCGGCATTCAAAGTCTTAAAATCTTGGTAACTATCGCGAAACTGTATGCCCTGTGTGGTGCAGCCGGGTGTATTGTCCTTCGGGTAAAAATAGATTACGAGAGTTTTGCCCCGGTGGTTTGAAAGCTTAAAAGTGATGCCGCTGGTAGCGGATAGTTCAAAATCTGGAATGGTTTGATTAAGCATAGTCATTGTCATATGGATAGTTCTCATTGTTGTTAAAAATTGGCATTTAGGCAAGCTTAAATTTATGCAGGCCTAAAAATATTATTTGCAAAATGTGACAGACGCTCAACGCTTTAGTTGAGTTTGATGGAAAGGTATTATTGCGGTAGGGTCAGTGTGATGCGTGTGCCCTGTTGTGATGCGGCTTCAAACACGATATTGCCACCCAGCACTTCGCACACTTTAAATGCGAACGGGATACCGAGTCCAGTGCCGAAGCGCTTGGTGCTGGGCCCCGGGCTGATTGCATGCGGGTCTGGGGTGAATGGCATACCAGTACCTTCGTCGCAAATGGTGCTGGTAAACGCATTGTTACTGATCTGCGCATCAATAGTTATATTGCTGCCTTTCGGTGAAGCATCAATTGCATTTAAGATTAAGTTGTAAAAAACCTGCTCCAGCAAGTGCTCATCAGTAACTATCGCTGCATCAGGATGGTCAATGTGCTTAACTATATTGATTTGCTTATCCCGAATTTTTTGCGCTAAAGGCAGTAGTGCGCCATCCAGAATGCTATCAAAGCGCATAGGTTTCAACTGAGGCTTGACCGGGTGCAAATAGGCCAGCAGCGCGCCAGTCCAGCGCTCCAGCCTGTCCACTGTATTAATAATGCCGAGCAGCGATTCACGTGTATCTTTATCATGCGCGGGGTCATCCATCAACTGTGCGGTGGCGCGGATACTCGCCAACGGGTTGCGGATATTATGCGCCAGCATCGGCACCAAAAGCCCCATCGCAGCCTGTTTTTCAGTGCGCACAAGTGCATCGCGACTGGTTTGCAACTCGTCTGCCATTTTGTTAATTTTTTGTGACAGAGTGGCCAATTCCGCGGCACCAGTTTCCGGGACTTTGTGCTGCAAATTTCCTGCGCTGATTTCACTGGCAGCTCGCATCATGGCGTGAATCGGGTGCACAATTTCACGTTTTAAAAACAGCCTGGATAAAATCAGCAGTAGGCCAGCCAGCAAAATTGGAATAATCAATACTACAATAGATATATGTTTGGCATCCTCTAGGCGTGCCTTGAGCTCGTTTTGCTTCAGTGTGAGTAAATCTTCTGCATGCTTGGAGACGGCTTCATAGCGGCTGAAAATGCCAGTTTCCATATCCTGGTAAAGCAATTTGCGCGAGGCTTCATTCGGACTGGCTTGATAGCGGTAAAATAAGGCAGGTGCTTCGTTTACAAAGCTTTTATAATTATTTTCCAAATTGCTAATCGCCAGCTTTTCTTCCGCGCCAATCGCCAGTTGGTCCAGTTTCTCAAAGTGTTTTAATATCGATTGCGTGTAGGTAATGTATTCATTTTTGGCATCCGCTTCATCCAAAAAAAACGTATCAAACAGCTCTTTCATTTGACGATACAGATCGCCGCGCGTTTGTTGGATTTCTTGAATAAGATGATGAATGCGCTGTGATTCTTTGGCAGATTTGTCCCATAGATAAATACTATAGCCGCCGCCAGCCACTGCCAGTAAAATGAGGGCAATAAAAATAAGCTCATGCACAAGCAGTAAATCACGGAGCGATCTTGGTTTGCTTGCTAAGAGCTGGCGCATGTGCGAATTATTCTAGTTTGAATGATACGGGTACAGTGATATCGAAGCTGCGGCCGCGCAGCGCTTCAGGCGGCGCTGGGAAAGGCGAGGCCTTGCGCACCATCTCGAGCGCCTGCTTATCCAGCGCCTCAAAGCCGCTGGATTCTTTTACATTGGCAGACAGCACATTGCCGCTGCCGTCAATTTTCAGATCCAGCAGGCAATCACCTTGCCAGCCACGCATTTGCGCAATTTTTGGGTACTGTTTATGCTTGGCAATTGCGCGGCCTAGGGTGCCGCCATATTGGCTTAAAGCCGCACTGATATCGGCCTCATCCGGCTCTATTTTTTTAGGTGGTTCTGGCGGGGGCGGTGGAGCGGTAATAACCGGGGGTGCATCTGCTTTAGGAGCAGCGGTAATCACGGCAGGTGGCGGTGGAGGCTCAGATGTTACAGGCTCCGGCTTGATGTCCTGCACCGGAATGGGATCGGGTTTAGGCATTTTTTTTGGCAATGGCTTGATCGGTTCCGACACCGGCTTTATGGGTTCCACTGGTTTGGGCGGCTCAGGCACCACTGCTGGCTCAGGCGGTTTTGGTTGTTGAATTTGAATGGTGAGTTCTTGAGGAATTTCTTTAATCGCATCAAACTTAAAGTTGGGGATGACGGCTAGCAACAGCAGGTGCAGCAGAATAGAGCAGATAACTGCCCAGATGAGCGTGCTTTCATTAGCTCTGGCGTTGCTGCTGGGGTTTTTGATAGAGATGTCCAAAGCGATTAAGTGTAAACAGATTATTTTAGGCTAAGTCTTTGATTATACTACAGCTTATGTTTGATTGATAAGGCTAAATTACGGTTGATAGCAACCATAATTCACATATTATGTTAAGTTCGCTTATTAAATCATGCCTTCCAGAACTTGTATTTTCACCAGTTCACCCGCAGCATGGTTGCCTGCTGCTTCATCCAGCACAATAAAACAGTTGGCGGCACTCATGCTGCTGAGGATGCCGGAGCCTTGATTGCCAGTGGGTTTGACCTTCCAGACGCCGGCATCGTCATACAAAACTCCACGTTGATACTCAGTGCGGCCAGTGGCTTTTTTAATTGGCTCCGTGCATTCGACCATCAGCATGGGCAAAGGTTTGGGTGATGCACCCTGCAACATAAGCAATGCCTCGCGTACAAACTGATAAAACGTCACCATGGTTGCCACCGGGTTGCCTGGCAGACCAAAATAGTGCGCACTAGCTATCTTTCCGTAAGCTAAAGGACGGCCGGGTTTCATGTTCATTTTCCAGAACAGTACTTGGCCGTGCTTGGCAAGCAAAGCTTTCATGTAGTCTGCCTCACCTACCGAAACGCCACCGCTGGTGATCACGACATCGTTATTTTGTGCGGCTTGAAGCAAAGTTGCTTCCAGTTGCGCCGGGTCATCCGGCACATTGCCTAAATCGCTGATCTGTGCCCCCAATCTGGTGAGCATGCCATACAGCGTGTAGCGGTTGCTGTCGTAAATTTGGCCTTCTTGCAGCGGGTTTTCTACGCCAACCAACTCGTCGCCTGTGCTAAAAAATGCGACTTTGAGTTTGCGGTAAACTGGTATTTCAGCGATGCCGAGTGATGCCACCAAACCCAAATCCGCAGGTTTCATGAGGTGGCCTTTTGTCAGAACCGTTTGGCCAATTCTCAAATCTTCTCCGGCTAAACGTACGTTTGCACCTTGTTTAGTCTCTTCAAGCAATGTAATCCGATCGCTTTTTATCGCGATTCGTTCTTGCATTACAACTGTATCCGCGCCTGCTGGAATTACCGCGCCTGTCATGATTTTTACGCATTCGCCGGCGTTCAAATTGCCCATAAAAGGCTGGCCAGCAAAGGCAGTGCCAATGATTTTAAGGGTTTTTAAATTTGCAGAAAACTTAAAGGCAAAGCCATCCATAGCAGAATTGTTATGGTTGGGCACATTGCTGGGCGAGACAATATCCTCCGCCAGCACACGCCCCAAACTCTCGCGGATGGGCAGGGTTTCCGCTTCACGTACCGGGCTTAAAAACTGTTTTATAAATAGCCGTGCTTGCGCGACTGACATCGCGTTCGGGTCGTAATCATCCATGCACGAAGGGTTGGCGATTATTTCGGAAAGTGTGGTTTTATTTTTCATCATTTTTTAATTTTAATTCCAACGCTGCCAAATCTTCAAATGTATTCAGATTAGTAAACCCATCAGGATTATCACTAAAATCCACCTCTACGTATTGTTGGCTTTTTTGCCAGGCGCTCACTTTACGTCCGCCCTCTGCTAAATGGTCTGTGAGGCTTGGCAGCACGCTTTTTTTCATCAAACAGAATACTTGATGCGTGTCGCCATTGGTGCTTGCAACGGCAATATCGGTGCGGCTTTCCAGCATGCCTTTTAACAATCTTTCTGCCAGATCCAGTGGCAGTAACGGTGAATCGCACGGCACAGTGAGTACCAAATCATGCCTGGCATGCTCTAAGCCCAACTGAAAACCCGCCAACGGTCCCAGAAAGTCATCCGTTTCATCTTGCAGCACTGGCAAACCAAAAGATTGATATTGCGCTAACTCGCGGTTCGCGTTGATGAGAATTTCATCGCCTTGCGGCTTCAGGCGTGCGATCACATGTGCAATCAGCGGCTTGTTTTGTAGCAGTACCAAGCCTTTATCCACGCCATTCATGCGGGTGGCACGGCCGCCAGAGAGGATGATTGCTGAAACGCTCATTACCCGCCGGTATGCGACATAAACCGTACCACCGCCGGTTCTGCACGGCGCAGATCGAAATCGTGACCTTTGGGTTTAATCATCATTCTGTCTAAAATCGCTGCGATCAAAGGTGCGTCGTTATTGGGATTTGCGCGCAATAATGGCATTAAGTCTATTTTATCTTCTTGACCCAAACACAAATACAACTCGCCTTTGCAGGTGATGCGTACGCGGTTGCAGCTTTCGCAAAAATTGTGTGAGTGCGGAGAAATGAAGCCGATTTTTGTCTTGGTATTCGCCACGCGCCAGTAGCGCGCCGGGCCGCCAGTTGTCTCGGTGCTTGGCAGTAGTGAATACTTACTTTGCAGTAATTTCAGTGTATCCGCATTGCTCACAAAGGTGCTGTTGCGCGCGTGATTCACTTCGCCCAGCGGCATTTCTTCAATAAAGCTGATGTCGATTTTTTTGTCGATGGCAAACTGTACCAAATCCATCGCTTCGTCATCGTTGCTACCGCGCATTAATACCGTATTGATTTTAATGCCCTCAAAACCCGCGTCAATACTGGCCTGCAGGCCACCTAAAACTTGCTTTAAATCACCCGTGCGGGTGATTTGCTTAAATCGCACCGGGTTCAGACTATCCAGCGAGATGTTGATACGCTTAACACCTGCCCGTTTGAGCGCTTCAGCTTGTTTCCATAGCTGGCTGCCGTTGGTAGTGAGCACTAACTCCTTGAGACCTTCCATCTGGCCGATTTCTTCAAATAGCCACAGTGCGTTCTTACGTACCAGCGGCTCACCGCCGGTGATGCGCACTTTAGTCACGCCCAGGTTGACAAATACTTTTATCAGCCGTGCGCATTCTTCCAGGCTTAGCACTTCGTCTCGCGGCAAAAACGTCATGTCCTCCGCCATGCAATATATACAGCGGAAATCGCAGCGATCTGTAATTGAAAGGCGGATGTAATCTACTGTGCGGCCGAACTGATCCGTAAGTTTAGAATCGACAAGCTGCGGGGTTTTTAGTGCCATATCCATAGGTGGAATTATGCAATAAAAACGCGGTCTTAGTTAAACATTAATGCGCTATTTTTGGCTTTAACTGGCGCTTAATAAGGTATATCATACGCAGGTTGTATTTTAGGCCAGAAGCATAAGTTGGAGACTTTTGTGACAACCGCATTATCTACAGAAGAATTAACAAAAATAGAGGCGCATATTACTGCGCATAAACACATGCCGGGTGCGCTGTTACCTTTGTTGCATGCCATTCAGGACGATATTGGCTGGATTTCGGAAGAGGCTTACTTGCCGATTTCGAAAGCTTTGGCCTTATCAGTGGCCGAGGTGCATGGCGTTGTCACTTTTTATCATCATTTTCGCCGTCACCCTGCAGGCAGGCACGTGTTGCAGGTCTGTCGCGCTGAGTCTTGCCAAGCCATGGGCGCGGAAAAACTGGAAGCGCATGTCAAATCCACGTTAGGTGTGGATTACCACCAAACCACGAAAGATGGCGCAATTACGCTGGAGCCGGTGTACTGCCTGGGCAATTGTGCATGCTCACCTGCGGTGATGATGGACGACGAAGTTTACGGCCGTATGGACAATCAAAAAATGGCTGAGCTGATCAGTGAAGCGAGGGGCGCATAATGGTGAAAGTGTTTGTACCTTGCGATTCCAGCGCGCTATCACTAGGCGCAGACCGTACTGCAAAAACTATCGTTGTAGAAGCACAAAAACGTGGTGTTGAGATTGAGCTTGTTCGCAATGGTTCGCGCGGGCTGTTCTGGCTGGAGCCGATGGTGGAAGTGACCACAGACAAAGGGCGTGTGGCTTATGCGCCGGTGCAGCCTAAGGATGTACCCAGCCTGTTTGACGCAGATTTTCTCAATGGTGGTGCACATCCCTTGAATCTTGGACTCACCGAAGCGTTGCCTTGGCTCAAAAAACAGCAACGTCTCACTTTTGCGCGTGTTGGTATTGCCGACCCAGTTTCGCTGGATGATTATCTGGCACACGATGGCTACAAAGGCCTGAAAAACGCGCTAAAAATGACGGGCGCAGAGATTGTAAAAGCAGTGACAGATTCCGGCTTGCGCGGTCGTGGCGGCGCGGCTTTTCCTACCGGCATCAAGTGGAATACGGTATTGGGTTGTGAGTCTGACCAGAAATACATTGTCTGCAATGCGGATGAAGGTGACTCCGGCACTTATTCCGACCGCATGATTATGGAAGATGACCCATTTGTGCTGATTGAAGGCATGACCATCGCGGGTATTGCGGTCGGGGCAACACAGGGCTATATCTATCTGCGCAGCGAATATCCGCATGCCTTGAAAACTTTGAATGAAGCCATCAATAAAGCTGAAGCTGCCGGCTATCTGGGTGAGAAAATCTGCGGTTCAAACCATACGTTCGACTTAGAGGTTCGCCGTGCCGCGGGTGCGTATGTGTGCGGTGAAGAAACTTCGTTATTGGAAAGCCTGGAGGGCAAACGCGGCCTGGTGCGCTTTAAACCACCGTTGCCTGCAATTGAAGGCTTGTTCGGTAAGCCGACGGTGGTGAACAATGTGATTTCGCTAGCTACGGTGCCGATTATTCTGGATAAAGGCGCAGCTTTTTATGCAAACTATGGCATGGGACGCTCGCGCGGCACGCTGCCGATTCAACTGGCAGGCAATCTCAAGCACACTGGTTTGGTTGAACTGGCGTTCGGCGCGACATTGCGAGAGCTGCTGTATGACTTTGGCGGAGGTTCTGCCTCAGGACGCCCTATCCGTGCGGTGCAGGTAGGTGGTCCGCTGGGGGCGTACTTGCCCGAGAGCCAATTTGACACGCCGCTGGATTATGAGGAATTTACCAAGATATGGGCAGTGTTAGGCCACGGCGGAATCGTGGCGTTTGACGATACGGTGGACATGGCAAAAATGGCGCGTTACGCCTTTGAGTTTTGCGCCATTGAAAGCTGTGGCAAATGTACACCGTGCCGTATTGGCTCAATACGCGGCGCGGAAGTGATAGATAAGATTGTGACAGGTAAAGATCACGCGAAAAATATTCAGTTAGTGCGCGATCTTAGCGATACCATGCTGAATGGCTCGCTGTGTGCATTGGGCGGCATGACGCCGTACCCGGTATTGAGCGCGTTGAATCATTTCGCTGAAGATTTTAAACCAAGAGATTTCGGTTTACAGAACAAAAAGGTGGCTGCCTAAAACGGCAGGAGGCCAAGGAATAAGGATAGAGTCATGGATGACATTAAATATAAAGCAAACGTAGATTACGGCACACCAAAAAGCGTGGCAGAAAAGCAGGTGACGCTGAATATTGATGGTGTAGATATCAGCGTTCCTGAAGGTACATCTATTATGCATGCGGCACAGTTGGCAGGCGTGACCGTGCCTAAATTGTGTGCGACCGATAGCCTGGAGCCGTTCGGTTCTTGCCGCTTGTGTCTGGTGGAAATTGAAGGCCGCCGTGGCTACCCTGCCTCTTGCACCACATCCTGTGTGGAAGGCATCAAAGTTCATACGCAAACGCCGAAACTTGCGGATATTCGCCGTGGTGTGATGGAACTTTATATTTCAGACCATCCGCTGGATTGCCTGACCTGCGCGACCAATGGTGACTGCGAGCTGCAGGATATGGCAGGCGCAGTGGGCCTGCGCGAAGTGCGCTATGGCTATGACGGTGAGAATCATCTTAGCTCGGCCAAAGACGAAAGCAATCCTTATTTCACCTTTGATCCCAGCAAATGTATTGTTTGCAGCCGATGCGTGCGTGCGTGCGAAGAAACGCAGGGTACCTTTGCATTGACGATTGAAGGCCGCGGCTTCGGCAGTAAGGTTTCTGCAGGTAATAAAGACTTTCTGGAGTCTGAGTGCGTATCCTGCGGCGCTTGCGTACAAGCCTGCCCAACGGCAACGCTTATTGAAAAGACCGTGATTGAGGCGGGCGTGCCGGAGCATAGCATCACCACGACCTGTGCCTATTGCGGCGTGGGATGCAGCTTTAACGCCGAAATGAAAGGCGAAGAAGTCGTCCGCATGACACCCAATAAAGACGGCGGTGCCAATCATGGCCACGCATGCGTAAAAGGCCGCTTCGCTTGGGGCTATGCGACCCACAAAGACCGGATGATCAAGCCGATGATACGTAAACGTATCACAGACCCATGGCAGGAAGTAAGCTGGGATGAGGCGATTAACTACGCTGCCAGCGAAATTAAACGCATTGAGGCGAAATATGGCAAAGATGCGATGGGCGGTATCACTTCATCGCGCTGTACTAATGAAGAAGTCTATGTCACACAAAAGCTGGTGCGCGCCGTATTTGGCACCAACAACGTGGATACTTGTGCCCGCGTATGTCACAGCCCAACCGGCTATGGTTTGAAACAAACTTTGGGTGAATCAGCAGGGACGCAAACATTCGATTCCGTAATGAAATCAGACGTCATCATGATCATCGGCGCTAATCCGACCGACGGTCATCCCGTATTTGCCTCGCAGATGAAGCGCCGCCTGCGTGAAGGCGCGAAGCTGATTATTGCCGATCCGCGCGCGATTGATCTGGTGGAAAACTCGCCGCACATCCGCGCCGATTATCACTTGAATTTGCGCCCTGGCACCAATGTTGCACTGATTTCCGCCTTGGCGCACGTGGTGGTGACCGAGGGTATGGTGAAAGAAGATTTTGTCAAAGAGCGCTGCGAATGGGGTTCGTATGTGGTGTGGCGTGATTTTGTGGCGAAACCTGAAAATTCACCCGAAGCCTTGGAAAAAGAATTAGGCGTTAAGGCGGACACTGTTCGCGCAGCCGCCAGGATGTATGCCACAGGCGGAAATGCGGCGATTTATTACGGCTTGGGCGTGACCGAGCATAGCCAAGGCTCGACCATGGTGATGGGTATTGCCAACCTCGCTATGGCAACGGGTAATCTGGGCCGTGAAGGTGTCGGTGTGAACCCATTGCGTGGCCAGAACAACGTGCAAGGCTCATGCGATATGGGCTCAATGCCGCACGAGTTTACCGGCTATCGCCATGTGTCGGATGACGCCACGCGCGCCTTGTTTGAGGCGGCCTGGGGCAGGCCATTAAGCAGTGAGCCTGGTCTGCGCATCCCAAATATGCTGGACCTTGCCAGCGAAGGCAGATTTAAGGCGCTGTATTGCGTGGGTGAGGATATTGCGCAATCTGACCCTAATACACAGCACGTGACGCATGCATTGGAAAATATGGAATGCGTGATCGTGCAGGACTTGTTCCTGAACGAGACCGCGATGTACGCGCATGTGTTCTTTCCCGGCGCTTCTTTCCTTGAAAAGAGCGGCACGTTTACCAATGCGGAGCGCCGGATTTCGCCTGTACGTCGTGTGATGACGCCAAAAAACAGCTTCGAAGATTGGGAGATCACGGCCAAATTATCCAAAGCGCTGGGTTACCCAATGAGATACAGCCATGCCAGTGAGATCATGGACGAAATCGCTGCATTGACACCCACTTTCAAGGGCGTGAGCTTCAAGAAAATAGATGAGCTGGGCAGCATACAATGGCCTTGTGATGACGAGAATCCAGCGGGTACGCCAACCATGCATGTGGACGAATTCGTGCGCGGCAAAGGCAAGTTCTTTATTACGCAATATGTGCCGACGACCGAAAAAGTTAATGCGAAATATCCGCTGATTTTGACGACCGGACGTATATTGTCGCAATACAATGTGGGTGCGCAAACCAGACGTACCAAAAATGTGGAATGGCATAAAGAAGATGTGGTGGAAATTCACCCCCATGATGCCGAAGACCGTGGTATTCACGAGGGTGACTGGGTAGGAATTACCAGCCGGGCAGGAGAAACTGTGCTGCGCGCCAAAATCACGGAACGTGTGCAGCCGGGTGTGATTTACACGACTTTTCACCATCCTGAATCTGGTGCAAACGTCATCACGACGGACAACTCGGATTGGGCCACCAACTGCCCCGAGTTCAAAGTCACTGCAGTGCAGGTGACACGTGTGAACCAGCTTTCGGACTGGCAACAACATTACAAAACGTTTAGTGAGGCGCAGATTGCGTTTGCCAATAAAAAATTGAGCAAAAATACCCAGCAGCCTGCTTAACCATTGCGTAAAACAAGTTTTATCGTTGCTGATGCCGGGCTTACCGAAGTCAATGTCACGCGGTGGCATCAAGGTGAATTAAGTGCAGACCAGGACAGAATTGCCGAAGAAACGCCAATTGCCCTGATTTATAACGGAATTTCACACGTGGTGATGCTGGCAACCCCGCAGGATTTAGAGGATTTTGCGCTAGGATTTTCGTTAAGTGAAGGCATTCTGCAAGACAAAAGTGAGTTTTACGGCATTGAAATTATCAGGCAGGAACAAGGCATCGAGTTACATTTAGAAGTGGCGACAGAATGTTTTGTGAAGCTAAAAGAACGGCGCCGTAATCTGGCGGGCAGAACAGGTTGCGGCCTGTGCGGTGCTGAAAGTTTGGAGCAGGCATTACCTTTGCCGCGAAAGCCTGCCCTGCAGGCCAGTATCCATGCGGTTCCTGGAGCATCCTTTCAGGCCGCGTTCCATGCAATCAAACCATTGCAGGCATTGCAGCTTGCGACAGGTGCCACACATGCGTGTGCGTGGGTGACTGCGGACGGTGAAGCGCAGCTGGTACGTGAAGATGTGGGGCGTCATAACGCCATGGATAAATTGATCGGCGCGCTCGCCAAACTGCCGCCACAGAATAATGGGTTTGTGCTGACTTCAAGCCGCGCCAGTTATGAGATGGTACAAAAAACGGCCGCTGCGGGCTATTCCATACTTGCCGCGATTTCAGCCCCGACAGGGCTTGCGGTGCGTATGGCAGAAGCCTATGGCGTGACATTGGTCGGTTTCCTGCGCGATAATCAATATGTGATATACACACACCCGCAGAGAATTAAAAATTAGAAATCAACTTTAACAATACAAACCAAGACTATGCAAACAGAACAATTAATTAAAATGGCCAACCAGATTGGCGATTTTTTTGAGGCTGAACCGAATCAGTCACAGGCGCAAGAGGATATTGCCAACCACCTTAACCGATTTTGGACTTTGGACATGCGCCGGCAGCTTGCGGCTTATGCGAAAGAAAAAAATGGCACAGGCTTGCATCAACAGGTGATTTCTGCTATTTCCACACACCTTAAAGTTTAGCGATTTTGTCTGAAGTCATTTTACTGATTCCGCTTATTTTTTTCGCGGCACTATTGTTCTCGTCTGTGGGCCATGGCGGGGCATCGGCGTATTTGGCGGCATTCGCGCTGGTCAGCATGGCACCTGATAGCATGCGGCCGGCAGCTTTATGCTTGAATGTGCTGGTGGCTTCAATCGCGCTGTATAAATTCTACAAAGTGCGGGCGTTTGACTGGCAATTGTTCTGGCCGATCGCGCTTACTTCAATTCCATGCGCGTTTGTTGGCGGACAAATCACTTTGCCAAATCATGCATACAAATCAATTGTAGGGCTATGCTTGATCTATGCGGCCTGGACGATTTTTTACCGCGCCAAAATCACTGACGATGTCACAGTTAAGCCGGTAGCCAAGCCGGTTTTATTAGGCGTAGGCGCAGGGCTTGGTCTACTTTCCGGCCTTACCGGAATAGGCGGCGGCATCTTTTTAAGCCCGATACTATTATTTTTCGCCTGGGCAAAAACCAAAGTGATTTCGGGTGTGGCGGCGGCATTCATTCTTGTAAATTCTATTTCCGGTTTGCTCGGTGTGCTCACGAAGTCACCTGCCTTGCCAGCAGGCTTGCCCTATTGGGCGGCGGCAGCCATATTGGGCGGCTGGATAGGAGCAGAATTTGGAAGCAAGCGATTGGCGAATCCAACCATCAGAAAACTGCTGGCAGTTGTGCTGGTGTTTGCCGGTGGCAAAATGTTGTTTTCTAGTTAATGCGCTGATACAACCTGAAGCTTTCGCGCCTTTCACTTACGCGCTTGCCGCTCCAAATGAGTTTCCAGTCATAACCAGGCTCAACTTTTTCACGTCCCTTTTCATCCTGAATCAGATACAGGTCACAGTTGAGAGTTCCCTCAGTCTCGGAAGACTGTGTTTTTACATCCGCAAAATAATGCAGCAGATCGCGCTGCGCATCGTTCAGGCGATTGCTGCTGATACAGGCGTATTGTGCAGGCAGTGCTTTTTTAAGGTTGGTGAATATGTCGCGATAACTGCGCGCAGAGTCTATCATCGGTAGCCATAACGTCATCAGAAGCGTCCAGACGCAGGTCATGCCAATCGCCCAGTTGGTGGCGCTGGAACGGTTGGAATGCTGTGAGCGCAAGATGGCAAACAGCCAGACCAATGTGACGGCGACCGCGATTGCAAAAGCGATCATGCTGAAATTGAGGTGCTGCATGCCAGACAGAAATACCAGTCGCGTCTTGATTCTGGCGGGATTGCCAGTGAGCATCGCTATCCAGCCTAGCCAGATCAGACCGCTCATCAGGCCGAACAAAATGAGCCCGAACCAATTTAACGCGCTGGCAGTGCCGCGTTTGAGGGTTTCGATACTGCCGCCCGCCATGGCGGTGAGCGGGATGAGCAAGGGCAAGGCAAAGACTTCTTTACCGTCCCCCAAGCCAATTACTGTCCATGCAATTATAAAAAAAGTAATTGTGAGCTGAAATCTGGGTTTGCCAAGCAGTTGTGTTCGATAGCGCCATAGACCCCATGCGGCTAGTGGCAGCGCGGGCCAAGCGTACCATAACAATGTTCTAAGAAAATACAAATGATGGCTTTGTTTGAACTGTTGCAGAGAAAGCGTCCACCACTGATTGAACATGTCTGGGTAAAAAAGGTGACACAAGATCGGCCAGGCCAATAGAAAAGGACTGGCAAACAAAAGAGATAAGCCGAATACGCTGGCGAAACTTTTGTTGCGCCAGGGAGCAAACAAAGCAGGCAAAGCCAGACAGGTGGCCAAAATGAGGGCTAACGGCTGTAAGCCTGTGGATAGAAAACTCACGCCCATGCCAGCGCCTAATAGCGCACTGGCGCGATAAGGACGCCTTTTGGCAAGGCTGAGCGCATAGAAACTGGTCGTAATTCCAGCGAGTGCAGATACCGCTGGCATTAAAGTATGGGCGCTTAATACCAGCCCCAGTGAGCCGATGAACACGAAAGTAGTTTGTCGCCCGAAACCTTTTCCCCATAATTCACGACCGGTCATGCCAATCATCATCAAGGTAATGACCATCCACAAGCCGGTAACGACGCGTGCCGCGTCATGCAAGGGTAATATCGGGCTTAGAACTTTAGCGACAGCAGAGGCGCTTAAATAATAGAGTGGGGGATTAATGATTTGGCTGTTGCTGGCGGAAACTGGCGCGAGCAAATTGCCGGTGTCAAATATGGTTTTAATGGTGCTGATAGCATGTGATTCAAAAGGCTTCCAAGGCGCATGGCCGATTAAACCCATGCATAACCAGACAGCACATAACACAATCAGCAAATGTGTTTTGGCCCGTTCACCCACTTTTGCGCGCGGAGTAGACATATTGCCTTGCCAGTCGTGGTCGAGATCGAAACGCATGTGTGTGTAAAATAATTAAATAGCTTTATTAAATTAATAGAAGTTTAACATTGTGGGCGAGCAAAAATTAAAAAAGGCAGCCAGGCTGCCTTTTATGCCAAAAATAGACCGTTGTGTAAAACTTACATGCCGTATTTTTGTTTGAATTTCTCAACACGGCCTGCCGTGTCTAAAATTTTCTGTTTACCTGTATAAAATGGGTGGCACAGGGAGCACACCTCGATATTCATGTCGCGGCCATGGGTTGAGCGCGTTTTGAATTTATTACCGCAGCTACAGGTAACGTTGATTTCTGGATAGTTTGGATGAATGTCAGCTTTCATGCTTTTCTCTCTAAATTTAAGCAGTTGCGGTAAACCGCGCATTATGAATTAAATCGGTAAAAATAGCAATAATTAGCCCGCGGCAAAAAACAATATAGTGTAATCCTGATTTAAAGTTGCGAAAACAAGTGCCGTTAACTCATTTATAGCACTTAGGAACAACGATAAATTGTTACGATAAACCAGGACGGAAAATTAAATGAAAATTACAGATAGAAATGCGTGTATGGAAGCATTCCAAACATTATGTGATGAAGCGCATGACAATGCAGATATGGATTTGCATGACTGTCAATACTGGGTTTTTGAGCGTGGCTACAGGGCGGCCGTTCAAGAACTGATGGACATCGCTGAAACTGGAGTTCAGGTTAAAAAGTTCGTATCCCCTAAACTCCAGAGCCTTGCGGAAAAATTAATCTGTGTGACCGACTGTGTGTAAGTAGCTGTTTTTACTATCCACGGCGCATGCTGTCAAAAAAATCAGCATTGTTTTTGGTCGCTTTGATTTTGTCCAGCAAGAATTCCATCGCTTCCAGATCATCCATCGGGTAAAGCAGTTTGCGCAGCACCCATATTTTTTGCAGCACATCTTTTTCGATGAGCAGTTCTTCTTTACGTGTGCCGGATTTGTTTACGTTAATCGCAGGGTAGAGGCGTTTTTCGGCCATACGGCGGTCGAGATGAATCTCCATATTGCCGGTGCCTTTAAACTCCTCGTAGATCACATCGTCCATGCGCGAGCCAGTATCCACAAGGGCCGTCGCGATGATGGTCAGCGAGCCGCCTTCTTCGATATTACGCGCTGCGCCAAAGAATCTTTTCGGTTTTTGCAGCGCATTGGCGTCCACGCCACCTGTAAGCACTTTGCCCGAGGATGGAATCACCGTATTGTATGCGCGCGCCAGGCGGGTGATAGAGTCTAGCAAAATTACCACATCTTTTTTATGTTCAACCAGACGCTTGGCCTTCTCCAGCACCATTTCAGCCACTTGCACATGGCGCGTTGCTGGCTCATCAAAAGTAGAGGCAACTACTTCGCCCTTCACAGAGCGTGTCATTTCGGTCACTTCTTCGGGGCGTTCGTCAATCAGCAAAACAATCAAGATCACATCAGGATGGTTGGCAGTAATAGCGTGTGCGATGTTCTGCATCATCACCGTTTTACCACTTTTAGGGCTGGCAACCAATAAACCGCGCTGGCCACGGCCAATAGGCGCGATCATGTCAATGACGCGACTGGTGATGTTCTCTTCCCCGCGCATATCGCGCTCCAGCGTGAGCGGTTTGGTTGGAAACAGCGGAGTCAGGTTTTCGAATAAAATTTTATGCTTGGTGTTCTCTGGCGCTTCGCCATTCACCATGTCAACTTTTACCAGTGCGAAGTAGCGTTCACCGTCTTTTGGGGTGCGAATCTCGCCCTGAATGGAGTCGCCTGTGTGCAGGTTAAAGCGGCGGATCTGTGATGGCGATACATAAATGTCATCCGTGCCCGCAAGGTATGAGGTATCCGGCGAGCGCAGGAAGCCAAAGCCGTCCTGTAACACTTCCAGCGTACCATCGCCATAAATGCTGTCGCCTTTTTTAGCCTTATTTTTCAGAATGGCAAAAATCAAATCCTGCTTGCGCATGCGGCTCGCATTTTCGATTTCGTTGGTAATTGCCATATCGACCAATTCGGTCACTGGAAGGTGTTTAAGATCGGATAGATGCATGTGAGAACTCGCTAGAAGGGAATTACAAGAGAAGAAACAAAAGTTAAAGGAGGCTGACTTCTAGTTAAGAAATCAGCGCGGGTAAAAATCAAATATTGCTATCAATAAACGCCGTTAATTGAGATTTGGATAAAGCGCCTACTTTAGTCGCTTCCACGCTACCATTTTTAAACAGCATCAAGGTGGGAATGCCACGAATGCCGTATTTAGGCGGTGTCTGCTGATTGTCATCAATATTGAGCTTAGCTACTTTCAGGCGTCCAGCATATTCTTTTGAAATGTCATCCAGAATTGGTGCAATCATTTTGCATGGGCCGCACCATTCGGCCCAGTAATCCACCAGAACAGGTAGTTGCGATTGCAACACCTCTTGCTCAAAAGCGGCATCGCTTAAATGGATAATATTTTCACTCATTATGACCTCTATATTGAAATTTTATGAATTGCAGGTGTTTGTAATAACCCAATAATCAAGCCAAGTTATGGTTGTTTGATGATTGCTAGGTTTTGGATTAGGAAACTATAACGATAATTTAGCATAAGTATAGCAATATCGCCTGAGTTATATCAAGCTGTATTGAAAGCGTTCAAATCTTGCTGTGCGCTCGACTAATTTCTTGATCAGTATAATGCTGAAACTTTTATCAACGCTAAGTCTTAGCACATCGCCTGCTTTACAGAACCCGCGTGCCGTAATAATGCTTGCTGTTTGTTTGATGCTGCCAAGCTCTGGCAACATCAAGGCCTCACCTTCCAAAGCGCTTTTTTCGAATTTTGCGCTAACGGCGGTAGCGCTGGGCGAAATCAGCTCCAGACCCACATCGAGCTGATTCAAGTCATTGATATGTGCCCAGCGCAACACAGCCAGTTCCCACTGCTTGCTTTTGCTGTTTTTCATCGTGACTACGTCGCCAATGCGCGCTGATGCTTGGGATGAGCTGAATTTACGCAGGGCACAGCCGCCTGCACTGACATTTAAAACCTGCCAGCGAGAAGGCTTGATTTCACCGATTGTATTTGCATGCTGGGCAAAGGTGCTGCTGTCCTCATGTAGTAAATGATAGGCTGCCATTAATCCGACGCCTAATTCTACACCGTCACTTTTCTTGATTCTGGAAAACACGCGCTGTTGCGCTTTACCAAAATTTTTAATGAGGCGCGCAAGCAAATCTTCATAATGGCTCTCACGAGCGTTGACTGGCAGGCTGCCGTCATCTGGCACAATGCCTTCTTGCAGCAGTTTGATGTGGTGATGGATTTGCCTGGCCACATTCACTGTAATGAGAAGAATATCTGTCGCATCGTTCGGAATATCCTGATTCTTGGCAAATGGAACAGGTGGCTTATTACCGTCAAGTGCGATCAGGAATACCCCCGCAGGGTTTTCTATCAGGCCAAGCGGTCGCAGTTCTGCATGCTCAGCTATGTTGGAAAGATAAACGTCAGCTTTTAATATATCCGCATTTGCAAGATGTTGCGGATCTGTCAGTGCCATCAATAACACTTGTTTGTAGATCAGGTTGACAGAGCTTGTGTTATTTACAGAAAATTGATCTGCAACCGGTAACGCTTCCGCAGTTTGTTGCAACGCGCAGAAATATAGCTGATGCACTTCTGACCATAGGCTGGCGGGCGGAGTGCGGTAGCTTAGATGGTGAACTAAAGCGATTTCTTTAAGCGCATGAATTGCCCGTTGCACCACTTGCGCAGTGCTTTTGCTGTTATTCAGATTTAAGATTTTGTTTTGCAAATCCACTAAAGCAAACTTGTAACCGTAGGCGAATTCTTGCCACAGTTTCATGGCGGCATCGACAAAGGCTTGCTCGGTTTTGGAAATAGGCAGACTGGCACTGCTAAAATGCGGAATCAAGTCTTGATAAATCTGAATGGCAGTCGGGCGATATAACTCCAGCGCATTAAAGCGGTTTGCAAATGCCACTTTCTGGCTGTTTAAAATTTGCAATTCGTCGATTAAGTCTGTTGCGGCAGAGATGGGGTCACCCAATGGGAGTTTCTGGATGAACTCGTTGATTTTATGCGCACGTGTTTCCGCCAATAAAATTGGATTTTCATCTAAATTTGGTAGCTTAAGGCTGATTGGCATATAAACTCCGCTAGTAATGCTTTATATTAGAACCTAATTTTAAATTTGTCACTTTTTTGCTTATTTTTAGATTATAAAAAGCCCATGCTATATAAAAAATCACTTTTTTGCTTAATTTTAACTGCGGTTTTGCTTAGCTCACCTATCTTTGCACTGGCTGCAAATAGTTTTGCGCTAAAAGATACAGAGGGTAAAAAGCATACGCTGTCCCAATATAAGGGCAAATGGGTGATTGTCAACTACTGGGCAACTTGGTGCCCGCCTTGCCTGGAAGAGGTGCCCGATCTGGTCGCGTTGTATGATAGCCGCAAAAACAAAGATGTCATGATTATCGGCGTGGCTTTTGATTACCAAAGTGCAAAAGAGGTGGCCGAGTATGTGGATGACATGCTGATGTCGTACCCTATCGTGCTGGGGGATGATGAAGTAACCAAGCAAATTGGCAATGTAGAGGTATTGCCCACCAGTTACATTTACAACCCGCGTGGCGAACTCGTTAAAACCAAGCGTGGCTTGGTCACCAAGCAATATCTTGAATCGTTAATGGCGCGCGAAAAGTAATAACCTGGTTTTAGCTTCTCGCGGTTGCGGGTTGATGCCGTTGGTTAGGCAGGTACAGCAATACTGTTACCGGCTTCGTCCAGAATATTGAGCTGGTTCTCTTCGGCAAAGTGCATCAGCTGCTCAAAGCCTTCCGGATTGCGCTCTTTCAGCTTCATGTCGACTGTCAGGCAGCGTACGCCATTAACTACTTCCGGCCTCAGGTAAGGCGAGTAGCGTAATTTCCGGTTTTCGCCAAACGTGGCAAAGGTGCTGCACATACGGTCTACCCAGTCACTTGGGCGAAAAGGTTTGCCGGCACGTGTCAGGCCTTGAATTGTAATTTCTACAGGTTTTTCTGTTGTCATGGTGTTCATTTCCATAATGTTTAGTTCACATGCTTAATTCATATACTCAAATACTTTAACCACTTTGCTCACGCCATCGGTGTTGCGCGCGATCTCCACAGCGGCATCTGCTTCTGCTTTGTTAACAATGCCAAGCAAATACACTACGCTATTTTCAGTCACGACTTTCACGTAGTTGGCTGGAAACTGGTTTTCCGTCACAAACTTTGTTTTAACTTTAGAAGTTAAATACGTGTCGTTGCTACGCGAGCTGAGTGAGGTTTTTGGCCCAACCGCAATTTCGTTCGTCACTGCGCGTACATTGGCAATGTTTTTTACGAACTCTTCGGCCTTGGCTTTGATCGCTTCATCAGGCGCTTCTCCGGTAAGCAGCACATTACGGTTGTAGCTGGTGACATTCACATGTGTATTCTCACCTAGTGTGGTTTCCATATATTTAACTGCTTTCAGCTCAATATTTTCATCTTCCACATAAATGCCGGAGGTGCGCCGATCCGCCGCCAAAGCGCCGCCAGCCGCTGCCCCACCTACTACTGCAGGCGCGCACGCCGTTATAGATGTAACAACGGCGATACATAGAAATACTTTAGCGATGATATGTTTGCCTGAATGGCAGTAAGCTGGATTCATTGACGACTCCTTAAAGAATGAGGGCAGTTGAAAAATATGGGAATTATAATTTGTAACCATCAATTTGTGCGAATGATACGCCCTTTATGCGTCAAATGCATTACGTATCCATTCGATACTTTGCAAGTCGTTCGTGCGCATTAAAATAGCATCAAAACGACAAGCGCTTGAGCCATGTTGCTGTAAGTAATGTTGAGCTGTCAAAATCAGTTTTTTCTGTTTTTGCGGCGTAATGCTGCTGGCCGCGCTACCAAACTGGCTGTTGCTTCTTAGCCGCACCTCAATAAACACAAGGGTTTGGGCATCATTCATGATTAAATCAATTTCACCAAACCGGCAGTGATAATTCTGCGTTACAAGTTTAAGGCCGTGGTTCGTCAAAAAAGTTGCAGCTAATTTTTCCGCTTCCAGACCGGCGTTGTTTTTGTTTAATAACATAGGCGTTATGATGGCTTTAGCTTAGAATTAAAAAAATGAAGCAAGAAGGCATATTATATGTGGTCGCCACACCAATCGGCAATTTGGGCGACATTACCCTGCGCGCGCTGGAAATTTTAAAAAGCGTGGATTCGATTGCGGCCGAGGATACACGCCACACCTCAGGGTTATTGTCGCATTTTGGCGTCAGCAAAAAACTCATTGCCGTGCATGAACATAACGAGCTTCAATCGGCTGAAAAACTATTGATGCAACTGAAAGCGGGTGAAAATATTGCGCTGGTGACGGACGCAGGCACGCCCGGCATTAGCGACCCGGGCGCGCTGGTCGTTGATTTGGTGCGTAAGGCCGGGGTGAAAGTCGTGCCGGTTCCTGGCGTAAGCGCGGTGATTGCTGCTTTGTCGGCCAGTGGCATCACGCAGAATGGTTTTTATTTTCATGGATTTTTGCCTGCCAGTGGCGCGGCGCGGCGCAAGATATTACAAGAATTAGCGGCTCAATCCGTGACTTTGGTGTTTTACGAGGCGCCGCACCGCATTGTGGAATGCGTTGCAGACCTGAATGCGATATTGGGTGGCGAACGCCGCATTACCTTTGCACGCGAGCTGACCAAGACGTTTGAAACGATTTACACCTGCCCGCTCAGCCTTGCCTGTGCTTGGCTGCAGGCCGATGCCAATCAGCAGCGGGGCGAGTTCGTGTTGCTTGTCGAGGCTGCACCTTTGCAGGAAGCAGCAGAGATTAGTGAGGAAGCGCAGCGTGTATTAAAATGCCTGCTGGCGGAATTGCCACTGAAACAGGCTGTTAAATTGGCGACAGAAATTACGAATGAAAAGAAAAATGCACTTTACGACCTGGCTTTAAAGATTAAAAATGAAGGATATATCGATGACAAAAAACCTCACCATCACGCGCCCTGACGATTGGCACTTGCACTTGCGTGATGGCGCTGCGCTTCAGGCTGTGCTGCCTGATACGGCGCGACGATTCGCCCGCGCGATTGTGATGCCCAATCTGCGCCCGCCGGTGACTTTCACCGAACTAGCGGCCGAATATCGCCAGCGAATTCTGAGCACCCTGCCGCAAGGAATGGTTTTTGAGCCGTTGATGACGCTGTATCTCACAGACAATACCAGTGCTGATGAAATTAAAAAGGCCAAAGCAAGCGGCATCATTCACGGTGTAAAGCTTTATCCGGCTGGCGCTACGACCAACTCGGATTCCGGCGTGACAGATTTGCTTAAATGCGATGCCGCGCTGCAAGCCATGCAGGAAGTCGGCATGCCCTTGCTCGTGCATGCAGAAGTGACCGATGCGGATGTGGATGTGTTCGACCGCGAAAAAGTGTTTATCGACCGCCACATGGCGCCTTTGATTAAACGTTTTCCATCGCTGAAAGTGGTGTTTGAGCATATCACCACCAAAGACGCGGCAGATTTTGTGACAAGCGCGCCGGCCAATGTTGCGGCGACCATTACCGCACACCATTTGCTGATGAATCGTAACGACATGTTCACAGGCGGCATTCGCCCGCATCACTACTGCCTGCCAGTTTTGAAGCGCGAAGAACATCGGTTGGCCTTAGTCAAAGCGGCAACGTCCGGCAACCCAAAATTTTTTCTGGGTACGGATAGTGCGCCGCACGCCAAACACACTAAAGAAGCTGCTTGCGGTTGTGCCGGCATCTATACAGCGCATGCGGCGATCGAGTTATATGCCGAGGCCTTTGAAGCTGCTAAAGCGCTGGATAAACTGGAAGCCTTTGCCAGCTTTTATGGCGCGGATTTTTACAACCTGCCGCGAAATACCGATAAAATCACGCTGCAAAAATCCAGCTGGCAGGCGCCAAATGAACTACCGATGGGCAGCGACAGTCTAGTACCTCTAAGGGCGGGACAGCAGGTGCACTGGAAGTTACTTTAAATATTGAGGTGAAATATGCGTTTTTCTAAAACAGAACTGATGCTTGTTGGTTTGGCTATCGGCTTTGCAAGCATGCCAGCGCTGGCAGCCTTGACGGATGAGATCAATCAGACCAGCTATCAGCGCGATTTTAAGCGGCTAGATGTGGATGGCGATGGAAAAGTAAATGCCAAAGAAATTAAAAAAGACAGCCTGTTTGATTTCAGCGGGTTCAGCAAAGCGGATACAAACCACAATGGCAGCCTGAATGAAGACGAATACGCCACTTATAAATCGGCCGTGCAGCAAAAAGAAGCTAAGCAAGCCGCCACTGATAGTGCTATTACCGCGAAAATAAAGTCCAAATACTTACTCGAAAAAGGCATTAAAAGTCTTAAAGTCAGCGTAGAAACCAAGGATAATATTGTCGCGCTAAGCGGCTTTGTGGATAACGAAGCGACTAAAGTACGTGCGGGACAAATCGCGGCGAGCGTGAAAGGCGTTAAATCGGTTAGTAATGGTTTGGTTGTAAAACCTTAAAATAGATGCTCTGGAAGCCGCATGGATATTGGTCTGCAGCATATCAAAACATGCTGTAAGTACTAAAGCCTTGTTCATCTGTGATAGAATAACACTGAAGCTAGCCAGACAGTCGCCGCTTAGTAATAAGGGGAGGAAAGTCCGGGCTGCACAGAGCGGGATGACGGCTAACGGCCGTACGTCGCGAGACGAGGAATAGGGCCACAGAGACGAGCGTATTAAGTTACGGTGAAACGCGGTAACCTCCATCCGCAGCAAGACCAAATAGGCTGGCATTGGCGTGGCTCGCGCTGCCAGCGGGTAGGTTGCTTGAGCGCACGAGTAATTGTGCGCCTAGATGAATGACTGTTGCGTGCAGCAATGCACGACAGAACCCGGCTTATCGGCTAGCTTCTTTCCCTTCGATGCAATTCAAACACATAGTCAATAGCGCTCATAACTTACATTCACTTAATTTTATAACATGTTGATTATTAACATGTTTGTTTTTAACACAAAAACGCGCTAAGTCTTTGTCTTATAAAGAAAAAATCTTAATAAAGTGCTTGCAAAGCGCTTTTTTTTTATCTATAGTGCAATTTAGTGGAGAAAAGTGGGTTTTTGTGGGGAATTTATTGCTTTACTAAGGGTGGTTGGTAATTCCTCACTTTTTAATAAACCGACATTGAAAATTATAAGGTTTTTAATCAAACATGTTTCGCGGTGCAACAAATTTGAGTATGGATGCAAAAGGCAGACTGGCGGTGCCGGCCAGACATCGTGAAGCGCTTTTGACGCAATCTGCGGGCAATGTGGTGTTGACAGCACATCCGCATCGCTGTCTGTTGTTGTATCCTCAGCCCGCGTGGGAGCCGATTCAGGCCAAAATGATGGCGCTTTCCAGTTTTGACAGGCAGTCTTCCAGCTTGCAGCGTTTGTTGGTGGGGTATGCGGAAGACATCGCGCTTGATAGCGCAGGGCGCATGCTGGTTTCGCCGGTTCTGCGCGAATTTGCCGGGCTGGAGAAAGAAGTCATGCTGGTGGGCCAGGGCAGCCATTTTGAAATGTGGAATATGGAAGCATGGCGCAAGCAGCTTGAAAATGTAATGAGCGGCGATGGCATTGAAATGCCCGCAGAGTTAGAAGGTTTCTCACTATGATAATGGGCGCGACGTCGGCGCCCGCAGCAGCCCCAGCGTCTTCAGAAAAAGTGTCAGCAGCAGCTATGCCTCCAGTTTCTTCGCATATCACGGTTTTACTAAACGAGGCAGTCGATGCGCTCAACATCAAGCCGGGCGGCACTTACATTGACGGTACATTCGGGCGCGGGGGACACAGCCGAAAAATATTATCCAGATTAAATGAACAAGGCCGCCTGTTCGCTATGGACAGGGATTTGGCGGCTTTGGAAGTTGGTAAACAAATACGCGATGCGCGATTCAAAATCGAGCATCGGCACTTTTCAGAAATCAATCAATTGGCAGCAGAAAATCATTTGACGGGCGTAGACGGCATATTGCTGGATTTGGGGATTTCGTCGCCGCAAATTGATGAAGGCGAGCGCGGCTTCAGTTTCAGGCATGACGGTCCGCTTGATATGCGCATGGATCAAACGCGTGGCAAAACAGTGGCAGAACTGTTAGCCACGATTTCAGAACAACAACTAGGGAAGGTGATAAAAGACTATGGTGAAGAACGGTTTGCTAAGCAGGTTGCAAGGGCGATTATTAAGGAGCGCACAGACGGGCGCGCCATCACCACTACCGGACAACTTGCCAAGGTCGTGGCAAGTGCAATCCCCAAGGTCGAACCGGGGCAGAACCCTGCAACGCGCACCTTTCAGGCTTTACGGATTTTCGTCAATCAGGAGCTTGAGGAGTTATCGCTGATATTGCCGCAATGCCTGAATCTGTTAAATGCAGGCGGCAGGCTGGCAGTGATCAGCTTTCATTCGCTGGAAGACAGGATAGTGAAGCGGTTTATACAAAGCGAAGAAAATCGCGATGATCTGCCATCCGATTTCCCTATCAAAGCCAAAGATCTGCCTCAAGCGCGGCTGGTTTCAATTGGCCGCGCCATCAAGCCGGGCGCCAATGAAATCAAGCTGAATGTGCGTGCCAGAAGCGCTGTAATGCGCGTGGCAGAAAGAACGGCGATAGCATGACGCGCTTAAACCTGATTCTATTCTTTGTGCTTATCGCCGTGAGTCTGGGCGTGGTGACTTCGCAGCATAAGGCGCGCAAATTGTATTTCGAGTTGGAACAACAGCAAGACCAGACTAAAAAATATGAAACCGAATATGGTCAGTTGCAGCTTGAGCAGAGCACATGGGCAATGCACTCGCGAATCGAAGAGCTCGCCACAAAGAAATTGCAAATGCAAGTGCCTGATGCAAAACGCATTCAGGTGATTTCACTAGAAGACATGGCTCAATGAACATGGCATATAGTCAAGCACAACATCATATCGTCAAGTTGCCAGCATGGCGCAGGCGCGTGCTGCTCATTCTTGTATTGCTTGGCTTTGCCGCTCTTCTGGCGCGCGGCATTTATTTGCAAAGCTTACATAAAACCTTTCTGCAGCAAAAGGGCGACGCACGCTATAGCCGTACGCTCGTGCTGCAGGCGCATCGCGGCAAGATTACCGATAGAAACGGCGAGCTGCTAGCAATTAGCAGTCCGGTTGAATCGGTATGGGCAAGTCCGCCAGATGTTGAGATGAATAAACAGCAAAAAATCGCGCTGGCGAAATTGCTGACGATTAAAACCAAGGATATTGACAAAAAGATTGCCAACAGAGAGCGCGAGTTCGTTTATTTGAAACGGCGCATTTCCCCGGATTTGGCAGCCAAGGTGATGAGTCTGGAAATCCCGGGCGTGTTTTTGCAGCGCGAATATAAGCGTTTTTATCCCGCAGGCGACGTGACCGCGCATTTGGTGGGATTTACTGGTATTGATGACAACGGTCAGGAAGGCTTTGAGCTGGCACAAAATAGCGTGCTTTCGGGAAAGCCTGGCAGTCGCCGCGTGATTCAGGATAGAAAAGGGCATATCGTTGAGGATCTGGAAGCGGTCAAAGTGCCGCAGGATGGCCGTGACCTGGTATTGAGTATAGACCGGCGAATTCAGTATTTGGCCTTTAGAGAGCTTGCTAAAGCGGTTGAGAAGCATAAGGCTGCTGCAGGAGCTGCAGTGATTTTGGATGCCAAAACGGGTGAAGTGCTGGCGATGGTGAATTTGCCTACCTACAATCCAAACAACCCCGTCAATATTAAAGGTAAAACGCGTAATCGCGCGATAACGGATATTTTTGAGCCAGGCTCAACAATGAAGTCAATAACCGCAGCCGCCGCTTTGCAGTTTGGTGATTATACTCCTGCCACTGCCATTCAGACTGCTCCGGGCATGATGTCCATTGGCCCCGCAATGATACGTGATGCCCATCCACATGGTGTGCTGACGGTGGCGGAAGTGATACAGAAATCTTCCAACGTTGGAGCAGCTAAAATGGCGCTTAGCCTAAAAAAAGAAGAGCTCTGGAGTACGTTTAATCAGCTGGGTTTCGGCGCATCTACCCGTATAGGCTTTCCAGGCGAAGCCTCAGGCAAGGTGCGGCCCTATAAAACCTGGCGTCCGATTGAGCAGGCCACGATGTCGTATGGACATGGCATCAGTGTGACCTTGCTGCAATTGGCGCGTGCCTATACGGTTTTTTGTAACGAGGGCGAACTCAAGCCTGTTTCTCTTGCAAAATTAAAAGAAGCACCAGTAGGGCATCAGGTCTTTTCTGCACAGGTCGCGAATGATGTGAAGGATATGCTGGAGATGGTCGTGCAGCCGGGTGGCACGGCACTCAGGGCGCAGGTGGCAGGCTATCGTGTGGCAGGCAAAACCGGTACGGCGCACAAACTGGGGCCAGCTGGATATGAGCCGGATAAATACGTGGGCTCTTTTGTGGGATTCGCGCCTGCATCCAATCCGCGCCTGATTATGGCTGTAATGATAGACGAGCCCAATATAGAAAAAGACCAATATTACGGTGGTGTCGTTGCCGCCCCGGTATTTAGTGCCGTGATGGCTGATGCGTTGCGCATGCTGGCGGTGCCGCAGGATTCACCAAATGACAATGTCGTGATTCCACCTGACGCGACCGAAGATGTAAAAGAGGTGGTATGACAAACTATCAAATCAAAACCTCGGTAAAGAATATCACCGTAGATAGCCGAAAAGTGCTGCCAGGCAGCCTGTTTCTGGCGTATCCAGGCGAGAAGTCGGATGGTCGCCGCTATATTGCGGACGCCATTAAAAATGGTGCCAGCGCAGTACTTTGGGATCCGGAAGAGTTTGACTGGAATGTGGACTGGAATATTGAAAATAAACCGGTTAAGCAGCTGCGGCTGCAAGCCGGTGATATTGCAAGCCAGTTTTACAAAAAACCATCGACAAAAATGTGGATGATAGGCGTGACTGGCACCAACGGCAAAACCTCGATTACGCAATGGCTGAGCCAATGTTTCAATTTTTTGGGGCACAAAACAGCGGTGATCGGTACCCTGGGAAACGGGTTGCCAAACCAATTGAGCCCAACTTCAAACACCACACCGGATGCGGTGTCGTTGCAGGAGATGTTGGCAGATTATGTCAAACAGGAAGTCACAACCGTTGCGATGGAAGTGTCATCGCATGGCTTGCATCAGGGTCGCGTCAGGGCGGTGCATTTTGATGTGGCAGTGCTTAGCAATTTATCGCGCGATCATCTGGATTATCACGAGACTTTTGAAGATTATGCCGCTGCGAAGCGTCGCTTATTTGATGCGAGTGACCTGAAATATGCAGTGCTTAATGCTGATGATGCGTTCGGACGGGAAATCGAAAAAGATTTGACGGCTGTCGGTACACCGGTGATGACTTATGGTATTGAGCGTGGCGATGTGAGGGCGACCGAATTGCATTTTGAGAACACGCATTTTGCATTTTACGTCATCACGCCGTTTGGCAATGCGCCGGTGAAGGCTAATCTGATTGGGCGTTTTAACGTCTATAACGTGCTGGCGGTACTGGCGACTTTGCTGGTTTCAAAAGTAAGTCTGGATGAAGCGATAGACGCGATTTCGCACATCCAGTCCGCCAGTGGCCGTATGCAGCAGATTGGAGGCGGCAGCCTGCCTTTGGTGGTGGTGGATTACGCACATACACCGGATGCGCTTGAGAAGGTGTTGTCTACATTAAAGGCGCAGGCAGGCTCCAAATTAATTTGTGTGTTCGGCTGTGGCGGTAATCGCGATGCAGGCAAGCGCGAATTGATGGGCAGGATTGCCAGCGAATTTGCCGATGCGGTGGTGGTGACCTCGGATAATCCGCGTGACGAAGCGCCTGAAAAAATCATTCAGGATATTGTCAGCGGGATGCACGGTAATTTTGCAATAGAAGAAGACCGTGCCAAGGCCATCTCGGTGGGCATACTGTCAGCCAAACCGGGCGATATCGTGCTCATTGCCGGCAAAGGCCATGAAGACTATCAGGAAATAGCAGGTAAAAAACTCTATTTCAGCGATGTTGAGCAAGCGAAAGACGTGCTCAAGATATATGAAAGGGCATTTGTATGATGATGCTCTCCGAGATTGCCAACGCGGTGGCTGGACGCATGACAGGCGCAGATGTGCTATGCGAAAGCGTGGGTTCTGACAGCCGTCATATTGCGATAAATCAATTGTTTGTTGGCATCAAGGGCGAGCGCTTTGATGGCAATACCTACGCGGCAGAGGCCATCAAACAAGGCGCTGCCGCGGTGCTGGTGTCAGATGCTAACACGCAAGCCAGCCCGGCAGTTATCGTGTCGGACACGCGTTTGGCATTGGGACAGTTGGCAAAATACTGGCGCAGTAAATTCAACCTGCCGCTAGTGGCGGTGACTGGCAGCAATGGCAAAACTACAGTCAAAGAAATGATCGCTGCGATTCTGGCAGCCACGAATCAAAGCGTATTGGCCACACAGGGCAATCTTAATAACGACATCGGCATGCCGATGACTTTGCTGAAATTGCGCCAGGAACATACTTTTGCGGTGATTGAAATGGGCATGAACCACGAAGGCGAAATCCGCTATCTGACAAAGCTGGCACAGCCGGATGTTGCTGTTGTTAACAACGCCGGTACTGCACATATTGGCGAAGTAGGCTCACGCGAGGGGATAGCGCGTGCCAAAGGCGAAATTTATGAGGGTTTGGCTCAAGATGGCATAGCCATTATCAATGCAGATGATGTCTTTGCAGATTATTGGAAGTCGCTCAATAAAAACAGAAAAATCATCACATTCGGGTTGACAGATATTGCGGATGTCAGCGCAAGTTACCAGGCACGCGGGAATCTGACGCAAATCCACCTGAAAACACCTAACGGGGAAACCCCTTTCGAGTTGCATGTGCTGGGTATGCACAATGTTCATAATGCGTTGGCGGCAAGCGCAGTCTCGGTTGCGCTGGGAATTTCCAATGCGGACATCGCCACAGGGCTGGCCGGGTTCCATGCGGTTAAAGGCCGCCTCAATTGGCTGCAAGGCTGCAATGACGCTGTGCTGATTGACGATACTTACAACGCAAATCCGGATTCGATGAAGGCGGCGATTGACGTGCTCGCAAGTCAGAAAGCCACACAAATTTTTGTGATGGGTGATATGGCGGAACTGGGCGAGGATGCGCCGCAAATGCACGCCGACATTGGTTTGTACGCCAAACAAAAAGGCATCGATCAATTGTTTGCTTTTGGTGAACTGGGTCAACTGGCGGCCAAGGCGTTTGGCGCAAATGCACAGCATTGTTCTACTTTAGAAGCATTGGTTGCCAGCTTAAAACCTCTCATGCAAAAAGACGTAACGGTACTGGTAAAAGGCTCACGTTTTATGCAGATGGAGCGCGTTGTAAATCAACTGATAGAAAAAAATGAAATGGAGAAAAAGTCATGCTGCTAGAACTCGCTCGCTGGTTGGCACACGATATTCGCGGCTTCAATGTGTTTAATTACATCACGTTGCGCGCGGTTCTGGCAACGCTGACAGCGCTTATCATTTCATTCATGGTGGGTCCGAAAATGATTCGCAAGCTGACTGAGTACAAGGTTGGCCAGGCTGTACGTGACGATGGCCCGCAAACGCATTTAATCAAGGCTGGAACGCCGACGATGGGCGGTGCGCTGATACTGGTGGCGATAGCGATTGCCACCTTGTTATGGGGTGATTTGCATAACAAGTATATCTGGGTGGTGCTGGTAACCACGCTAGGTTTCGGCGCGGTAGGCTGGGTGGATGATTACCGCAAAGTGGTTCATAAAAACCCTAAAGGCTTATCGGCCAAGGCCAAATATTTCTGGCAAAGCGTAATCGGTTTTGGCGTGGCGATCTTTTTGTTCAAAACTTCCGTAACGCCGGTAGAAACTACGTTGATTTTTCCCTTTTTCAAACATCTGGTGCTGCCTTTAAGCGCTGTCGGCTTTATTGTGCTGACCTATCTGGTGATCGTCGGCAGCAGCAATGCGGTGAATCTTACCGACGGGCTGGACGGACTGGCGATTATGCCCACCGTGATGGTAGGCAGCGCGCTTGCCATATTTGCTTATGTGGCAGGGCACTTGTATTTTTCGAAATATTTGGGCGTTCCATACGTTGCGGGCTCCGGTGAATTGATGGTGTTCTGTGCCGCCATGGCGGGTGCTGGCCTGGGTTTTCTGTGGTTTAACGCCTATCCGGCAGAAGTGTTCATGGGCGATGTGGGTGCGCTGGCCTTGGGCGCCGCGCTGGGCGTGGTGGCCGTCATTGTCCGGCAGGAAATCGTGCTGTTTATTATGGGCGGCGTATTTGTGGTGGAAACCTTCTCGGTCGCGCTGCAGGTCATGTATTTCAAGTACACCAAACATAAAACGGGAGTAGGGCAGCGTATCTTCCTGATGGCACCGCTGCATCATCACTACGAGCAAAAGGGCTGGAAGGAGACACAGGTCGTGGTGCGGTTCTGGATTATTACCATGATGCTGGTGCTGGTAGGGCTTTCAACGCTGAAACTGAGATGACCAATACAAAAAATGAAAGTTGAACTTAAAAATAAACGTGTCTTAGTGCTGGGTCTTGGTGAAACAGGGCGGTCGGCATTGCGCTGGCTTGCCTCCAAAGGCGCTATTCTGTCGGTGGCTGATTCGCGTGAGAATCCGCCCGGCGTAGATGACGTGATCAGACGCATGCCGCAGGTAGAAATTCATACAGGGGCGTTTCAGCCGGAAGTGTTATTGCAGGCCGATTTGATCGTGATTAGCCCGGGCGTGGCTTTGAGTGAGCCTGCCGTGCAGGCTGCGGTTAAGCAGGGTACTCCGGTGATTGGCGATATCGAGTTGTTCGCGCAGCACCGGCCGAAAAACGCCAAAGTCATTGGCATTACCGGCTCAAACGGCAAAACCACTGTGACAACTCTGGTGGGTGCGATCTGCAAGGAAGCAGGTCTAAAAACGATTGTTGCAGGCAATATCGGCTTGCCAGTGTTAGATGCACTACAGATGGAAACGCCGGATGTGTATGTGCTGGAACTTTCCAGTTTTCAGCTGGAAACTACGCATGGCTTAAACCTGGATGCCGCAACGGTATTGAATGTGTGTGAAGACCACATGGACAGATATACCAGCATTGCTGATTATGCGGCCGCCAAAGCTCGCATTTTGGCGCATGCAAAAACAAGCGTTTTGAATCGTGACGATGCCGTAACGCTGGCCATGCATCACAAACATACAGTGACTTTTGGATTGAACGCTGCGCCTACGATGAGTGATTTCGGCTTGACTGAGTGCAAAGAAGAGCATTACCTGGCGAGTGGGCAGCGCAAATTATGCAAAGCGAGCGAACTCAAAATCGCGGGTCAGCATAATGTGGCCAATGCGCTTGCCGCGGCCGCGTTATGCAGCGCAATCGGCATTGATAAGACATCGATTGTTCAGGCGCTGCGCCATTTTAAAGGGCTGCCGCACCGCGTGGAATGGGTTGCCAATATTGATGGGGTTGATTTTTACGATGACTCAAAAGGCACCAATGTGGGCGCGACTTGCGCAGCGATTGCGGGCATGACTAAAAACGACAAACCGCAAAAAGTAGTGCTGATCGCAGGCGGTGATGGCAAAGGGCAGGATTTTTCGCCCTTAGCTCCCGCCGTGCAGGCCAATGCGCGTGCCGTGGTGCTGTTTGGCCGTGATGCCGCATTGATTGAAGCAGTGTTATTGACAACCCCTTCAGTAGAAAAACAAGTGCCTTTATACCGGGCGGCTGATTTGCCGGAAGCAGTCAATATCGCTAAAAGAATTGCCAGTGCGGGTGATGCAGTATTGCTGTCCCCTGCCTGCGCCAGTTTTGATATGTTCAGAAATTATGTACATCGCGCAGAGGTGTTTGTGGATGCGGTGAAGCAGTTGGCACTGCAAAGTAAAAAGGTGGCCGCATGCTAGCGCCCGTCATGAATAGTCGCGAGCGCCTCAATGCGCCAAATTATGACCAGATGCTGCTTTGGGTCGTTTTCATTCTATTGGGATTGGGTCTGGTCATGGTGTATTCCGCCTCAATCGCTATCGCCGAGGCGGATAAGGCGGTTGGGCATCAAAGCACCTATTTTCTTGTTCGGCAGACCATTTTTATCATCATTGGCTTGGCGGCGGCTTTTGTTTCGTTTCAAATCCCCATCGCGATCTGGCAAAAAGCAGCACCTTATCTGTTCTTGGCCGGGTTGGCGCTGCTGGTGCTGGTATTAATTCCAGGTATCGGGCGTAATGTAAATGGCAGCCAGCGCTGGCTTTCGCTGTTTGTCATCAATTTGCAGCCTTCTGAATTGATGAAGCTGTTTGCTGCCATGTATGTCGCGGATTATGCGGTACGCAAAGCCTCGCAAATGGATAGCATCGTGCGCGGCTTTTTACCGATGGTAGCAGTGATGGTGCTGGTCGGATTTTTACTGTTGCGCGAGCCTGATTTTGGGGCATTCGCGGTGATTGCGGCGATTTCTATCTCCATCCTTTGGCTGGGAGGCATCAATGCCAAAATCTTTGCTGGCTTGCTGGCTTTATTGCCTGTGGCCATTTATGTGTTGATCTGGAGTTCGCCTTATCGCTTACAGCGCGTGATTGGGTTTCTGGATCCGTGGGCAGACCCGTTCGGAAAAGGTTATCAACTTTCGCATGCGTTAATTGCCTTTGGGCGTGGTGAATGGTTCGGTGTGGGTTTGGGGGCGAGTGTTGAAAAATTGCTGTATCTGCCAGAGGCGCATACTGATTTTCTGCTGGCGGTGATCGCCGAAGAGCTTGGCTTTGTTGGTGTGCTGACAGTACTGGGCCTGTTCGTCTGGATTGTGATCCGCGCCTTTGGCATCGGCAAAGAGGCCGTTGCGAATGAGCGTTATTTTGCTGCGTTGCTGGCCCAAGGCCTGGGCGTATGGATTGGCGTGCAAGGCATTATCAATATCGGTGTGAACATGGGAGTGCTGCCAACCAAAGGCCTGACGCTACCGCTACTCTCGTTTGGCGGCAGCGGTATTCTGGCTAATTGCATCGCGATGGCGGTACTGCTAAGAATTGATTATGAAAATCGCCGGCTACAGAAGGGGTTGCCAGCATGAGCGTAATCACGATTTTGAGTTTGGCTGTGAGGAGCAATGAGGCGATTTCGGCGCAGGCTAACTTTTTGGGTTTAAAAGTTAAGCGTAGCGGCCATAGCCAAAATACAAGGCTGCAGAAGGGGTTGCCAGCATGATGTTTTCATCGCCAATCACGCAATACGGCTCGGGTACGCTGATGGTGATGGCGGGCGGCACGGGCGGCCACGTTTATCCCGCCATGGCAGTGGCGGATTATATGAAAGAGCATGGTTGGAACGTTGTCTGGCTGGCCACAGAGGGCGGTATGGAGAATAGGTTGATTGAAGGCAAAAGTTACAGCAAGGCCATGATAACGATGCGCGGCGTACGCGGCAAAGGCTTGCTGGGGTGGGTGTTGTTGCCGGTTAAATTGGCCGTTGCTTTTAAACAAAGTTTTGCTGCCATTCGTAAACATAGGCCCAATGTAGTGCTGGGAATGGGTGGCTTTGCAGCCTTTCCGGGTGGATTGATGGCGAAATTGCTAGGCAGGCCTCTAGTGATTCACGAGCAAAACTCCATTGCTGGGTTAACCAATAAAACTTTAAGTGTAATCGCCAATAAAGTGCTGGCAGCGTTTCCATCTGCATTCGGTAACAAAGCAGAGTTGGTTGGCAATCCGGTGCGGCACGACATCGCCCAAGTGGCGTCGCCAGAGCAACGGTATGCCACGCGCTCTGGCAAGCTCAAGTTGTTAGTGGTCGGTGGCAGCTTAGGCGCAGCGGCTTTGAATGAAGTGCTGCCAAAAGCACTGGCTGAATTGCCAGAACAAGAAAGACCAGAAATAGTGCATCAAGCGGGTGAAAAACATATTGCTGCCTTGCAGGCCAATTACCAAGCAGCTGGCGTGCAGGCAGAAATCAAAGCTTTTATTAACAATATGGCCGAAATGTACGCCTGGGCAGATGTGGTGATTTGCCGCGCTGGTGCGCTCACGGTTGCTGAACTGGCCTGCGTAGGTGTGGCAAGCGTTCTGGTGCCTTTTCCGTATGCGGTGGATGACCATCAAACCTATAACGCAAAATATTTAAGTGATGCAGGCGCAGCCAAGTTGATTCAACAAACGGAATTTAATGTACAGAAAGCGACAGAAATTTTGCGCAGTTTATCCCGTGAGGTTTGTCTGGAGATGGCAATCAAAGCCAGAGCCCTTGCCACGCCAGAAGCCACGCAAACAGTTGCAAAAATATGTATGGAGGTGGCCGCATGAAGCATAAAGTAAAGAACGTACATTTTGTTGGCATTGGCGGCGCCGGCATGAGCGGTATTGCCGAGGTGCTGATTAATTTAGGCTTTGAGGTTTCGGGTTCTGATCTGACCAGCAATGCTACTACGCAGCGCTTGGCGGGTTTTGGCGCCAGAATTTATCAGGGCCATGCTACTGAAAACCTAAGTGCCGCAGATGTGGTCGTGGTGTCTTCTGCAGTGAATGAGAAAAACCCTGAAATTATCGCTGCACGCGCCAAAAATATTCCCGTTGTACCGCGCGCGCTCATGCTGGCAGAACTGATGCGCTTTAAACAAGGTATTGCGGTAGCAGGGACGCATGGTAAAACGACTACGACCAGCCTGATTGCCAGTATCCTGGCGGAAGCGGGCATGGACCCCACCTTTGTGATTGGCGGAAAGCTCGAAGCTGCCAGCGCCAATGCGCGTCTTGGCAGCGGTGAATATATTGTCGCCGAGGCAGATGAATCAGATGCTTCGTTCCTGCATTTGACACCGGTGATGGCGGTGGTGACCAATATTGACCAGGATCATATGGATACCTACGAGCACAGTTTTGACAAGCTCAAAAGTGCGTTTGTGGAGTTTTTGCAGCAGCTGCCGTTCTGGGGCATGGCGGTGATGTGTGTGGATGACGCCAATATCCGCGAAATTTTGCCGCGCGTAACCAAGCCCGTCATGACGTATGGCTTTTCTGAGAATGCGCGTATTCGCGCCAGAAATGTGCGCGCAGATCACGGCAAGATGCACTTCACAGTAGACCGTATTAACGGCGTGACCACGACATTTGACGTGACTTTGAACCTGCCAGGCAACCACTATGTGTTGAACGCTTTAGCCGCGATTGCCATTGCCAGCGAATTGAATATTGAGGATAAATTTATTATCAAGGCGCTCGCAGACTTTAAAGGCGTAGGTCGCCGCTTTGAGCGTTATGGCGAAATTGCGGCAAGAACGGGCGGTACGTTTACCTTGATTGATGACTACGGACATCATCCGGTTGAGATGCAAGCGGTGATTGCCGCAGCGCGTGGTGCGTTTCCTGATCGCAGATTAGTTATGGCGTTTCAGCCACATCGTTTTACCAGAACGCGGGATTGCTTCGAAGATTTTGTGCATGTGCTCTCCACCGCCGATGCAGTGTTGTTGACCGAGGTGTATTCCGCAGGCGAAGCGCCGATTGTCGCGGCAGATACACGTGCCCTGATCCGTGCGATTCGCGTGGCAGGCAAGGTAGAGCCGCTATTTGTGGAAACGACGGACGCGCTACCAGAGGCCATTCTGAATACAGCGCGAGCCGGCGATGTGGTGGTTGTGATGGGCGCTGGCTCCATCGGGCACGTGGCCGCTAAAACCAGGGAGTTGGCAAATTGATAGCGCAACCGGAAACACAGTCACAGTTGCTTAAGAACGAGCCGCTTGCCCGTTATACCAGCTGGCGCGTGGGAGGTAGTGCAGATCGCTTGTTCATAGCAGAAAACCTGAAGGAATTGCAGGCCTTCATGCAAACGCTGGATCAGGCTGAACCTGTTTATTTTATGGGTTTAGGCAGTAATCTGCTGGTACGCGACGGCGGCGTGCGCGGTACCGTGATCGTGATGCACCAGGCACTGAGTGATTTGAGAGTGGATGGTAAATATATTTATGCCGAAGCGGGTGTGACGTGTGGAAAGTTAGCCAGATTCTGCGCAGGCCAGTTCAGGCAAGGCTCAGAGTTTATGGCGGGCATCCCCGGCACGGTGGGCGGTGCTTTGGCCATGAATGCGGGGTGTTATGGCTCTGAGACCTGGAACATCGTACACCAGGTATTGACCATCGATCGACATGGAAACGCACATGTGCGTAATGCCTCAGAGTTCATCCCCAGCTACCGCCATGTGGAAATGCCCGTGCCTGACGAGTGGTTTTTGGGTGCCTGGTTCAAGCTGGAGCCTGGAAACGCTGGCGAATCACTGCAGAAAATCAAAAACTTGTTAGCAACCCGGTTGGCCAGCCAGCCGCTTAATTTTCCAAGCGCAGGGTCTACCTTCAGAAATCCGCATGGCGATTTTGCGGCAAGGTTAATCGAAGCCAGCGGCTTAAAAGGCTACCAGATTGGCGGGGCGCAGGTGTCACCTAAGCATGCTAATTTTATAGTGAATCTGGGTAATGCTACTGCGCTGGATATTGAACTGCTGATTCGGCATATGAAGGACACGGTATTAGAGAAGCAAGGTGTGGCGTTGCAGCAAGAGGTAAGGGTAATAGGCGAATATGCATAAAGAAATAAATAAATTTGGAAAAGTAGCTGTACTGTTCGGTGGCAAATCAGACGAGCGTGAAGTTTCGCTTAAAAGCGGCGCTGCAGTATTGGCGGCTTTGCTGCGTCAGGGCGTAGATGCATACGCATTCGATCCGGCGGAACATCCGCTGCATGAGTTGGAGGGGTTTGATCGCGCATTCATTTCGCTGCACGGCCGTTACGGCGAAGATGGCACGATTCAAGGCGCGTTGGAGCTGATGGGTATCCCGTATACCGGCAGCGGCGTGATGGCTTCTAGTCTGGGCATGGATAAATGGCGCACAAAACTATTATGGCGCGTATTGAATATTAAAACACCAGATTTCGAATTGGTCGATGCGCAAAGCGATTATGCTGCGATCGAGCAGAAATTAGGCTTGCCGCTGTTTGTGAAGCCTGCTAATGAGGGCTCAAGCATCGGCATTACAAAAGTGAAACAAAAAGGCACTCTGCAAGCCGCATATCTATTGGCTTCAAAGGCGGATCCTTTGGTGATTGCAGAGAAATTTGTGGGCGGTGGCGAATACACCGTGGGCATTCTGGAAGATTCCAAGCTAGGGCTAATGCCATTGCCTATCGTGCGCATTGTGCCGAAAAATGAGTTTTACGATTACGAAGCCAAGTATTTACGTGACGACACCGAATACCTGTGCCCATGCGGCTTGAGTGCAGAAAAAGAAGCCCAAATCCAGCAAGAGGCATTACAAGCCTTTCGAGCCGTGGGCTGCCGGGGTTGGGGACGGGTGGATTTTTTAATGGATGAAGCGGGCAATCACTACTTTCTTGAGCTAAACACCAGCCCAGGCATGACCGACCACAGCTTGGTGCCGATGGCGGCCAAAGCGGCTGGCATGAGTTTTGATGAACTGGTGATAAAAATTTTGCGTATGACCCTGGAAGAAAGCCATGTGGGATAAGCCAAGACTGCTCAACTGGATTGCAAATTTTCTGTTTGCACTGGCCGTTGTGTTGATGCTGTATGCAGTGCTGTTTGTGGTGGTGCATCTGCCGATTTTTCCGATCCACGAAGTGAAGGTGGATGGGCAGCTAACGCATGTGAATCGCGAGCAAATCAAGTTGATTGTAGCCAAACATTTGAAGGGTAATTTTTTTACATTGGATTTAATTAAAACACGCGATGCGTTCGAAAAACTGCCGTGGGCGCGTAATGTAAGCGTGCGCCGCCGCTGGCCGGATAAGCTGGATGTCGCGATTGAGGAGCATCAGGCATTGGCGCGCTGGGGCAATATCGGGCTGGTCAATACGCATGGTGAACTGTTCCAGGCAGCCACCGATGCAGATTTGCCGGTGTTTTATGGCCCGGGCGATGGCGTGATGGAAGTCACTAAAAGCTATGGCAGCTACAGCCAGATTCTGAATAAAGCGGATATCAGAATCGCACAGGTGACATTATCGCCGCGCCGTGCCTGGGAGATTAAAACGGATAAAGGGCTGCTAATCGCGCTGGGACGTGTGGACATGGAAGCTAGATTGAATAAATTTGCGGGCGCATATAAATCCACGCTCGGCCAGTTGAATGTGAAAGTGGTGTATGCAGATTTGCGCTATCCGAATGGTTTTGCGGTGCGCAAGCCGATTGGATTGAAGCCTGCCACAGGTAAGCCATTACCAGTAAAAGCAATACCAGCGGTGCCTGTCAAGGCATGACTTAAAGAATGAAAAAGGGAGTAAGACATGAGTAAAGTTCGTGAAGATAAAAACCTGATTGTCGGGTTAGATATCGGCACATCTAAAATTGTGACCATCGTGGCCGAGCTGCTGCCGGAAGGCACTTTGAAGGTAATCGGCCTTGGCCAGCACACCTCGCGTGGCTTGAAAAAAGGGGTGGTAATCAATATCGACTCGACCATGCAGGCAATTCAACGCTCGCTGGAAGAAGCCGAACTGATGGCTGATTGCAAAATTAAAACAGTATTCACCGGCATCGCCGGCAGCCACGTAAAAAGCCTGAATTCACATGGCATGGTGAAAATTAAAGATGCGGAAGTCTCGCAAATGGATGTGGACCGCGTGGTTGAAACCGCGCGGGCTGTTGCTTTGCCGGCAGATCAGCAGATTCTGCATATTTTGACGCAGGAATTCATTATCGACGGGCAGGACGATGTGCGCGAACCGCTGGGCATGAGCGGGATGAAGCTGGAGGTGAAAGTACATATCGTGACTGGCGCAGTCGCGGCTGCGCAAAACATTGTGAAATGTATCAAACGCTGCGGCCTGGAAGTGAGCGACTTGATCTTGCAGCCGCTTGCCTCAAGCATTGCGGTGCTGACCGAGGACGAGAAAGAGCTAGGCGTGTGCCTAGTGGATATCGGCGGCGGTACCACAGATATAGCCGTTTTCAAGAATGGCGCGATTCGCCATACCGCGGTAATTCCAATCGCGGGCGACCAGATCACTAATGATGTTGCCGTCGCTTTCCGCACGCCTACACAATCTGCCGAAGACATCAAAATCAAATATGGCTGTGCGCTTAGACAGCTTGCAGATGCGCGTGAAGTGGTGGAAGTGCCAGGCGTGGATGGCCGCGAGGCGCGTCAGTTGTCGATACAAACGCTGGCAGAAGTGATTGAGCCGCGCGTGGTAGAGCTCTATGAGCTGGTGCTGCAAGAACTGCGCCGCAGCGGCATGGAGGAGATGATCGCTTCGGGCATCGTGATTACGGGCGGTTCGGCGATGATGCGCGGCATGATGGAACTGGGCGAAGAGATTTTCCACATGCCGGTACGCATGGGTATGCCGCGCTATGTTGGCGGCTTGTCTGAAGTGGTCGGTAATCCACGGTATGCCACGGCGGTGGGCCTGATTTTAATGGGTAAACAGCAACTGGAGCGTCATTTGAGTGGGCAGTTGGAGTCCAGTTCGATTGGGCGCATGTTTGAGAAAATGAAAAGCTGGTTCCAAGGAAACTTTTAAAGAATTTTTAGCAGTAAGAGGTTGTAGTAGAGCAGTAGGCGTTTAGTTTAAAAAACAGGGCAGAGCTTATGCAATTAAGCTCAAAAATTAAGGCAAAAAAAGGAGAGTAAAGATGTTTGAAATTATGGAAAAAGATTCACAAGAAGCCGTGATTAAAGTCATCGGCGTGGGCGGTTGCGGTGGTAACGCAATCGAGCACATGATTACCAAGAACTTGAGCGGCGTCGAGTTCATTTGCACCAATACCGATATGCAAGCGCTTAAGAAGAGCCAGGCAAAAACAGTATTGCAAATCGGTTCAGAGATTACCAAAGGCCTGGGCGCTGGCGCGAAACCTGAAATTGGCCGTGATGCCGCGCTGGAGGACCGTGATCGTATCGCTGAAATCATTGATGGCGCCGATATGCTATTCATCACTGCTGGCATGGGTGGCGGCACGGGTACTGGCGCTGCGCCTATCATTGCCGAAGTGGCTAAGGAAATGGGCATTTTGACGGTAGCGGTGGTTACCAAGCCGTTCGCGTTTGAAGGCAAGCGTACCAAAGTGGCGACAGAGGGCTTGGAAGAGCTTTCACAGCACGTGGATTCCTTGATTGTGATTCCGAATGAAAAACTCATGGAAGTGCTCGGTGAAGATGTACCGTTCCTGGAAGCTTTCCGCGCTGCGAACGACGTGCTGCATAATGCTGTCTCAGGTATTGCAGAGATCATTAATTGCCCGGGTTTGGTGAATGTGGACTTTGCTGATGTGCGCACGGTGATGAGTGAAATGGGTATGGCAATGATGGGTTCAGCTGAGGCGAGCGGTCCGGAGCGTGCACGTATTGCGGCAGAGCAGGCAGTGGCTAGTCCATTGCTGGAAGACGTCAACTTAGCTAACGCACGCGGCGTTCTGATCAACATTACCGCAAGCGCCAGCTTTAAAATGAAAGAGTATTATGATGTGATGAACACCATTAAAGAGTTCACTGCTGATGATGCGACCGTGATTGTGGGTAATGTGATGGACGAGACAATGGGTGACAAATTGCGTGTGACCATGGTAGCGACCGGTTTAAATGGCGCGATTGCACGCCGCCAGCAAAAACCGGAACTACGCGTGATGACTACGGTCATGAATGGAACGACTAATCAGCCGATGTTTGTGGGCGGTGAAGTGGAAGACGAAGCACCTGCCGTGTTTAGTCAGAACAACCGTCGTGCACAGGTAGAGGCGATGAAAATGTCAGGTGTCGAGGAATATGACATTCCTGCGTTTTTGCGCAAACAAGCGGATTAACCTGCGGCTAATTTGCTAGAATATCAACAGGATAGATATTGGTTGAACAGTAAAAGGAATTAGGTGCTAGACCTATAAAATGTTAAAACAGAGAACTTTGAAAAAGCAGGTGAGTGCTACCGGGGTTGGTTTGCATAATGGCGAGAAGGTCACGTTGACTTTAAAGCCGGCTGCGATCGATACCGGCATCGTATTCAGGCGTACCGATTTGCCCGGCGCGCCTGAAATACAAGCACAGCCTGAGGCGGTGCGTGACACGCGCATGTGTTCTGCCCTAGAACACGATGGTGTGCGTGTCGCCACTGTTGAGCACCTGATGTCCGCACTGGCCGGCCTAGGCGTTGATAATATTATTATCGAAGTCACGGCATCGGAAATCCCCATCATGGATGGCAGTTCCGGGCCATTTATCTTTCTGTTGCAATCGGCTGGCATCGTTGAGCAGAATTCTGCCAAAAAATTTATAAAAATCAAAAAGTTAATTGAAGTAAAAGAAGGTGATAAGTGGGTGAAGTTCGAGCCTTACCACGGCTTTAAAATGGATTTCACCATTGATTTTGCTCATCCCGTTTTCGAGCACTCCGGCAATAATGTCAAAATTGATTTTGCTGATAATTCTTATATTAAAGAAATCAGCCGCGCGCGCACATTCGGCTTCATGCACGAAGTGGAATACCTGCGCGCCAATGGTTTGGCGCGTGGCGGCAGCCTAGACAATGCAATTGTGCTGGACGAATACCGTGTGTTGAACAGCGACGGTTTACGCTACCAGGATGAGTTTGCCAAACACAAAGTGCTGGATGCAATTGGCGATTTATATATGCTGGGCCATCCTTTGCTAGGCGCATTTACTGCGTACAAATCAGGCCATGCGCTAAATAATGCACTGCTACGAGCGCTCCTGGCTGATGCGTCAGCCTGGGAGTATGCGACATTTGAACGTATTGAAGAAGCACCGGTTGGCTTTCAGGAGCAAACTGCGTTTTTTACGCCCGATCTCATGCCGCATTTTAGTTAAGTTATCGGTCATCCGAAATGCCAATCATCCGCTTAACGATCATATTGGTGTTTATCGCAAGTTTGGTGTTATTGGCAACTTTTGTTGTTACGCGCAATCGAAAGTATTTGGCCTATATTAAACAATTACTTAAATACACGGGCTGGGGGTTTGCTTGTGGTCGTTGTGCTCTATTTAATTGCGCGGGTCATTCGTTTATAACGGTATGGATATGGCCACTACATTCATCAAACAGTTAGTTTTCTCTGGCTTTTTTATTGTGTTTTTTGCAATAAAGAGCGGTTTTGCAGCCTCTGGTGATGACGAGTTTTTACAGGCGCGTGCCGCTTACGATAAAAAAAATGTCATTGCTTTGTCCGATTACGTTGAACAATTACAAAGCCAGAATTATATTCTGGCACCTTATGCTGACTATTGGCTGACGCTGCTTAATCTGAAAGATGCAGATAATCAGACGGTAGAGAACTTCCTTAACAAGTACAGTGAATATCCTTTTGCGGATCGATTGCGTGGTGAATATCTAAAAAAATTGGCTAAAAATCTGGACTGGCTGAGTTTTTCGAATGAGATTGTGAATTACCAGTTGGAAGATGTGGCCGTTGCCTGCTATGCGGCAGAGGCAAACTCGGTTGCGGGTGACGTTTCTACGCTGGAAGCCGCAAAACCGCTATGGATGCAGGCGAAAGAACAACCCAGCAATTGCGCTGATTTGTACGACCGCATGCAGGTGGCAGGCGTGCTGACAGAGGAAGATATCTGGGCGCGTTTTCGCCTGGCGCTTGCTGATAGCCGCATTAACCTTGCTAAAGCCATCAGCAAGCGATCGAATACATTTGACCCCAGTTACTATAAGTTAATAGACAAGGCTTATGCATCGCCACAACTGGTGCTGAGTAAAAAGCTCATTTCGTTTAAGAGCCGGTTTGGCCGTGAGCTGAATCTGTTCGCGCTAAATCGAATAGCAAAAACTGATTCGCAACAGGCGTTAAGCGCGTTCAAAAAAGTAGAGGATTTGTTCCGTGCGGAAGATCGGGCATATTTTTATGGCAGACTGGCGCTACAGGCTGCGTTGCGGCATGAGCCGCAAGCGCTGCAGTGGTTTAAGCTGGCAGAAAATACCCCGCTGAATAAGGAGCAGTTGGCTTGGTATGCGCGCGCAGCGTTACGTGAAAAAAGCTGGCCTGTGGTGCTAAGTGTTGTTTCCAGAATGCCGCCAGAGCAATCTGAAGAAGGCGTCTGGCGCTACTGGAAAGCGCGTGCATTGAAGGCGCAGAATCAAACGCTGGAGGCGAATACCCTGTTGGCCAAACTTTCCACCGAGCGTCACTACTATGGTTGGCTTGCACAGGATGAGTTGGATGGTTTCATATCGGCTCCACTGAGTGAATACAAGGTGGCAGATTCAGAGGTGGAAGAAATCGCGAATGTGCCTGCGTTCCAGCGTGCTGAGGCGCTGCAAAGGCTGGGGCTCAGATGGGAAGCAAAATCGGAATGGGCGCAGGCTACCAAAGACTTCGACGACAAACAACTGCTAGCTGCCGCTGCGTTTGCTGCGGACAGAAGTTGGCACGATCTTGCGGTTATTACGGCGGACAAAACCACTGAAATGCACGATTTCGCACTGCGATATCCGACCCCTTATCGCAATTTAATGAAGTCGGCAGCGCAGGAACAGGCTGTTGATGAGGCCTGGGTATATGGCATCACACGGCAGGAAAGCCGGTTTATGCATTATGCCAAATCCGGGGTAGGCGCTTCCGGCCTCATGCAGCTGATGCCCGCCACAGCCAAATGGGCGGCCCGGCGCGTTGGTATCGATAATTATCATCAGGGCATGATCCATGAGCTGGATACTAATATCGCGCTGGGCACTTACTATATGCGCTACACGCTTGAATTAATGAACGGTCAGGAAATCATGGCGACAGCAGCGTATAATGCAGGCCCTAGCCGCGCTAAAAAATGGGTTGCGGCAGTGCCGCTGGAGGGTGCTATTTATGCGGAGACCATTCCGTTTAGCGAAACCCGCAGTTATGTACAAAAAGTAATGGCAAACGCGCATTTATATGCGCCACGTTTGGGTCTGAAAACCATGCCACTCAAGCAGAGATTGGGTGTTGTTCCCGGTAGCTATAGTGCGCTTAACGACCAAACTGAGGATAATCTGGAATCTCAACTGCAGTCTGAGCAAACTTTGCCAATCGGACAGGTTGGATCAATTGAATAAGCAGGATAAGAAAAAATGACAATTAAAACAATCACAGTGTTGGGTGGGGCGGGGTTTGTAGGTCGTTGCCTGGTAGCCAAATTAGACCAGGCAGGTTACAAGGTTAAAGTGCTGTCACGCCGTCGTGAGGCTGCCAAGCACTTGATTATACTGCCGAATGTGCAGGTGCAGGAATGTAATGTAATGGATAATCACGCGTTAAAAGAGGCGCTTAAAGGTAGCGATGCGGTGATTAACCTAATTGGTATTCTGCATGAAAGCGGCAAGAATACGTTTGAGCTTATTCACCATCAATTACCGCGCCGCGTGGCACAATGTTGCGAAGAGCTGGGTATTCATCGGCTTTTGCACATGAGCGCCCTGCAAGCCAGCACCCATGGGCCAAGCCAATATTTGCGCAGCAAGGCTGCTGGTGAGGCGGCCATGAATGAGTTTAATAAAAAGCTGGACATCACCATTTTTAGACCGTCGGTGGTCTTTGGTCGAGACGATCATTTCTTAAATCTGTTTGCACGTTTGGTTAAGTTTCTGCCGGTTATTTTTTTGGCAAAACCTGATGCAAAGTTCCAGCCGATCTGGGTGGAGGATGTCGCGCAGTGCTTTGTAAATTCGATAGAGAACACCGCCACTTATGGAAAGAGCTATGAGCTGGGTGGCCCGGATATTTACTCTTTGCGAGAATTGTTGCAAAAGGTAATGACAATTCTGGGTAAACAACGGCCTATAGTTGGCCTGAATGATGCTCTTTCCTATGCGCAGGCGTTCATGATGGAATGCCTGCCCATCAAGCTGATGTCGCGCGACAATGTGCGCTCGATGCAGGTAGATAGTGTGTGCAATGTACCACTTGCAGCCGAACTTGATGTCACGCCTGCCACACTGGATGTAGTAGTGCCGGAATATTTGCTCAATATTTCGCAGCGCGCAGCTTATGACGGTTTTCGCAGCGCGGCAGGTCGTGCCATTCGTGCCAGAAGGTAACGCATGAAGACGTATTGCGTAGGCGGTGCGGTGCGTGATGAGTTGCTGGGATTTCCGATAAAAGATAAAGATTTTGTTGTTGTGGGCGCTACGCCACAAGCCATGCTGGATGCGGGTTATAGGCCGGTCGGTAAAGACTTCCCTGTTTTTCTCCACCCCAAAACGCATGATGAATATGCGCTGGCACGCACTGAACGTAAAACCGCTAAAGGGTACAAGGGGTTTACCGTACATGCCTCACCCGACGTTACGCTAGAAGAAGATCTGGCGCGCCGCGATTTGACTATCAACGCCATCGCCAAAGATGCCGACGGCAAACTCATTGATCCTTTCAATGGGCAAGCAGATATTCAATCTAAAATCTTGCGCCATGTCAGCAGCGCCTTTGCAGAAGACCCGGTGCGTATTCTGCGCGCGGCGCGCTTTGCGGCGCGGCTAACAGAGTTTAGTTTAGCGCCGGAAACGCTTGCTTTGATGCTGCAAATGGTGGCTGCGGGTGAGGTGGACGCGCTGGTGCCGGAGCGTGTATGGCAGGAGCTATCGCAAGGCTTGATGGAACAAAAGCCAAGCCGCATGTTTGAGGTGTTGCGCGCTTGCGGTGCGCTGCAAAAGATATTGCCCGAGCTTGATATGCTATGGGGCGTGCCGCAGCCGGCGCAGCATCACCCGGAAGTGGATACCGGTGTACATATGATGATGGTGATTGATTACGCCGCTAAGCAGAATTTTAGCCTGCCGGTACGCTTTGCCGCGCTGATGCATGATCTGGGCAAAGGTACCACGCCCGTTGACATTCTGCCTCGGCATATCGGTCACGAAGTGCGCAGCGTGGACTTGCTGAAAGATGTTTGCAAACGCTTGCGCGTGCCAAACGATTGCAAAGAACTGGCACATATCGTGGCCAAGTTTCATGGCAAATTGCATCAGGTGGGCAAAATGCGGCCAAACACCTTGCTGGAGTTTTTGATCGAGTTGGATGCGATTCGCCAGCCAGCCAGGTTTAATGATTTTCTAAAGGCCTGTGAGGCCGATTCTCGCGGTAGAACCGGTTTCGAAAATTGCGCGATACCCGAGGCAGATTTAATGCTAAAGGCACTGGATGCAGCATTGCGTGTAGATGCGGGCGCGGTTGCCAGCGCATTCAGTGAGCCGGAAGGAATCAGAATTGCGGTCTATGAGGCGAGGCTGGCAGCGGTAAAACTGGTTTTATAGTGCGCTATTGGATACCGAGTTTTAATTTAATAACGTATTTTGCCACATAGCCTAGCAAGCCAAAAGCAAGGCCGATAAATAAGGCAAAGGTGCCGAATTTCCCTGCTTTTGATTCCCAGGCCAAGTGACCGACAATGAACAGCATGAGCAGCATCAACCCACTTACACCATAGGTCATGCCAAATTCGGTAATCTGCGCTTCGGTAAAACCAAAAACTGTGCCTTGCAAGACATTCTCCTGTGCCTAAGTTACTGTGCAATAACCTGCAATCCTACTCACATTGTTCTTGATGGGCAACTGCCTGGTGATGATGCGTTCCGCCGCAGGTTCAAGTTTTGGTGGATTGTATAAAAGGGTCGTCAAAAGTACGATCATGCTCTTCAAACAGACCCAAAAGGCTTTTGTAGAACAGGTGATATATTTCAGCGGTGGTTTTATGCGTGTTCAAGGTAAAGCAATTACTCACTAGCGCATCCAGCTTTCTCACGATGTCGGCATGTGCCTGCTGGTGAATTCGAAAGTATTCATAATTTTCCGTTACGTTTGGCCTGCTCAGCATGATTTTTTCCTCATGCTCAAAATGATTCGCTATAAGTTCTGTGATGTATAGCAAGAAAGTGGGTAAGCGGCCGCTATAAGAAGCCAATGCTTCACGATCACTGACCTGGTCAAGTTTATCTAAAGCCAAGCATGCATCACGCAAATCGTGCAGAAATTTTTCCAGTAGCGCGTGCTCTTTTTCAATCGCCAGATAATCAGCGGGCTTCAGCGCTTTGATTGCTTTGTCATGAATCGACATGGCTTCCTTTCCGGTGCTTATTGGTTATATAGCGTAAAGCCAATGTCCGAATACGACAAATCAACTTGAGTCTAGTTCAAAAAAAGCAGCTGTGCCTGGGAAAGCTCCAGCGGCTTACGTTTGAAACCGCTTTTTGCAAATTGATGCCAGCGGCCAATCACATAGCAAACGAGCAGGTTGGCTTGCGCTTCCGGCATAATCTTCTTGCCAGATACGGCAACGGCAATTTTCAGGCTTTGTCTGAGGCTGGCTTCCAGCCTGTCGAAAAGCTGATTAATGCGCGTCTGAAGCCATTCCTCCTCATTTACTAATGCATCGCCAATCAGCACGCGCGTCATGCCCGGGTTTTTTTCGGCAAATTTGAGTAGCATGGTGATGATGAGTTGCACCTGTTTAGCCCCGTCATGTTCATCGGTGGTGATTTTGTTGATCACGCCGAAAATCGAGGTTTCGATAAACTCGATCAAGCCTTCGAACATCTGTGCCTTGCTGGCAAAGTGACGATAAAGCGCAGCTTCGCTCAAATCCAGTTTGGCTGCAAGTGATGCGGTAGTGATTTTCTCGCGCTTCGGGTTTTCCAGCATTTTGGCGAGCGTTTCTAATATCTGTTGTTTGCGGTCTGAAGCCACATTGTCCTCCTTAGAAATATTTTTATGATTTATTATAGCTTAATGTGAGTAAGCGCTAACACGTTGCTTAGCCGATAATCGACAAAATTTGGTTTTTGTAGTTTTTTAGTAATCCAGATCGTCTGCATGCCAAGCCGTTTAGCTGTCATCAGCGCAGATAGATTGTCTTCCAGCATTACACAGTCATTTGCTTTGGCCTGCATGCTTTTAAGCAACAATTGAAAGCCGCGCACACTGGGCTTGGCGTGGAATTTTGCAGATTCCACGCTGAATACCAGTTCAAAGCAATCAGCGATGCCAAGTAAATCAAGCACTTGTAGCGCATAGTTACGCGGCGCATTTGTAAATACTGCTTTGCGGCCGTGCAGACTTTGCAGCATGTGGCGCAAGCGTTTGGTTTGCAGCACCATTTCAGGCAGCTTGATTAGCTTGTGCGTTTCATGCAGAAAGTGATAAGGATCAACGCCATGATGACGCGTGAGGCCTTTAAGCGTGGCCCCGTAAACGTGCCAGTAGTGCTGGCGTAGCTGGTGGGCGGCGTGTTCTTCCAATTCCAGATGCTCCATGATGTACTGCGTCATGGCGCGGTTCATCACCGGAAATATATGGGCGGAAGCGTTATGCAGCGTGTCGTCTAAATCGAATATCCAGACGCGACTCATAAATTTATTTTGTGGGCGGATCGCGTCGTTGCGTGCGCGCCCATTCCTAGTCTATGCAATTCGATATGCCTTCGTCATTCGCTGTGCGGCGCCTAGCGCTACATCCCACAAAATACAATTTCTGTAGCCGCGTTACTCTGAGTTTAGTTATTTGGCTTTTATCAGCGTCCCAACACCTTCGTCAGTCAACACCTCAAGCAGCAACGCATGCTCCACACGTCCGTCAATGATGTGCACCGACTTAACGCCGCTACGCGCCGCATCAAGCGCAGAGCCAATCTTAGGCAGCATGCCGCCGGAAAGCGTGCCATCTGCAACCAAATCATCAATTTGTTTTGGGGTGAGGCCGGTCAGCAAATTGCCTTTCTTATCCAGCACGCCTGGCGTATTGGTGAGCAGGATTAATTTTTCCGCGCCTAAAATTTCAGCCAGTTTGCCTGCCACCACATCGGCATTGATGTTGTAGGTTTGGTTGTCCGCACCCACCCCGATCGGCGCGACCACCGGGATAAAATCGCCGCTATCCAAGAAGTTAATAATGCTCGGGTCAATGGCGCTGATTTCGCCCACTTGTCCGACATCAATCGTTTTTGTGGGGTCGTTCATGTCTTCCATCAGCAGCTTATGCGCATGGATAAAATTGCCATCCTGCCCGGTTAAACCCACCGCCTTGCCGCCGTGGCGATTGATGAGGTTGACGATTTCTTTGTTCACCTGGCCACCCAGCACCATTTCCACCACGTCCATGGTTTCTTCGTCGGTAACACGCATGCCCTGGATAAACTCACCTTTTTTGCCGAGCCTATCCAGCATTTCATTGATTTGCGGGCCGCCGCCATGCACCACGACCGGGTTCATGCCAACCAGTTTGAGCAGAACCACATCCTGTGCAAAGCAGTGTTTAAGATGCTCGTCCGTCATGGCATTGCCGCCGTATTTAATGACGCTGGTTTTATCGAAAAAGCGTTTGATATAAGGCAGCGCCTCGGCCAGGATTTGCGCTTTTTGTGCAGGTTTGATGTCTGTCAGCATAGTGTGTCTCGTTAATTTATTCGTATTGTAACTAAAAAGCCTGTCAATGATATGAATCTAAAGTGTTTTAACAAACACTTTAGATCTTCGTTGAAAATTGTATAGTTGTTGCTTTTCCTGCGGTAGATATTCAACGGGTTTTTCGATAAAGCCGCGCTCCAGAAACCAGTGTTCGGTGCGCGTAGTCAGGCAAAACAGCTGCCTGAACCCCAGCTCTTTGGCCCGGTTCTGGCAGTAGTTAAATAGCTTGTCGCCGCGTCCGCCGCCTCTATAGCTCGGGTCAATCGCCAAACAGGCAAATTCGGCCATACCATCAGCTGCAAATGGGTGCAGAGCCGCGCAGCCGATGATGCGGTTATCGTGCTCCATCACATAAAAATGGTTGATCTCCGTTTCGATACGCTCACGTCCGCGGCGCACCAAGAAGCCCTCATTTTCAAGCGGCTCGATTAATATGAGTATGCCGCCCACATCGTCAATATTGGCTTGGCGCATGGTTTCCAGCGATTGTTCCGTCACCATCGTCCCAATGCCATTATGGGTAAACAGCTCTTGAATGATGGCGCCATCAATATGCCGCGAAATCAGATGCGTGCGGGCTACACCTTGCTCGCAGGCGCGCACTGCGGCTGGCAAGTAATAATTCACATCCTCAGAAACATTTATCGGTGCATTATTGTTTTGCACATTGCGTAATAAATTCTTGGCTTTTTCTGTGGTCATTTCGCGCAGCAATTCTCCGCGTAAATTATGCACACCCTCACTATCCATTAAAAAAATGAGCTTGTCCGCATCAAGTGCGATCGCGGTGCTGACAGCCACATCTTCCAGGCTTAAGTTAAACGCCTCGCCTGTGGGCGAATATCCAAGCGGGGAGAGCAGTACCAGCTCGCTGTCGTCCAAACGCTTTTGAATGCCCACAGCATCAACCTTGCGTACTTCGCCCGTGTGCTGTAAATCAACGCCATCGCGCACGCCAAGCGGCTTGGCGGTTACAAAGTTGCCGCTTGCCACGCGAATATCTGCGCCTGCCATTGGCGAGTTGGCAATACCCATTGAAAGCAGTGCTTCAATCTCTACGCGCACGGCGCCGTTGGCTTCTTTGACGATTTCCATCGCCTCATCATCGGTCACGCGCAAACCGTTGTGCAGCGTGGGCGTGAGTTTGGCACGCTTTAAGCGCCGTTCAATCTGCGGACGCGCGCCATGTACCAGCACCAGCCTCACTTCCAGGCTGGCAAGTAGATTCAAATCATGCGAGAGTGCGATAAATTGTTTTTCATCGACCACCTCGCCGCCAAACGCAATAACAAACGTGCGGCCGCCAAACGCGTGAATATAGGGCGTGGCAGAGCGAAACCACTGCACAAAATCTTTTGTGCTGTTGGTTTGCGACGGATTGACGAGATAAGGCTGCCGGCTTTCTTGTGCGGTTAATTGTGCCGGAGGCGCATCACTTTGCGCGTATAAATATGCCGGCGTACAGTCGAGCGCTGCAGCCACTTTCCGCAGCATGGTTTCGTTAATACCTAATTCACCACGCTCGATACGCGATAAATTTCCAGCATCAGCATCTACCTGATTGGCAAGCGTTTGCAGTGTGATATTCAGCGATTTGCGTCGCTGGCGTATAAAATTACCAAGTGACATAGAGAACAAGGTTCGTGGAATATGTAAAATTTACATAAATATAAAATATATTTGTAAATAATGCAAATTATTTTTTATTCTAGACCTAAATCTTTAACGATTAAATGTTCTCTTTTAATTTCCGTATCAGCGCTAAGAAAGTGTTTGTGAAGTATCTGCTTGAGTTTTAAAAACACTTGTTCTTCATCAATGCTACTGCCTTGATTTAATTGTAATTTACTGTGGCATAACCTTGAAAATTGGCCAATGGTATAGATTTCACCAGCTTCTTCATCGGAAATTTTTATGTTGAATTCTTTTTCGGCGTACAATAAAAATTCGACTGTATCTAGGCCCACTAAAAGTCTCCCCAAAGCGTGTGCATGACGCTCATCGCTGCAAGCGCCGCAGTTTCAGTACGCAAAATGCGTGGGCCTAAAATCACAGATTGAAAACCGTGCGAGATGGCTGTATCAATCTCAGTGTTACTTAAACCGCCTTCTGCGCCAATCAGCAGTTGAATTTCGCCATCCGGCTTTGCCATTTCAGCCAAGCGTTTGGCGCCTATCGGGTTGAGCAGGACTCGCATGCTGGTGGCTTGCGGATTGGCTGCCAGCCAGTTCGCCAGAGTCTTTGGTGCGGAAACTATGGGAATGGTCGCGCGCCCACATTGCTCGCAGGCGGAAATCACTACATTTTGCCAATGCTCGACACGTTTTTCTGCGCGCTCGGCAGAGAGCTTCACCACGCTGCGTTCGGTAGCGATTGGTTGAATGTGCGTTATGCCCAGCTCAACCGCTTTTTGGATGGTGTAATCCATGCGGTCGCCGCTGGAAATGCCTTGCAGCAGCGTGATGTTGAGCGGCGGTTCATTGTTAATTGCTGCGCTGCTTTTCACCTTGGCAAACACTTCATTTTTTTTTACCAGGATTAACTCGCAGGCGTAGTCGAAACCATCGCCATTAAATAGATTAATCACATCACCCTCATTTAAGCGCAGCGCGCGTGTGGCATGGGTAGCGGCGTTTTCAGAAAGTTTGACGGTTACACCAATAATCAAATTTTCAGCACTGTAAAATCGAAGGTTGGACATGATTCAAACTTAAAGTGATAAGATTTGATTATAAAGTTTTTGGAGCCCAAGTTGGGAAATTAGCATGGCAAGTTTAAACCCACCGGTGTGCGATTTTGGTTGGAAAGCACCCGATTTTAATCTGCAAAATGTGGATGGCAGCATGGTTTCGCGCGACCAAGTTATGGGTAAAAATGGCCTGCTGGTGATGTTTATTTGTAACCATTGTCCTTACGTAAAAGCAATTTTGCCACGGCTGATTGCGGAAGTGCGCGAGCTGAAAATGCTTGGCATCAATACTGTGGCGATTATGTCCAACGACCCAAAAGAGTATCAGGAAGACAGTTTTGATAACATGCAAAAAATCGCATACGAGATGGATTTTTCGTTTCCGTATTTGTCGGATAGAACGCAAGAGATTGCAAAAGCCTATGGCGCGGTGTGTACGCCAGATTTTTTTGGCTTCAACAACAAGGCCGAGCTGCAATACCGCGGCCGCTTTGACGAATCACGCAAAGAAACCGCGCCGCAAAGTACGCGCGATTTATTTAAGGCGATGAAGCAAATCGCAGTAACTGGGCAGGGGCCGAAAGAGCAGATTGCCAGCATCGGGTGCTCGATCAAGTGGAAAACTTAAGGAGGCAACATGATGAAAAACAACCCTGTGGTTTGGTTTGAAATATATGTGCAAGATATGGCGCGCGCCAAAGCGTTTTACGAATCCGTTTTTCAGACCAAGCTGGAAATGATGAGCGAAGGTGAGATGGAAATGTGGGGTTTTCCCAGGGGTGAAAATAGCGAATTCGGCATTACCGGTTCGCTGGTTAAGATGCAAGGCGTGCCTTCAGGCGGCAACAGCACAATAGTATATTTTAGTTGTGAAGATTGTGCAGTAGAAGGCAAGCGGGTTATAGCAGCTGGCGGTAGCGTTTGCCAAGAAAAAATGTCAATTGGGCAATACGGTTTTTTTGTTCTCGCGGTAGATACCGAGGGCAATACGATCGGCCTACATTCAATGAAGTGAAAAATATGACAACACAAAAACTCAGATGGGGCATTTTGGGCGCGGCACGCGTGAATGAGCGATTGCTTCCCGCGATTATCGAAGCGCCGAATTCGCAATTGGTCGCAATTGCCAGCCGCCGCGCGGGTGCGGCGAAAGCCACGTTGGAAAAATATGCGCCTTGCTATGCGAATAGCGTGACTTGTTATTACGACATGGATGCGCTCATCAACGATAAAAATGTCGAAGCGATTTACTGCCCGATGGCGAATGAAGAGCACGCGGAATGGGCGCTGAAGGCCATTAATACGGGCAAGCATGTGTTGATTGAAAAGCCGATGGCATTAACTGTAACGGATATTGAGGCAATTGAAACCGCCGCAAAAAAAGCCAAAGTGAAGGTGATGGAAGGCTTTATGTACCGCTTTCATCCGCAGCATGCCCGCGTTAAGGAAATCGTGGAAAGCGGTTTGATCGGCGACGTGCTCTCTGCTCGCGCTTCTTATTCGTTTTTAATGAAACCAGCCCGTATGTACCGTATCAGCCGCAGCATGGCGGACGGCGGCGGCGCGTTGTGGGATATTGGCCCTTACGCGATTCATTCATTAAGGTGGTGTTTCGGTCTTGAACCTAGATCGGTCATTGCGCATGCCAAATTCAATGAGCATGGCGCGGATATCGTGATGAGCGGCGTGCTGGATTTTGGTAACGATGCCGAGGGCCGCGCCCGCTTTGGGCATTTCGACATTAGCTTTGAAAGAAGTCGCAAATCGGAATATGAAATCATCGGCACCAAAGGCTGGGTAAAATGCCACGCCGCGTGGGTGTTCCAGAACGATGTGCCGGTGATCAGTTGGGCGACGGAAGATGGTAAATACGCCGAAGAACGCTTTGCTCCAAGCAATCATTTCAATTTGGAGATTGAACACTTTAGCGATTGCGTGTTGAACGACAAAGCGCCGTATTTAACTTTTGCTGATGCAAAAGCGAATTGTGCTGCTCTGCAAGCCAGTATCCGTGCGGCTTCCAGGGGCATTAAAATCGACATTTAAATGCTTGCTTGTTGATTTAGCAACAGCTAAAGCTGGATGGGCATGCGCTTTCAACAATTCTTCCTGCCTGGTCGCTCACATTTAAAAAATCAAAAATAAGCTTTTTCCAGCATCAATAACAAGCTTAAGCCCTTGCTGAAAAAGGCTATTTGAGCAATAATTAAGTCTTTGAGAATGGCCGTAGTTAAAACAGGCTTTTTAAGAATTCAATCAGAGTTTTATAGCATTTCATATAAGACTTCAAGTTTAATCATTAGGGAGAGAATCATGGCAACACGTAACGATTTATGTAACGCCATCCGTGCGTTATCTATGGATGCAGTGCAAAAAGCTAACTCTGGCCACCCAG
>Ga0116176_10000008_pt1 | contig 159389 bp, 140 predicted proteins | sample AD_STIC08_MetaG_FD_89803 | JGI IMG/M metagenome (GOLD analysis project Ga0116176, IMG submission 89803) | Active sludge microbial communities of municipal wastewater-treating anaerobic digesters from USA - AD_STIC08_MetaG | ecosystem: Engineered > Bioreactor > Anaerobic > Digestate | place...
GGTTGGGATTCCCAACCCGGTGTCATCGCCGTACGAGATCACGGCAGTGCTAATGAGTTTATCGGGTAGTGTGGTGCGCAGTTCGGTCATGAGCGCCACATAGTTCTGCGACGATTGCCCTTGGTCGGGATATTCCCAATCCATATCCACGCCATCGAGTTGATATTCATCCACGAAGGCTTTCAGGTTTTTGACGAAAGCGGTTCGTGACTCAGCCGAAGCTGCCAGCTGCTCAAATTGTTCTTCAGCAGTTCCTCTTCCGTGTACCCGAGGAGCTCCTGCCCCACGGGATTTACAAAAAGAAAATTCCCCATCACGTCATTCCTGAATATGCCGTCGGTCGCGTTCTGTACGATGTTCCGGTACCGCTCCTCGCTTGCCCGCTGCGCCTCATAGGCGGCACGGAGGGTATCGTTTTTCTCTTCAAGCTCCAGGGTCCTCTCCCGGACCCGCTCCTCGAGGGTCCTCGTGTATTCATCGAGCTGGTCCCGGTCGCGCTTCATGACCTGCGCCATCTGGTTGAAGTCCTCGGTGAGCATGCCGATTTCATCCTGGGCCTTGGCCGGAATGTGTATGGCAAGGTCGCCTTTCTTGATGGATTCAAGGCCTTTCAGCAGGCGTTCGATGGGCTGCACCATGGAGACGCGGAAATAGATGCTGAAGCAGATAAAGAGCACCACGAAGGTGGCGCCGAGAAGGTAGATGAACTTCATGCAGAAGGAATGGAAGTAGGCGCGGTATGCCGGATAGGGGAATCCCGCCTCGTGCACGGTTTTTGTCGTTGCGTCGTAATGGAGAAAGGAGACGAAGTGGCGGCCGCCGATGCTGCGGAAGCACCGGCCGCCGGACAGCACCGGGGGCGTGAGGAACGCCAGGACCTCCTGCTTGAGAGCCCCGTCTTCCAGGGCCGTTTTCCCGAGGAATTCATCCAGGGCGCCGGCAAAGGGGGAAAATGCGCCGCCGGCCCCCGACAGGAACATCTGCAGCCCTTTTCTGAATCCCGCGTCGGGGATCTTCCTGATCTTCCCCTCGTTATAGCGCAGCACGTTCCTGAGTCCGGCCGCTTCCTCCACGAGGCGACTGCCGATCCCGGAGATGGCGGCGGGCCGCTCCCGGCGCAGGGCGAATAGCGCCCGGGCGTAACCGCTGAAATACGGCGGGGCTTTCCCGCACAGTTCCCGGAGACCCCGGTCGAAGCCGTCATCGGGAAGCTCCCTGATCCGTTCGAGGATCCCCATGTTCATCAGCTGCCGGCGATACTCCCCATAGGCGGCCGTATCGATCACCGGGGAGGATACGATCAGGAACTTCCCCGCTTCATCGTCCTCCGGCATGGCAGCGTGATAGGAAATATCCCCTGGGGACGACGCTTCGGTTACCGCGAGCCTCGTCCGCCCGTACATGATGGCGTCAAAGGCCTTTTCACGGTCTGAAATCGAGAGGAACACGATCCCCTGGAACAGGACCAGGAGGGCGGTCAGGCTTATGCCGATCACCTTCGCCATGAAGGAGATGCGGTCCGCGGTATAATTGATGAACACGATGGTCATCAGGAAAAAGCCGCTGATGTTGAGGACGTCCCAGGCCACCTGGAAGGTCTCCCGGTCGATGCGGCCGTCGCGGCTCATGACGTTGATGACGCTGGGCACCAGCGACGCGAGCACGAAGGCCGCGCCGAGGACGAAGATGGTCAGCCTCCGCCCTTTCTCCGCGGTGTTTATTTTTACGGCGGTGGTGATAAAAAAGATGACCATGTACACCTGAATGAAATAGCCGATGAGCCGGCTGATGGTATCCGCGTCCAGGTCATAATAGTGGCCGTCGAAACGGAATACCCGGGGCGCGTCGAAGGTGAAGGCGATGAAAACAACGGGTACGGCGATGGCGATGACAAACAGGACAGCGAAGAGGGTCCGCACCGCCCGCGACGCCTCCTCGCGGTCGATAAAGTAGATGAACTTGATGAAATAGAGCTCGCTCAGCAATATGGTGCCCACGGTGAGCCACCGGTGGAGGGCGGCGACGGGATGGTAGACGCCGCTCGCCAGGAAATAGGCGAAGTTGAACCCGCATACGAAAAGGGTCCCCATGCCGTAGCAATAGGTCGCCCGTGATTTCTTTTTAATGGTCAGAAAATAGACGGCGCAGAAGAGGAAAAAACAGGTGGGGATGAGCGCGCCGAGGGTGAAGAAATTCGCGTAAAACGGCACCGGCAGATTCATCCCCCCTCCCCTCCGTCATGAAAGAATCATTTCGCAAGCGGGAACCCGAAGGGCATCCCGCAATGATGACCGGCGGCAAACCGGCGCTTTCCCCGGCAAAGAACCACGTCGTGCAGCGGTCTATTATGCGCAGGCATGCATGAAAAACGCAAGTGCTTTTTACCTGATCAGGCACGCGGTTGTGCATCTGCCCTGAGCAGGGCATGCCCCGGAAACAGGACAAATTATGTTGCGGGAAGGCATGGCACCGCCGGGTACCGCGATGGGCGGACAGGACGCCGCCACCAGACCGGATTTCGTGAAAAGGCACTCCCTTTTAGGCCACCCCAGGGGCAGGTTTGACCAATGAACCAATCGTTCTTGTTATTATTAAGAAATAGTTCCAATAGCATTAAGCAACGTATCAAGGGAATATGGTTTCTGTAGAAAAGTATACCCCTTCTCCTTAATCTCGCTAAAAAGCGATTTCTGTTCCATATAACCGCTGGTCATGATGATCTTCAATTGCTTATTTTGTTCCAGCAGTCTTTTCACTATCTCCAGGCCGTTACCATCGGGCAATACTACATCGCAGAACAGTATATCAAAGCGCCCTTCTTCTCTGCTGAAGACGTCAAACGCCTCCCTGCTGGACTCGGTCTCGAATACCGTATACCCGTACTGCCTGAGAGCAGTTGAAGTAAACTTTCGCACCTCCAGTTGGTCTTCAACAAGGAGAATCCGCTCGCCATTCCCATGCCGGTGTTTTTTTCGGAAGGCTTCATCATCTATCGCACCCTGGTCGCCTGCCACCGCAGGAAGATAAATCCGGAACGACGCGCCCTCTTTCGGCCTGCTCGATACAGTGATATAACCGCCATGCTGTTTGACGATGCCATACACGACTGAAAGACCAAGCCCTGTTCCCTTGCTGATATCTTTTGTGGTGAAAAAAGGCTCGAAAATATTCTGCATCAGCTCTTCATCCATGCCGATGCCGCTATCCTCGACAACGAGGCACACATATCTGCCCCGCGTAAGATATTCTTCCGCAACAGCGGTATCATCCGTGATTACGACATCATTGGTCTTGATGGAGAGTTTTCCCCCTGAAGGCATGGCATCACGAGCATTGACCACCAGGTTCATCAATACCTGCTCAATATGGCCCCGGTCCGCGTAAATATTCATGATCGAAGGGTCAAGCTCTGTGACAAACTGAATATCCTCGCCGATAAGCCTCCTGAGCAGTTTCTCCATGTCGGTCACAATCCTGTTCAGGTCAACCACGGCGGCTTCGATTATCTGTTTTCTGCTGAACGCCAGGAGCTGCCTGGTTAATACCGCCGAGCGGTCCGCGGCTTTTACTATTTCACTCACCAGTTCGTATCGCTCATCACGGGAATCAATCTGGTTCATTAACAGGTCCGCATACCCGAGAATAGCGGTCAGCAGATTATTGAAGTCATGGGCGACGCCGCCCGCGAGATTGCCGATAGCCTCCATTTTCTGCGACTGCAGCAGCTGTCGCTGCATGACCTCCTGCGCTACTTCGGCTTTCTTCTTTTCGGTTATGTCGGTGATAACGCCGAAACTCGCTGCATATTCGCCTCCGGCGCTAAAAATAGCCTGCGGAGAAACAATTGTCGATATCCTCGTGCCGTCTTTTCTGAACAGATTGAGCTCATAGGGATCATTCTGACCCCTGCGTATCGCATCAAGCCGTTCACTCATGACCTGTTTGTTGTCCTGATCCAGAAAATCAAACAGGGGACGGCCGACAACTTCAGCGATATCGTATCCCAGCAGGGAAGAGAGGGAAGAATTGAGATAGGTGACACGGCCCTCGACATCAAGCATGCACAGGCCCTCTTTCATTGTTTCGACCAGAAGCCGGTACCGCTCCTCGCTTTCCCTCAATGTTGCCTCGGCTTTTTTCATGTCAGTAAGATCGGTAACAATGACGCCGTAGCAGAGAGACTTATTATTCATATCACGAAGGATGAACACGTTCTGTATCGCCGGTATTTCTGCATTAGTTACGGGATTTCTAATCGACAGTTCATCGGTCCAATCACCTCGCTCCTCAAGGGCACGAAGTATCGCATCACGTTTCTCCTTCATGAGCTCCGCGGGAATATAGTGCCACACTTTCCGTCCCAGGATATCGTCCGCCTTCTGCGCCCCCATCATATGGCACAGGGCCGCATTGACATAGGTAATGGAACCATCCAGACCGCACATCCCAAAACCCTGGCCGGACGTCTCGGCAAACTGCTTGAATATTTCCAGGAGTCCGCTTTCACGTGCCAGATTCTTATTGGCTTGATCCAGATTATTGTATGTCCGGACAAGCTCCTCGTTCATCCTCTCCATCTCCTCATACTGCGCCTGCATCTCCTCGTAGTTCTGTTCGAGTTCCTGTTCGTTTTTAATGGACCGTTCAAAAAGCAGGGCGTTTTCGATGGAAATGGCGGCCTGGGTTGACAGCAGCTTCACTGTCTCCTGCCGCTCCGGCGGGAACGCGCCGACCACCAGGTTGTTCTCCAGATATATGATCCCCTTGAGCTCCTGCTGCTTGACCAGGGGAACGCAGAGGATCGAATGGGCCTGATGCTCGCGAATATACGGGTCATCCTTGAAGCGACCTTCTCTCGATGAATCATTAAGCACGACTGATTCCTTTGTCCGCCTGACATAGTTTAACACAGAAAGAGGCGCTTTCCCATATGACCTTATCGGCAAGGTCTTAAACATTACTACTCTGTCATTTTCAGCTATACATTCGGCCTGAATATACATTTCGCCTTCAGTCTCAATCAGCATCAATCCGCGCTGAGCGCCTGCATTTTCGAGGATTATCCGAATGAGAGTTTTATTTAATTTAGCGATTTCTATCTCGCTTGAAATAGCATATGAGGCTTTCATTATCGTGTTAAGATCCAAAGATCTCGCGAGTTCATTATTCTTAAATTCAATTTCAACAGGGCTGACGGAACAACTCTGCAGCCACGGGAATTCGCTTTTTAGCAGATCGACTTTAATTCCAGCCCCCCAGGATTCATAAAGCACATATGAATTATTATAATACGTCATTGCCGTTTTATCAAACCCATTAAGCGTGAGAAATCGGGCACATCGTTCATTTGCAATCGCTTCATCATGCAGAAATCCATTCCTGCCGGCATGTTCAATTGATTGTTCATACAGCCGCAACGCATCATTCAATGCGCCTTTTCTTGCGTGCCGCTCGGCCTCGACAAGGAGATATTTATGCATATAGTTTGCCGGCGCGTGGGACATCCATCGTTTCATCTTTTTCTGGTTTGCATCTATTTTCCCCTGCATCCGCATAGACTCTGTTTTTCCCGCGGCTAAAGAATAAGCCGACAGAGCAAGAGAATACAGATAGTAGAACTCGGGAATAAAGATCATGCCCAGTACACCCTTGAGATTTTTCTCTCCCTAACGGGCGACTTCTATCGCTTTTTCATAATCACCATACAGATAATGCAGAAACATCTTCCCCACAGTATAGAAACCCAGACAGGTAAGCTCTTTCGTCCTGATCTTTTCCGGGATCAGGACATCTTCATCGCATATTTCCCCTTTAATGAGGGATCTATCCGCTGCATTACCGCATAAATTCACCACCAGCTGATGCCACAGCTTGAAGGATTGAGTCGGATTCAGCTGCTGGAAACGCTCCATGATCGAGGTATACTGCCTGAATAGATCCTTCATCACATCCAGTTTTTCACCCATAAAGAACCGGTGAAAAAGGTAATGATTAACAGCGTATGAGGCAAAGGATGGATCATGCATGTGAAATCCGCTGACATAGGATTCCTCGAGATATTCAAGATCTGTCCTCAGATGATTTTTCCAGTGATTGATCAGGTTTCCGAAGAGAAAATAAACCTTGCATTTGAATTCCTCAGCGTTATACTTTTCCAAAACCAGCAAGGATAATTTTCCAAATTTATACCCAAGGTCGATATTATTTAAAAACGCGCTTACTATGACACCATATGACGCATATGCATACGGCGCGTAAATTGAATTACCGTGTTTCAACGAGATATTTAAAAGCTTCAGTATAATGAGAGGTAAATATTCCGGAGATGTTATGTAGCTCGCCTCCGAACAGCACATCAGAAGACGCGCTATTGATGCCTGCCTGGGATCATCAAGCTCCTTGTAGTCAGCAAGGTCTTCAATTTTTTTATTAATGAGATTGATTCTGGCTGTTACTATTTCCTTCAACAAAATGGCCCGTCCGGGTTTTCGAGGCATTTTCATCCCGAGCATTGCAAGAGCTTCAAGGCCGAGACGAAATGCCTCCTCCATGTTGTTGAGCGCTGTTTTATGATAAATTATTACTTCATAAACCCGCACCGCGTCAATAGGATCAACAACCCTGTTCTTAACTATATTAAAATGCAGTTCCGCCTCTTCACTATTTCCCCTGAGATATCCCAGTTCAACCATTTCGGAATGTATCGATAATGCCAGATCATAGGCACTGCGCCATGAATCGACCGCTAGGCTTTCCAATGCTTTTTTCATGAAATCATTGGCGGCCTCATAGGCAATGGACTGCTTGGCGCGTATCCCGGCTTTCAAATTTATGCGGCAAAGCGTTTCTTTTTCATCCGCTGTTTTTAAAAGGTTCACGGCACAATTATAATGATGGGCAATGTTAAAAATATCATCATCATTTTTTTTCACCACCGATTTATTAAACAGGTATCGGGCTATTGAATAATGTATCTGTTCGCGGTGCTCCTGGCCGAGCGTGGCATACACCGCCTCCCGTATCCGGTCATGGGAAAAACAGAGCTGATCATTGCTTTTAATAAGAATGTCATTATCGACAGCCAGCTGGATGGAATCAAAAATCTGGACTTTGATAGTATCAAAAAAAAGAAACAATTCATTTAATGAAAACATCGATCCCAGACAAGAAAGAGTCTGCAGTAATTCTTTAACATCAACAGGCAGATCATTATATTTATCAATGAGCAGATCAACCACATTGTCGGTCATGTTGGCGATACTTATCCCGCGGATATCATATTGCCATGCACCACTTTCATTCAATTGAATGTATTTATTCTGGTATAGATTTATCAGGAATTCTTTTACAAAGAAAGGATTACCGCCGGTTTTAGCCACGATCAATTCAGAAAGGATCATGCTGTCGGCAGGCGGTACGGATAGCGTATCTGAAACCAGTGAATTTATTTCTTCGAGTTCCAGGGTTCCCAGTTCCACCCTGGTCCAAAAATCCTTTCTTTTTTCAAGATATTCAAATAACCGCAGAGCCTGTTCGTTGTATTCAATTTCACCATCACGGTATGTCCCGATTATGAGAAGTCCCGGGACATGAGGATTCATCATGAGCGCATGAAGTAATTGCAGGCTTGAATCATCTATCCATTGCACATCATCAAGAAATAAAACCAGCGGCTTATTTCTTTGGGCAAAAACCTTGATAAACTTCAGGAATACAGCAAGAAATCTATCCTTCATCTCGACGGCCGAAATCTTATCCTGCATTGTGTGATGCCCTACAATCAATTCTATGTCGGGAAACACATTGACAAGAATAGGACCATCATTTTCTAATGCAGCAACGATTATTTTTTTCCAGTTTTCCAGCTGTTCTTCGCTTTCAGTGAGTATTTGCCGCACCAGATCCTGAATAGCCTGGATAAACGCCAAATAGGGAAATGTCCGTTTATACTGATCAAATTTTCCAGAGATGAAATAGCCTTTTTCTTTAACCAGCGGCTTATGTATTTCTTTAATCAATGATGACTTTCCAATACCCGGAGGACCGGAACACAGGATCATCCGAAACTCGCCCTGTACAACCCTCTGATACTCATGATAAAGAGCCTCAAGATGACGATTTCTTCCATATAATTTTTCAGGGATGATAAATGAATCAGACCGGTCTTTTGCGCCAAGAGGGAAATCATCAACAACAGTATATTTGGCCAGGCGTTTGAGACATTCTTCCAGGTCGGCCAGGATACCCCCCGCAGTTTTATATCTGTCTTCAGCGTTTTTAGAAAGCAACTTCATGATAATGCGAGACAATACCGGAGGAACAGCGGAATTAACCCGGTCGACGGGAATCGCCTGCATCGCGATATGAGCATGAATCAGTTCCATGGGATCAGAGAACGCGAAAGGCAGCACTCCGGTAAATAATTCATACAATGTAACACCCAGAGAATAGTAATCAGACCTGAAATCAATGGATCGATTCATTCGTCCCGTTTGCTCCGGGGACATATAGGCAAGGGTCCCTTCGATGAACTCGGGGTTCATCACAGCGGGAGTCTCTTTTATCATCCGGGACGCAATGCTAAAATCAGTGATTTTTATTTCTTTAGATATTTTATTGATAAAAATATTCTGCGGCTTGATATCCTTATGGATTATTCGCTCGCGATGAATTACGTCTACGGCCTTAACGATAGCAACGGCAATTCCAAGAAGGATACTCACCTCAGGCCGGGCAAGTTTCAAGTATTGATGCAGGGAGATGCCGCCGAAATCCTCCAGTATAAGAGCCCTGCTATAGCCGGCGTTGATAAAATCATAGGCCCTGACAATCTCAGAGGCGGCAAGGCTTCTTGTCAGGTTATATTCGTATTCCAGGCGCTCGATTTCCGAACGGGAGGGATTAGCAGAGGTCAGTGTTTTAATTATCACGGGCAAGCTATCAGACGTTCGTATTCCTCTATACACGCATGTCCGGTGACCCCTGTGCACTGGTTCAATCAATGTATAATCAGGTAGGGTAATCATCTCTCAGTATCAAACAACACCGGTCGCCATATTTTAAACTCCATCTTCCCCGGCCTTTTTTTTCCGGGTATAATTACAATTATTTAAGATTTAGAAAGGCGTGAATCATGATATCGATAAACAGTATGCGAAAAAAAATCAACAACAAATTGCCGGCGCTCTTCCGCGATTCGATAATTATTTGACAAATAGTTAATTGCAATCAGACTGCCATGTACCTATGAAAACATTAACCATGGCCGCAGTCAATATTGACGGGGTTTTATTAATTGATACTTTCAGCCCCGTTTTAAAATCAATTGTAGCAACGTTCGAAATTGAGTATACCCCAACGCTCGAACGCGCTCTTTTCTCGCGTCCCCAGGCTCTTGCCGCCCACTATCTCATATCACAGTATAACCTAAGCCTGACACCCGGGGAGCTTATAAAGCTGTTCTTCGACGAACGTGATGCATATATTAAAAACAATCCCGGATTATTGTCAGATGGCGTTGAAGCACTGCTGAATGTCCTCCATGGCAGCACGCTATCCATCCTTTGTTATGGAGGCCTCAGAGAAGATCATTTCAAGAAAGAACTCGGAGCGTATCTCCCCTATTTCACCACGTACATTTGCACCAACGATTTTCGTCCGGGTATCAAGGAAATAGTACAGGACATATGCCGAATTGACGGCAATCGGATTGTATTTATTGACGATGTTAATACCGTTGCCGAATCGGCAAAAGAAAACAATATACCATTTATCGGAGTGCCATCAACCGAATTTCAGAAGCAGGATATGATAAAAACCGGCGTACAATTCATGGTTACTTCACTCCGCGATATTGATTTGAATTATATCACGGCAGTTGACAATGCCGCATATAACGGCTCCTGCTGGTAACATATCCGGATACAGGCACATGAATATACAAGGTATGTTAATCGACTTTGATGGAGTAATTTCAAGGAATTCAGTGTTGGTCGCCCAACAGTTTTCGTATGACTTCATCAACAGTCTGGAGCCAATACCCTTCGAGACATTTCAATCATACTTCAAACTGGCAACCTGCTTTTCCCAGGAACAAGCCATAGCTTTATTCTTTACCTCTCTCGGCCTGGATAATGAACTCCCGCGGTTTCTCAAGGAATTCAAGTCATTGAATTCCCATAAAAACATGACAATCGAAATTGATAATAAATTTTTATCATTTATTGATTATTGCGATAAAAATGATTTAAAATATACGATATTTTCACTAGCGGAACCTGAACGGATGCAGAAGCTTGGGTTACGCGCCGTTGACGCCATCTATCCCTTACGTGACGTGTCGAAAGCCAATACATCGGCATTTTTACGGGTAATATCAGATCTTGACATCGATCCGGGACAATGGATTTATATTGACGACAATCCGCTGGCATTGCGGGCAGGAAAGCGGTCTGGTTTACATACAGTCATGATGCTTAATGACGTCTTCACCATAAGCGATTATCATATGTACAGCGACTATATAGATCATACTGTCGAAAATTTTCCGGAATTCGAACGCTATATAACCGTATTGCGGACAAGAGGAAGCCATGCCACATAACATCAATTTCGATGAAATTCTATTCCCCGAAAAGAAGTACCTGCATAAAGATAGAAAGGAAAATGTCCACATCTACAACCTTCGGCGCTCCCTCCCCCGGGTCATCATCAAGGAAATATTCGAGAAAGACATCCTGCAGGAGTTGAATCCGGAGGAAAAAGAATTCATCCTGACCTATTATATAAAACGAAAAATAGTCATCGGCGATACTGAATCAGGCGGGGACGCCGACGCCTACGTGCTTCGGTCGCTGCCTGTCTCGTTTTCAATAGAAGCCATGGAGGGGATGCTCCAGGATCCGCACATGATCCCGGCGGAACGAGATCTGATTTTAGGGTGCTATAAAAAGCGGGTCAATGAAAACAACTATATCCTGTCATGCGACATCAGCGAGCTCGACGAGCTCCGCATCGCGAATATATTGAAAATCAAATGGCTCCTCGTCAATGATGCGGACAAAAAAAGGATATCCGACATCCTGGAGCGCATCAAGCAGTTTCAAAAAAACGACATCTTTATCGCCAACATGCACGTCGACCCGGAGCATGAATATTTTTTCGAGCATAAGCTTGACCACGTTCCCGGCATGATGGCCATTGAAACCGCGCGGCAGTTCTTTCTCGCCTGCGCCCACGTTTATGGCAAGGTTCCCGTCAGCGGCGTCTTCTTTACCCTGAACACCATGAATATCAATTTTTCAGAATATCTCTGGATGAGTTATCCCATACGCCTGGAACTGCGTATGACCAATACCAGCCTTACGCCGGAAGGATACTGGCATAAATGCGCCTGCAGCGTCGCCTTTTACCAGGAATTCAGGGAAAAGGCGCGGATCAGCGTCGAAGGCATGACCATCAGAAAAAACATCATCGAAGGAATCATTGTCAAAAAACAGATAGAACGGGCCCTTGAATTCGATTATTCCGCCGGCCTTCAAACCGAGGTACTGCTGAAGGACGCCAAGAATGACATAACCATCATCGGCAGGATCGTCGACATATCCCCCAAACATGTCATGGTGGAATTCATAGACGAGATAGTTTTGGAAAACGCGGAGGAATTCGATATCCGCATAAGCCTTGAAAAGCAGTACTATTGTTATGGGGTATGCATGCTCCTGAAATCGCAGAAAAAGGGGAACCGTACTATTGCGAGCTTTTATCTTTTGTACATGGAAGAATCCGGCTTGAACAACATCAATGAAATAATCAAACGCCTCTGCCATCTGAGGGAACAGAAGGGGATCCTTTAAAATTTCTTCGATCCGATTACCGGCAACATTCCTCCACTACCCCGCGGCCAAGGCTAAGAAAAAACGGCAGTTTCGGCAGCGATCGACAGCAGTCCTCTTGTTGGACTATTTCATGCAAAGCAAATAAACAATCTGTATATGGCTGATGACGACATCCACCTGTAATTACCCGTGCAATCAAAGTCCATGACAGGAAACCCAACTGACCCGGCAGCTAGTATCGATATCCGCCCTGCGCGGCCTCGGGGCCACATATCTGCGGATCATTGGTCGGTGCGCTTTCAGGGGTTGGCACCCCGGTAACACGGTCATTAAAACGGCATTACCAGACCGGCGGAAAAGACAAGGGCCGGCCCTCGGCCTGTTTCCCCAAAGACAATAATCCCTGCCTGATTAAATTTTCAGCAAGGATGATACCTTCTTGACAAATATGGTCACTATGATCTATTTGTCATATATCAGTCGATTAGACGTGCGGGATGCCCGACCCGGGATTCAAAGACAAAATTGTTTATCCATCTGGAATCCTTTCTTTTATAACAAGATAACATCTTATCGTTCCCATAGCACTCAGGAATAATCTTACCTATCCGGTATATGACGGTTAAGAACATAGCAGGCTTGGATTATTGTTCATTCAATGAAATCAGAGGTTTTTGATGGATGGAAAATAGAAAATTATTCATCGGAAATTTAAACTTTGCGGCAACGGAAGAGGAACTCAAAACCCTTTTTTCCGATTACGGCACGGTGGTGCATATCAAGATGCAAAGAAAGAAAGGCTGCGCATTTATCGAGATGTCCTCTGAAGCGGAGGCCGCACTGGCCATTGAGAAGCTCAACGGCGCCATGTTCATGGACCGGGAGGTCCGCGTCAGCCTTGAAATGAAAGCAAAAGAGGCCAGGGCTTTATCGATTAAAAAATATAATGAACGCGCTGAGGGGTTTTCCCGGCGCAAAAAAAGTGAAAAACAGCACATGGTATCGCCGGATGATACGGAAAATGATTCCATGGAAACCGGACCGGGAGAGCCATCATCTCAACTTGAAGATATTCCCGCGGATGAAGAAAACATCATCAACGCGAAGGCTCCCCGGCCTGCAAAAAAAAGACCTGCGGCCCAAAGAACTGTGTCCTGGCATCCTCAAAGAAAAGGATGGCGCCATGACGGGCAGACGCGCCGGGAAAGGCCTTCCCGTGACGGCCGCAAATCCGGCCATGGCAGATCGCCCCAGCCTGAAACGAATTACAACACCAGGGAACGATGGCCCGATCCGGATGATAGAACGGCGCGAAATTACCCCAGGGGAAAATCCGGCTCTCAACATCCTCAACGAAAAGAATGGTCCCACGACCGGCCGTTTCGCCAGGACAGAGCTCCACGGGATGGCCAGAGATCCGGCCGCGGCAGTTCGCCCCAGCCTGAAACGAATTACAACACCAGGGAACGATGGCCCGATTCAGGCGAAAGACCGGCACGAAATTACTCCCGGGGAGAATCCGGCTATCCGCATCCCCAGAGAAAAGAACGGTCCCACGACGGGCCATTACGCCAGGACAGGGCCCCACGGGATGGCCAGAGATCCGGTCACGGCAAGCCTGAAACAAATTACAACACCAGGGAACGCTGGCCCGATCCGGATGAGAGACCGGCACGTATTTTCTCCCGGGGAAGATCCGGCGCTCCGCATCCTCAACAAAAAGAATGGTCCCACGACAAACCTTCATATTCGGGCAGGCCTTCAGGACCGTCGCGGCAGCCGGGTGCCGGAACCCGCAATGGCCTGAAACCACGGCCGGCGGGCACTTCTTCGAACAGGGCCCCTGTTTCCTCCAGGCCGAAACCAGGCCCTGGCGGAAAAAAAAATCCGCAAAAATTCGCAAGACCCAAAGTACGCGGCGGTGCTGAAAATAAAGGACGCGGCAGCCGGCCTAAGAAAGACTTATAAGAGGCAACAGATGAGCCCACTTGACATATTGTCGAGGGTACCCTGCGGCGGATTTTTTATTAAAGAGTACTACAGCCGCATTTTGAACATGCAGTCCATCGGGATGACTGACAATGCAATAATAGAAAGAATCGCCGCCGAGATAAGACAGATCAAGAAAGATAATCCGGGATGGCGCGAAAAGAGGGCCACTCCCGACATGGATGCGCGGCGGAACGAATGGTAAAAGCGCTCAAGCAGAAGGACATTAAGGGAACAATTACAGGCAACTGCCGTCATTGAACTGCGATAACGATTGTGACCAGTCAACAGGTTAACATAACCGGCGTCAGGGACCAGGGTGACCATCATCCCGCGGAAGCCGCGGCCGGCCGCACGGTCTTCATCGACATGCTGCGCGTTATATGCGTGGCGTGGCTCGTTCCCTTTCACACGGCGCGCATCTATGACCTGTGGGAAATTAATTACGTGAAAAGCGGCGCGACCAGCGCCGGCCTCTCCGCCCTCATCGGCCTTACGGGCCCGTGGCACATGCCCTTTTTCTTTCTCCTTGCCGGGGCCTCGACCTACCTGGCCCTTACCAAACGGAGCGGCGTTGAATACGCCCGGGAACGGACGCTGCGCCTCCTCGTCCCCCTGCTCTTCGGCACCGCGGTCCTGATCCCGCCCCAGCCCTATTACGCCCTCCTGGACCACGGGACGCCGCCTTCCTCCTATGCCGGTTTCCTGGCCGGGTATTTCACCCCGGACCTTCGCGATCTCTCCGGATATTACGGCACCTTCACCCCGGCGCATCTCTGGTTCATCCTGTATCTCTTTTTGTTTTCCCTTCTTCTCCTGCCGCTCTTCCTCTATCTCCGGAAAGCTTCCGGCGCGGCCCTGGTGTCGCGCGCGGCCGCCCTCATATCATCACCGGCCGGGGCGGTGCTCCTGGTTATTCTCCTGGCCGCGACCGAGCTCCTGCCGGCGCCGGGGGGAAAAAATCCCTTTTTCTACGGAATATTTTTCCTGGGAGGGTTCCTCTTCATGGCCGATGAACGCCTGCGCCGGGCCGCTGAGACCCGTCGGCGGATCGCCCTGGCGACCGGGCTTCCCGCCGCGTTCTTCGTCGTGGCGGTCTGGCTGTCCGGCCCTTCCCTGCGGGGAATAACCCCCGCCACGGTCGCCTTCTCCCTGGTGCGCCATTATGCCGGCCTCGCCCTGGTGACGGCCGCCCTCGGATACGGCCTGCGGCGCCTCGACGGGGACCGGCCCTGGCTCCCCTTTGCCCAGGAAATCTCCTTTCCTTTTTACATCCTGCACCAGACCGTCATCGTCGCCGCCGGCTACTATATCATTCGCCTGGTCCCGGCCGTGTACACCGGGTTCCTGGCAATCTGCGCCCTGTCGTTCCTGGTCACCGCGGGGCTGTGCGCCGCAGCGCGCCTTACGCCGGTAACACGGTTTCTGCTCGGCATGAAGGCGCTCAGGCCACGGCAGTACCGGACCTGATCCCCCGGCAGGTTAAAAATTCCCTATGCCCCGGTCGGCAGTTTTACCTACTGAATAATAATCCAATGAAGTGGTGTCTGGTTAATAAATTCAATTTGACTCATCTCCCTTTTTTCTATATCCATATAATAAGAATCTCCCGGGGGTTTCATCATGGATATTAACATCAAGGAAGACGATGACAGAATCACGGTCAGCGTTAAAGGCGATATTGAATTATACACCCATGCTAAATTCAAGAACAGGCTTTTTGAGCTCACTCAAACGTCTGACAAAAATATTGATATTGATTTATCAAAGGTGGATTACATGGATTCTTCGGGGCTGGGCACGCTGGTCAGCCTGCACAAGATCCAGAACAAAAAGGGGAGGAAATTGACCATCAGCAATGTCAATGCCGACATCCGCAATCTGATCAGATTATCCACCCTGTCGGATATTTTCGAGGTGTAAAAGCTTAGAATCTCGAAGAAGCCGGCTATTACTCCATGGACTTCTTTTCCAGTGAATCGACTTCTGCCAGTATGGTGCCCATGACATCGATCAATGGAGGGATATCGTCTTTCAGGGTATTCCAGAGAACCTTCATCTGGACCCCGAAATACTCATGGGTGACCTTATCGCGCATCCCCGCCATCTCGCGCCAGGGCACACCTGAGTATTTTTCTCGTACGTTCTCCGGAATTTTTTTTGATGCTTCTCCAATAATCTGAATTGCCCGTATTGAGGCATATACGGTTTTCCGATCTGCGATAAAATCATCGAAGGACATTCCCTTGATGAACGAACCGGCGGCCTCCATCGCATCAATAATATCCTGAATATAATCCCCGGCGTTCCTTTCAGTCACAGATATTTTACCTCATCAAGAATCTTCCTTCCAATCCTGGGCTTCAGACCTTCCTTCATTACCAGGTCAACCTTGATTCCCGTGACGTCTGACAGGTAATTTTCAATCTCTATGAACTTCAACAATCCGAACCTGACTTCCGGTTCAAAATCAACAAGTATGTCAAGATCGCTGTTTTCCTTCTGCTCGTTGCGTATATATGAACCGAAAACGCCCACCTGACGTACGCCGTATTTGCCGGCTAGCTCCGGTTTGAGATTCCGCAGTTTTTTCAGAACCGTGTCGGTCGATTCCATTTAATCACCTCATGCAGTCAACATGCGTCCATTTATATACATATTTGCCGATTATGGCAACTATTTTACTTGATGAATTTAACCATCCTTGCGCCTGCGGCCAGTTCTATGATTTTACCAACCGGTGAGATGTATTCAGGAAATCAGCAAGGTGACACACAAAACCGAAGACCGCCTATCTGAACAGAAGGTCTCCGCTTCAAGGCCATATTTCCTAGAAATGGTTCTTCGACGCGAAGTCGTATTCCTCCCTGGAATAACAGAACACGTTTCCCTCGCGGCGGGCCAGCGTTTCCCCGTGTATGGTCAGCGCGTCGACCAGGGCCTGCTTGAATAACCTGTCACCCCTGTGCAGACCCTTTACATACAGCTGATAGATGATGCGTTCCGTGGCCAGGGGGTCGATGATGGCCATGGTGTAGAGGTACCAGTCGTCCAGGGTTTCTATCAGGATGGTTTTCGTGTCATGGCTCAACAGCTCATAGGCGGGGCAGAAATACCTGCCGCAGGCGGCGGCGCCGAAGAGCCCCCGGTCGCGCCGGTCCTCGCCGGCCACGCGGGGATGCACCAGGCATCCGGGAAGGCCGTCGGCAATGAATCCGTGGAAGGGACAGATATGCGTGGAGTAGTCCCGGCACGATGTCGTCTGCTCCGGGTAGCTTCCATCTATCTGGTAACGCCAGTAGTTTGCCGCGCGGAAGGCCCCGTCATTTAAAAATTTCGTCAGGTTTTTCCGGGAAATATCTGTGTGGTTCATCAGGCCGCAGCAGGCGGCGCACGATTTGGTTTTATCGGGCATGCATAAATTGGGCGCAGGCTGCATCTCGTTGTGTATCCCCCCTTGTACAGCGGCAGAGAATACGCGTATTGAGTGTTGAACGGCATCGAGTCCCGTTCCGAAACAGAAAGGATGCAGTATACGCCGGGGCGCCGGTAATGGCAAGATATTTTCTCAAAAGACCCCGAGAGATTAAAAAATAGTGGACGCAGCGCCCATGGTGTTTATACAGAAATCATCAAGGAGTCACTCATCAACAGCATCCTGTCCCCCCGGGCGGGACTACCCAATAGAACCATGATACGCATTCGATATATACCTATAACCGTTTTTTCATCCATCGTCATTCTTCTGTCCGGGTGTCTGGATAATAACCCCGGCGGGAAAAAGCTCATGGTCAATCTCGCCGTCCCCGCCATGACCGACCCCTGGGCCGGCCCTCCGGCGGGAAATCCCGACGGCGCCTGCGCCGTTCCCGCTGAAGCGGATGTGGAAGACGTGTCCGCCCCTGACGAGACCGTGGGAAGCGGCACGCCGTCAAGCTGCACGGCCGACGCCTTCATCGACGCCGTGTCCCGGGGAGGGAAGATCGTCTTCAACTGCGGCCCGGACCCGGTGACCATCAGGCTCACCCGGCCGGCAAAGGTGTTCAACAACCAGCGGCCCGACATCGTCATCGACGGCGGCGGCACCGTGGCCCTCAGCGGCAGCCGCGTTACGCGCATCCTCTACATGAACACCTGCGACCCCGACCAGGTCTGGACCACGAACCACTGCCAGGACCAGGACCATCCGCGCCTGACGGTCCAGAACCTTACCTTCGTCGACGGAAACGCGCAGATGGAATTCCAGCATGACGGCGGCGGCGCCATATGGGTCCGGGGCGGACGCTTCAAGATGGTCAACTGCCGGTTCTTCGGCAACACCTGCAGCCTTTCCGGGCCGGATGTCGGCGGCGCCGCGGTCCGGGCCTTCAGCCAGTATTCCGGCCTGCCCGTCTATGTCACCAACTGCACCTTCGGCGGCGCTGACGGCTTCGGCAACCGGGGGGCGAACGGCGGCGGGATCAGCAGCATCGGCGTGTCATGGACGGTCATCAACAGCCTGTTCTCATATAACCGCGCCACCGGCAACGGCGGCAATCCGGCCGAGCCCCTGACGCCGGGCGGCGGGAGCGGCGGCGCGATCTACAACGACGGCAACTCCATGACCCTGTCCGTGTGCGGCACCCTCATTGAACATAACAGGGTGAACGCCTACGGATCGGCCATCTTTTTCATAACCAATGACATGAGCGGATTTCTCCGCCTTGAAGATTGCGTGATCCGCGATAACTTAGGCGGTTCGTGGTACACCCTCCCCGGCGTCTCCATGCACCCCGCGACGGACCGGGAGATCATCAACGTGACGTGGGAGTAGGCCGGGGCGTTTGCTAACCTTTTTTCATGGGCATCGTCCGGGGACGCGGGGCTCTGCTCTTGCCGCCGGAGCAGGCATGATGCAGACAAACCCGCTTCATTTCTTCGAAATGCCGCTTATAAAGACGCGGATACCCTCGTCGATCTCGTTCTGGATATTCTTGAACTTTTCACCCTGGAACATAAAGAAGTCGAACCCCTCCATCATCTTGATAAGCGCCCGTGACGTCAGGGGCACATCTGGTATCGAAAAAAAGCCCCGCTTGTTCCCCTCCTGGAGGATTTCCTGTATGAGCTGTTGCTCGTAGCGAGTATAATCGTCAAGAGCCATCATGATGAAGGAATACCGGAGGAAGTACTCCTCGATAACGCCCTTATAGAAATCCCACAGCTTGTAGATTTTTTTTATCCTGAGTGTAAAATACACGGAGAGCTTGTCCTGGGGATTTTTCTCCATGTTGATGGCTTCAGCCAGAGCCTGTCGTATCTGTTCGCCTTCATAGTGGACCACGGCCCGGATCAGCTCTTCGCGGTTATCGAAGTAGTGGTACAGGGAGCTTTTTGTCTTGTTCAGTGTCTTGGCTATTTCCTCGGTGCTCGACTTGCGCCAGCCCATCTTGGAAATGACCTCGCGTGATTTTTTTATGATTTCCTGTTTGACTTCTTCTTTGCTTTTTGATTTTCGTGGGGCCATGGCTTCCTTCATCGCGTTTCTATGATAGATGTCCGGTCTTGATCCAATTACTGATGCGTATTCATCACTTTTTTCCCTCTTTTCTATCAAATTCTTCCGCCAGGTGATGTCAAGTTATAAACGATTCACAATCGTAATCTTAAAAAAAATCCCGGCCGGCTGATTTATTTTTCCGGTCCCGGCCACCTTTTTTCAATTTTTTATTGTGGCGCATGAAAAAATGGTTGAAAAAAGAAAGGCCCTGGATTTATTGAACGTTTTATTGTTTTGTTAAATCGATAAATCGTTCAATGAACGAATCAAGAGAGGACCACATGAAGTTTTCAGTCGCCTGCAGTTTTGATGACGCGTTGCTCGATGGCCTTGCGCCGTACCCCGTGTACGAGCTCTACGGGAAATTAACGTCCGACTATTTCGGCGGCGGCAGGCCTTCATTCTACCTGCCCGCGGTCGACAGGGTCAAGCTCGCCGATTTTGTCCGGAAGACCCATGAAAAGGGCCTGGAGTTCAACTACCTCCTCAATGCCTCCACCATGGGGAACATGGAATACACCAGCGAGGGCCAGCGCGAGATCAACCGGCTCCTGGGATGGCTGAACGAGATCAAGATTGATTCCGTCACGGTGGCCAACGTCTTTTTCCTGAAACTGGTGAAAAATCGGTACCCCAACATCAAGGTTCGGGTCAGCTCGCACCGGTACACGGACAACCCGCGGAAGATCCGCTTCTGGAGGGACGCGGGCGCCGACTGCATCGTCATATCCGAAGTGAACATCCACCGCGAGTTCAATGAGCTTGAGGCCATGCGGAAGGCTGCCGGCGACTCAGTGGAGCTCTCCCTCATCGTCAACAACTGGTGCAGGCAGGACTGCGCCATCGCCGGGAACCACGCCGTGGGCCTTTCGGCGGCATCCCAGAAAAAATCGAAGGGCTTCCCCCTCGACTTCTGCTCTCTCTACTGCAACCAGTTGCGACTGGTCGAGCCGGTGCATTACATCCGCGCCAACTGGATACGGCCTGAGGACCTGCACCTGTACGAAAACCTGGGCTACAAGAACTTCAAGATCGTAGAGCGCAACACGCCGACCTCCATTCTCCTCGACCGGGTCAAGGCCTACCATGAGCGGAAATACGAAGGAAATTTATTGTACCTCTTCCAGAACTACGCCTATCCCCTGGAAAAATTTTCCCGGCGCGACAGGGACGCCTTTTCCCGGAAGCGGCTCCTCAAGTACTTCATCAGGCCGAAGGCGGTAAACCTCATCAAGTTCCTGAAGGTGGTCAGGTTCGGCGAAAAAGGGAGTGTCCTCTTCCCCCTCAGGGGCGAAAACCCGGTCTACATCGACAACCGGAAACTCGACGGCTTCATCGATTTCTTCCGCACGAACAGCTGCAAGGCCCGCGACTGCGAAACGTGCCGCTACTGCGACCGGTGGGCTGAAAAGGCGGTGCGGATTGACCCGGCGTGGCGGGAGGAAATGCTGGCAATCTACGATGATCTTCTCGGCGAAGTCTACGGCGGCGGGTTCTGGGAAGGATATCTCGAAACCGCCCGAAAAGTCCTTTCACGGAAGGGTCCGGATAGTGAAGCCATCATCGGCGATTTCAAGAACTTCTCACGGGTGCTGAAAACAATGAATTGACAGCCGGCCAGTCCGGCACAATTCAGAATTGCGAGGAACGCCATGAACACACATGCCCTTTCATCTGTTGCCGCCCGCCCCGCGCCGGAGCTGTCCACGGTCATGGAGCGCGGACTGGATTTTTTCGTCTCCCTTCAGGAAGAGAGCGGCTGCTGGATGGGCGACTACAGCGGTCCCATGTTCCTCCTGCCGATGTATATCGGCGCCTGCCACATTGCCGGCAGGGACATCCCCCCCGCCGACCGGGCCGGCTTCACCCGGTACATACTGGGAGTCCAGAATCCCGACGGGAGCATCGGCCTTCACGCCGAGGACACCGGGTGCATGTTCACCACAGTCCTCTGCTACGCCTCCCTCAGGATCCTCGGCGCGGATCGGGACATGGCGGAGATGACAGGGATGCGCCGGTGGATCATGGAAAACGGCACGGCCCTGGGAGCGGCAAGCTGGGGCAAGTTCTTCCTCTGTCTCCTGAACCTCTATCCCTACGCGGGACTGAACCCGCTCCTGCCTGAGCTCTGGAGCCTGCCCGCGATACTCCCCGTTCACCCCTCCCGGCTCTGGTGCCACGCCCGGCAGGTCTACCTCCCCATGGCATACCTCTACGGGATCAAGGCGAAGGGCCCCGAGAACAGCCTCATCCGGGAGATACGGCGTGACATCTATGACCGCGACTATGACGCGATAGATTTCCCCCGGTACCGCAACTACGTCGCCCCCACGGACAATTACCGTCCCTACAGCGCCCTACTGAACATCGTTAACGGGATACAGGTCTTCTATGAAAACCATTATTCAGCACGGCTCAGGGAACGTTCCCTCGCGGAGGTTTACCGGCATATCCTCTATGAAGATACGGCGACGAAGTATATTGATATCGGTCCCGTTAACAGCGTGCTGAACACACTGGTCCATCATTTTGAGGAACCCAGAGGATATGGTGTTACGCAGAGCTTCAAAGCCCTGGAAACATATCTTTTTAACGGTCATGACGGCAAAAAGATGAACGGCTACAACTCGACCGCCCTCTGGGACACGGCCTTCGCGGTGCAGGCCTTGTTCTCCACCGGCCTGGATGCAAATTACCGGGGGGCCCTGGAACGGGCCTACGGCTTCATCAGGGACAATCAGATACTTGAGGACGTGCCTGAACGCGGGAAATATTACCGCCACCGGTGCCGCGGGGGATGGCCCTTCAGCAACCGCGACCATGGCTGGCCCATTACCGACTGCACGGCGGAAGGATTAAAGGCCGAGGCGCTGATTCGAAACGCCCTCCCCGTCCGGCCCGCGGTCCCGTCCGGCCTCCGTGAGGATGCCGTGCGCCTGATTCTTTCATTCCAGAACCGCGACGGCGGATGGGCCACCTATGAAAAACAGCGCGGCGGGAAATGGCTCGAGCTGCTGAACCCGTCAAGCGTCTTCGGCGAGATCATGGTCGATTATTCCTACGTGGAGTGCTCCTCTTCGTGCATCCAGGCCCTGGCGCGGGTGAGGTCGGATTACGGCGGCGCCCTGGGTAAACAGATCGACCGGGCCATTGACCGCGGCGCCGCATTCCTGAAACGGATGCAGCGTAGTGACGGCAGCTTCGAGGGATCCTGGGCTGTGTGCTTCACTTACGGCACCTGGTTCGGGGTGTGGGGATTGCGCGCCGCCGGTCTGCCCGCCGGCGCCCCGGAGATACAGAGGGCCTGCAGCTTTTTACTTTCACACCAGCGCCGTGACGGCGGCTGGGGCGAACACTTCCTCAGCTGCAAGGAGCGCCGATGGATCGATCATGACGAGGGCCAGGTCGTGAACACCTCCTGGGCCCTCATGGCCCTTATCGCCGGAGGGATGGGGACCTCCGGGGCGGCTCACCGAGGGGCCCGGTTCATCATGGACCGCCAGATGGATAACGGCGACTGGGATAGGGAATCCCTGGTCGGGGTTTTCAACAAGACAGCCCTTATCAATTACGAACATTACCGCAGGTATTTCCCCCTGTGGGCCCTGGGCCTCTACAACGCGGCGAACAGGACACAATCATAATGGTGCCATTATAAACAGAATCATCTGTGCTATCGATACGGGAGCATGAACCATCATATTTAAAAATTTTAACATTTGAACATTATGTTAATAAATTCAAACAAGGCGTTCATCAGCGCCGGCTGCAGTCTTGAAAGTGATTGAACACATATATCAGTTTCCGGGAAGGAGGAACACCATGAACAGCAGAACCGCATCACCCTGATCCCGCATCGTTCCATCGGACGGAGAACACCAGAGAATATGCACCAGACCCCGCCGGCGGCAGCAGCGCGGCGGGGCTTACGGGCACGGTACGGAACCCGGCGGTTCCGTTAACGATGATTTCATAGACCGCGGTTTGTGAAGGGGCGGTATTAATTCCCTTCGGGAAAGACATGACCACACACACATTACTGAGCAGAGTTGATTCACCGGCAGACATCAAGGACCTCACGCCCGATGAGCTCTCGCGGCTGTCCGGCGAGATCAGGGACGCCATAGTGCACACCGTGTCCAATAACGGCGGGCACCTCGCATCGAGCCTGGGCGCCGTCGAGCTTGCCATTGCCCTCCACCGGGCCTTCAACAGCCCCCGGGACAAGATCATCTGGGACGTGGGGCACCAGAGCTATCCCCACAAGCTCCTGACCGGACGCAAGGAAAGGTTCACGACCCTGCGCCTCCATAACGGGCTCTCCGGCTTCCCCGATCCCTTCGAGAGCAGCCATGACCCTTTTTCCGGGGGCCACGCGGGGAACTCCATATCCGCGGCTATGGGCATGGCCCTGGCCGGAAGTCTCGGGGCGGATGATTTTACCACCGTGGCCGTGATCGGCGACGGGTCAATCGGCGCCGGCATGGCCTATGAGGCGATGAACCACGCCGGGCACATGAACATAAAGCTGATCATCATCCTGAACGACAATGGTATGTCCATATCGCCGAGCGTGGGCTCCCTTTCCCGGCTCCTGATGAGAATCCGCGAATCCCACATCCTGTCCGCGGCTAACGGGGGCAACGACGATCTTGACCGGGCCGAATCGATACTGGACACCCTCGGTTTTCATTACATCGGCCCCCTGGACGGTCACAATATCCAGGAAATGGAGGCCGCGTTCCTGGAGACAAAGAAGTCCATGACGCGGCCTGCCGTCATACACGTGATAACGAAAAAAGGAAAGGGCTACGAACCGGCGGAAAAGGACTCGGTCACCTTCCACGGCATATCGCCTAAAAGGAAAAAGATCGCGGCGCCCACCTACAGCGCGGTCTTTTCACGGACCATGCTCAGACTCATGGAGACAAACGACCGGATCGTTGCCATAACAGCGGCAATGAAAGAAGGAACAGGGCTTGCGGAGGCGGCGGCGCGGTTCCCGGACAGGGTCTTTGATACCGGCATAAGCGAACAGCACGCCGTGACCATGGCGGGCGGCCTGGCCACTCTGGGATTCATTCCCGTAGTGGCCATCTATTCCAGTTTCCTGCAGCGCTCCTACGACCAGATCGTGAATGATGTCTGCCTTCTCAGGCTGCCGGTGGTATTCGCCATAGACCGGGCCGGTATAGTGGGAGACGACGGCAAGACCCACCATGGCGCCTTTGACGTTTCATATCTCAGGTCCATCCCCGACATGGTAGTTTCAGCACCGAAGGACGAGAGAGAGCTTCAGGACCTCCTCGTCACCGCCGTGTGCGCGGACCGCCCGATGGCGATACGGTATCCCCGCGGTAACGGCGAAGGCATCCCCCTCCACGGAGAACCGGCGGAGATTCCCATCGGCAGGGGAGAAGTGCTCAGGAAGGGACAAGACCTGGCGATCATTGCCTTCGGCACCATGGTGAACCAGGCCATGATCGCGGCCGACATGCTCGACGTTGCGGGAATCGACTGCGCCGTGGTAAACGCGCGGTTCGCCAAGCCCCTTGACGAGGAACTGATCGTTGATCTGGCCTGTAAAATCGGCCGGATGTTGACCATAGAGGAAAACGCCCTGAACGGTGGGTTCGGTAGCGCCGTGGCGGAACTCCTGGCCGCGAAAGGTGTTATGGCCAGGCTCGAATGCCTCGGCATCCCTGACCGGTTCATCACTCACGGAACGCAGGAGTTGCTCCGCGCCGGGCTCGACCTTGACGCGAACGGCATCGTCCGCCGCGTCAGGCAGTCCTTTCCCGAACTGGTCCTTGATGAGATAGATCAAAAAATGGAGAAGATAATCTGATGAAACTACCCGGCATTTTCAGCACATATCGAGAAGAAATCGACGCCGAAATGAAGGAAGTCCTGGCGCCGTACCACCTGCCTCTCTACGGCATGATGCGATACCATCTCGGTTGGACCGACGAACAAGGCGTCGCGACATCCTCGACGCCGGGAAAGGCCCTGCGGCCCACCCTCTGCCTCCTCTCCTGCGAGGCGGCGGGGTCCACCTACGACAGGGCCCTTCCGGCCGCGACCGCCGTGGAACTGGTGCATAATTTTTCCCTCATCCATGACGACATCCAGGATGACGACACCGAACGGCGTCACCGTCCCACGGTCTGGAAAATCTGGGGCAAACCCCAGGCGATCAACGCCGGTACCGCAATGAACATCCTGGCGAACATGGCACTGGTGAGGTCCTACCGGAAAGGCGCCAACCCCGGACAGTGCCAGCGGATGCGCATGACACTGGACGAGGCCACGCTGAGGCTCATAGAAGGGCAATACCTCGATTTGAGCTTTGAGACCAGGACAGATGTTACAGCAGATGAATACCTGAACATGATCAGGGGGAAGACCGCGGCCCTGTTCGCCTGTTCGATGAAGCTGGGATGCATCGCCGGCTCGGGCAGCGACACGGCAGAGGAATTACTCGCCAAATTCGGGGAGAACCTGGGCATGGCCTTCCAGGTGCGCGACGATATCCTCGGCATTTGGGGCGATCCCCGCACGACAGGGAAAACGCAGGGAAATGACATCAGGCGAAAAAAGAAATCATTTCCCGCGGTCTGCGTTCTTTCAGAGGGGGAATCGCGTCACCGGGAGGCGGTCGCAGCCGTGTACGGGCGCGAAACCGTGAGCAACGACGACATCTACCTTGTCCTGGACATCATGAACAAGATGAAGATACGGGAGCGGGCCGAGGCCGTTGTGGACGACTACTGTGAAAGGGCGTTCGGAATAGTGAGCAAAGCGGAAATCGACGCGGAAACCGCGGGACGGTTCGAGGAGATCCTTCACTACCTGTCGGACAGGGATTATTAATGCCATGCAACAGGAAATGTCATGAAATCCGGTAACGTAACTTCATTCGAGATCATGAGCAGGCGCAAGGCCGAGCATATCGAGATATGCCTCGAGAAAGAGGTGGGCTTCGGGGACATCACCGCCGGGTTCGAGTGCTACCGGTTCATCCACCAGGCACTGCCGGAAACGGACCTGGACAGCGTCGACACGGCCACGACCCTGTTCGGAAAACGGCTCGGGGCGCCCTTGCTCATCTCGTCGATGGTGGGCGGGGTCGATCGGGCGGAATCAATAAACCGGAACCTCGCCGCTGCCGCCCAGGCCCTGGGCCTTGCCATGGGGGTCGGGTCGCAGCGCTGCGCCATAGAGGACGCCGCGGCAGCGGAATCATTCCGGGTGCGCAGCGTAGCGCCCGGCATTCTCCTCCTGGCCAACGTCGGCGCCGTGCAGCTCAACTACGGCTTCGGCATTGATGAATGCCGCAGGGCGGTGGACATGATTGAAGCTGACGCCCTCATCCTTCACCTGAACCCGCTCCAGGAGGCGCTTCAGCACGAAGGCAACACCCGCTTCGGAGGGCTTCTCGCCAAGATAGAGGATCTGTGCCGCCTCCTCGAAACGCCCGTCATAGTCAAGGAGGTGTGCTTCGGCATTTCGGAAACAACGGCACGGCGCCTCGCAGATGTCGGCGTCAGGGGCATCGACGTGGCCGGGGCCGGCGGCACATCATGGAGCCAGGTGGAAAAACACCGTGCCGTCACAAAAGCGGGCTATGACGTGGCGGAGGACTTTGCCTCCTGGGGCATCCCAACGGCGGAGTCGGTCGTCATGGCGGTGCGGGGGGCGCCCGGCATTCCCGTTATAGCGAGCGGCGGCATACGGTCGGGAATCGACGCAGCCAAGGCGATAGCCCTCGGAGCATGCGCCGCCGGCATCGCCCTGCCCCTCCTGAAGGCCGCATGCGAGTCAGAAGAGGCGGTCGTGACGGCCCTGGGACGCATCATTGACACGCTCAGGATCGCCATGTTCTGCACCGGCGCGACGGACATCGCGTCACTGCGGAAAGCAGAGCTTACAAAAACATTCTAGGGGGTATATCATGACCAATTCACATGCCATTGCAGAGAATATGGTTCGCATTGAAGATTATTCCGCGGAGAACGAGGAGCCGCTGTCGCGCATCGCCCCATCCCGGAGAGTCCTTCTCATATCGCACTGCCTGCGCTGCAGTGCCGGGTGCAGGGCTGAAATCGATGACCGGGGCATCAACTGCGTAGAATGCAATCCCCGCTGCCAGGTCAATCAGCTCCGCCGGAAGGCCCTTGACCTGGGATACCAGGGGGTCTGCGTTGCCCCGGGGGGGTCGATGGCCCTCAGATATGTAAAGGAGCATGATCCCAAAGGAATCATCGCCGTTGCCTGTTTCAAGGAGCTCGAGGAAGGCATCGACAGCGTGACCAAGCTCGTCGGCGCCGGCGCGGCCGCCCCGCCCATTGTTATCGTTCCCCTGACCAAAGACGGTTGCGTCAACACCGAGGTCAATGTCGATGCGGCGCTCAAGAAAATCTCCCTGGGATGCACGGTAGAGCAATGAAGAGGATAACCATACTGGGAAGCACCGGCAGCATCGGCCTGCAAACCCTGGATGTCATCCGGAACAACAGGGAAGGATATGCCGTTGAGGCCCTTGCCTGCCATTCCAACATCGACCTCCTGGAGCGCCAGATCGCCGAGTTCGGCGTGAAAACAGCCGCGGTATTCGATGCCGGCCGCGCCAGGGAGCTCAGACGGAGAACAGGCATCGACGTGCTGTCCGGCATAGAAGGGATCATCGAAGTGGCCGCGCGCAACTGCACAGATATCGTGTTGAACGCCCTGGTCGGGAGCATCGGCATACGCCCCACCCTGGCCGCTATCGGTTGCGGCGTCACCGTGGCGCTGGCGAACAAGGAGACCCTGGTTTCCGCAGGAGACATCGTCATGGGCCTCGCGCGGGAACAGGGCGTTCCGATTCTTCCCGTTGATTCGGAACATTCGGCCATTTTCCAGTGCCTCAAGGGAGAGAAGCCCGCATCGGTGCGGCGCCTGCTCCTTACCTGTTCCGGCGGGGCCTTCCGGGACACGCCGATTGAAGAACTGTACCGGATGACCGCTGAGGACGCCCTGAGGCACCCGAACTGGTCCATGGGGCCAAAGATCACCGTCGATTCCGCTACCCTAATGAACAAGGGATTCGAGGTGATTGAGGCCCGCATGCTCTTCGATGTCAATTACGAAAACATTGATGTGGTGATCCATCCCCAGTGCATAGTCCATTCCATGGTCGAGTTCGCGGACCATTCGGTCCTTGCCCAGCTGAGCAGTCCCGATATGCGTCTTCCGATCCAGTATGCCCTCGCCTCAACGGAACGGACCGGGGCCGCAGCCGCGCCCCTGGACCTTCCCGCCATAGGCCGGCTGAGCTTCGAGGAGCCCGACCATGAGAGGTTCCCCTGCCTCGGCTATGCCATAGAAGCGGGCAAGGCGGGGGGCACCATGCCGTGCGTCCTTAACGCCGCCAACGAAGCCGCCGTCCATGGCTTTCTCACTGGTGCCATCGGCTTCATGGATATTCCGGTCCTGGTCAGGCAGGCCCTGGATGAGCAGGTACCGGCAGGAAATCCTTCCCTGGAGGAGATAATAGACCTTGACGAGCGCGTGAAAAGCACCGTATCGGAAAGGCTTCGCGCCGGGAGGCAGCGTCATGGATGAGCAAAGGGCCATACCGGCAATCCGGGTGGGTTTCGGCATGGATTCCCACCGTTTTGCCGAAGAAGGAGCCGGCAGGCTTGTCCTGGGCGGCGTGGAATTCCCCGGAGAAACGGGTTTCGAGGCGAATTCCGACGGTGACGTGGTGTTCCATGCCCTGTTCAACGCCATAGCCCAGGCCCTGGGTGAAGGATCGATCAGTTATTACGCGGACCCCCTGTGCAGACGGGGCATCACCGACAGCGGTGAATATCTCGCCCTCATCCGCGTCATCATGGCACAGCGCGGCTACGGGATCGGCAACATAGGCATCATGCTGGAAGGAAGCAGACCCCGCATCTCCGGCAGAGAAATGCCGATGAAGGAGCGTATCGCGGAAATACTCGGAACCGCCGCGGACCGGATCGGTATCACCGCCACGACCGGCGAGGGACTCACCGATTTTGGCAGGGGAATAGGGATGCAGTGTTTTTGTACAGTTACATTGATTAATATAATGGAATAAATCATGAAACTTAGAAGCTATGGCAAAATCAATCTTACCCTCGACATCATCCGCCGGAGGGATGACGGCTACCATGATCTGGAAAGCGTGTTCCAGCAGATAAACCTCTACGATGACATCACCATACTCCCGCGCGACGATGGCGAAGTCCTTGTCACCGCGTCCGATAGCGAGATCAGCGGACCGTGCAACATATGTCACGGCGCGGCCCTTATGGTGAAGGATTTAACAGGGCTGCGTCAGGGCGTATCCATCCATATCAACAAGCGGATACCCATGGGAGCGGGCCTCGGTGGAGGGAGCTCAAACGCGGCTGCAGTGCTGAAGGGAATGAACCGCCTCTTCCGCCTGGGCCTGGAGCTCCAGGACCTCATGGGTCTTGCCGGAAAAATCGGCATGGATGTTCCCTTTCATCTCATGGGAGGAACCTGTCTTGTCAGAGGCCGCGGGGAAATCGTCGAGCGGTTGAAGCCCCTCCCGAAGCGCCACCTGGTCATCGTTTTCCCCGGCTTCAGCATAAGCACTAAGGAGGCCTACGGATCCCTTTACTACGACAGAATCGGGAAGACGAAGAGCACCTCCGCCTTCATGAAAGGATATGACCCGGTGTATCTTCACAATGATTTCGAGCATTCAATCATTCCGCGCCATCCGGAAATCGCCTTTATCAAGGAACAGCTCGGACGGCATTCCCTCCTGTCAGGATCCGGGTCCTGCGTGTTCGGCATATACCATGAGAGGAAGGAGGCGGAGAGCCGGTATGCCGTTTTACGCGAGCTCTATGACGGCATATTCCTCACGGAGACGATCAACAAGCGTGTTTCCTTCGCCAGCGACATGGGGATGTGCGGCGGCGTCAAGCGCGCCCTCGCGGGGATCGAGAATCTCGGCGGCTCCGTCCACGTCCTGGGGGGTCTTGTCCACAATGACCATGCGACGCGGCCGCTCCGTGAACGGGGAATACGCTTCGTGAACGACCACCGCTCGGTCGATGAAGGCGTTGTCGTCATATCCGCCCACGGAGCTCCGGACCGGACACGGGAACAGATCATCGAGCGGGGCCTGACCCTGGTGGACCTAACCTGCCCGGTGGTGAAGAATCTTCAGGATATCACCAAGCGGAAAGAGCGGGAGGGAAAACGGGTGATAATCCTGGGCGACGCGGGCCATCCGGAGATCCGGGGAGTGACCGGCAACCTGTCCCGCTTCACGGTTGTCCAGGATTTTGATGACATAACCGGTGCGGACCGCGCGTCCGCCCTTTTCGTCGTATCACAGACGACCATGGACGAGGAGCGCTACCAGCGCTTCACAGAAATGATAAGAAAGCTGGACGCAACCGTCGAATCGGCGGACACGGTGTGCGACGCGGCGCGGAAACGCCAGAGCAGCGCCCGCGACCTTGCCCTTCGTTCAGACCTGGTCCTGGTGATCGGCGGAAAAGTATCGGCCAACACGAAGCGCCTCCTCGATATCTGCAAGAGGAACACACAGGCACGAATGATTGAAGATGAGAGCGAGCTCAAGCCGGAATGGTTCGCCGATATCGAGCGGATCGGCATCACCGCCGGAGCTTCGACGCCGGACTGGATCATAGAGTCCGTGGAACGGCAGCTGCAGCTGTTACTGTGAGCGGGCTGGCGTGAGGGAGGTGTTAATGAGAGATACTTCATTGCAGGTACGGGTCGGGAACGCCGTAATCGGGGGAAAGCATATCCCGATACAATCCATGATCAAGAATCGAGTCACCGATGTAGACAGGACCCTGGAAAAAATCGAATCACTCGCCGCGATTGGCTGCGATATTGTCAGGATCACGGTACCCGACATGGCCGCTGTGGAGGGATTGCGGCATGTCACGAGATATTCGAAGCTGCCCATTGTTGCGGACATCCATTTCGACTACCGCCTAGCGATCCTTGCCATTGAGGCCGGGGCGCACAAGATCCGAATCAATCCCGGCAATATTGGCGACGAGAGAAGGATCCGGAAGGTCATCGACTGTCTTATCGAGCACCGGCTTCCGGTCAGGATCGGTATCAACAGCGGTTCTCTCCCGAAGCGACTGAAGCCTCTCTATCATGACCCGGTCCAGGCTATGATCGAGGCTGCGCGGGAGGAGATCGGCTACTTCGAGGACCGTGGATACCGGAATATCGTGTTATCCTTCAAATCATCATCGGTCATGGAGACCATCAACGTCAACCGACTGGCCCGGCAGATCTTTCCCTACCCCTTCCATATCGGGGTAACCGAGGCGGGCGACCTTATCGACGGCACTATAAAAAACGTGGCTGGTTTAACAACCCTGCTCCTCGAGTATATAGGAAATACCATCCGGGTAAGCCTCACCGCGCCGGAAGAGGAAGAGGTCATTGTGGCCAAAAAAATCCTTGAAGCTATCGGAAGAAGGGAGTCGCTCTTCGAGATCATCAGCTGCCCCACCTGCGGCAGGACCAACAGCGACATAGGAAAGATGGTGCGTGAACTCAAGGTAAACCTGGTCGGGAAGACGCTGAGCAAGCGGCTTAAGATCGCGGTTATGGGTTGCGTGGTCAATGGTCCCGGCGAAGCGGAGCATGCTGACTTCGGCGTAGCCTGCGGGATGGGCAAATCAGTCCTGTTCAAGAATGGCACAAAACTCAAGGTTGTTCACAATGACGACATCATGAATGAGCTGATGCTGATGCTGGAGGAATACACGGTCAACACCAATGTCCCAGTGTCATGAGGCGGGAAGCAGATGGGTCCCCTCATCTGATATTACCAGCTGTCAGCAAGATTCGTTCTACAACCTGTATCAAAGTAGTTTTATGCCGTACTCCGTGACCATGCAAATCCAGAGAACGTCAGGGCAGGCGCTCCATCACGAAGTTGCGCTGCTGCAGGACGGCCCGGTGGAAATGGACCCAGAGGGAATCCCAGAAATTGCCCCGGGCCTGGAAGGTTGAAGCCTTCGCCACCCTGGCCCATTTTTTCTTTGAATAGCCGTCCCACTCCACGTTCCCCCGGAGTGCCTCTTTCCGCCATATCCTTTTATCGTAATGATAGGGCCTCCGGGCGCCGGCGAACAATCCGCTGAATTCGGTTTTCCAGTTCTCGCAGCGTTCGGCCAGGTCCTGTACAGAATACCGGTAGTAGAGGGGCAGGATCATGCGGGTTATCCTGCCCGGCTCCTTCCAGCTGGCGCCGAAGAGACTGCGTATCTTCGGCTCGATATCCTTCCACGGGATAGTGTTCCGGGACACCTTCAGTCCGCGCAGCCAGGTATAGATCTCCCTGGCGCACTCAACATACCAGTCGACATTATCCTTGCTGACGGTCAGGTTGATGGAATGCCGTTCGCATCCCCATATCTTGTAGGCGATATCGGGAAGAAACAAGGCCTCGCCATGGCCCACGGTGGGCATCAGCTTATACACTCTATTCTCGATTTGCGAGGGAATCGGCTTTCCGCTTCTGTTAAAGATTTTTATTGAATCAACAGCATTTTCATCTCCATGCCATCTTCCGGAGAAATAACTGTGGGCCCAGGTGTCGGCAAAGGTATGGAGAGCGGCCCCGATGCGGCAGAGGCGGCGCTTGTGGTTCTTCCTTGGCTCTTTGAGCACCCAGTCCAGCAGCATCCGGGAGAAAGGGGAACCGCGGTGCGTGATAAAGGTATAGTCGTCCGATCGCGCCGGATCGAACACCTCGGGCGGAAGATAATGGAAGGGTATGAAGACCTTCTTCTCCCCGGACCAGCCGAGGGTCTCCACCGTGGCCAGGCCGTCGTAGCAGGTGCGCACCGGGTCGAAGCGGAATTCCCCCCCGTTGACCGTGATGGGGATAAGGTCGCCCTCGGTGGCGTCGTCGACGTACTGCGACGCGTAGGCCAAGACCAGGGCGTCGTCGGGGGTGAAGCCCGCTGCCCTCGCCAGCACGGCAACGCAGTAAAAGTGAAAGTCGGTTTGCATGGACAAATCCTCCCTGTGCTCCGGCGGGATCCGGTCCCTCCGGGGGCTCTGACCCCTGGGTCCGTATAACAATCAGGATAATTATCGGGTCAGCGGCATAAATTCTGCTTGAAATTCAACGGCAGGTGGCATATTTTTTGACTATGCAAATTAGAATAAACACGGGGGCGCGCTCCTTCATGCCCCTGCGCTGATCAATCGCCATGAAAATCGACATCTACCTGCTGGACAGGCATTTCAAGTATACCAAGTTCGTCAGCACCCCCATGATGTCGGTGCTCAAGGCCTGGACCGTGTCCCTGGGCCACGAGGCCCGGGTGACGGCCTGCGGCGAGGACGGCGTCGACCTGGACACCGACGCCGACGCCGTCGCCTTCAGCGTGTACACCTTCATGGCCCCCGCGATCTACCGGATCAGCGACATCCTCCGTAAAAAAGGCAAGGTGGTAATCCTGGGGGGGCCCCACTTTCACGGCGGCGTCATCCTTGAAGAGGGCTCAGCTCACGGCGATGTCATCGTCCAGTCCATCCACCGGGGCCAATGGGCGAAGCTGCTCCGCGATATCGAGGCAGAAAAAATACGGCCCCTTCAGAACCCGCCGGTGGTGGTGCGGGACCGGGACCACCTGTTCCGCTTCCCCGACAACCTGCACGAGGTTTCTGGCGACGTCAACCGGGGCCGCTTTTCCCTGGTGATGACCTCGCTGGGGTGCCCCAACGGGTGCGAGTTCTGCAACCCCTTCATGCAGGGGAAGTACTTCCTGCGCGACATGGACGACATCTACCGGGAGCTGGCCGCCGTGAAAAGCCCCTACGCCGTGATATGCGACGCCACCTTCGGGATGAACCGGAGCTACACCATCGACCTCATGAAAAAGATCGCCCCCCTGGGAAAGCTCATGTTCGCCCAGACCACCCTTCACTACCTCGACGACATTGAGCTCCTGGACGCCTTCATGGAGGGCGGCGTGCGATGGGTGTCCGTGGGCATCGAGTCCCTCTCCCTCCCCCAGAAGAAGCACGGCAGGAACCGCTTCACCAGGGACATCGACCGCCTGAGAAGGATCCTCGCCGGCGTGGCGGAACGGGGCCTCCTCATCCAGGGAAATTTCATGTGCGGCCTGGACGGTGAAACGCCGGAGTGCTTCGACCTGATCCGCGATTTTTACCGGCAATCGGACCTCAATTCCATCATCGTGGACGTGATCGCGCCCTATCCCACCACTGAGCTTTTCAGGCGGTGGAACAGCCAGGGGCGGATTTTCGATTTCGACTGGGAGCACTATGACTACCACCATGTCGTGTACCGGCCCTCGCACATGACCGTGGAGCAGCTGATCGACGGCATCGTGGACCTGAACCGGGACGTGAACAGCGTGGCGATGCTGGTGAAGAAGAACCTTCATGTCCTCGGCAAGGTGGGCCCGAAGGTAGGGTGGCCCACCTCGATGTGGAACATCTTCAATCACCTGGGGGCGAAGCATAAGAAGAAGGTCCTGCTGGATTCAAAACGGCAGGTCGGCGGTCAAGTGAATTAATAGAGACAATTTCAGGACACCTCCATGAACATACTGATCGTCAACCCGGCAACGCTCGATGAATCCGGCCGGCCCCAAAAATACCGGAAAGCGTACATGCCCCCCTTGATCCTCGGTATCCTGAGCAGCCTGACACCGTATCACCACACCGTTCAGTGCGTGAATGACATCGTTGAAGATGTCGATTATGACGGCCGTTATGACCTTGTCGCGATCTCCGCCATGACCTGCCAGGCGGGACGGGCGTACCAGATAGCTGACGCCTTCAGGGAAAGGAACGTTACCGTGGTAATCGGGGGCATCCACGCCTCGATTCTGCCGGAGGAAGCGAAACTCCACGCCGACGCGGTGGCGATCGGAGAGGCCGACAACCTCTGGGAGCTGATACTGGACGACTGCGAGCAGAACAGGCTTCGGGAATTTTATCGGGAAGATTCCTTCCCTGACCTGAACAAGCTAATCATTCCGCGGTGGGACTCAATACAATGGTCCAACTATCCGAAACGGCCCGGCAAAAAATACCCCATCATCTGCCTCTACACCTCCCGCGGCTGTCCCATGGGCTGCGCATTTTGCACGGTGACCAAATACTTCGGGTCCTCTTACCGGACAAGGCCCGTCGAACATGTATTAGCGGAGCTTGACGCGATCGACGCCAATGACTATTTTATCATCGATGACAATATCATTTTCAACGCGGATTACAGCCGCGAGCTCTTCGCCGCCCTTTCAAAAAGAAACATACACTGGATGGGGCAGTTTTCCTCCCGGGTGCTGAAAAACCCCGACCTTATCGAACTGGCCGCCAGGTCCGGATGCTATGACGCCTTCATCGGAATGGAGTCGATAAACAAAGAGAGCCTGGCGGGGGTAAAAAAATCGTTCAACCAGACCGAGGAATACGAGGAGCTTTTCAAGCGGCTCATGCATAACGGCATAATGCCCACGGTCAGCGTCATCCTCGGCTTTGACGAGGATGACGCGGAACAGTTCCGCCTGACCCTGGAATTTTTAAGAAAAAACGGGATCTTTTACGCCATTTTTTTCATCCTGACCCCGGCGCCGGGGACCGAACTTTACAACGCAATGTCTCAAGAAGGAAGATTATTGCATAGAAACTGGTCGCTTTACAATGGGACCAATGTTGTCTTCAAGCCAAAGAAGCTGACTGAAGCGGAGCTGCTGGAAGAGTACTGGAAAACTTTTCAGGAATTCTATTCTATAAAAAACATCTGTTCCCACATGGTCGACAGCCTCAATGTCAGGCACCGGAGGATCAGTTCTTTCGCCGACAACCTGGCATTTCAATTCTATTTCAGGTACATGGTCAAACGACGGACCCATCCCTATTCCTGTTTCGGCGGAAGGGTCAGCTGACCGCCAACCCGGATCAACCGCGTTCAATCCCGATGATGGTAATGTCGTCGCTGATCTGTGAATCGCGGGTATGTTCGTTAACGCAGCGGATGATGGCCCTGATTATATCTGCCGTTTTTTCCCCGATGACGGCAGCGATGACCTTCTTGATCCGTTCCTCCCCCAGCTGCTCCTGGCTGCTGTTGAATTCCTCGAAAATGCCGTCCGTAAAGACCAGGAGCCTGTCGTCGGGGCTGAACTTCATGGTCCTGTTCTCGATATCGATGGTATGGTGCAGCGCCACGGCCCTGCCCGTGTTGGGGAGCTCGACCACGGCGCCGTCATGGAGCAGGTACTGGTCCGGGTGCCCGGCCGAGCCGTAGGTGAACCGACCCTTCTTCACGTCAATGTCGATGATGATGCCGGTGAAAAATATCTTCAGGGAGCGGTACGAGCGGAAAAAGACATCGTTGAGGCGCGCCAAGACATCGGAGGGCCTGCCCCTGTCATTCTTCACCTTTTCATACTCGCTCTTGATGAGCATGGTGACCAGGGAGGCCACCACGCCGTGGCCCGTGGCGTCGGCGAGGAAGACCCTGACCGTGCCGTCGTCCCTCAGGAAATAATCGAAGATGTCGCCGCCCACCTCGATGAGGGGCAGGTACTCGGCGTGCAGCCGCAGGCCGCCCAGGGAGAGCGTCTTCTCAGGCAGGATGTTTTCCTGGATGCGCCGCGCCAGGAACAGGTCCTTTTTCATGATGTCGTAGGTCTCGTTCAGCTTCTCGTAGGCATCGCCCAGCTCCCGGCTCTTCTCCTCCAGTTCCTCGGTGCGCACCTGGAGCTCCCGGGTCCGGTCGTCGACCAGGGACTCCAGGTTATTGTACAGGTAGGCGTTCTCGATGGCGATGGCCGCCTGGTTCATGAACACGCTCATGAGCTCAGCGTCCTCGTGGGTGAAGACCCCCGCGGACAGGGGGTTGTCCAGGTAGCAGACCCCGATCACCTTGACGTGGTACCGGAGGGGCACGCAGAGGATCGACTTGAGGCCCATCCTGCGCACGCTCTCGAAATGCAGCAGCCGCTCGTCCTGTTCCGCGTTGGTGGTGATGATGGTCATGTCCTTCTCAAAGGCCTGGTGGATAATGCCGGTGGAAAAGTCGGCCTTTGCGATCCTCTCGACGCCCTGGTACGCCTTTAACATCAGGTCCTGGGCCTTTTCATCGTAGATGAAAAGGAAGCCGCGCTGGGCCCCCGTCACCTCAATGGCCTTGCCCATGACAATTTCAAGAAGCGTGTCCAGGTTCAGGATGGAGCTGATGTCCTGGCTTACCTTGATGACCGAGGAAAGCCGCTGCCGGTCCATGAACCGCTGTGTTATGGTGGAGTCCTCCTCTACCAAGCCGAGGAGGTCCACGGTCTTCTGCGCGTAGGCCCGGGCTCCGATCTCCGTGAAGATGCGCCGGGCCGATTCCCACTTCCTCCGGGCCAGTTCCGCCTTCCCGTTAGCGTCCAGGAAGGCGCCATAGTCGAAGAGGCTCCGGGCTATTTCGTAGCGCCTTCCCAGACGGTCGTTGTGTTCTATGCTCGCCAGGAAAAACGATTCGGCCTTCCGGGGACTGTTCGCCAGGGCATGGTAGAGGGCCTGGGCCCGCAGGGCAACGCCGTAGTGGGTGGTCCAGGGCCTGGTTTTTGCCAGGGCGACGGCGCAGGCCCTTTTTATTTTTAATAATCTCCTGTTCAATTCCGGTCGCGAGAGGGTGCTTTTCCTGGCATTAAAATCCTGGATGTAGGCAAGGGCGAGAAAGGGATACAGCATGACCGTGTAATGCCGTAAAAAGGTATTTCTTTCATAAAGATACTTTGCCTGGGTGAGGTAAACCAGTGAATTTTCAATATCGCCTTTTTCAAGAAAAGCGATGCCCAGGTGTATATTCACTTCACAGAATACAAAGGCAATATTTTTGTCGCGTGAAATGGTGTAGCTTTTCATCCCGCGGTCAATGGCATCGTTGTAATCGCCCTGTTCATACAGGTATTGCATGCTGCACATGTACGCCGCGCTGATGCCGTAATCGTCTTTAGTCCTGTTTGAGACCTGCAGATATTCCTCAATGGCATCTTTAGTTTTATAGTAATTGCTCAAATAGCATTCCGTTTCCCCTATCCCGGCCATAACAATGGCCGCCTCATGAATATCGCCTATTTTTCTGAAGGTTGATACGCTCTTATTGAGATAATCCAGCGCCGTCGCATACATGCCTTTCCACTTGTAGTAATACCCTATGAACTGATACGATTGGGCGATCCCCCACTGATCGTTGAATTCTTCCTTGATACGCAGTGCCTTGGTATGGTACTTCAGGGACCTATTGAACAGCGGTATGGCCTGGCATATCCCCGCGTATGAAGCGGTCACCATCCCCAGTTCAACTGATTTGCCGATTTTACTTTCGCAAAGATTCAGCACTCTCAGCTGCGATCTCAGCATCTTGAAGAGGTTGGTCAGTATATACGACCACATCAAGGACTTGTAGAAGAGCACGATGATGTTATATTTAGGGTCGTGACTTTTTGCGTCTATTTTTCCGCCAAGAAGAGCGGTTATAGTATGGCCGATATGGATCGCCAGTTCCTTTCCCAGCCCGATGAACACGTCCGCTTTGCCCGTGGGGATTTTTTCCCCTAAAATTGCCAGGCCCTTCCTGCCGTTTTCCTCGCACTGGATGAAATTGCCCTTTTTGAAATACGCCTCGGTTATGTTCTTGTACACCAAGGCCTGTTCAACGGCCGTCTCCTTGTATTCCAGGAGCGTGGTGAAAATTCCGATGGCCTCATCGCTCTTGCCGATAAGGAGGTACACCTCGCCGATCCCCTCCAGGCATTCCACCCACGGGTGGGAGCCTTCCAGACCCCGTTCCTCGAGGATGTCGCGGGCAAGGCTGTAGTAGCGTATCGCTTCCTCATTGGCGTAGCTCTCCCGGGCCTTTCTCCCCGCCGGTATCGCGTAGACCAGGGTCTTGTCCCTGTTGCCGCTCTTTATCGTGTGATGGACCAGTTCGTAGGAGACAATGTCAAGGGAGTCCCGGTGCATTTCCTCCAGGGTTTCCGCTATTTTCCCGTGGATGGCGGCGCTTTTTTCCGCGTCGATGGTCCGATCGAAGGCGTCCCTGATCCGGTCATGGGCGAACAGCAGGACGTTGGGGGCTCCGACGCTCTCCTCGATGAGCTGCAGGGCCAGGGCGCGGTCCACCACGGCCACCACATCCTCTTTCGAATAAGAATCCAGGAGCCTGAAGAGAAGTGCCATGTCGAACTGCCTGCCCAGGGCGGCGGCATAGGAGAGGACCTCCATGTCCCATTTTTCCAGCTGCGCTATCCTCTTCATGACGATCTCAACCAGGGACGATGATATTTCCAGGCGGGAAAGGGCGTCCCCGTTCATTTCCCAGCGCTTTTTCCTCCGTTCAAGGGCGCCGTCCCGTACCATCTGCTTCAGGATCTCGATAGAAAAGAAGGGATTCCCCTGGCCTTTCCGGAGAATGAAATCGGCGATGTCGTCCATGGTTTCTTCTTCCTGGAAGAGGATGCCCGCCACGAGACGCTTGATATCGTCGCCGCCCAGCTGGTCCAGCTCGATGTTCTGGGGAGGCACGGGATATTTGCCCATGGCGTCGATAAAGGCGCGGAGGGGATGCCCCGCGCCCGCCTCGCTGCCGCGGAAGGTCCCAATGACCAGCAGGGGAACCTTCGCAATGTCAAGGAGGATCTCGTCCAGGAGCTCCACCGTGCCCCGGTCGGTCCAGTGCAGGTCTTCGAGGAGGATGACCAGCGATCCCTCCGCATCGCTCAGGTTCTTGAAAAAGCCTCCTACGACCATAAGGAACCGCTTGTTTTCCCGATCCGGCTCCAGTTCCACCAGGGGTGGGCACTCTCCCAGGATATCCTTCATGAGAGGGTTGAGGCGCAGGAGTATTTCCCCAAGGTCGCCGGCTTTTTCCCGTATGCTTTCACGGATCACCCTCTGTCTCTCAGGGTCGTAATGCTTGAATATCCTCAGGTAGGCGTTCATGGCGTCCCTGAAGGGTCCATAGGGGGTCTTGTTCTCTCCGGAGAAGCACTTGCCGCTGATGAAGGGACCGCCCCCCTCCGCGGCGATGCTGTCCCTGAGCTCGTCCACCAGACGAGTCTTCCCCATGCCCGCCTCGCCCTGCACGAGGCAGACCCGCCCCCGTCCCTCCCGGGCGCTCTTGAGGGCGCCCTTCAGGGTGCCGTATTCCCTCTCCCTGCCGACGAGGTGGGTCCGGAAGTTCAGCTTGACAAACTGGTCATCCGAACCCGGCACGAAGGAAAAGTCTCCCCGCTGGAACCGCTCCAGGTCCCGCTGGAGCCCCCGGGCGCTCTGGTAGCGCTTCTCCGGCTCCTTTTCCAGGAGCTTCAGGACGATGCGGTCCAGGATGACGGGCAGCCGGTGGTTTATCTCCGACGGCGCGGGGGGTATTTTCGCGATATGCTGGTGGATGATGGCGCTTACGCTGTCGCCGGTGAAGGGAAGTCTGCCGGTCAAAAGCTGGTACATGATAACGCCCAGGGAGTAGAGGTCGCTCCGCTCGTCGACGCCGGTCTTGATGACACCGGCCTGTTCGGGGGACATGTAGCTGAAGGTGCCCACCACCTCGTCCTCGCCGGTAATCACCGCCAGGTCCTTCACCTGGGAGAGGCCGAAGTCGATGACCTTCACCTCCTGCCCCTGTTCCGTCGACGTCACCATGATGTTTCCCGGCTTCAGGTCCCGGTGGATGATATGCTTTTCATGGATATGGGACAGGGCCTGGCATATCTTTTTCACGATGTCAACGGCGGCATCGATCTCAAAGGGGAGTCCGGCCTTCAGGAGGCTGTATAGGCTCGACCCCGGGATGTATTCCATGGAGATAAAGTGGTTGTCGTTGTGCTCCCCCACGTCGTATATCTTGACGATGGTTGGATCAGACATCTTTGAAACGATCGTGGCCTCGGAGTAGAAGCGGATGATGTCCTCGATCCTGTCCGAGGTGTTCTTCTTCTTGAGGAATTTTATTGCGACGATGCGGCTGTCGTTGTGCAGGTCCTCGGCGCTGTAAACCATGCTGATAAAGCCTTCGCCGATCTTCTCCCGTACCCGGTACCTGCCCGAAATTGTCTGTCCCAGCATCTGCATAGTTGTTTTGTCATGCACCCCGGCATCAGCCGGGACCGCCCATTAGTGGTTTCACGCAAGTGGTTAAAACTGCATAATTATGTATGATAACTATGCAGACCGGGTACGGCACGTCAAGACACTTTTGGTTTATAACGCATGGTGGTATCAGTTATTAACCATATCCCAATAACAGTTAATTCTGATAGACGGCTGATTGTTGTTCAGCAGGAGCGCCATGCGCCTCGCCCGTGATGGTTATGCGCTGGCGTCCCGGCACGGGACGGGGTTATGGAGCGGGAGCCGGCCGGTCTGCGCACTGACTTTATATGTAATACCGTATGAACCTCGCGATAAAGTAGGCCCCGCCGATGAGGAGCAGCGGCACGGATATGAAAAACAGGACGACTTCAACGGATTTCAGGATCCCCGGATGATACACCTTTTTCCCGAAATAATTATAATGATAATTGTCCGGCAGCTGAGCCCGGTTGTAAACCCGGACAACAATGGATATCCGGAGCGTCAGGGTGATGACCAGGAGTATACCCGACAGGAACCAGAGCGCCATGGGTCCCCGGACTTTCCTTATTTCCCTCCGGCTTGAATATGGCGATGATGATGCTGATGCCGCCCAGGAAGAGATTAAAAACGGCGGTATTGAGGAACCGGCGGAAATATTTTTCCAGATGGGTTCTGATAAACCTAAACAGGTAGTACAGGTGGCTTGCAATGGAAACGAAGAGCAATAACAGGATCAGGACAATTATCAAATGGCTTCCCTCTTGTTACATATAATAGTAAGAATTTGAGAATATCCCCGATTTCCAACAAGGCCTGAATTATAACTCGTGCTGTCCCCTGGATCACCAACCAAAAAATGTAATTATAACAATACCAGCCGCCCTTTTTTACCGGCCATGGCATCTATTGCTGCAATAATATGGAAAGGAATCGAAACTGTTTTGCGTATATGCTACTGCATTCAATCATTTAATCAATTCTATTTTTAACTATATATCAAAATTAATAGTATAATCAGCACCCCTCACCTCGTGGGAGACGGGATAGAGGGAGTGAGGATGTAAAACAATTCATCACGCGCGCCCCCAACGGGGTTCAGGGGGCGAACATTATTTTCACATGCAATGATTATTAAAACAGGAATGAACATATTTCAAGATGGCCTCTCATTCTACATAATTCTGGTTGACTGATTACCGGGAAAGCCAATCGTGGACACGACATTGCGTAATTTGTTGTCAATAAAAAAAGAATATGCCGGAAGAACAGAACACATCCCAAAAACCGCTTCTCCCCATTCCGCCTTCAGCCAAGAAAATCCATGGTGAAATCATCGGGATCTTGCGGGGGATACTGGACGCCGACTATCCAGACTGCGACAATGAGGAATTCCGCCGGTCATATGCGCGCGCGATGGAACTGTATGACGACTACCAGCGGGAATCCGTGGCCGCCTCCGGAGACAGCCTCGCGTGCCGCGAGGGGTGCTGGATCTGCTGCTGCCACTACCCGGAGGACGTGTATTCCTTCGAGGCGGAGCTGATAGCGCACTATGTTAGAAAAATGCCCGCGAAAAAAAGGGCGCGGATCGAGGAATCATGCGAAGCGGCCGTATACCGGTTCGAGCGCCTGAGAAACATTCTCCGGGAAAAGCTCTCCCTTGACGAGTACAAATCCCTCCCGGAGGAATCCGATCCCGACGAAATCCTGTTAAACAGCTATTACCGGCTCAGGAACCGATGCCCCTTCCTCGACGAGTCGGACCGCTGCATGATTTACCGGATCAGGCCCCTGACCTGCAGGGCCTACATAAACCTCGGGGACCCCTCCGTGTGCCCGCCCGAAATGATCAACGAGGCCGACGTGGTGACCTATATACTGGACCTCGACGACGAGGCAAACGAACTGCTGGACACACTGCACTTCCGCTATGAACAATACCCCAGGGACACGGCCCTCTGTTCCCTGGTCCTGAAATACCTGTCGGAAGACGCGTAACACGCCTGAACAATCATCAATTGTTCCAAAATTTTAAGCATGGGGCCGCTTTTTGTATTGATTCTATCATTGTAATATACCACTCTGGCATTTAGAGCACGAGGGTACATGGTAAACGTTCCTCGATAACCAGGATTTGCGTATGATATCAGACAATAAACCTGTTGCTATAATCTTCGCCGGCTACAACAAAGTTGATACCGCCACCAGGAAAAAAACGATAGAAGAAATCAAAGAGGCGTATGACGGCGAGGAAATCTATATCGGCGACAACAAGTTCCTTCACCAGCTTGCCGGGCGTCCCGTCATCCAGTACGTGATCGACGCGGTATATAACGCGAAAAAGAACGGCGCCCCTCTCTACAACGACATCTATGTCTATAATGACGTCGAAAGCTTCAAACAGCAGATCGACGTCAGTCGGTATCCCAACCTCCACGTGCTGCAGATGAAGGACTCCCTCGGCGGCCACTGGAAGGATTTTTACTTCAATCATGCCGAATACGGCCAGCGCATCGACGCATTTTTCGGCGACACCCCCCGCATCAGGCCTGAAGACGTCGAATACGTTAACGGAGAGTATGATAAGATCCTGGGCGTAATGAAGGACCATCGCGGCGTCACGTGCAACCTTGTCTTCAGCATCGCCGAATACGAGGACCTGGCCGACAACTGGCTCGAGCACCGGACCAGGCGGATCAAGCGGGGCAAGCACAAGGGGAAATTGAAGAGCTTTATCCAGTTCGAGAATTACACGGCGCGGGTCGCCAATACCTTTGGCGTATATAAAACTCCCGGCCTGGATGATCTGCTTTCAAACGAGGTGGCGAATTTCGCCTATAATCTCAGGAAGGCCCTGACCCCCAGCGTCATTTCAAGGATAGTGTATTACCTCATAAAATCAAAGCATCTTGCCGTCATCAGGCAGATCCGCAACAAGCGCATTGTTGAGAATGATATCTATGAGGCCATCCTTGACATCAACGAGCAGCTATTCAGGATCGACCTGAGCAATTTCGGCGCGATTCTCTTCCATATAAAAAAGAACGCCGCGCGCTGGGAAAACGACATCGACGGGCCGAATGATCTCGAAATTTTCCGAAGCAGATTCAAGGAGATGAACGCATAGAGGAATCCTGCCGGTTTCCGGCCGCTGTCGCCGAACCCAGCATGACATGGATCTTCCCGTCCTTCCTTGACCAGAGCGCGTTCAGCCATTGCTGAAACCTGCCGCGAAATGCTTCGTCATTGAAATAGTCCCCGCGGGGGATGCCGTCGAGGGGCATGATGTCGATGTCAACCATAATGCGCGTTTTCCTGCTGCACATGAACGTCCAGATGTCTTCGGCCCCGTCCGGATACACGATGGTGGTGTTGACCGGTGTAATAATTCAATTACCGACACGTTATGATACAATTATAAATGAAAAACCATGACAGGCGGTCATTCTTTTATCATCAAGGAATAATTGCCTGGGGTTGCATTCTTTTATATTTATAACAAGGACGCTTTCATGAAGGAATCCAAACATACAAAACCGGGAAAAAGCAGAAACAAGACCCGGCCGAACATCGTTCACCCCACCGTCCCCGGCGCGGTGGGCTCCATGGAATCTCCCTATCGCGAAGGAAGGGATACGGTTGAAGAATCAAGGCTGATCATAAATGATACCGTTGAGAACATAACAGGCAAAAAATCAAAGCCGTGACGCGATACCCCGGCAATCACGAAGAGAAACCCGTTACGATATATGTCCTCTGTATCGTATTTCTTCTATTTTAATGTACCCATAACCACTCATGATCCTTGCCTTCGACACCTATTATCACGAGAACAAGGCGAAAACGGTATGTTTTTGTTTCGATGCAATGGGCGATGATGAGCCCGTGACCATATATACCGATATCGCCGAGGGAATCGAGGAATACGAACCCGGTTCCTTCTTAAAAAGGGAGCTGCCCTGCATTATCAGGCTACTGGAAAAATATAACCCGGCCGGCATCGACCTGGTTCTTGTCGATGGATTTGTCGTGCTGGATGATGACGGAAAAATAGGACTCGGCGGGCATCTCTATGAATATCTTGGGAAAAAGATTCCGGTAATCGGCGTTGCCAAAACAAATTATCCCGGAGTTATGACGTTGAAACGGGAAATATACCGGGGTACCAGCAGAAACCCCCTCTATATAACCGCCCTGGGCATTGACCTGGATAAGGCCGGCGGGATGATTCAGGGCATGGGCGGCAGGGACCGGATACCGGCACTCCTGAAAAAGCTCGATACGATGACAAGAAAAGACATGCGATGACCTCCGTATACCCTGTTACCTCTGATTCTGACGGTGTATCAACCTTCGGCAAAACAGGCGGTACCGGATATGAAAGAGACACGCGGCATGGTGCCGCGTGTCTCTTTTAAATGCCAGAATATGGTACAACTCAAGAAATAGTTAAAAATGCTTAAAAAAGATGTCTCAAATTCTTGAATTTTTCGAGAAGAACTAAAACTATTTTTTCAGAACATCCTTTACTTCTTTTGCAGCTTTTTCGATTTTCTGACCGGCTTCTTCAGCTTTGTCTGCTGCTTTTTCTACTTGTTCTTTCGTTTCTTCGCCGACTTTTTCCGCTTCTTTGGCAGAATCTTCAGCTTTCTTGCAGCTGGTTACGCCCATGAACATAACGCTGAATGCTAACGCAACAATAGCTAATTTTTTCATATCAGACTCCTTAAATTGATTTGAAAATATTTGAGATGATTACCATATTGATCGTCCAAATGTAAAGTACTATTTTTTTTTATCATTTTCTTTGCATAATACCTTGTTTACAATCCTGCATTTCAGGGCTCCCGGCGACGCCTGCGGTAAAGATGATATAAACGGAATCCGCCTATATTTCATTGACAACGCCTGTTGCCGGAACTACCATCTTCCCAGCAAACACCGCACGGAGGACGCATGACCCTATTCCGCAGTTTTACCTTCCAGCTCTGGGAGATATTCGCCGGCAACCTGCTGCTCCTGTTGTGCAGCATCCTGTACCTTGCCTGGTGGGTTGTATCCTTTCGGCCCCATTCCGCCGGCGGATCGGCCGGCGCAGCATATCTCTCTTCCGCGTTTATCACCGGGTGTCTCGCCATAGGGCTGATGTCCAGCGGCATCAACGCCCTTTCCGAAGGCTCAAAGGGCGTGCCGGTAAAATATATACTGATGGGCGGCGTCGCGCTGTTCATTGTCATGCTCCTGGCGACAACCGCCATTTTTCACCGGATGGTGACATCGGAGCTCCTGATTATACACGTCTGGGCGGTTCTGGAGCTGTCGGTTACCTCCGTGCTTTACGGCACAGGCCGCTTTGGCGCGGGACAGGCGGCTGCCATGACGGCGCTCGTGGGAATGGCCACCATGCTGGCATTGGCCTGTTACATCTTGTATTACCGCCTTGACGGGACGGCGCAATACCGCATCGGCATGGTCCCCCTTGGGGCAGACGCCGTCGTGATGGCGGTTTTCCTGGTGCTGCTGGCTGTTTCTCATTCCGGTGGACGTTAAATCCGGATGATAACAGCCATCGACTCATCCGGCCTGGAGGGCGGTTTTCTTCAAAAATAGGTCCGTTGCTTCCGCTCTCCGCCGTCCGAACCCGCAGGACGAGGAGATATCGACACTCCGCCCCGCGGCCTTTTCAATCATCTGCAAGATGTCCCGGTGCGTACGATCATCCAGCCCTCGTGTCCAAAGCCGTCAATGACCCTGGTTCCGTGGGAGTCTACCGGCCCGTCATGCCTCCGATCGAGGACCTTCCGTTTCTTCCCCCGGATGGCGGCGGCGATAATTTTGATGAAGCAATGAAAGGGAAAACCGCATGGCGCTGCCGTATGTGCGGGCATATCCATTACGGCGATACGCCGCCCGATGAATGTCCCTATTGCTTCTTTCCGTCAACGGCGTTCAAGAAGGTATGGCCCAGGGAACATTAAGGCCAATAACGGAAAGCCCTTAAATCCAGGCCAGCCTGGTAAAGAAGTCTTCCAGGTTCTCGCGGGAAGCCATCCTGGACCGGGAACATTCCTCATCAAGGCATATTTTATATTTTTTTGTCATGGCAATAACCTCATGGTGCATTATATTAATTAGGGTAATATACTGCAGCACGAGGGGAGAGTCAATGTCCGCTCAATTATTTTTAATAAAAAAGTCAGGGGAAAGACGCGGACAATTTCAAACCGGGGCAGCGGTAAAACCGCCCCGGCTACATGAATTGTATAAAGGCCATGATAATAACCAGCAGCATCATTAACATGGTTAACCTGCCCCCCAGCGGTGAACGGAACGCAGCTTCCTTCCCCGCGATGGTATTTTAACAGCAACAATTCCGGCACACAGGGTGATAATGAGGAGCAGGGGTGGCGGGAGGACTGCCGGGGCGGCCCTCCCGGATGCAGCAATTACTTCTGAACCAGGGTTAATTCAGCATTGAGCCTGCTTTCCAGCCGGCGCGCCTCATCCGGATTGATGTGACGTCCCGAGGTCATGAATGACAGCATGCCCAGCATCTGCCTGGCCAGTTCCCTCCGCTGTTTCGGGGTTGCGGCGGGTGATTCCCAGGCCTCCTTTTTCTTGAAAAAGAGGAGCTTGTTGACCAGCGTCGCCATCTGAGCATCACCGCCATCAGGCTGGTTCCTGACCACGTTCTGGAACACCTGCCATTCTATCTCCGACACGTAATCGGGCCTCTGCGCCACCGTGCCGGCAACGGGTTTGCCCGTGACGGCCGCCCGTGCCGCGGCTTTCTGGGCTTCCTCTATATCACTTTCGCTCATGCTCCTCAGATCCGTCGATTCCGCTGCGGGGCCGTCCCCGTTGACGCGGCCGGCTCTTTCTGCATCGAAGGGGATCCTGGTAAACAGGAAGAGAAAAACCGCTGCCACCGTGATCACCGCGGTGATCGCGGTGATCAGAATCTTCATTTTAAACGTCCTGCTATTTTCACCTGATTGGGTCATCCGCTCTCCTTATAACCATCAACAATAATGTTTCTGTCGTGCGCAGGAAATGCCCCGGACCGGAAATTCAAACTCCGGCCCGGGGCGCGTCAGGGTCTGCATGATCCTTACCACTCCGTCGGTGCCGGCGGAGAAACGGTGAATTCAAATTTCTGGCCGGACCCTGACATGAGGGTCGTAAACAGGGCGTTGAACAGGATGTTGCCTGTCATTGACGGGAACGTCGTCGTGCCGGTGAAGGTCAGCTTGCCGCTTCCAAGGGCCGAGATGGGCCCGTCAAAGTCTATCGGGAAATCAACCGGTTCCTTCGTATGCACCCAGGTGCCGATGGGTATTATGCCCAGGGCAGTGATGCTCTGGATCTTGATGTCAGCCATCATGTGTCCGTGAACATGGAGATTCCCGCCGTTATCCAGGGTAACATCGCCGGTCATGGGATTCGCGCCGACGCCGGTTATTATCATTTTCACATGCATCGGCAGGATGACATTGATGGGGGCCTTGAAGTCCGGCACCGACATGTTACCCGTGATTTTTTTCGTGGTCATGTTGCAGTCCGCCGAAAACGTCGAGGTGTCCGGCATCGTCACTCTCTGCATCAGGGTTTTCAGGTGCACCACGGCATTGAGGGACCACTTGTCGAGGGTGACGATGAAATCGCCCTCGGGTGCGTTCGCCGTTGATACCGGCCGCGCATTTGCCGAGCCGCAGGTGCCCACGGCGGTTTTCCCGTCAAAGCGTTCCTCCAGCCAGTCGAGGACATAGGGCGAGGCCTGGAACTGGGTGGTTATGTGCTCGCCGGCGAAGACCATGAAGCTGGTGTTGACGCCAAGGGCGCAGTATTTTTCCTTGAGTTTCAGGCACTGTTCGAGTTCGATGAACTCGTCCGCGGTCCCGTGGTACAGGTACACCGGCACCGCGATCGGGTTCCTGCCCAGGGTCTGCGCGTCCAGCGTTTCGTAAACCGACGGGATGGCCATCAGCTGGTCGAGGGTCTGGTTGCCCTTGACGTACTTCGAAAGGGGTGTGTTCATGAAGGCAAACAGCGCTTCGAAGACGCACATGGACAGGCCCCGGTTGACCGCGGCCTGCCCTTCCGCGTTCACCAGGTCGGCCAGCGGTATCCCCTCGGGGTACTGTGACCAGAGGCCTATAACGGTCTCAAGAAGGAAGGCCGACCCGTTCTTTCCGTCCAGGTACGGCGCGACCTCGAAGAAATCGGCGGGGACGCCGCCGGCCGCCACGCCCACCAGCCTGAGATCGGGGGCGTAGCCGGGCTGCAGTTCGCCGGCCCACGCGGCCGTCTGCCCGCCCTGGGAGTAGCCCCATATGGCAACTTTCGCCCTGGCGCTTATATTGGCGGAGGATATCTTCGAAGCGGCCGTCACGATATCGAGGAGCGCGTGTCCCTGGGCCCTGCCCGACATGTAGGTGGGAATCGCGTCAATCGTATAGCCGGGATTGTCGGTGACGACCACGGCATAATTCCTGTTGAGGGCCTGGGCTATGTTCTCGTTCTCATAATCGGTGCCGGCGGCAAACTGTTCGGACGGAGCGCAGGTATGGCAGAGACCATGGGTCCCGATGGCGTAGGCGATAACGGGACGGCTGCTGAAGATGCTCCACGACTTCTTCGGAACAAGGACGGTGCCCGTCACGATATTGGGCACCCCCAGGGCGTCCGTTGAATAATACATCACGTTCCAGGCATTGAAGTCCGGCGCGCCGGCGATATACACCTGCGCCTCCTGGTATTTGATAATATCCCCGTGCTTGCCCGCCGGGAGCGTTGCAGGAGGCGTATAGAATGCCGTATCCTCAATGATGCCTGACGGCACTTCCGGCGATATGGTTTCCTGCCCGTTCGATAATGCCGCTAACAGGTTTGAGGCTGAGGAACTGTTGGAATCATTAAAATCACAGCCGAGAAATGTTATAATAGAAAGCATTAATAGAGCGGCCAACGCCACCGGGGCAATTGGCAGATACATAAACCAATTACGATGAGAATTTCCATTCATGACAGGTAAACCTCCATATAGTATAGTTTTATGTAATAAGATTCCCGGGATCGGCTTGTATAGCCCCGACCCGGTCTTTTCGACCGTCCATCCGGTTTTAATAAATCATATGAAAACCCCTTTGTCTCGTCATCTGGAGGTATACCCAAAACTGGCTTTAACGAATGGTAAATTTTTTAATTTTTCTTAACCGCAGGTTCTTTATAAAAATGAAGTATAGATAAGGAATATTCTCTATACCCGGGTTGGGTTTTTTAACCGGGAGTCGGTGGGCAATTTTGAAAGGGAGGGGGTATCACCGCGGATACCCCCTCCCTTTCGAACCCACCCCCCGCGCCGCTCATCGCCGCGGGGCTAAAAATTGTAATCCTGCTGGCTGTTGTGGTTATCAGAAAAACTCCATGAAAGATTCGATATGCCTGATAATGTCCCCCTCCGGGCCGGGATAATGGCCCGAGGGCGTCCCGCCGATCCAGGCATTGAGGTCCCTGGCGGTATAAAGGACTATGCCGAACTTCCCGGCCAGCTTTGCGGCATTTGTTGAAAGGCCCGGCGAAGAATAGAGGAACCCCTTCCGGATGCCCGCCTCACCCATAAAGTCATGGAGCTTTTTAATGAAGGCGGCATTGGCCGGGGCGCCGGTCCGGTGGCGGTACCGGACAGCGATCCTCTCGTCGGCGCTGCTTACGACCGCAATGCGTTCCCCGGCGTCATGGCTGACAGGCCGGTAACCCAGCAGAAAAAAATGGACCATCATTCTATGGAAAACGGTTCTTTCATCATCCCTGACAAGGGTGCTTCTCCTCAGGTCCGTGAAGAGGCGGTTCACGGTCTCGGTTAGTTCTTCCAGGCGCGCGCGCATTGATTCTGCTTCAAGGGCCACCTTCTTTCGGACGCGTCTTTTTATCATTGAGCTCCCCTCGGGATTCATGACAAAGAAAACATCATCGCCGGAGCCATATCTTGCATTGCGGTACAGGGCATATCCCGCCGCTGCTGTTCCGGCCCACAGGAGGGGATGCATGAAACCGGCTACAAGGAAGACGCAGGCGACGGCGGCAGCAATGATGAATCGTCCCCGGATCTTTTTGAATTCCCCCAGGGCATCGGCATATGCAGCGTCGACCCGGCGGCTTAAACCGCTCCTGATCTCTTCAGATCGCCGATTGACCTCCTCCCTCACCCGTTCCCTGATGTTCTTATTTGGCCTGTGTTTTCGGAAGCTCCTTTCCCATTCCCCGGTCCCCCCTGGCCGCCGCTGCTTCACTGAATGCTTTTCGCCCGGTGCCGACAGCGCCGCGTCATAGCGCCGGCGGCGAACAGGGTCGGAGAGTATTTCATAGGCACGGTTGATCAGCGCCTGGGCTTCGTTGCTCCCCCCCCGGTCAGGGTGGGTCTTCAGGGAAATCTTCCTGAAGGCGTTTTTTATTTCCCTGAGGGTAGAATTCCGTGGTATCCCCAGGAGCTCGTAATGGGTCTTTTCATTTTTGTCAATGGAGGTTTTCATGGGAATGTTATGGTATGGATAACCTGCTCCTCTGATCATGTCAAGGGTGTTTTATGACCAGATGTCATGATTTAAGCGCATTACCGGTTTTGTTCTTGAAAATCCGGATTATGTTCTGCTACCTTTTCCCCAGCCGGGAGGCACTGCCATGGGCACGGGAATTGTTTTCCTAGACGCATCAACCATCGATTACGGCGACATCGATTTTTCCGAGATCAGGGAGCTCGGGGACCTCGTTTGCCACGGGTCCACGTCTCCGGAGCAGGTGGCGGAACGGTGCGCCGGTGCCGACATCGTAATAACGAACAAGGTCGTGTTCAGCGCCGCCGTGCTGGCGCAATGCCCCGGCATCAGGATGATAGCGGAAGCGGCCACGGGTTACAACAATATTGATATCGCGGAGGCCCGCAGCCGCGGCATTCCCGTGGCCAATGTACCGGGATATTCCACGGCTTCGGTGGTGCAGCTCACCATGGCCTTCATCCTCGCCCTGTCGACGAACCTGTTGCGGTACAACACCGCCGCCCATGACGGCACATGGAGCAGGTCGGCCATGTTCACGCTGGGGAGCTGGCCCTTCTCGGATCTGGAAGGGAAAACCGCGGGCATCATGGGCCTGGGAGCCATCGGGAAAAACGTGGCGAGGATCTGCAACGCCTTCGGCATGAAGGTCATCGCCCTCAGGCGGGGAGAGAGCGCGCCGGAGTCCCCCTATGAACGGGTCGGCCTGTTCGACCTGGCGAAGGAGTCTGACGTTATCACCATACACATGCCCCTAACCGACTATTCGAAGCATATCGTGAACCGGGAGTTTCTTTCCCGCATGAAAAAAACGGCCTTCCTGGTAAACATGGCCCGGGGGCCCATCGTGGATCCCGAAGCCCTGTGCCGGGCCCTTGAGCAGGGGACAATTGCCGGGGCCGCGCTGGACGTGATGGAAAGGGAGCCACCCCGGGAGGACGACCCGCTCCTCAGGGCGCCCAACCTGATCATCACGCCCCACATAGCATGGGCAAGCATCGATTCCCGGAAAAGGCTTGTCCATGAAATCGCGGAGAACATCAGGGGATTTCTTTCCGGAAAGAAAAGAAATATTGTTAATGCCTGATTGTTTCCTGCACCCGTCCGCTGCCTTGAGGTGAACGGGGAATCAGCCGGTGAGGACCTCGCGGATTTTCTTCTGCAGTTCGCTCGGGAGGAACGGCTTGGGGATGAAAAAAACTCCTTCCTTCAGCATTTCGGTTTTGGAAATTTTATGTTCAGCGTACCCTGACATATACAGCACCCGAATCCCGGGCCTGATCCTCTGCACCTTTTCGATCAGCTGCGGTCCAGGAATATCCGGCAGGACAATATCGGACAGGACCAGATCGATCTGACGGCCCCTGTCCTCGCAGATTCGCAGGGCTTCGCCGCTGCTGGAGGCCTCCAGGACGGAATACCCCTGGGCGGCAAGGGCCCTTACCAGCAGCCTCCTGACATGGTCCTCATCTTCGACTATCAGTATGGTTTCCGTTCCGGCGGTCTGGTCCAGCGCCGCCGTTTCCGCCGGTTCCCATGCTTCTTCCACGGAGCCGGCATCGTTGAGGGGCAGGTAAACTGAAAAGACAGATCCCTTCCCCTTCTCGCTTGTGACGGTGACATATCCGTCATTCTGCCGCACGATCCCGTACACCGTCGACAGGCCGAGGCCCGTTCCCAGCTCACCCTTGGTCGAGTAAAACGGCTCGAAGATCTTCTCCAAGATATCCCGGTCAATGCCGACGCCGGTGTCGACCACATCGATGCGGACATAGGAGCCGTGCGGGACAGTCAATCCAATCCCCGTCCGGCTGGCGTCAACGTCCTCCTGGGACGTTACGATGGTTACCGTTCCTCCCTGCGGCATGGCGTCACGGGCATTGACGACGAGGTTAACGATCACCTGTTCGATCAGGGACGGATCGGCCTTGATCAGGGCCCGGTCCGTTTTCCGTTCGATAACCAGGGATATGTTCTCGCCGATGATGCGGCGCAGCATCCTCTCGACCTTCTCAAGAAACTCGTTGATATCGACCACCACGGGTTTGCTGATCTGCCTGCGGCTGAAGGCAAGGAGCTGCTTGGTCAGATCGGCGGCCCTCCGGGAAGTGACGAGTATGTCATTGATATTCTCCCGTATGTCAGAACCCCGGCCAAGCTCCTTCAGGGATATCTCCGCATTGCCCATGATCGCCGTCAGGAGATTATTGAAGTCATGGGCGATCCCTCCGGCAAGCCGGCCGATGGCCTCCATCTTCTGCGCCTGGATCAGCTGTTTCTCCAGGTTCTTCATGTCCTCTTCGGTTTGCATCTGGGCGGTAATGTCCTGTATGAAGCCCTCCAGGTACTCACCGCTTCCGTCGGCCCTTGTGCGCAGATGCGTATTGATGGACACCCAGATCTGCTCGCCGTTTTTCTTCCGGAATTTCGTTTTGTATCCTTCCACATATCCCCTGGCGCGAACCTCCTCCAGGAGAATGGCACGAGCCTCCGGGTCAAGGTAGAGCTGTCTGCTGTTTACCTCCGATGCGGTGACATCCTTCACCGATGCATACCCGATAATGCGGGCAAATTCCTTGTTGATGGTGATGAAATTCCCATCGAAGGTGGTCTGGAAGATGCCGACCGGGAAATTGTCGAATATTTCCCGGTAGCGCCGCTCGCTCTCTTCAAGCTCCTTCTGGGACCTGATGAGCTCCTCGTTGGTCGACTCGAACTCCTCGTTGGTGGCCATCAGCTCCTCGTTGGCGGCGACCAGCTCCTTGTTTGTCGCTTCCAGTTCCAGCATGATGGATTGAATTTCCGCGTTTTTCTGGTTGAGCTGAACATTCCTGCGGTCAAGCTCTTCCTGGATATTCTTGATCTCGGTGATATCGATCACGTTGATCAGCCCGGCGGGTTTGCCGCCCAGGTGGGACGTGGCGCCGTTGAGCAGCACCCATTTCTCGTCCCCAGATTTCGTGATAATCTTGAACTCATAGCTGGAGATCACGTTCTCCCCCGCCTGCCGCTTCTTTCCCCTTTCCTCCACAAGCTTTTTGAAATCCGGGTGCACCACTTCCCAGAAATTCATCGAGGTCAGCTCCTGGCGGGAATAGCCGGTTATCCGCTCCGCCGCGGGATTGGCGTAAATCCATTTGTTTTCCTGGTAAATGAGGATGGCCATCGGCGTGGATTCGGCCAGGTTGCGAAAGCGCTCTTCGCTCTCACGAAGCGCGTCCCATGACTCCAGGTCAATGCGGGGGGTTGTGTTATCGTTATTTTCCAATCTCGTGACCCATCACTCCGGCATGATATCGGTTATAAACTGCTATTCACAGCCCATATTGTTGCAAGAATCAGCATGCAGGAAAGCGGTTATGCCCGCTCTTCCGGTGTAACCGGTATAGCTCCGGTCGCGATCTTTTTTAAAGCCGGATTCGGCACACGGCAGCATATTCAAGGATCATATGCCGCTTTGAATATACTTCATTCCGATCACGCGTCAAGCATAAGATTGATTTTTTTATTTAACGCACACTAGAAACAATGCACGCAATGCCATACTGAAGATTGCTTATAACAACAGGCGCCCGAGGGTTGGGATCCTGATCATTTCAGGTCCTCTGGCCTGCCGTAGACGATTGTTCCGCCCACGATGGTCATGAGGACCCTGGCATCCTTGATCCGTTCCCCCGGGACAGAGAGGATGTCGTCGGACAGGACGATCATGTCGGCAAGCTTTCCCCTGGTGATGGAGCCCTTTCTATCTTCCATTTTCTCGGCATAGGCAGACCCCATGGTATAGGCGTACAGGGCTTCATAGGGTGTGTAGCATTCCGCCGCGTTGAGGGGACCCAGCCTGCCCTGCCTGTCCTTCCGCGTCACCGCGTAATAGATTCCCAGGAGGGGCGCGAAATCCACCTCTGCCGGTGCGTCGGACCCGAAGGAAACCGGGATGCCCGCGTCAAGGAGCGACCGGTACGGATAGGCCCTGCGGGCCCGCGCATCCCCCAGGAGCAGCGCGTCTTTAGCCGGCGTGCACAGGGCAAAGGGCTGGACGCAGGCGACGACGCCGAGGCGTTTCATCCGCGGGATGTCCTCCGGGTCAACCAGCTGGCAGTGCTCGATCCTGAACCTGAGGTCCCTGGTCCAGGGATATTTCGCCTGGGCCTTTTCCATCGAGTCGAGCACACCGGCAACGGCCCTGTCACCTATGGCGTGGATCGCTAGGCGTTTCCTTTCCCGGGCCGCACCCAGAATAATGTCGTCCAGCTCGGCCGGGGTGTGGCGCGGTTTCCCGCAGTTTTTCGGATCGTCATTATAGGGCTCCTTGAGCCAGGCTGTCCGCGTTGAAAAGGCTCCATCGGCGAAATACTTGATGGTATCATACCGAAGCCGCTGATCCTGCTCCCTGAACGATGTGAGCATGTTAAAGGCATGGTAGAAAGCCGTCCCGCCCTGGGACCAGCAGGAAATGCGGCAGGTCAATTCATTATCAGCGCGCATCTCCTGATAGAGCCGCGCCGTGAAGGGCACCCAGGTGTTGTCCTGGACCGACGTTATGCCCGCCTTCCGGTACATGTCGAGTATTTTCGATATGGTTTTTTTATGTTTGTCTGAATCAAGGACGATCTTCAGGTACTTGTCATCCGGCACTGACCCCATGGCGGTATCGCGCAGGATACCCGTCGGCTCACCCTTCCCGTCCCGCACTATCTGCCCCCCCGCCGGGTCCGGGGTTTCCCGGTCGATATTCATCTCCCGGAGCTGGTATGAATTGACCCAGGCCGCGTGACCGGAATACTGCATGAGAAACACCGGATTGTCCGGCGCGGCCTTGTCGAGGAGGGCCCTGTCAGGGTTTTTGCAGGTCGTGTAGTCCCAGAGGTTGCCGTAGACAGGCTCCCCCTTGGGCCTGCCTTCGGCCTCTTTCCTCACCCGTTCGGCGATCTCCCCGCAGCTCAGGTTCCAGAGCATCAGCTCCGAATAGAAGGTCCCTGCCGCCAGGGAATGGACATGGTTGTCATTGAACCCGGGGACCAGGGTCTTCCTCTTCAGGTCAACCATGACGGTATTTTTGGGGGCCATCGCCAGGGCTTCCCGGTAACCGCCGGCATAACGAATGGTTTCCCCCGCGACCAGGACCGCCTCAGCCCGGGGATTTGACGGGTCAACGGTTATGATATTTCCATTATAAAGAAGAAGAGACGTGCTGTTATTATCATGGTCATCCAGGGGCCTTAAAAAGCTTATGTAAGCGGCGGCGGATATTACGACGGTCAGCGCCAGGGCCAGGACGCCGGCGGAAACCGAAATTCTCTTTACCCATTTCTTCATAGATCACTCTCCAAGTTCGGATGAATTCGCCCCGTCCCGCCCCTGGTGATCCACGATTTGGCATCCGTGAATTTACGCAAGCCTAATTTTCATCACGTTGCGCCGATGGATTCACGCAAACAGGCGGCGCAGGTCCCTTTCCACGTTGGCCGCCATGGCGTACAGGTTCGCCTCCGTGACCTCGATGTTCAGGCCCTGGCACATCCTGACCAGCAGGTTGTTCATCCTGTCGGGAGTAAAGCGCTTATAAATCTGGGGGAAGCGTTTTGAGTCCAGGCTGATTTGTTCCATAGGAAAGACCCTCCGGCTTATGCTTAACATCATACCGATACAGGGCCCCGGGATCTGCCGGAACGCCCCGCCGGTTATCATCATGGTAGCACGGGGGATATGACAGATAGTGTCATGGGAAAATTATTTTCAGCGCCGCACAGTTAAGGATTGAAAGGATCGAATTCATTGCTGAACCGGTTGACCGGTATCAGCTGTCCCGTCCTCCCGTCGATCATGAAAACGACCCAGATCGTTCCGGCCTTATAGGGAGGAACATAGAAGGTGCGCTGGAGTCCCCCATGGTTGTAGACCCTGATCCTGGCCCCCGAGGCGGCAAGGGCTTCGGAATATCCGTTAAAACGATTGGTATAGTCATGGATAAAATATATATAGTTCCCAGCGAGGAGTTTTTTTATGGTGACCGTTTCCGGCCCGAAAGACGTGGTATCGTCAACATCAAGGTCTGCCAGTTCCGCCTGGGGGTCGTTGAAAAAAACATGAAAAATCCCCTGTGAGTCTTCAAGGGGCCCCACCAGGTGGCTGTCCAGGTCCGATGGTTCTTCCCCCCAGCTCAGCACAATTCTCACCTGGCCGCGCTGGAGCGAGGCCGAGATGGTGTCCTCCGCGACCCGCTCCTGGCCCTGCAGGACAAGAAGCTCCATGTACCCGGTAATATACTTTTCAAGGCTCATCTCCGCAGTGTAATTGCCCGCCCTTATGCCGGTAAAGGCATAATTGCCGCTTGCATCCGTCATGGTCTGGGCGATGACGGGACCCTGGCGGGTGTTCATCCCCTCACGCAGCTTAAGGGTAACTCCCTGGAGCGATTCGTTCGTTGCGGAATCCCTCACCGTGCCGGTTATTGATCCGGGGCCCAGGTGGCCGGTATCCACCTGCTGGACGGTCGGAGCAAAATTCCTGGTCCTGGGCATCACCTCCAAGGCATTCAACCGCGTCGTCTGATACCCCTGGCTCTGGATCTCCAGTGACACGTTCCCGGCGGGCGACTTGAGGCTGTATTGTCCATCGGCGTCCGATGTCGTTTCGTTGATCGGTGACCGCGCGGCTGTTCTCCGGCCCGGTGAGGCAATGATGCGTATTTTCGCGTCCCGCAGAGGCTTGCCGGTGAGGGCGTCAACCACCTGCCCTTCGATGATGTTATCCTTTATCGTGTCCCGTTGGATGCCCGCGTCGGAAAGCCGGGGCGGACTTATCCATAAATCCCCCGCCGGGTAGCCGATGCGGTGAAAAAGGGCGCGCATCTCGTTGAGGGCGGCAATGGCCTCCTCCTTGTCGGCAAAGGAATCGTATAGAGCCACCCTAACATACAGGTCGCCGTCAACGCGGGCCGATTCCAGCTTCGTGTCAACGCCGTACTCGTACAGGATGTCCTGCCACTCCCTGGCATTATCAGGATTTTCAAAAGAGCCGACTATGACGCGAAAGCCCCGCGAATGGAGATGGACCGGCAGTATGGCCGTAAGCAGCAGCAATAAAGAAAAAATCACCAGTGAATTGGAGTGCATGTCATTACCTGTTTTCACTTAATAAAAATAAGTGCGTCGATAAGACTGACACCAGTATTGAAAGAGCAAATTCCAAGCCGGTACAGCATTCAAACCCGGTACTGCGGTGCGACGAACGCTCTGCAATCATTTCGATTCATGCATTTACCATCAATGCATGTGTTACCCTTACAACTTGACACGACAGTACCCCGGATCATAAAAACTGTCAAGTATTCCTCGGTTTGTTCAACAAAACAGCGGCGCACCAGGACCCGCCGGAACGCGGAAAAAGTGCTGGACACAGGCCCGAAAGCATGACCCAGATAGTTCCAAGGTGAAATCCATATAAACCCCGCCCTTCCGATTGGAGGAGCCGGGTAACAGCCATGAACGCCATGGAGACGATCCCTCCCATCATAAAAACGATCAAAAAGGCATTCCCCCAGCTCTCCCACACCGGGAAAGTCGAGCTGTATGACCGAACGGTGCCCCTGCTGCAGAACGCGATAGAAAGCGGCATGCATGATGACATACTGAAGCATGCCTATACCTGCATCTGCTGCCTGGAGGACAGGATTCTGGCCACCACACTGTCAGAAGTGCTGAAAAAAATGATGCCTGAAGCCGTTAAGGCGATGAAGGAACATGAAACATGGCAGGACGCGGCGCTGCGGCTTTTAGTGAAACGGTATCCGGACCTGGATGCCAATTCTGATATCGAAGGGCAGACCGAATTCACCGGTGAAGTGCCCTGCATCAGCGATTTCGGCGATTACTGCTCCTTCGCGGGATATGCCGCCCCGCTGAAGGACCTGAAAGATATCGTTGAATATTATAAAGACCTATCCGTGCACAAGAACGCCGTGGACGGCATGGAGGAAGTGCTTGACGCGGGACTGGAAATACGGAAATTTCTCGGGAAGAACCCCGGTTTCATCCAGGCGGAGCTGAGGGACGAGCTGAAGATAGACCCTATCGTCATAAACAAGCTGTGCCAGAAAATGGAAAAATACAAAATACTAAAGCGCGAAAAAGAAGGCGTGTCGTTCAGGCTGACCCTTCTCAGATAACCGCATGCTTTGCGCGCACCGCTATTTCAGGAACGCAGCCGCGTCCTCATAACCGACTCCCGGATTGACCTTCATCATCTGACGCACAAGCTTTTCCCTTGATGCTTCCGTACCCAGCCGGTATGACTTCGCGGCGAAGTTTTTCCCGAACTTGTCCTCGGCCCTGGAGTATACGCTGATGTGCCAGCCGTAGTATTCCCCGGCCCTGTTCTGTTTCCTGGTGAAGGTGCGGACGGTTATATAGGTCTGCATCTGCAGAAGAGTGAGGGCGCCCTCGAACCCCTTTTCTCCCCGGCCGGAAAACCCCGCCATTGACTTTATGATGTACGAGGGTATCTTCGGCTGTTGCCCGAAGAGGTCCATGATCTTCTTGCACTTGTGGGAGGCCTTGCCGTCGTCGTAGCGCGCGTCAAAGTCATAGCCGTCACGCCGGTACGATGCAAAATAGGGAAACCACTCTTTCGACACGAATCCGGCCCTGTTCCTGAAGAGTTTCCCGTAGGCTATGGAGGGGTCCTCCGAAAGGATCATGCGCCACACCCAGGGGTCGGTCCTCTCGTCTCCCGTCCACCAGCGCCCGATGCCGGTGCAGTCCATGACGGAAAAACCGGCCGCTTCATTCTGAAAGAGGGGAAGAAACCCTATTTCCATGACAAGGGCCCTGAGGTCGCGGCAGGTGGCGATTTTTTTACGCTTCATACTGTACAGATCATTGCGCCATACCCTTATCGCAGATCAACTTCTTTTCATTAAAGGAGTATCCGCCCGGGACAGGGAGGAATCAATCCGGCGTATTTTTCTTGAACATCAGCGCGTCGGGGCACAGGTTTATGCAGGTGTTCTTTTCCTTGATGCATACGTTCCCGGCCGATATGCGTTCCTTGTAGTTATAGTCCCTGGCTTTCTTCAGGCAGTACCGGTAATCGGCGGCGCACCTGTTGAGGCAATTCCGGTCTTTTTTCTTGGCGCTTGAAGCGGATATGGATATTAAAGCCAGCATTGAGCATGCCATGGCGGCGACAAAGAAGATCCTGAAAAGCCGTTTCATACTATTTCTCCTTACTGATTTGTTTCCTGCATGAAGATTACTATTAATCGCTCTATGTATATGATATGAACTATGACAGATATAATATCGGGAAAAATTTAATATTGCAAGAAGAAAATATATGCCTTCTGCGAGCGTGGGGCTTAAATCCCACGCTATAAAGCTCCATCGGAAAAAAACAGGGCGCGTTGCATGAAAAAAATCCCATTGGACTGATAAAAATCTTTAAAACCAAATACTTCGCGCTAAATCTTCTTGCTAAATACTCCCCGCAATTGATTATCACACCATACCGTACATTATTGTTTCGCATGCGTGCATCAGGCACCGCTTTCACTTCAACATTGGGGGGAAGAAGAATGAAAAAAAAAGCAAAAAATATCATCCTTTCCGCCGGAGTCATAATCTGCGCTCTGGCCGCAGCATTCATCATATATATCAATACCGGTCCGCGCATTCCCGGAGGCGATACCGTATTTGAAGAGATAATGACATGCGAGCTTCCGGAGCTGGTAACGGGACAGACGGGATTTGCCCGTAATGGGACCGTAAAAATCTGGTACGAGGCTTTCAATCCCGCGGGCAGTCCAAAGGGGACCATCCTCCTTATCATGGGACATTCTGCAACGGCATTGCGGTGGCAGGATTTTCATCTGCCTTTTGTAAAGGCCGGATACCGGGTCATCCGTTTTGACAATCGCGGCGTGGGTCTGTCCGACTGGATAACGGACTGGGACAAGAACAAGCCCTACCTTCTCGAGGACATGGCCCTGGATTCCCTCGCGGTCATGGACGCACTGAAGGTCGACAGGGCCCATCTCGTCGGCGTGTCGATGGGGGGCATGATCGCCCAGGAGATGGCCATCAGGCATCAGAGCAGGGTGGCATCATTGACGTCCATCATGTCCACCGGCTTTTTAAAGGACCCGGAGCTGACCATACTGCCCGGTGATATTATGGAAAAGATGATTAAGATATCCCTGCGGTACCTGTTGGTCCCGACTAAAATGAACCAGGTCAAATTCCAGACGTATGTTTTTTATCTCGTCAACAATAACGTCTCCTTTGACACCAGGAAAAACGCCCTCGTGGCCCGCTATGAATTGGAACGCCATGGGGGATACAATCCCGGGGTCAAAGATCAGCATGACGCCGCGATCCTGGCTTCCGGCTCCCGGTATGATCGGCTGGGCTCCATAAAGGCTCCGGCCCTGGTCATACACGGGAAAGCGGACCCCCTTATCCCGGTTGAGCACGCGATGAAATACGCCGCCATGATACCCCATGCCAGAACACTCTTTGTCGATGGCATGGGGCATTATATCCCGAAGATGCATGCGGAAAAAATCCAGCAGGCGATATTCCGGAACATTCAATCGGAGTGAACCGTCATGAATTCAAAAATTAAAAAAACCGTCACCACATCTGGACCCGGCCGTCCGCACTGGCCGGCTCCTTGCCCATCCCCGGCGGCGGGGAAATCCATTGTCGTGCGCGGAATGGACCTGATGGATGTCTTCTTTCCGAAGGAGGAAAAGAAAAAAGATCAACGTCTTTCCAGGATCCGCAACCCTGAGAAAAACATTTGACATAGTGCCGATTGACGAATTAATCTCAGGCAGCATGTGATTTGAAAGTTCCCGCCCGGCCGCCTTCCGCGGCAGGGTCAGTAATTCAACGCCCATCAAGGGCCTCTACCTGTCCAGCGGCTGGGGCCGCTACAGGGGCTCCTATCCCGTCGGGATCATGAACGGCAGGGACGTGTACCGGCTGATCATGAAGGAGATGTGAAGGAACGCGCCATGTCATCACGGTCCATCAGGGGTATAATCATGAAAAAGGTATCCGCAGCGGTCGCTTTCGCCCTTCTGGCCGTTATTCCCCCATGGCGGCATCCGGCATTGTCAAAGGAACTGCCCCTGCTGACCGAAAAAAAGGGGACCTTCGAATTCATGAGCCGCGCAGACTACACGGACCCCCGGTGCGGGTTCACCGGAGCCGAAATACAGGAAAACCTGAGGGAACTCGGCGCTATCGTGAATACCATGCGCACAAACCCGGTGTTATCCGGGCTGATGGGCTTCGACGGCAGGGCGAGGATCTACAACATCGGCTGCGGGGACGCAGGCGCCTACGGGATCCAGTCCCGGATCAGCTTTGAATTTGCCTCATGGTTCATGGGAAAGGACGGCAGGCCGGCGCGGATACTGATGGAACCGCCCTGCTGGGATCTCATCATAAACAAGCAGACCCACGGGGACAGTCCCATTGTCGGCGAGCCCAATTATTTCATCGTGCCCGCAGCAAAGGAAACCGTACGGCCCGGCATCGACCTGTACGACGGCGAACTCTACATTATATACAACCCTGACCGGCCGGCCTACTGGCTCCCGGTGACGGTCCGGGATTGTTATAACAAGATAATCGCGCACTGGAAGCGTGAACCCGACAAAGTAGCCGCGGATTACATGCTGAAATTCATCGAAAAACAGTACGCGGACTTCCCGAAATCCGACCTGGACAAGCCGGCCCATTACGGAAGCAGGTCCGGGAATCCTCCCAACATCATGAGCGTGACCGCGGACCCAACCGGTTCGCCGGTCGTGCGCGTTAACCCTGAATACTGGAACAGGAACCTGCCGCGGTCGGCCATACAGTTCATGTACTGCCGGATCATAAACAACAAGAAATACATCCGGCAGTTGAAAGAGGAATACCTGAAGAAGAACAGCACCAGCTACAGCCTGTACCGGTTCCTGGAAACACTCGATACCGGCACGGCGGAGTCCCTCGGCAGGCACCTGCGCCGGTAAGGCCCCGCTACCGCGGCATATTCTTCAGCCTGAAATCCTTTAACCCGATACCCGGCGCCATGTACCTGCGCCAGAAGCGGAAACTGGTGGGGGTGAACCTGGCAAAAATAACGTCGAAGGGCCTGAACCGGGTAAGGCGCAGGACAAGGCGGTAGCAGAGAAACATGATGCTCAGGAAGGATGATGGCCACCGGGGTTCGGTATCGTGTTTCTTCCTGATATGTTTTCCCATGACGTAGGAAAACTGCTTCCACGCTTCCACATCCATCTCCCAGGCGGCGTCTATGCCGAACTTCTTCGCCACCGCCATGAACCATGCGCCGTCCATCCGCGCGAAGGAAACCTGTGAAAGGCCTCTCTGCTCCTCATCGGATAATTTCAATTTCAAATTCCTCCTTTCCTGAATGATCCTATTCCTTCCCGCACCAGCCCGATGGGGATGCCGACAATCTCCGCTATCCTTTCTTCCGCGATCCCCTCTTCGTGCAGCCGGCGCGACAGGTGGGCCAGCGATTCTCCTATCTCAATGATATTTCTGTCGGGGTCATAGAACCGCAGCACCCTTTGCCGCCACGGCTGTTCCCTGGTCCCGTGGAGGAACTCCACTCCCCGCGCGGCAAGCTCCCGCTCCATTTTCTCGACATCATCATATTCAAAATACAATTCGACGGCATGCTCGCCCCGCCTGACCACCCTGTTTCCGATAAGGCTTTTATAATGAGATTTATCATGAATGGAAAAATCGCCGTGGAACGTAACACTTTCCCCGAAATCATGCTTGATCGCCTGCCCGAGTACATCTCTGTAAAATGCCTTTGACCTTTCGACATCATCCACAACCAGGAGGACGCATATGAATTTCATGGAACCGCTCCTTCATAGACATGCCTGCAATCTCCGCCCGATACCGCCTTGAGGAATCCATGCCCTGCATACAATCATTCATCTTCAATGATACGATTCTTATTCAGCTGTCCAGTAATATTTTAATTTCACCGGCATGGCCCCGCACTGAAGCATGGTGCCCCCACAATGTGCCGAGATAATCGCAAATAGTGAACGCTACAATTAATTGCGGCGGTTTTCATTCTGATGCCATTCCCATAGTAACAGCGGCATGTATACTGTGGACATCGATACTCCTTCCGGCATCTAAGTGCGGCAACTTTGGTATCCCCGCCCCGTCAATGATTAAAGCATATGAGCAATTGCTCACCGCATGATGGATGGACACCTGATACTGGATTTTGTCGGATCCGATAACAATGATTTTTAAAAAAATGCCTTTTTATTCTTGATCTTTTCGTTTAACGGTTTTTTCATATACGCGAGAAGGATTCTCAACTCATCGGCCGTGGATTTTACCGGACTATTTATTCACGAGCGCTATCCAGACCCCAGCCCTGCACAATAGACATGGCCGGGGGCGCCCGCTGCCGGTGCTGACAGGACGCATTTCATTTCTTGAACCTGCATGATTAATGCAGAACAATTTTTTATGCAGCAGCGTTGTGAATCCAGTCCGGGTCGTGTTACCGGTTCCATTCGTCCACTACCAACAGCCAGAAGGAGCAAGAGACATGTCCGAGAAAAAAGTCATGAAATCAATGGACGGAAACATGGCGGCGGCCCATGTCGCCTATGCCTTTACCGAAGTGGCGGCCATTTATCCCATCACGCCGTCATCCCCGATAGCCGAGACCATCGATGAGTGGGCGGCCGCGGGGAAAAAGAACATCTTCGGCAACACGGTGAAGGTCATCGAGATGCAGTCCGAGGCCGGGGCGGCCGCCACCATGCACGGCGCCCTCCAGGCGGGGGCGCTGGCCTCCACCTACACCGCGTCGCAGGGCCTCCTCCTGATGATCCCGAACATGTACAAGATGTCCGGCGAGCTCCTTCCCGGCGTTATCCACGTGACGGCGCGCTCCATTTCGACGCACGCCCTCTCGATCTTCGGCGACCATTCCGACATTTACGCCGTGCGGCAGACGGGCTTCGCCATGCTCGCCAGCTCCAGCGTGCAGCAGGTCATGGACCTGGGCGCCATCGCCCACCTTGCCGCCATCAAGAGCAGGGTTCCCTTCCTGCACTTCTTCGACGGCTTCCGCACCTCCCACGAGATACAGAAGATCGAGGTGATCGACTACGAGGACCTCGAACAGCTCCTCGACTTCACGGCGGTCGACGCGTTTCGCCGGAGGGCCCTGAACCCCGAGCACCCGGTCACGCGCGGCACGTCCCAGAACCCGGACATCTTCTTCCAGATGCGCGAGGCGGCGAACACCTACTACGACGCCATCCCCGACATGGTCGACAGCTACATGGCGGAGATCACCAACATCACCGGGCGGGAATACCACCCCTTCACCTATTACGGCGACAAGAACGCGGAATTCGTGGTCGTCGCCATGGGCTCCGTGACCGAGAGCCTCCAGGAAGCGGTCGACACCCTGATAGCCCGCGGCGAAAAGGTCGGCGTCATAACCGTGCACCTCTACCGGCCCTTCTCAAAGCGCTACCTCATGAAAGTGATCCCGGTCACGGTGAAGCGCATCGCGGCCCTGGACCGCACCAAGGAGCCGGGAGCCAACGGCGGCCCCCTCTACCAGGAATTGAAGGAAATATTCTACAACATCGACAACAAGCCGATGATCGTGTCCGGCACCTACGGCCTTTCCTCGAAAGACACGACCCCGGGGCGCCTCCTCGCGGTCTTCGACAACCTGAAGTCCTTCGAACCGAAGAACTTCTTCACCGTGGGCATCGTGGACGATATCACCTACCGGTCCCTCCCGGTCGGGGAGCAGCGCTTCCTGGGACCGAAGGGAACCATGGCCTACAAGTTCTACGGCGTCGGCGCCGACGGCACCGTTGGGGCCAACAAGAACTCGATGAAGATCATCGGCGACAACACCGATTATTACGCCCAGGCCTACTTCGCCTATGACGCGAAGAAGTCGGGCGGCATCACCATATCGCACCTCCGCTTCGGCACGGAGCCGATCAAATCCACGTACCTGATCCACCATCCGCGATTCGTCGCCTGCCACGTGCCGGTCTACATCTACAAGTACAACCTCCTGGAGGGCCTGGACAGGGACGGCACCTTCCTCCTGAACAGCATCTGGGACGCGGAGGAGACGAAGAAGCGCCTCCCCGACCGCATGAAGAAGTACATGGCGGCCAACAACATCCAGTTCTACATCATCAACGCGACCAGGATCGCGGAGGAGCTAGGCCTCGGGACCAGGACGAACTCCATCATGCAGGCCGCCTTCTTCAAGCTCGCCGGCATCATGGACTACAACACGGCCCTCGAGAAGATGAAGGAAGCGGTGAAGAAAACCTACGGCATCAAGGGAGACCACGTGGTGAAGATGAATATCGACGCCATTGACCGCGGCGGCAATGAGGTGGTAAAGGTCGACGTGCCGGAGGAATGGAAGCACATCAGCCTGGCCCGTGAGAACGCGAAGGAGAAAGAGCTCCCGCGTTTCATCCGGAAGGTCGTCATGCCGATAAACCGCTACGAGGGGGGGCATCTCCCGGTGAGCGCCTTCGTCGACAACCCCGACGGCACCTTCCCGAACGGCACCACCCGGTTCGAGAAGCGCGGCATAGCGGTCAACGTTCCCGAGTGGCAGCCCGATAACTGCATCCAGTGCAACCAGTGCGCGTGCGTGTGTCCCCATGCCGTCATACGGCCCTTCCTGCTGGACGAGAAGGAGGCCGCGGGAGTACCCGAAGGGACCGTGCTTCTCGATGCCAAGGGAAAAGAGCTCCAGGGACTCAAGTTCAGGATACAGATAAGCCCGCTGGACTGCACCGGCTGCGGCAACTGCGCCGACGTGTGCCCGGCCAAGGAAAAGGCCCTGGTCATGAAGCCCATAGACACCCAGGTCGCGCAGGGGCATATCTGGGAATACTTCGCCGGCGAGGTGACCTACAAGGACACCCTGATGCCCAAGACCACGGTGAAGGGAATCCAGTTCGCACAGCCGCTCTTCGAGTATTCCGGGGCCTGCGCCGGATGCGGCGAGACCCCCTACATCAAGCTGATCACGCAGCTCTTCGGCGACAGGATGATGATCGCCAACGCGACGGGCTGCTCTTCAATATACGGCGGCACGGCGCCCTCCACGCCCTACTGCACCAACCCCGACGGGCACGGCCCCGCCTGGGCGAGCTCGCTCTTCGAGGACGCCGCCGAGTACGGCTACGGGATGCTCGCCGGGATCAACCAGATGAAGCATCGCATCGCCCAGCTGGCGCTGGACATCATGGAGAAAAACGTGGCCCCGGAGATGAAGGACGCCCTCAACGAGTGGCTGCAATACCATAACGACCCGGTAAAATCGAAGGAGATAACCGCGCGTCTCGTGCCGATGCTCCAGCGCGACGGCGGCGAATGCCCGCGGGAAATCATAAAGCTGAGACGCTACCTGATCAAGAAGTCGGTTTGGTCCTTCGGCGGCGACGGCTTCGCCTACGACATCGGCTACGGAGGCATTGACCACGTGATCGCATCGGGAGAGGACATCAACATCCTGGTCCTCGACACCGAGGTCTACTCCAACACCGGCGGCCAGTCCTCCAAGTCGACGCCGCTGGCTGCGGTGGCGAAGTTCGCCGCGGCGGGCAAGCGCGTCGCGAAAAAGGACCTGGGCATGATGGCCATGACCTACGGCAACGTCTACGTTGCCCAGATCTCCATGGGCGCGAGCCAGCCGCAGACGATACGGGCCATCCTCGAGGCCGAGGCCTACCCGGGGCCGTCGCTGATCATCGCCTACTCCCCGTGCATCAACCACGGTCTCCGCGCGGGCATGGGCAAGTCGCAGCTCGAGGGAAAACTCGCCGTGGAATGCGGCTACTGGCACCTGTACCGCTACAACCCGCTCCTCGAGGCGCAGGGCAAGAATCCCTTCATCCTCGATTCAAAGGAGCCGAAGTGGGAGAAGTTCCAGGACTTCCTCATGGGCGAGGTCCGCTACAACGCGCTCAAGAAAAATTCGCCGGACATGGCGCAGGAGCTCTTCAAGGCCGCCGAGGAAAGCGCGCGGCGAAGATACAACCGGTATAAAAAGCTCGCCGGGGACGGCGCCGGGGCCGAGGCTCCGAAGGAAGAATAGACTTATTGCACTCACCGTTACCCCCGCCGCCGAAGGCGGCGGGGGTAACTTAAATGAAAAGTCCATGAAATTCATTTCACTTCAATCGGGGAGCAACGGCAACTGCGTCTATGTCGAGGCCGGGGGCGTAAAGCTTATCTTTGACGCCGGCATCAGCGGCAAGCAGGCATCGGCGCGACTCGCCGCGGCCGGCCGGGATCGAGCCGGCGCCGACGCCCTCATCATATCCCATGACCACGCGGACCATGTCCGGTGCGCGGGTATCTATCACCGCAAATTCGGCGTTCCCCTCTACATCACCGAAAAAACATTGCGGGCCGCGCGTTCGTCCCATGATCTCGGCGTCATCAGCGAAGTCGTTCATTTCCGGTCAGGCGCGACGATGGACTTCGGCCGGGTGCGCGTCGAGACAATCCCCACACCCCATGACGGCGCCGACGGCGCGATCTTCATCGTTGACGACGGCGCAAACAGGCTCGGGATATTCACGGACCTCGGCCACGTGTATGAAGACCTGAAATGCGCGATCGCCTCCGTGGACGCCGTCCTGGTGGAAAGCAATTACGATCCGGAGATGCTGCGCACAGGGCCCTACCCCCGCCATCTGAAAAACAGGATAGCCGGCTCCCGCGGTCACATATCCAATATCGAATCGGCCGAACTCGTCGCGCAGCACGGGACGCGGCTGCGCTGGGCCTGCCTGGGCCACCTGTCAGGAGAGAACAATACCCCCGATGTCGCCCTCAGGACCCACCGCTCGATAAACGGGGCCATGACCTACCATATCGCCGGGCGGTACGGGGCGGGTGATGTGCTGACGGTTTAAAAAACGGCCCTAATCCCCACCTCCGCCGCCTCATGAACCCCGGCCGGACCGCAGCCCGGTCATCTGGCCGCGCGGTATAACAGGAACACAACTCCGGCCATCACCAGCAAAGACACAAGGACCATGAGCGGCGCGGGCAGGGAGGGAACAACCCTCATGTCAAGGACGATGAAGACCGCCGTAACTATGCCTATGAGGGACTCGCCGGCGATCAAACCCGACGACAGGAGAATGCCCCGATCCCCGGTTTCCCCGTCAGCGGCCCTGCCTGCCTTTTTATCCAGGATGAAACGAATGATGCCCCCGGCAAGCATGGGCATGATGAGCGTAAAAGGAATATAAATCCCGACGGCAACAGGCATTACATGAATCCGGAAGCGGGAATTCCTTTTCAGCAAGAGCCGGTCCGCTCCAATGAGAATGAGGCCCGTGATGAAGCCGGCAAGAACCATCCCGAAGGGGATATTCCCGTCCCCGAAAATTCCCCTGGTGATGCTGGCGAAAAGCGTAGCCTGGGGCGCCTTAAGCCCCGTCCCGATGCCGTAGGCGCCGTGCAGAAGCGATAATACCGGAGCGATGAAGAACGATGTCACGGCGACGCCGATCACCTGGGCCCACTGCTGCCGCGCCGGGGTGGCGCCGAGGAGGTGCCCGGTTTTCAGGTCCTGCGACATGTCGCCGGCGGAGCTGGCAGCGCAGCACACCACCCCGGCGACGCCCAGCGTGGCCAGTATGGCCGAATCCCCTTTCCACCCCAGGACAAGAAAAAGGGCGGAAACCCCGAGGAGGGCGCTTAAGGTCATACCCGATATGGGGTTGTTGGTGCTCCCCACGAGACCCACGATGTAGCTTGACACTGCCACAAAGAAAAACGAAGCCACTGCCATGGACAGGGCCGTTATGAAGCTGAAGCCCCACTGGTCGGTGAGCATTTCATACAGGAAGGCGAGCACCGCCAGGCACAGGACCAGGATGACGGCCATCACGAAGAAACGCATGTCCCGGTCCGTCCTGGACTGTTCCGCGTCACCGGTGTCCGTTGACGATTGTGCTCCGAGATTGCCGCTGCGGAGACCCCGCAGTCCCCTCACTATTCCCCGGCGCACGGACATTATGGACCAGATCCCTCCCGTCACCATGGCTCCCACGCCGATATAGCGGATCTGGGTTTTCCAGAGATGCCACGCCACTTCCAGGGGCGGCGATCCGGTCATGTCGCCGGGAACTCCCATGGCGGGTATCCCCGCGATCCACGCGGCGGCGCTCCCCAGGAAGACCATGAGGGCTATTTCCAGGTTGACGATATACCCCACCCCTGCCATGGCCGGCGAAATATCGCATCCCATGAAGAAAGTCCGCCCTCCCAGGAAAAACGCCGTTTCTACCGTTCCTTTCAGCACCTGTATGCCGGTGGTGAAAAGCTTAACCGTTCCGCCCGCTGCCAGTCCGCCCAGGATGGCGTGAAAGCCGGGGCCCTGCGCATCTCCCGCCTTCAGGACCTCGGCAGAGGCCACGCCTTCAGGATAGGAAAGGCTCCTGTCCTCGACAATAAGGGCCCTCCGCATCGGTATCATGAATATTACGCCCAGCAGGCCGCCGCAGAGGGCTATGAGGGTCGTGGGCCAGAACCGGAACTCCTTCCACACGCCGATAATGACCAGGGCCGGCACGGTGAAGATGATACCGGCGGCCAGAGATTCCCCGGCGCTGGCCATGGTCTGGACAATATTATTCTCCAGGATGGTTCCCTTCTTCATGAGGCCCCTCATGATGGACATGGAGATGACCGCGGCGGGAATCGAAGCCGAAACGGTCATGCCTGCATAAAGGCCGAGGTAGGTATTGGCCGCTGCCATGATCACCGCCAGCGCTATCCCCAGAAGAATGGCCCGGGCGGTAAATTCCAGAGGATTGATGTCCGATTTCCCAGCCGCCTTCACGGTCTTTTTCATTCTCTTACTTTCCATTAAAGAACAGAAAGGATATCCTTAGCCTTCACCGATCACACCCGGTTTAGCCTGCGTTCAACGATACCCTGGGCCAGCGGCCACAGGCCGAAGCAGATCTGGCCGGCCAGGCCCAGGGCGCCGGGAACGGTGCAAAGATCGCCGAGAAATGCCTCCGGCCCGCGGCTGAACAGTGTAACGGCCAGGACAAACTCCGCGGTCATCAGCAGCAGGAAAGCCGAAAGGCCCATCAGTGCCCGGCTGCCGGCTTCAGGCGGCACCCGCCAGTGCCTGACAATGGCACGGCACACCAGCCATGATGTCAGCAGCATTACAGGCAGTTCAAGCATTACACCTGCCAGGGGCCCTATCCGCGGAACCAGAAGCAGCACGCGCGCCGCACCGAAGACAAAGCCTGCGCCGAATATGATTGCAAAGTAAGCCAGAGCGGCCTTTATCGTATTTTTCATCAAGCGGCATACCCCTATGGGAATAATTGATCATGCATCGGACGCCAGTTAATTCATAATTATCATGAATATAGTGATTAAAAAAAATAAGACCCGTCAATTAATATTTATTCCGCAGCCGATTTCACAAAGGCAATACACGGCTTCATTGATAACCAGTGGGTATACAGGGTGACAGCATGAAACGTTCGTTTCTCCCCGTCATGGGCCTCCTGGCTGCCGGCGGATGCAGCCGCCTTGAGACAATCCCCTACGCGCCTGCCGTGACCCCTGCCGCATGGTTATCGGCAAGGACGAGCCGTGGGCCGGCCTGGTGCCTGCCGGCACCGAGGGACTTGGCGTCTTTCAGCGCTTCACCGGCGCGCGGTCTCTGGTCCCTTACAAGCTGGAATGAGAATCACCGGCCCATGCTGATCCCTATCGACTCGGCGCACCTGATGAGCTGGGAATCCACCGGCACGGTGCGCACCTTCCCGGCAAGCTCGCTCAGGGGCACGAGGGTGATCAGCGGGGTATCGAGGGCCACCATGGTCCCGAACTTCCCCTCTGCCGCGGCCTGTACCGCGAAGCTGCCGAGGCGGGTTCCCAATACCCGGTCAAAGGCGCAGGGGGAACCGCCGCGCTGGACATGACCGAGGACGGTGCAGCGCACCTCCAGGTCGATCCTCTTCTTGATCTGGTCAGCCAGGTACTGGCCCACGCCGCCGAGCTGCGGCACGCCCTGGAGACGGGTGGAGGCAGAGGCCTGGGTGATCACGTCGCCGCCCTCCTCCTTCGCTCCCTCGGCCACTATGATAATGCTGAAGGGGCTTCCGCCCTTTTCGCGCAGCTGTATCTTTTCCACGACCCGGTCAATGCTGTATGGTATTTCGGGGATCAGGATGATGTGGGCGCCGCCGGATATCCCCGATTCCAGGGCGATCCATCCCGCGGTGCGGCCCATGACCTCGAGGATCATGACCCGCTGGTGGCTCCGGCCGGTTGTCTGAAGCCGGTCCAGGGCCTCGGACGCGACCTCCACCGCGGTCTGGTAGCCGAAGGTATAGTCCGTTTTATCCAGGTCGTTGTCGATGGTCTTCGGTATGCCGATCACGGGAACGCCCTTTTTGAAAAAACGGTAACCGATCTCGAGGGTCCCCTCGCCTCCGACAACGAAGAGGCAGTCCAGGCCCATCTTTTTGAAGGTTTCCACCGCGCGGTCGGAGTAATCGCTCACCGTGATCGAGCCGTCTGCCTCGAGCTCGCGGAACTCGAAGGGGTTCCCTTTGTTGGTGGTCCCCAGGATGGTCCCTCCAAGGGTAAGGATATCGCGGGTCGATTTTACCGTGAGCTCCTCCGAGTGGCCGGAGATGAGCCCCTCGAAGCCCCCCACGATGCCGACCACCGCGGCGTTGTACCCGATCACGGCCGCTCTGGTGACGGCCCTGATGACCGCGTTGAGGCCGGAACAGTCCCCGCCTCCCGTCAGAATTCCCACCCGTTTCAGAGCCATGGCATACCTCCAGCAGAAGGATGTGACTATGCGATACCGGTAATCTTACTGAAAACAGAATGAACGGATGGTTTACTATATGGGGCATGGAGGGAGATTTCAAGCAGAATTCTTCCCTAAGCCCAGGATCTTCCGCGCTTCATCTGGAGTGGCCGGTTCCCTGCCCAGGGATCGAACCAGGGCCGCCGCCCATTCAACCAGCTCATAATTGCCGCGGGCAAGCTCTCCGCCGGGCATCCGCGTGTTGTCCTCGAGACCCACCCGAAGATGCCCTCCCATGATGCATGACTGCATGCAGGCAAAAAACTGATCCGGACCGATTCCACACGCAGTAAAGTTCGCTTCCGCGGGAATGGCCTTCACCAAAGCCGCAAAGACCTCCGGCCTGAACCTCTGCCCTCCCGCGACTCCCCATACAAAATTGAACGCATAGGGACTGCTGAAAATACCCTGTCTGTCAATGAGGAGAAAATTGTCCAGCCCACCCATATCATAGACCTCGACCTCGGGTTTAACGCCGTTCTCCTCCATGGCCCTGCCGAAATCACGAAGCATCGTAAAGGTGTTGGTAAACACGTTGTCGAACACAATGGCGCCGGTCTTCCGGTCGATGATGCTGAAGTTCATGGTATTGGTGTTGAGCGACGCCATTTCGGGCCTGATTTCCAGTATCTGCTCTATGCGCTGTTCCGGGGTCGCCAGGGGACCCACGGCGGAAGAAAGATTGACGATGACACCCGGAACCCTTTCCCTGATTGCGTCGTGGGTCGCCCTGATGCGGCCGATATCATGAGTTGCCATGCCGTTGTCATCTCGGGCATGGACATGGACTATGGCAGCCCCGGCCCTGCAGGCCTTTTCAGCCTCATCGGCAAATTCTTCAGGCGTGTAGGGAACCGCCGGATTGTTCTGCTTGAAGGTCCCGGCCCCGGACATGGCGCAGGTGATGATGGATTTTTTATTCATTAGATTATCTCCTGTTATATTGTTTCAAAGGCGCCGATCTCTTCCAGGCGGTCCAGCATGGCCAGGAATTTCAGGTCCCGTTTTCCGACGATCTCTTCTTCGCTGCGACCCTGGTAATCGAAAAAACCCCTGGATGACTTCACCCCGAGATGGCCCGCTCTGACCTTGTCCGCGATGACCGGCATGGTGAGGCCCTTGCTCCTCATGATATCATGGACGAGGTCAAGGCCGGTGAAATCCAGGCTCTGGACCACACCTACGACGGGAAGGCGAATGCCGAGGCTTGCCTTTACCGCCCGGTCTATATCCTCCGGCGAGGCCCAACCGTTGTTGAGCAGCTCAAACACGGCCATCGATATGTAATTCTGTATCCTGTTGACGATGAAAGACGGGACAAACCGGTTCAGGCGGACCGGCTGCTTCCCGATCTTTTCCATCAGCCTCATTGTCAGTCCGGTAATCTCCGGCGAGGTATCCGGGCCGGGACATACCTCGACCAGAGGAATTATCTGCGCCGGCACGAAAAAGTGCGTCGCGACCATCCGCGACTGATTCCCACCGCCGACCAGGCCGAACACATCAAGGCCCGAGGTGTTCGTGGCCAGGACCGCGTCATCCCTGCATGCTGCATCAAGCCGGGCAAAGACCTCTTTCTTGATCTCCGGCACTTCAGGCACTGCCTCCACCACAAAGTCGGCATCCTCCACCGCGTCAACAATGTCCCGGTCAAAGTGTATCCTGCTAATGATGCCATCGATATCATGATGACTGCAATGACCGGCATGGGCGAGAGTGTGCAAACCCGCCCGGATCAACATGCGCGCCCTCTCCAGGGCGTCTCCGGCCGGGTCCATGAGCCTTACCAAGTACCCCGCCCGGGCAAAGACCTGGGCGATGCCGTGCCCCATGGTCCCGGCGCCGATGACCGCAATTCTCCGTATATCATCCGCATTCATTGTCTATCCCTCCTTGTCAGTTCTCCCTTATTGATGTTTTTTCAAAAACTTGAATAGCGGCGACACCTCAATGCGCCGCTTATCTGTTTGCCGTTTTTCAGCAGATTGTTAATGCAGCTATTATGACCGATTATTTTTCTGCTCCCGGAGCCATTTCCTGAACTTCATATCCTCGCTCACGAGGCGCTCACGCGAGGCCCTGGATGACGGCTGGTCCTCCCTGTCAATAATGGCCCATGCGGGAAATGGCTCTCCCGGCGGGCATCCGGGCACGTGAAAGCATGTGCCTCCGGACTCCTCGATTTTGCTTTTCAGCCCCTTTGTGCAGTCCCCCTGGAGGATGATCGTTTCAGAGTCCAGCGCGCCTTCGGGAATATGCGTATGCCGTCCGAGGATATAATGGAGTCCGCTGTTTTTTTCATACTCGCCGAGGGACTTGAGCTTCACCATGGTGAAGGCCGCCAGGCCCTGGCAGGTGCTACAGGCGCTCTTCACGTGAAACCGGTATTCCGGCCACGCATCAAAACCCTGCAGGTAGGGCAGGTAAAGCTCCCGGCGTAGTTCCCCGACGGGGATGCCCCGCACCTCGATCATGTCTTCGCTGAAATTCCCCAGGCTTTTCTCCTTCGCCGCCCTGAAATAATCGACCCTGCCGAGGTCAAGGCCGACAAGACGGCACGCAGTCGCGTCAAGCGCCACCATGTCGCGGCTGGCGAGGACAGCCCCGAATTCGCAGGGGGTCCCCGAGTGAGGCCCGAACCCCTCCATGGGCCGTATGAGGTCTGCGATGGTAAGGTCCGGCCTGAACACGTCCCCGAGGTCCATCATGGCGGCCGAGAGATTCGTGGTATGCATGACATAGTGATGCACGTCCTGGACGACCCCCTTCAGGTTCTTCAGAGCGCAGCTGAAGACCATGCTCACGTGCGACTTGAAGATGGGCACGTTCACCATGTGGTCCGCCTCGAGGAGAAAACGCGGCAGCATGACCTTTTTGATGGACGATGTGGGATGCTCGATCTTTCTCTCCACGAGGTCCCTGTCCTTTTTTATATCGATGATATCATCGACCCCGGCCTCCTCCGCCGCCCGCTTTATGCCGCTTACCTCCAGGCAGGCCATGGTGTCACAGCCGATGGCGGAGCTCTCCGCCAGGATGATCCTGCCGGGTGAGGCCTTCTTCACTTCCATTATGACGGCCTTCACCACTTCCGGACTTGTGTTGACGGATGAATCCGGCGCCCCCTCATGTCCGGCGTTGGGCTTGATCACCACGGTCGAGCCTTTTGTTATGAAGCACCCTATGCCGCCCAGGTGCTCCACCGCTTCATGAACCATCCGGTCAGCGTCGAAACCTTTGGCGATAGATACGATTGATTTTTCCATGATAATTCTCCTGTAACGCGCGTCCCGGGGTGCGGGATGAGCTCTTAATTATAAGGAAGCCAGCACTCCATGAGTTCCCTGATCGGCCACCGTGAAAGCACCTCACACCCGTCTTCAGTAACCAAAATGTTTTCCTCCAGACGGACGCCGTCCCTCCCCCCTTTACGGCCCGCATAGGTTTCAAGGGCAATCACCATTCCGGCTTCGAGGGTCACCGGCGGCAGGTCATAAGCCCTGCGTATCGGCGACAGCGCCGGCATGTCGTGGAGGCTCAGGCCAAGACCGTGCCCCATCGCGTAGGGTGCGACCTCCTCCCAGGTTTGATAACCCCAGTAGGCTGGCGACCGCGGCCATTTCTCATAGATATCGTAATCCGTCACGCCGTGCCGGATGACGCCGATGGCGGCGTAGAGCATGTCATGACATTCACGGTACAATTCCTTCTGCTCCTGCGTCGCCTTGCCGCAGCAGAAGGTGCGGTACACGCATGACTTGTATCCCTGATAGGAATTGCCGTCCACATCGATGTAGACAAGGTCACCCGGCCTGAGGGGCTTGTCCGTGAAGGACCATCCGTAGGGATTGGTATTGAAGCCGGAACAGCAGACCAGGTCCTCGGTGTGGTCCGCCCCTTCCTCGTACAGGGCCTTGATGCCAATGCCCACCAGATCGCATTCCCGTATGCCCGGCCGTATGGCGTCGGCGATCGCCGCGAAGGCCTTTTCAGAATTGCCGCAGGTTATGCGCATGAGCTCGACTTCGTCCGGGGTCTTTATCATGCGCGCCCTGTCCATGATCGGCTTTCCGTATGCGGTTTTGATCCCCGCCCTGGTCAACGCCCGTTCCAGGACCATTCCGCATGTGGTGCCGTCCATGGCGAGTGGCTCCCCGCTTATCCCGTGTTCGGCCATCAGTCTTTTCACGATGTCAACAAAAACCAGCGTAGCCAGATCGTTCTCAGAGGCCGATGACATCTTGAACATTGATATTGAAGGTTTCACCCTTCCTTTCATCCAGGGCATGCGCCGCTCGGTTTCTGAAGGGGTCCCGCCTCCGAAGAGAACCGGCTCCCCCTTCCTCGGCAGGAACACGCACTGCATTTCCGCGGGCCTCATCGGCGTTGTCACGTAATAGGACGTGATATAGCGTATATTCGCTTCATCCCATGTGATCAGGGCGCCGATGCCCGCATCGTTGATCTGTTTCTGCGCCCGCGCGAGCCTTTCGGCGCGCAGACGGCTGTAATCAATCCGTTCTTCGTAATCCACCGCATATTTTCCCAGTGCCATAGGCCGCTCCTTTTATTATATTAGTAAACGTTTACTTACTTATTAAATAAAAGAGAAAGGTTATTCCTTTTTAAAAATAGCATTCATGCGGGCCCGGAGCGCTTCCGACTTGTAGTATTTCCGGATAGCCCCTTCTGTCAGCCCGATGCCGCGGAACGTGAAGAGCAAGGCTTCCTCGACCAGGTCCCGCTTTGCACCGGCGTAAGAAAAGACCGGCTTGTCGGAGAGATGGCAGAGGTTCAGCGCCATGGCCAGGTGATGGGCAAACCAGAAGCGGTTTTCCAGCGATACGGTCAGCTTCGCCAAATCGCCGTTCTTAATCGCCTTTGTCACGCTTTCTTCAAGCATGGCGTGGAAGGAATCGAACATCTTTTTGAATACCATTCTCGCGTAGCTGTCTTCTTCCAGAAGGCTGTAAAACAAAAGCCGCTCATGGTGTTTCTGCTCATCCTCCAACCCGGGCGACTCGAACAATATGACCTGGAACAGGGTGTATATCAGCAGGACGAGGGTTTCGGTCCCCGGTTCGAGGTCTCGTATCCCTTCCAGAGCAACGCTGGACAGCCTGCCCGTGTATGCAAGGATCTCACGGTACATGGCCTCCTTGCTGGGAAAATGCCGGTAGAGCAGCGCCTCGGAAACTCCGGCTTCCCGGGCAATATCGCGAATTGAGGTGCCATTGAAACCTTTTTCCGCGAATAGGGGTTTGGCTGCCCTGATAATCACGGCCTTTCGCTCCTCGCTGCTCATTCGGGCCTTCTCCGTCATGGCAAACTCCTTAATAAGTAAACGTTTACTTACATAATATATCAAGAGGGTTCAATCGTCAACAAATTTATTGCATATTTGGGAGATTTCAAGCAGATTTACCGGAACCAAAAAAAGGAACCTCCTTCTTGGCGGTTCCTTTTCATTTAAAATTAAAAAAGAAAAAAATTATCCGGCTACCCTCTGGACAACCCGGTCCGCAATCAGGTTTTTCAATTCGCGCAACAAAATCCTTTCATGATGGTCGACTCTTCCATCCTGATCCGCCAGGGCCAGTATTTCTTCATATTCACTTCTTGTGATGACATGATCTTCAATGGCTGTTTTTATTCTTTCGGCTAATCTGGTGCCGCTTGCTGTCGCTTTCATGGTGAACCTCCAAAGCAATTATTTAGTATTATATAAATAACTAAAATTCTTGCGATCGTCAACATTTTTAAAAATTTTTTTCCAGCCGCTCCTGCCCATCAGATTATCCCGGGGAAAATGAAATTTTCATTGGATGATGACCAATGACGCAGGGGGTATGCCGCGGTGCCGGTGATGTTCAACCATGATGGGGGGTCATTTTTTTTCACGGTCATCGCCAGGGAGGACAGGAGCCGGATGACCGTAGGCAATGAATTTTTTCAGCGCTTCGAGCTGTTTCGACGTGGCTTCAAGGGTGACCGGGGTCTCGCCGAGATAGAGCCGGATTTTATACGAAGACGCACCGATAATCGCGCTCTGGACCTCCTGCGTCAGCCGTATCCTTGCCGTCAGGATGTACCTGCGCGACTCCTTCACTATCACCACGCCGGGATAATAAAAATAAAAATGCGGATACCCGAAACCATAGGGGTATACGTAAGGATAGTCATAGATCATTGTATTATGCTTGACGCGCTCTTTCCTGTTATCAATCAGGCTCAGCGGAAAGGTCGTTGCGTCGGCCATGATATAGGCTTCCTTGCTCATATCCTGGCCGTGATAGCCGTAATAGGGATCTGCTGAAGCCACGAAGACGATGGTGGCTATTGGATCGGACACTTCCCCCTTTGCTATCCTCTTAGTGTACAGGGTTCGGACATTGTCCAGGTCGCTGTCCAGGACCGTGTGCCACATGTCGACCGAAACCGTTGTCACATCTTTGAAGGGATCATTATTTACCGTAACCGGGAAGCTTACGCAGCCCGTCATAACGGCGATGAAGATAAAGATAAAAAGGACATACAACCGGTGAAATCCTCTTTTTCCCGGTATCCGAGCATATACTCTGATTGATCTTTTCATTGATAGTGCGTTCATAATAATAAATTTAAATGGATATATACAGTATACAACAATTTCATTTACTTTCAATGTTATTAGACCTGCCGGAGTAAAGATTTGTTTTAAAAAAATCGCTTAATTTGTGAATTTTTATGGCTGCAAAAACCCATATCCAGCCCGCCAAGAGACCGGCAAGGCGATACCTGCCGCGATCCGCCGCGCCATAATAACATAACCGGGATCAATAAATTTCTTGTTTTGTGACAGCCGGGATTAAATAGTGTCGGATTGTGTCATAGTTCCCCGATCAATGGTGCGGAGAAAATGTAATGAGAGACCTTTCTGAAGGACATGTTTTCAAACTGCTGATATCATTCTCCATCCCGATGATAGTGGGGAACCTGTTCCAGGCGGCCTACAGCATAATAGACGGCGTTTTCGTGGGACGGATCCTCGGCCACGAAGCCCTGGCGGCGGTTTCCATCAGCACCCCCCTCATCTTCTTCCTCGTCGCAATTCTCATCGGCCTCGGCATCGCCGCCGTCGTCCTCGTGGGGCAGGCCTACGGGGCCAGGAACCACGAACTCCTGTCCCGGATACTCGTCAATTCATTCACCCTGAACGTTTCGGTGAGCATCATTATAACACTGTCAATCATCATCTGGGGCCGCGGCATGCTGAAGCTGATAAACACGCCGGACGAGCTCCTGGAGAACGCCTATGCCTTTCTCGCTTGGTTCGCGTCAGGGTTCATTTTCATGGTGATCAACAACTGGGTCATGGGGGTCCTGCGCGGCATGGGGGACTCCCGCGCGCCGATGTACATGACCGGCCTCACGGTGCTCCTCAACATCATATTCATACCGTTTCTCATCAGGGGAGCCGGCCCGATTCCTCCCCTCGGCGTCCGCGGCTCGGCGCTGTCAACGGTACTGGCCAACATGGTGACGACGGCCGTCACCTGCCTGTATCTCGCCAGGAAGAACCACGTGCTGGACTTCGGCCGGTGGCACTGGGTATTTGACAAGGGTATTATCGCAAAAATAATAAAGCTGGGGCTCCCGACATCCCTCCAGATGCTCATCGTTTCCTTCAGCGGAATCGTGCTTATGGGACTCGTCAACCTTTTCGGCGATGCCGTGATCGCGGCCTACGGCATCGGCCTGCGCGTGGAAAATTTCTCCGTCCTCCCCGCCATGTCCATCGGCGTTGCCGTGTCCACCATGGTGGCGCAGAGCATCGGCGCCGGGAAATTAGAACGGGCCAGGGAAATAACGGCGGCCGCGACACGGTTCACCCTCGCGGTTTCAGCGGCGGTCATCATCGTCTGCACCTTCCTCCCGCGGTGGATTTCCAACATTTTTACCGATGACGCCGCGGTCATCAGCCACGCGGCCCTGTATCTCCGGATAATGTGCTGGGCCTATCTCAATCTCTCCCTCTTTTTCATACTTCAGTCGACCGTCAGGGGGGCCGGCGCGGTCACCGTGCCGCTCTTATTTTCAATTCTGACAACGTCCACCAGAATCGCCTTTGCCTATGCGCTGAGCCGCCGTACCCCGCTCAACGAATCCGGCATATGGATCGGGATCTTCATATCCACGCTGGTCGGTCTCGGGCTTATGGTCGCGTATTACAAAAAGGGAAGCTGGCACAGAAAAAAAATCATAGACACAGCGCCGGTCCCGCCCCTGGCCGGCATCCCGGAGGAAGACATTCTCTGATCCGGCCTCTCCTTATTCAAGGACACGAAATTATTTCCCGGCGACGATTCAACGTCAATCATGCAAAAGGCCCGGTTTTTCCCGGGCCTTTTAGGGCTTCATTGTCTCATGCGCTCCAGATCACTGACCTCCCGCCCTTCTCTGCTGCCGTCTATTCCGTATCTGTTCCCTTTTCTCCGGGGGCATATTCTGCCACCGCTCCTTCATCCGGGCTTTCTTCTGCTGTTTTTCCTCCGGGGTCATGTTCCGCCACCGCTCCCTGGCCCGCGCCTTTGCCGCCTCCTTCTGTTCCGGCGTCAGGCCGTTCCACCAGGCTTTCGCCTTCTCCTTTGCCGCCTGCTTCTGCTCCGGCGTCATGCTGTTCCATTTTGCGCGGATCTTCGCCCGGGCCGCCTCCCGCTGCTCCGGCGTCATGGCCGCCCACTTTTCCCGCGCGGTCTCCCGGGCAATCTGCCGTTCCTCTTCCGTCATCTCGGCCCATGCCTTCCGGCCGCTTTCCGATGACGCTTCCTGCGCCATGAGTCGCGGCGCGATGCCCAGGGACACTGCCAGGGCCAGGGCCGCTGCAAGCCACTTCATCATTTTCATATAATGCTCCTTTAGCGTTTATTGTTTTGAATGCGCCCCGGTCACGAGACGCGTTCTTATATTCCTATTCATATAACGAAGATAATGCCATTTAGTGCCAGAAAAAATGCGAGGTAAAGCGATAATCTTCTCTCCGGGCATAAAATTCTTGATTTCTTCCCCGATCCCTGTTCTTATAGAAAAAACATCATAGTCGCCATGTGCCGCCGCTGCCGATGGCTGCGGTGCCTCATAACCAATGCGAGGATACCAATGGACTCAACTGTCATATCCGGAATATTCGCCCTGGTCGGGGGTCTGGGCGGAGCAGTAGCCGGCTCCCTGATAACCCGTCACGCCCTCCTGACAACGACAAAACAGAATAACGAGACGCTCCTGGAATCCATACGGATGAATACCGACTGGGACAGGGCCCTCAAGGACATCGCGATACTCTGCAACCAGATCAAGGGGTTCTATCACCTCGAAGGATTATGCATGAAAGAAATCAGCAGGCTCACGAAAAAACCGGAAAAAAGGATCAAGGTGCGGTTGAGGGAGGATAACGCAAGGACTACCGGCATCAGGCTGGACATGACCGAGAAGAAGGCCGACAAAATACTCAGGAAATGGGAATACAAGAAGCACTGACCGTTTGCCGGCCCATCAAGGTCGGCCGGTCCTGAGAAACTGGCGCAAAGCCGCAAGCTGTTACGGGGCCGCCTCGAGGACTACAGGGTCGTTCCCCATGTAGAATCGTATCTGATAACATTCCGCTCCTTCAAGGGCCTTCTGTATCTCCGGGGTCAGCCTGATGGTTGCCGTCATGACGGACTGGCCGGTCTCGCTGCCGCCCGTCATTCCCGGATGAAAATAATAGAGCCGGTAGCCGCCGACAATGCGGCAACCGCAGAGCATCGCCTGGCTCCTGGTGTAGTCGCTGTTGTTATCCATGAGCCGTACCGGAAAGGATTCAGGGCCGGCCAGTATCCAGGCATTCCGGTTCAGTTCTCCCCCGCAATAGGTCGGGTAACCGGGATCAATGGTCGCCACAAAAACAAATGTCGCCAGAGGGTCCGACGCCGAATCCCCGGTTATCTGACGGTAATAAACCGTGCGCACGTTATCAAGCTTTCTGCCAGGGACGCGATGCCACATGTCAACGGTGACCTCGGTAACTCCTGTCCGCGGATCATTTCTGACGGCTATGGGGTAACCGGCGCACCCCGCTGCGGCGCACAGGAGAAACGCCTGGAGGATTGCCGGCGCAAGGACCACGGCGCCCCCGGCAGGGCTGAACCATAACCGCCGCTTGCGGAAGCCTCTTATTGTCATGATAATTTCTCTGTTTTTTTATTTTCCCGAAGGAAGCCCGCTTTTCACGCATTATCGAGAGAAGACGCCTCACTGCCCGACTTGTCCATCACAATATAAGGGCAAAATCATTCTCAATAACTGGTATTGAAAAGTCCGGTTGGCGTATGACAGCATCTTCAAACATCATGAGAATATGAAGCATGTCCATGGACTCCCTGAAGCAATGGCCCGGGGTGCTGTTTATCCTAGCATTTTATGGAAAATTTCCCCCATAACGAAATAGGGGAACTCCCTCACATTACCATGAAAAAATGAAGTGGATTTATATTGGCACATAAATATATTGTATACAATGGCTACAGTACCAAATGCAGATTCGCCCGCGAACAGATAGATCTAGCTAATTCAAAGTTTCGAGGAATAATGACTGTTAAATCAATAAAGGACTATGTTAAGTAGGATCATAAAAAAAATACTGCCCGGTGAATTCATATTCAACAACGCCAAATGGTACAGGGATCTGAGAAGCAACTATGACCGGTACCGGTACACGCTGCTCTGTGTCGTATTGATCGCGGCGTCACTGGTCCCGGTACTGTACGCCATCCTGGACCTCACGAAGGGAGTGACGGCATTTCTTGTCAATTATGCCATTCCCTTTGTCTTCCTCTTGACCATGGTCATTATCCTGATGACGACAAAGAAGACCGAGATCATCGCCATAGCGGCAATAGTTTCCTGCATCATCAGCTTTGCCCTGACCCTCTATCTCCCCAACGCGCGCCACGTAAGCCTGGTCATATTTTACTGCTTTCCACCCATAGCCATCCAGCTCCGGGGCACGTGGCGCGGCACACTCTGGGTCGTCATCTTCTTCGCCACGGCGGCGACTCTGTACCTGCTACAGCTGTACGGCCACCTCCCGCCGTGGAACGTTGCCTATCCCAGCAACATCAATATCATCCTGGCCGGCGTGGCCCTCTTTTTCATATCGGTGCTGACCTTCTTCGGCGAGTGGCATCATGAAAAAGCGATCGATACCGTCATCCGGAGCGTCCTATTCGACGAAACGACCAGGTACCCGAACAAGAAAGTGCTGATCAACTCCATCAGGAAAAATACGAACTACCTTTTTGCCATCATCAGCATCGTGAACTTCAACGATCTCGGCCTGATATTCGGCTACGACCTGTCCGACGAGATCCTTCTTTTCTGTTCAAGGCAGCTTGACCACTGGAAGGGCCAATTCAATTATACCATATACCGCCTCAAGGGGAACGAGTTCGGCATCCTCCTCGATCTCGGGAAGGACGACCGGAAAGAGGCATACCTGAAGATGAAGGAGCTCAGGCGGCTCCTCCAGTCGACCGCCATGCCGTGGAAAAATTCTGAACTGAGGCTGAACATTCACATCGGCGGCGTCGCCTTTCATTCCGGCAAGCCGGGAGAGTCGTCCGACATCCTCTCCAAGGCCGACCAGGCACTGAAGTCTTCAATTGAAAACCACAAGGGCGTTACCCTGTACGAAAACCATGACCATGTAAAAACCTCCGCCTTCCACTCGACCAACCTCTTTTCAATACTGTACAAGAACCATGAACAGCAGACATTCAGGGCCTACTACCAGCCGATCATCGACGCGTGCACGGGGAGCATCGTCTCCTACGAGGGCCTGCTCAGGATCCGCAACGACGAGGGGGCCTACGTGTCGCCGCTGCCCTACCTTTCCATAGCCGAGTCAACCGGCCTGGATGTCATCCTGACCCGCTTCATGATAAAATCCGCCTGCGAAGCCCTGCGCCATACCGACAAGAACATCTCGGTGAACATTTCCTTCCGGGACATGATCCAGAGCGACCTCCTCGGGCTTCTGACCAGGCATTACCGGATGCCGGCGCCCGGCCAGGGCAGGCTGATACTGGAAATACTCGAACGGTCGGAGCTGAGCGAGATCGCGGCCTGCCATGAATTCGCGGCAAGTGCCAGCAAGCTCGGCTGTCTTATTGCCATCGATGATTTCGGGTCAGGATATTCCAATTTCGAGAACCTGCTCACCCTGCCGATCAATATCATCAAAATCAACGGCACCCTCATCCAGCAGCTGAGGAACAACGCGAAGGCGCGCATGATGATTGAGAACATCATCCTGTTCTGCAAGCAGGCGGGCCTTTCCATCATCGCCGAATGGGTGGACAGCCCGGAGCTGGCGGAGGATCTCAGGGCCATGGGGATCGATTATCTCCAGGGATTTTATTTCGGCCATCCGTCATTTATCAACTGGAAGGACGACTCATCCAACGTGAATTGAGGCCTTCATGGCGGTTCGGCGCACTGGGGCACTTCATTCTGCTGGTAAAGGCGGAGAAGGTGTTCACCATCAGGTTGTAATAAGTCGATTTCATCGTTAACGCCGCGATCGTGTCAGCTTGTTCCCATCCATAGCAATCGTAAAGCCGCTTTACCAGGTCAGGACCCGGGTTCCTGTTGGGTTCCGCATAATTCTGCGCGTAGAGCACCGCGACCATTTCATCGCTGCCGCGCTTTTTTGTTTCATCCAGGGCCATGTTAAGGATTGAAAGGACCTCCTCCCTGTATCTTTATCTGTTTTTGCGTCAGACAGCGCCTCCGATGCGCCGCTGACATGATGACTCGATTATATCTTCGCCCACCATCCTGAATCAACGGCGGTATCTGAAACGTCAACGGGCTGCCCCGGCTCGGGGAGCAGGAGGCGTATCCCCCTCTCCTTCGCGCCGGCCCTGACCTGTTCAACCGGCTCTTTCCAGCCGTGAAGGGCAAGCTGAAAGGTGCCCCAGTGAATCGGCAGGAGGGCCCGTCCCCGGAGGTCCCCGTGGGCCCGCAGCGCGTTTTCCGGACCCATGTGGATATCGCCCCAGTTGGGATGATAGGCGCCGATCTCCAGCATGGTAAGGTCAAAGGGCCCGTACTCGTCGCCGATCTTCCTGAAACCGTCATAATAACCGCTGTCGCCGCCGAAATATACCCGGTGGCGCGGGCCTTCAATGATCCACGAGGCCCAGAGGGTGTTGTCCTTGCGGATGGGCCCGAGACGGCCGGAAAAGTGACGGGCCGGGGCCGCGATGAGGCGGTGGCCGCCGCCCAGAACTGCCTCGTCCCGCCAGTCAAATTCCCGGACACGGTCCGCGGGGACGCCCCATTCTTTCAGGTAGCGGCCGACGCCGAGGGGAACATAGAAAACGACATCCCGGCCGGAAAGCTTCCTGATGGTGGCCTCATCCAGGTGGTCATAATGGTCATGGGAGATGATCACGCCGTCCAGGGGCGGTACGTCTTCCAGGGCAAGGGGAACGTCGAAGAACCGCGCCGGCCCGGCTCCCGGCACGGGGGAACAGCGTTTGCTCCATATCGGGTCGGTCAGGAACCTCTTCCCGTCTATCTCGATGAGCACCGTGGAGTGACCGAGCCAGGTGACGCGCAGGTCAGTGCTGCAGCGTGGCTGAACCCCGCCGGCCACTACCGGGGGGAATTCGATATGCTTCGGGGGCCGCCGCTCCTCCCTGCCGGACATGTAGAGCCAGATCGTGTTTAAAAACGATCCGGGAGAGCCGACGCTGGTGACGACCTGGTTGCGGAACAGTGTGCCGTACCAATTAACCGACCTGTTTTTTTTCTGCTCGGATTCACCATCATCCTGGGATGACGCAAACTTGAAGGAAACGAACAGGGTCAGAGCCACAAGGGAAAAGATGAAAACAAGGTATTTCATAACTTACGGCAAACCTCTCAGGAACAGATATATTTTGAATATTTGTTAATTCGATAACTATCGAAATAATACAAAATCTATTGACGATCGTCAAGGCTTTTAAACGATTTTATCTAAATATTTTATAATGAGCAAGCGCTTCATCCCAGACTGATACCATGGATATTTTGACGGGATCAACAGGATTCGCAGGATAATAGTTACAGGAATAAAACCAGATTAGTTGCAAAACTGTAATTTCGACGGATCCCGTTTTTCCGGGACAAGGAGAAATCTTACAGGGATGTGCAATTCAAGACTTCTCACCCTGCAAGCGTGATTCGAAATGACAAATCAACAAAAGCAACCGGACTACTGAATATTATGCAAGCCGGGCTTAACGGCAATATGTGTGCGCCGGTTCATCGACGGTTTCCAACGGCGTATTGGAGAGGACCCTCACTTTTCCCGCCATCGCAGAAGGCTTTACAAGAATATGGCAGTGCAATTCTTTAATAATAATTATCGATAATACCGGCATCGCCCTTATCGCGAAGGCGCACCGTTGATGCATCCAGTAAAAAAATCATTTCCCCTGATCAGGAATTTATCTGAAAAAATTTTATTGACTGCTGCGCACATATGCTGTAAGAAGCCGTCTAACTATCAGGAGTCACTATCGCGCATGAAACTTGAAGACTGCAAAGCCTGCTCATTTCATTCAGAATACAGCCGCGGCCAGATCTACTGCCGCTACTGGGAAAACAACATCAACAGCGTCGCCACCTATGAAGACCGCGCCGCCGGCATAATCTATGTCGTGGGGTGCCCCAAAGAAAAGCAGGGGTGACCGGCTCCCCCCCACGTGGAACCGGCATGACCGCGCTGATTCAACCCCGTTACAACCATCAATTCCCCGGAAGAAGCAGCAAGGGCCCGTGGCGTGCCTTTCCATGGCCGTCAACGCCCCGGCTATCGGAAAAAGCCGTACCTGACGGCGCCGGCATTACAGTGGTCAATGCAGGAGCCGCAGAGGATGCACTCGCTGTTTTCCATGTCCCCTTTCAGAACCATCGATTCGACCCCGAGGCTCATGGGACAATGTCTGTCGCAGAGATGGCATTGCCTGCATACCGCCGGTTCAGCCTTTAGTTTCAATGAAGGCCACGCGAAAAGGTTGCGCGCTTTTCTTCCCAGGACCATGAAGGGCGCCATCCAGCACACATGGTGGCAGAAGGACCTTCTACCCACCGCAATGGATAAAATCATGAATAGGGCAAGGAAGAAATAGAATATAATATAATTCTGAGGCTCTCCCATGGAAATGCCGTACTTGATACCGAAGAGAGGGTCCACCTCGTTTAACCCATGGATGACGAACATCGCCAGGATGACGCTGATCCACGGAACCCAGATGAGATACTTGATCCAGTTGCCCTTCCTCACCGGCCTGTCCTGAATCATAAAACACGCCTCCTGGATTCCGGCGCCGGGACAGACCCATCCGCAGAAAGCCCTTCCGGCGACCAGGGAAAGAACAAACATGGCCCCAAAGGCTATAAGGCTCCCGGTGACGACCCCCCGGGCCGCACCGATGATGATCAGTGCCGGGGAGAGGTAAAACATGGTCACCGGAAAAAGCAGGAAAGAAGTAAAAATCATCGCAAGCCTGGTCCGCTGTCTTTTTTTCATCGGATCGCCTCCCTATGCCGATATTATATCGCACCAATATCGCATTTTGTATACTTTTTTTTATTATACAGGGCGCTGGATATGGACTATGCTGTGCGGTTTGAATTGAGGTTTATGCCATATTTCTGCAGAATCGCGTCAAGGCGCGATTCCCACTCCCCGATTTTCGCCGGGAGGAGCGGATAGATGCGGTACAATGACCCGAGGGAAGCCCCGAGGCGGAAAGCCTCGATAAGTTTTCTGAACATCTCCCTGTTGCGGAGGCCCTTCAGGGCCATCCGGATGATCTCCCACGGGTTTCTGGAGGACTTCTGTTTCAGCCACATGGCCGCCATGTCTTTCCTCGTGATGAACTTCATGCGGTAGAGCCAGTCGAATTCGCGGGGCGACAGGTCCACCAGCATCTCGCAGATGCCGCGGAGCTTCGCGAAGCCGGCGCCGATCCCCCTGAAATAGGCCGCGTTGTAATGCCAGAGGTGTCTCCGGAAGACGGTGCCACCGCGGAGCGCCTCCGCGATTACCGGCGCGGCGATCCGGGCGGCTTCCATGCCTGAGGCTATGCCCTCGCCGTTGAAGGGCTTGTTCTGGAAGGCGGCGTCGCCCAGGGAGACAAAACCGTCCCCCACGAGGGACACCGGGGGAAAGTCGAAGGGCACCGTGCCGGTGTACACCGACGCCACCCGGTGCTCGACTCCGGCCAGGTGATGGCTGACGAATTCGCGGTGGACATCGCGGGTATGCGCCAGGTCTCCGAAGGTAGACAGCCCCACCAGTATGTCCGAGGGACCCACCTGGTTCGCGAACCCCTTATAGCAGACATAGGTGTTGCTTCCCTGCGGGAACGCGCCATGGCAGCGCCACCGCTCCATGTGCAGGGTGAAGGTCCGGAGGGGCCGCGCCGACAGCGGGGAGACGCCGCATTCCGGCGGCAGTGAATTGCGCACAACGGCATCCCGGCCGGTGCAGTCAGCCACGATCCCGCCGTAGACCTCGCCGTGTCCCTCGATCTCGGCGCCCACTATCCTCGATCCGCCGATGATGGGACGGACGAAAGGCGCCTCGTAATGGAACACCACATTGCCTGAGCCTTCGGCGTGGCGGGCGACCCACCGGGAAAAGCCGTTCATGGAGAGGATGTCGGTGCTGCAGGGCACCTGGAACTTCAGCTCCTCGGACAGGGGGATCTGCCAGTTTTCGGTGAAGGTCCCCTTGAGTATGCGGCTGTCCGCGAAGGGCCTGGGGAGGGAGAGCTCGCCGTAGCAGGGCACGTCGAAGTGGATGTAACCGAGCTCTTTCCGGACATGGTCCCGCTTTCTTTTTTCAAACACATGGACGGTGTGACCGCGGGAGCCCATCTGCCCGGCAAAATATGATCCCACCGGCCCGCCGCCGATAACTATCACATCGACTTTATTTTTAATCCGGGTCTGTCCCCTCATAGAAACTCATCTCTCATTATATAATATACATTTTATGGCCGGCTGGCAATAAAAATTATAGTGCCGATAACAATCGCCGATCCTTAAACAACTGGAAATTATAATCAATATCATGATTGACTGAGAAATAACGCGAAAAAATAGAGGTAAATGTATTGACACCTGTCCAATGTGCAGGTTCCTATGATCGCCAACACATTCATTTAATTATTTTCAGATAGAATTAAAAATTATGCACCTGACAGTCCTGCCTCCGGCGCCTGAACAATGGCTCCGGGGCCAGGTTTATCGGCGGGATTGATATTATGGAACAAGGGTAGTATCATGAAAACCGACGTTACAAAACTGGGCGGCGTTCCCGAGACAATGCTCTACACCTTTTACATGAGGTACCTGGAATCCCGGCGTCCAGATGGAATCATCAGCGACCCCCGCTATGAGGAAATACTGAGCCGCATACATCTTGATCTATCGGCATTCGAGCCCCACCCTGAAGAGTCGCCCCTGTTCTTTGCCTGCCGTTCCGTGATAATCGACAATGCGGCGAAGCTATTCATCGCCGCCAATCCCCTGGCCACCGTCGTCAGCTTCGGATCAGGTCTCGACTTCCGCTTCGAAAGGGTGGACAATGGAACCATCCACTGGTATGACATCGACCTCCCCGAGGCCCTTGAGATACGGCGGGCCATCTTCACACAATCGGAACGGGAACACTTCATTCCCTCCTCGGCGCTGGACGTTGCCTGGTCGTCCCGGGTAACCGGCAAGCCGCCGGTGCTGTTCATCGCGGAAGGGCTTTTCATGTATTTCACTCCTGACGAAGTCAAAAGCCTGCTTTCATTTTTATCCGGCGCATATCCGGGTTCGATGCTGGTGCTGGACGCCTCCACCACGCTCTACAACACCGCCACCAGGGAAGGAACGCCATACCCGTTCCTGAACAGGATGTGCTCCCTGTGGAAATGGAGCGTCAACAGCGCCCGTGAGCTTGAAGGTTATAGTCCCGGCATATCAGTTGTTGAAGAATGGCGCCTGATGGAAATGTTTAGAAGCCGCATGCCCCGGCACCTGAAAGATCTGTTCGCTTCCGAAGAACTGCCGGGCTACGTCAAGGAGCAGCTGATGGGAATGACAACCATATACCTTGTGAAATTGGGCCCTCCGCCCCGGGGGAAAAGGATGGAATCCGGCGCAACCGGGGAACTCCCCGAAGCCATTATAGACACCATCCTGTCGGATCAGTCCGACGGCACGGCATCCTGAATTATATGCTCCGATCCGCCTGCTGCCGCATAATCTCGATGCCGACCATGCAGATGTCATCTTCGAAATGGTCGCCGCCTTTGAACGAAACGAGCTTCCTGTAGATCTCATCCAGGAAATCCGCCCCCGGGCCGCCGGCCGAGGGAAGAACTTCTTCCCACAGGATTTTCTCGAACATCCGGTCATCGCCGTTTTTAGCTTCTATGAGGCCGTCCGTGTATAGCAATATGCGGTCTCCCTGCTTCAGGGGTGCCGATCTCGTTTCAAAATCATTCTTCTGCATCGGTCCGATAAACCCTCCACGCGACTCCAGGTGGATCGGCTGCCCGTTCCTTACCAGTATCGGGCATGGATGGCCGGCGCGGGCATAGGTGAACTCCATGGACGGCATGTCAAGGATGCCGTAACAGGCCGTGACAAAGCCCATGGCGGCAAGAGATGTTGTAATCCTTGATGAATTCCCTTTCAAGGTCAGGTTGAAATTTCATTCTGCCGGGTTTAATATTCTTAAACATTCGATTGACCTGTATATCCAGGTTTAATTGCCCCTTTAATGGCCGCGCGTGCAAAGATGGTAAAAGCTGAGGCAGCCTGAGGGCTCAACCGGATACGTATTTAATTTTAAGTAGTGCCTGTTGATATTATCAAGTGTTTTTTACAAATGAAATGGATGATAGCGCAGGAGCTGCCCTGCCATCGCATAATGAATTAAACCGGCCGTAAGCCGCAGGGCATCCGGTATTTAATTGGACAGGGATAAAAATCAATTGACAGGCCTTTCATAAACAGACATATAGAGTTCAGCTAATAGGTTTCTGCCATATACATTCATAATTATCTTCATTATACCCGGCAGTTTACCGTTTGTGCGGCAATTCGCGTCACGTGTATTACATGAAAAAAATCCTGCTCAACATCACTGCCGGGATCATCCTGTTAAGCTCAATCCCCGCTGCAGCTGCCGTAATAAATCTCGACAGGGAGGCCATTTACGTCCGCAAAGGCTTTGACGCAGCCTGGGTTAACGGCCTCCCCTCTCCCGGCGACAGCAGATGGCTGGTTATTCCCGGCGTGGCATCGGGAACCAGGAAAGTCGTCCTGAAAGAACTGCCCCTGAAAGGCATGCCGCAACGCCCCTTCCTCTCCCTGAAGGAATACCCGCCGGAGAATTTCACCTTCATGACGTCCTTCACCGTTGACGAAAAGAGCCTCGAACCGGGCAGCCGCCTCGGCATCTTTTTCGCCAATATCGGAGAGAACTGGGCGGTGTACCTGAACGGACGCCTGGTCCGTTCCGAGATCCACGTCAACGACCGGGGAGAGATAACGGACTACCGCCACTCCCGTGAAGTTGCCATACCCGTAGACCCGCGGCTGCTCAGGCCCGGCATCAATATCCTCGCCGCCCGGATCATCGGGGACCCGACCAACATAGATTCCGGATTCCACCGGAGCACGCCTTTTGTAATCGACTCCATGGAACAGATAGAAAAACAGCGGTCCGAACAGACAACCCTGATCCTGGTATTCCTCTACCTGTTCTTCGGGATCTACCACCTTTTCATATTCATCAGGAGGCGTGACGAGCTCTTCAACCTGTTCTATGCCTTGTTTTCCATCCTCCTGTTCGTCTACATCCTTTCCCGCACCCATGCCATCTATGAAATCATAAGCGATTCAACCATACTGCACCGCATCGAGTACTGCTCGCTCTACACCCTCATACCCCTCATCGGCGCCTTCCTGGACCTGCTCCTGACCGGGACCTACAGCCGCCTGACAAAGATCTGCAGCGCGTTCTGCGCCCTTCTCATCATCATAACGGTCATGCCGGTCTCCAATGTGTTTGCCATCGACATACTGCGGGTGTGGCAGGTATCGTCCATCATACCCCTGTTCTATTACCTGTTCGTCAGGATAGGAGGCAAGGTCTACGAGGAGTGGAAAAGAATCTACGGCCGCTACCGGTCCCACGGCCTTCCCTACCGGGTCATGAAGACTGCGGAACGGACGCTGACTTCCACCACCGCGGGGAACATCCTGTCGGGGGCCATCATTCTCGCGGCCTGTTCCATCTTTGACATCGCCGACTCCATGTTCTGGGCCTACGATGTCGTCCTCACCCAGTACGGATTTTTCGCCTTTACCATGGGGATAACCCTGATCCTCGCCAACCGGTTCCTGAAAACCCACCGGGAACTGGAAATGAGCAACGAGATCGCCGCCATCGAGATGGAGCTGGCGGCCAACATGCAGAAAATGCTTCTCCCGCCGGTGCCCGCTGGCATAGAACAGTGGGACATCGCCATGTCCTTCGTGCCGAAGTACGGGGCATCGGGGGACTTTTACGATTTTTATTACTCGGGGAAGCAGCTCCAGGGCATAGCCCTCTTTGACGTATCGGGCCACGGCGTTTCATCCGCCCTTATAACCATGATGGTGAAGCCCGTTACGTTCAGGATATTCAACGCCATGAAGGATGAGAGCCTGGAAAAGATCATAAACTTGGTGAATGACCATATTTCACACGACCTGTCCCGCCTGGACAATTTCGTGACCAGCATCCTGGTCCGGATGACCGGCAACAGGGTCGAATACGTCAATGCCGGCCATCCTGACCTGCTGCACCGCGCGCACGCGACCGGCGAAGTGCGGATCATAAATAACGGCGAAAATAATTTCCGCGGCGAGCCGCTGGGGCTGGCCATCAACCACCACCGCCCCTCGGTCATCAGCTTTTCCGTGGGGAAAAACGACGTTCTCCTGCTCTTTACCGACTGCATTCTGGACGCCAGGAACCAGCGCAAAGAACGGTACGGCATGGACCGCCTCATGAAGTCGCTGGCCGATGCGCCTGACGGTTCAGCGGCGGAGATCCTCGATTTCCTGCTGGCAAGATTCAATTTGTTCGTCAGGGACATCGAACTGAGGGACGACTTCACGGTCATCGTGGCGAAGAAGACATCGTAATTGCGGGGGGACGAATACCCAGCGCTCATGCTATCCGGCAGCATAAACACAAAAAAAACCGATTATAAAACCGCGCTATCCCCTACCCGGTATTTCCCCATGCAACAATATCTATCATGATCAACAGAATTTGGGCCGATAAATATACTGGCAGTTTCCGGAAAAACTCCTTCCATGGAGTTTTTCCGGGACGGTTTTACGAAGTGAATTCGTAAAACCTCACATTTTTCTCGGCTAACGCCTCGAAAAATGGCGATACATCCATGAATCGCATAGCAGTTTGCTGTTTTTCAGCAAACTGCTAGCATTCTGTACGGGCTGCCTTCTCATTGGTTCAACAAAATGATGTCATATCACTCAGGGAAGGAATGAAATACCTCAATAGTGAAATTTACCAGGATCAATGATCGCTCCAGCATGCGGACGTTACTATGGACTACAAATCAATTCCATACCATTTCATCGCCTTATCCGCGGTACCCATATTCTACCTGATATATTTCCGCCATTTCTTCAGCTATTACCGGCAAAAACACGAAATACCGGCATACGGAAAACATATTGAAGCATTTCTTTATGGCATTTTTCAAGCCCTTGTAATAATTCTTTTTGCGCCATATATTGATATATTAATAAGTAATGATAATGTCCTTACCAATGCTTTCGTAAAAGCTGCCCTGATAGAAAAAGCCGGAACAGTTGCGCTGTTTCTGCTGCTCATACGCTATTATCCCAGGTTTTCAATTCTCGAAGGTATCGTTTCGGGCATAGCCATCGGCGCGGGGTTTTCGCTGGTGGAAAACATCACCTATGCCCTCAATTTCGGTCCCCAGGTTATTATTGTGCGTCTCCTTTTTTCAGCCCCGCTCCATATAACGACGTGCGGCATGGTGGGTTATTACTCTTCATCCATGCGGCTCAGTTCAAGCGTTCAATTCAAAGCTCAGAAACTTATTCTCGCCTGCCTGCTCCCAACATTTTTTCACGGCTTCTTTGACATGATGCTGCTCATGGACGGGAACCTTCTTTACATGGCAGGACCGCTTATCGTAATTCTTGTCCTGCTGCTAGAGATCCTCATATCAAGATCGAAGCTTCTTCCTTCGAGCATTTCCCTTGAGGATGACCATCTCCGGTTCGAGGATTGGCTTATCAAATACCGACAGCCGCGTTTTGAACGGTGGATTCTCAACTCCACCGGCACACCGTCAAACGTAAATGTTCCCCTTCTCCGCGTACATGCCAGCCCACTGCTCTGGATAATCGCTTTTATTATTCTGGCCTGTTCTGCGGCGGCGCTGCCGTTTAGTGATAACGTCTGCGTCATGCTGGGTCTTCCGTTCAACCACCAGACCAGCATTCTGGTGACGTCGGCATATCCGGCATCCATCGGATTGTCAATCATACTGGTAGGCATTCTCAATCCGGACTTTTTCAGGTACAATATCGTCAGCATCCCCATAATCTTCGACACCGTGCTTCACCAGAATAATTTCGAGGACATTCTGCCCACCTTTGACATCACCGGCGTCAACTCTTTTCTCCGCACATTTGAGCCCATGGAAGAGGTTGAAGTCGAATTGCATTTCGAAATGAGGAATTTCCGATCTCCCCTGGTCAGAGCCCGTCCCGTGTGGGACCACCACGGCAGCAACAACATCGACGAACCCGTGGGCACAATAATAGCAATAATCCGACCGGGCCCATCGTTTTACTTATTCCTCGGCCGCTATTTCATATATCGATTCTGGAAAGGTATTGTTTTTAACCTGAAGCTGCCGGGTTTCGAGGCCATCCGGAAGCTCTTCATGAGACCGTCAACCGTGATGCAGAAAGAGATCGTATATCATCCCGGCGCGACTGTTTTCAGACAGGGAGATTCAAAAAAAAGTTTTTACTACATAAAAAAGGGAAAAGTAAATATCGTTAAAAAGCTTGAATCCGGGGAGAGCATCATCCTGGAAACGATGGAGTCCGGGCGGATACTGAATGAAATGGCGATACTGGGGGACTCAAAGAGAAGCGTATCCGCGGAATGCGTGACCCGATGCGTTCTTGCTGAAGCGCAATCCGACAACCTTGAAGCACTGATTAAGAATGATCCGCATTTCGCTCTTGCTCTGATACGAGATCTGCTGAAGCGGGTCGACAGGACACAGGAACAGCTGACGAGCACAATCGAATATCTTCAGAAAATGCTTATCATGAAGGAAAAACACATGCTGCAGAGCGCGATGATATTGTCCATCCTTGCGGGAGGCAGGTCTGATCAGGGGTTAATTACCCTCCAGATCCCCGCAGAACTGACCGGTGTGCTGGCCGCGATACATCACGCTGATCTTGTCCGGTATATCCGCGATTCGCTCTCGCTGGACGGCAAGCCCCATCCCGATGAAAGATTGGATGATGATATTGAAAAGATACTGAAGGGACTGCGGCTTGACGTCCGCTAGCATGCGATTCAACATCCCGCGCATATTTCCGCGGTGGGTTGAAGAAGCAGAAAAACAGGAAAGGCACCGGCGGGTGCCTTTCTTCATTATGAAAGAGGGATCACCGCCTGGTTTTCAATGACAGCCTTCTGTTTCTTACAAACATGCCAAGCAGAACAGCGGCCACAACACCCAGGATCACACCCAGCACCATCCCCCTCTTCGAAACGGCCGAGAGCAGATATGCGGTAAGGGGCTGGCCCCCGGGCGCGAAAATAGCACTGTAACCGGCGCTGATCTCCTCGGCGGTGAGGGCCCTATTGTAAATCCGCACCCGGTCTATGATACCGGAGAACCCGAGATTATGCCATGAACCGTTGTATTGAACGGGAAGCTGGGCCCCGATAATAAGGTCGCCGTTGGTGTTCCGTACAGCCCCGACAGTATTAGTCGCGGAAGCAACCTCGACCCCATCAAGATACAGAACAATCCTGCTTTGGTCCCACGTACCGGCCAAGTGATACCATTTCCCGGTCTCCAGAATGTCGGGACTGTCCACGTATAGATAGGCACCGGCATCATTGAATATCGAAAATCTCAATATTCCGTCCGGGTCCCAAAACTGGAGGCTGTAGGACTCGTCGTTGAAATCAGTTCTTGTTCCCTTATGCACGATGCCGGCGAAACGGGTGTAGGCATTCATGTACACCACCGCCTCTACGGTACCGGCCTCGCCAAGGGTGAAGGTATCGCTGTCGGGAACACTGACATAATCGCTGGTCCCATTGAACTGCAGCGCCGATCCCGACAGTCCTGTTGCCGTCGTCGTTCCGCTGATGGTATAACTGCCATCGGACGGCGATTCAAAATTCCACAGACCAGCTATGTCAGTTTTACCAGTAACGGTAACGGTGTATGTTTTCTTCGTATTATTTTCGGCAACGACCGTATATGTAACCGGGTTAGAAAAATCGTTGGCAGTGGTCCCGCTCACCTGATCTACGTCATTGACCTGGACCGAAACGCCGGTGGAAACAAATTTGGCGACAAGCCCGGTCATGATCTTCGTTGACGGGAAGTCTACCGTTATGGCACCCTTGTCCTGGTCTATTGCGCATGTCTCGCCGTCCAGTATAAAGGACGTTATAGCCTTGGCGTCGTTTTTGGCGACGGTTACGGTTACCTCATAATCGGCGGTTGTCTTGTCCTCGGCGGTGACCCGGTATGTTATGGGCGTGGTGAAGGCATTCACGGTTTCGCCTGACACCTGCGCGGTCTCCCCTATTGCCACCGTCTCGCCCTCACCGGAGGTCTCGAATGTCGCCTTGAGATTATCCCTGCTGGAGCCGAATGGAAGCTCGACAGATATTTTTGTGCCGGATATGGTGCCGTTGACATCGGCGGGAAGGGCGTCATTATTGGCTTTCAAGAATGAAAACGATGTGATCTCCTTCCTGGATGATGGGAGTACACGGGCCGTCACGGTATATTGTTTGGTCGAGCCGTCTTCCGCTGTTACCGTGTATGCTACAGGATTGGTGAAATCATTTGCCGTGACACCGCTTATCTGATCCACACCTCCCGACAAGACCGATATGCCGCTTGTCGAGAACGAGGCTATCAAAGAGGTCAAATCCGTCCGCGGAGGGAGATCGACGGTAATCGCCCCTGATGTGTCGTCAATAACGCCGTCAATGCCATTGAGAGTAAATGTTAACATCGATTTTTCATCGCTCTTCGCCCTGATCACTGTAATGGTATAAGTCAATACGTCTTTATTGTTATAAACCATAGTTAGCGCGACTGGGTTGGTGTAATTATTTGACGTTACATCGCTTTTCTGAACAACACCGTTCACTTTCACCGTGATCTTTTCGCTGCTGGGAGTGAACTCGGCAATGAGATTGGCAACATCTGCGTCATGGGGGACATTAACGGTAATGGCGGAATCGTTTATTGAACCGATAGCATCACCTGAAAGTGAAGGGTTTTTCGATGCCGGGAAGTTATACTGGACCATGGAAAAGGTTTTGCCGAAACGGGGATACAGCATGAATAGCGTGGCAAGGTCATTTTTCTTTCCCTCACCGCAGGCAGTAATAAATACTACTGTCAACAACATCAATATAAAGACACTGACCCTTTTCATATAAATGTTCCTCCACCTGGCTTTTAAATGATCGCAAACACTTCCTGCAGTCTATGTAATACCTACTTTAAAAAAATAATACATTATCGATGAAAAGCAACTATTTTTATTCTATTAAGTCAACCCGCCGGCACCCACCCGAATTTACCGCCGACAACCAGGTACATGATGATAATCGCATTGGCCAGTATCCCTATCTTCGCGCCGGGCAGGCCAAGGACGCAGAGCACGAGGGAAACAATCGACAGGCCCATGGTCAGGGGCCGCCACCAGACCCATTGACCGAACACGCCCACTGCCCCGGCGGCAAAACCAGCGGCGGCCAGGAGCCACAGAATGCCGACCGCTCGGATGCCGGCGTCGCCTATATCAACGGCGCCGGCAAGCAGCGTAGTCTTGTACGGCTCCTCTTTCAATGTGGCGATCTTCCAGGGCACAACAAAACCCACCAGGTGACAGAGGCCATGAATTATAAGATAAATCCCGACGATAATTCTGACGGCAAGCATGGAGGTTTCTCCTTTTGAATATGTGGAAGGGGCAGTTCCCAAGCCCCCACTCAATCCCCCGGAAGGGGATTTATGTGAATAGAACCGGACCCGCAAGCCCCTCTATGGGGTCCAGGGGGCCTTACATGACATCACCATTACAGTGATTGAATGATTTTCTCCATGACCCTCAGGTGGCAATGCTGTTCATCGGTGTCGCAATGGCACATGAGAGTCACCTGTCCCCTGCCGCCCAGCATCTTGATCAGCCTGAAAGTGAACTTCTGGCCATGGTTCAGTATTGTTGCATTGTTCCGGTCAATTGCCGCGGATGACAGGACCTCGTCCCTGTATTTCTTCCTGAACTCAGCCCATGACACCCTGTCCTCGAGCATGTCTTTCAGGAGCTTCTCCGAGGGCCCCAGGCTGGGCATCCACACGTCATAACGGTCTGACTTCATGCCCCTGCCACGGAACCGCGCGGCCAGAATGCGGATACCGTCATCCATTTCAACAGGATCATTCACTGATTTGAATTTTATCATGACATCCTCCCGCAACCGGAAATCACGGCCTGCCGCCCCATCGCTCCATCAACACGCGGCACACATCGTGGAAATCGCTCCACGGGACAAAGGGCACCCCTTTCAGCTGGAGGTATTTCATCAGGCCGTCGCGGGCGAACACGAGCGTGGCCGCCGCCGCCATGTTGTGGTCCGTGGACCCGTCCCCGATCGCGATTGCCTCTTCGTAATCATACGTCTTTATCACTTTCGCCTTGGCCATGAGCTCAGTGTCTCCCTCGACCGTCTTCAACACGCGTAGGAAGGGGCCCGACGTGTCGACATCCACGGCATGGACCGCGTGCACCCGCTTCAGGAGGGGCCCGAGCCTCGTTTCGATCATTCCCCGGAACCCGCCGGAGATGATTATCAGGGGGACATCCATGGCCTCGAGGTAGTCCAGCAGATCGGTGAAGCCGGGACGGATATCGATGGTGAGGACATAGTCCAGTATCTCGCCGTATTTTTCCGAGGGGAGCGATTCAATCAGCCTGCGCACCGCCTCCTTCAGGGTCATGCGGCCCGACAGCATTTCGGGCGCGACCTGCCTGAAGAGGTCCGGCGTGAAAACGTTGAACATGCTGACAAAGGATTCCTTGGCGGTGATGGTCCCGTCGAAGTCGCAGAATACCGCGCGTTTGTAATGATTCGCTGATGTCATTGTTTCCCTGTCCTTACCTGTTGATCCTGTTGAATTCCTTGACGTTGTTTTTATAAAGCGCCAGAAAATGATTGAAAATCGCGTCATAGATCCTCCTGGCGGCCGGGTCTGGATCAAAGCGCTCACCCTTTTGAAGCATGCGTTCAATGTCGCCGAAGCCCCGGTATATGCCGAGGGACACCATGGCGATGGCCGCTGCCCCCTGGGCGCAGGCCATCTGCGGATTCATCATACGCACCACCGGCTTCTGCAGAACGTCGGCGAAGATCCGGCACCAGACGGCGCTCTTGGACCCGCCCCCTATCAGCCTCACCTCATCCGTCGCGGGTCTTGATTTTCTTCGGGACAATTGTTCCACGTACCGCATGCCCCATCTGATGTTGAAGGCGACCCCTTCCATGGCGGCGCGGCAGAGGTCGGCCCTGGAGGTGTCGAGCTCAATGTTGAAAATCTGCCCGCGAAGGCAGGGATTGTTCACCGGCGACCGCTCCCCGTACAGCCAGGGCGTGACAATGACGCCGTTCGCTCCCTGCGGAGACTGCGCCGCCATGCGGTCCATGTCGGCATAGACCTCGCCGGAGGCCATATCCTTCGCCAGCCCGCCGGGATACAGGATTCCCTTCAGCCAGTCCAGGGCCGCCCCGGAGGTTTCCTGCTTGCTGATAATCAGATAGACGCCCGGTATCCCCGACGCGATGGTCCCGATATAATGGGCGGTATTGACGGCCATGCAGGGGTGATGCGTGGCGATCCAGCCGGCGGTGCCGATATTGACATGCATCCGCCCCGGCTCGATGGCCCCCGACCCGATGGCCGCCGTGAGCATGTCTCCCGAGCCGTTCACTACCGGAAGTCCCTCCGGCACGCCCGTTTTCGCGGAAAATTCCCGGGTCACCTTCCCCGCTACCGCGGTGGAAGGCTTCAGCTCCGGCATCTTGCGCGGGTCAAGGCCGAACATGGAATGGACCGCGCCTGACCATGTCCATTTTTCCTGGTCCCTGTTCCTGGTATCCATGAGCCAGGTGATCCACGCCATATCGTAGGAGGTGACGTAGTTGCCCGTGGCCAGGAATATGGCGTAGTCCTTGACATCAAGGAACCTGTGGGCCCGGTCGTAGAGATCAGCCCTGTTCCGCTTCATCCAGGCAAGCTTGCACAGGGTGTCCTTGCCGTTTTTTCCCGGCAAACCGCCGGTTATGCGCATGATCTTGAGGAGCTTCATAATCGGGTAGCCCTCAATCTTGATGAGCCCCTTGAACATCACGTCCTGGGTGAAGCGCGCCGCCCGTTCATCCATCCAGGAGAGCATATTCATGATCGGTTTCCCGGCGGTATCGACCGGTATGGTGTTCTGCATCTGGCTCGTGAACACCATCCCGGCGAGGCGCTTCTTCAGGTCAGGATGCGACGCCATGAGCCCGCCGCAGGTGCCGTACACTGCGCCGGCCAGGTCCTCCGGCGACTGTTCGACGCAGGAATGGTCCGGATAGAGCAGTTCGCAGGATGCCTGCCGCGAATCAAGGAACCCGTCAGGGCTGACGAGAACGGCCTTGGTATCAGTGGTGCCGACATCAACGGCTAAAATAAGGTTTTGTTCTTCCATGACCACTCCCGTGACAGGGATATGCGGCTGCGGGTCAGAGCTCGAATTCCATCCCCTCGTAGGCTATGTCGATATACAGGTCACCCGCGCGCTTGGGGTTCATGCTCTGGTAGGTACGGGCGTTGATGAGCACGTTTTCCAGCTTGTCGTCGTCGTAATTCGGCTCATGATGAAAGAGGACGAGGCGCTTCACGTTGAACATGCCGGCGATGTCTATGGCAATGGCCGCCGAGGAATGACCGAACTCCAGCTTGTTGATCGCCTCTTCGAAGGTGTACTGGGTGTCGAATATCACCAGGTCCGCGTCGGCGAAGAAGTTCCGATATTTCTCGATATTGTCAATCTCATTGATATTGAACTCGCAGTCGCTGGTGTAGACAATCGCGGTGCCGTTTTCCTCTATCCGGTACCCGAAGGAACCGCCCGGGTGCGGCATGACCTTGTTCAACACCCTGGTGTCATTGATATAGAGATCCTCCTCCGGCTGGATCGTGAAGAACTCCTTGGTCGCCTGGAGGTAGTCGAAGGTCACGGGGAAATGGGTGAAGACCTGCTGGTAGTCCAGGCGCTTTTTCAGGTCAGGGAGGGCTGAATAAAAATTGAACCGGTTACCCCTGATGTACAGGGGCACGAAAAAGGGGATCCCCTGTATATGGTCCCAGTGCGTGTGGGACAGGAGGATGTTGGCGGTTCCCCGGCCCTTGCCGAAATCGCCCTTCATGAGCTCCATGCCGAAGGGCTTGAGGCCGCTCCCGCAGTCAATGATGATGAGGTCACCGGCCGAGGTATCGACCTCGATCGTGGTGGTGTTGCCGCCGTAGGTATTGCGCACGGAAAACGGAAGGGAATGGATGAATGATTCAATCGCTTCCTCAGATGAGATATCGCCCGGCTTGGCAAGGGTCAGGGCCTTCCGGATTTTATCCTCTATCATATTCCCGTTCAGGGGGGTCGGAAGCGATCCTCTCACTCCCCATAGCTTTATTCGCATATCAACACTCTTTCAGAACTGGATATTCGATACATCGACGCGGAACGTCATAACTATAACATCAATATTGATTTAGTCAATATAAATATGCCTGGATTTTGCCCCTGCCGGGGCGGGGTTTTATGACCCGGATGCGGGTCGAGCAGGTGATAGGGGGCCTTTACACGAAGGCCCCCCTATCGACCCCCCGCGTGCCGCCTCAAACGGCAGGCGCTTTTCGTCCATCCTGGACGCGCCAGCAGGCTCGCATCCTGCTCGCTCCCTTCGGGGGCTTCGGGTGAACTCGTCGAACCGGCTTCGCCGGATTCGACTCGGGCATCCACCCTTGTTAGGTTTGTCCGCCTTCGGCGGACGTTTAGAGTGCCTGATTGGTATGAATGGATATGATAATGTTCCCTTCCATGCCCTTCTGTTTCGCCGAGCATCAAAGTCAGACGCGGGGGAATGGGGGAGCGCGAAGGGGGAGGCCCTGCCCTGATCAGGGCAAAACTGATCCATAGTTAAAAGGATAATTTATTATATTCTTTTAACATTATATATGATGTAAAAAACTTGACACAGCTACGGGGACTCCCCTGATGGAGACAAAAGCATCATAAAACCAGAGTTGAGGATACCCCAATGAAATTTTCAGAAAGGATACTCCAGGTAAAACCATCCCCGACCCTGGAGGTCACGGCCCTGGCCAATGCCCTCAAGGCGAAAGGAATTGACGTTATAGGGTTCGGCACCGGTGAGCCGGACTTTGACACTCCAGACCACATAAAAGCGGCGGCCATACGCGCCATTGAGTCAGGCAAGACAAAGTATACCCCCTCCGGCGGCATACCGGAGCTTAAAAAAGCAATTATTGAAAAATTCAAACGGGATAATAACCTTGAATACAAGCCTTCCGAGGTAATCGTCAATTCCGGCGGCAAGCATTCCTTTTACAACCTGATGCAGGTCCTCCTCAACAAGGGCGACGAGATCATCATCCCGGCGCCCTACTGGGTGTCATACCCGCCCATGACCACCCTGGCGGACGGCGTGCCGGTCATTATCGATACCACTGAGGAAGGGGGATTCAAGATGACCCCGGACCAGCTCGACCGCGCCATAACGCCACGGACACGGGGGATCGTCATCAATTCGCCCTCGAACCCGACCGGTTCGGCCTACACGAAGAAGGACATCCAGGCCCTGGCGGAGGTAGTGGGCGACCGCGATATCCTCCTGTTATCCGACGACATGTACGAATCAATCCTTTACGATGGGTTCGAGTTCTACAACATAGCCAATGTTTCCGATAAAATGAAGCAGAAAACCATCGTGATGAACGGCGTTTCCAAGGCTTACTCCATGACGGGATGGCGCATCGGCTACATGGCCGGCGACGCGTCGATCATGGCCCAGGTGGACACCCTCCAGAGCCAGTCAACTTCCAATCCCACGTCAATATCACAATGGGCTGCCGTCGAGGCCCTCAACGGCGACCAGAAGCCCGTCGCGGAAATGGTCGAGGCCTTCGCCCGGCGCCGCACGCTCATCGTCGATGCGCTCAACAAGGTCCCCGGCTTCACCTGCCTGAGCCCCAACGGCGCCTTTTACGCGTTCCCCGGCGTCGAAAAGGTATACTCGATGAAGGGCTGGCCCGCCGTGGTGGAGAAATACAAGAGCGATTTCAATTCCTCCCGGCTCACCTCGTACCTCCTCGAGGAGGCCCGGGTGGCGGTCGTGCCCGGGATCGCCTTCGGGACGGACAAGCATATCCGCCTTTCCTTTGCGACGTCGGATAAAAACATTGTCGAAGGGGTGAAGCGCATCGACGAGGCGATACGCAAGCTCGCCTGATAAGCCGTCAACCGATACTGTCGAAGAAGAGACCCTCGCCTTCCTGGATGTGCTTGATGAGGTCCGCGAATTCCTGGTGGGTGATATTCTTCTTCTTCACCTCGACGACATTACCTTCGCCGTCAAGGCGCACCAGGTTAATGAACGTTTCGTCAAACTCACGGTATATGTAAAACCGGTAGGGTGATCTTTTCTTTTCAAGCTCTCTGTTGGCCTGGTCCGCCGCGTCCTTCAGGCTCTCGAAGTGCTTTCCGGCCTCGTCTCCGGTCTCTTCTTTTTTGCCCTGTCCGCTTTCCCGCTTTTTCGCGTCCGGTTCAACCAGCGGATCGCGGGAGGCTATGTAATCAGACTTGTTGATCTTTTCCAGGTTCGAGGCCATTGTTTTTTCCGATACCGCTGTCACATCAAAATAGGGGTACAGATCCATGATGTACCTTCCTTTTCTGGTTTCCCGCCTTGATTATCGGCATTTTTACCTTGAAAAATAAGGGGGCAGCGCTACAATATATTAAGGCCAAAATTGCGGTTTTTTGATATTTTCCCGGTCATCGCGAGCACAGCGAAGCGATCTTTATGACCCCCCTGTCCCCCCTGAGGGGGACAGGGGGGTCTATCAGAATTAATTCCCTTCGGCGAATCGCCTATAGGCGAGGACCTTCCTTGACCGAATAATCTTTGACATTTGCTCCATGACAGCATACCATGTAATGAAGCCAATGAAGCCTGCAGACTGATACTATTTTTTCCAGGAAGACAGCCATGAAAAAAAACATACTCCCTATCATGCTGGCATTTATCATAGCTGCAGCCCCGGGGGCCATGGCCGGGGACCGGGAGGATCGTCTGTACAACTCAATCATGAAGGAAGCCTTCATCCCTGAAAAGAGCAGGATCGCCGAGGAGCTGGGCCGCCTGGGGACCGCCGACGCGAAGGCGAAGCTCCTCGGGCTTCTCGGGAACCAGTCGTACTGGAACCGCACCGCCGCGGTCAGGGGTCTGTTCGCCCTTCCAGACTCGAGCGCCGGACCGGCGCTCCTGAAGCGGATGCTCTCCGACCACATGATAGATGACGAAATAGCCGCGGGATTCAGGACCCACCTCCGCGGATATTACGAATTCCTAACCGCTGAATACCGGAAGATGCCTGACCAGAAAAGCAGAGACCGCATCATTGACATCATCAGCTCATCGAAGACACCCCTGGGGGAGGCGTTTCTTAAAAGCATCATAGATGATGAAGGATCCGACAGGGAAAACGCCTTTAAAAGCCTGGCCGCCTGCTATCCTTCCGGCAATTACCAGTACATCAAGGGACGCCGGGACATCCCCCTCTTCAGGGTTCACGCCCTGACCCACATTGTTGACCGGGGCACGCCCGACGAACTGGCGATCTTCAGGGCCATCCTGGATAAACGGGAAGAGGTAAAGTACCGGCTCATCGCCTACAAGGCTGTCAACAAGTGGGGAGACGATGCCTACCGGCACCGGGTCTTCATGGAATCGCTCAGGGAGGGAGACGAAAACCTGGTCCAGGGAGGCATCATGGTTTTCACCGGGGTGAGGTCCGATGCGGTTAAAACCGAGCTCTGCAGGGTCGTAAAAAAAGGAAAGTTCCAGATGACGCGCATGGAGGCCGCTTTAAAGCTGAGGGACTACACGTCACCCGACGTTGTCCCTCCCCTCATCATGATCCTCAAGGAAGATTATATCCAGAGGGAGCGCGGGGGCGCGGACATCTTTGCCACGATCATAACCTTCGGCATTTCATCGGTGTTCGACGACATCAGCCGCAAGCACCAGCGCAGGTCTTTCGACAACAACAAGCTGGAGATCGTCGGGCACCTGAAGCGGATAACCGGCGCCGACAACGGACCCTACTACGGCAACTGGTATGAATGGGCGATCCTGAACGGCTACACCATCCGGGGGGACAATATCATACAGAAGCTTTTCTCCGGCTACCGGCCGATGAGGGAAAAAGCGGTGGAGAGCGCCATCAGGCTCCTCGGCCATTCGTCAACCCGGGAGTTCTTCGCCAGGAACGGCAGCTTCACCAGTGACACCGAGCTCTCGCTGGCCCTGGCGAAAATGCTCATTGCCAGGGGATTTCTCAAGGAGGAGGAATGAAATTGTAGGCGGGGTCACGTGACCCCGCCTACAATTTCACCTCAAATATGCCTCGGGGTCGCAGGCATCGCCTCCCCGGCGCACTTCGAAATGCAGGTGGGGGCCGGTGGCATTCCCGGTCCGCCCCACGGTGCCGATGACGTCTCCCCGGAGGACCTTCTGCCCCTTCTCCACCCTGATTTCAGACAGGTGCCCGTAATAGGTGGTGAGCTCCTTTTCATGCTCGATGATGACCAGCTTACCGTATCCGTTACGGAGGTATTCGGCTTTCACCACGGTCCCGTCGGCCGAAGCCTTGACCGGCGTCCCTTCCCTGGCGGCTATGTCAATGCCGCCGTGGAATGACTCCCTGCGCTTCGTGACGGGGTGGACCCGGTATCCGTACCGGCTTGTTATCGTACCGATAAGGGGCGCGCTGAAATCCCGGCCCTTCTTTTCCCTGTCGAAGGTGCCGAAATCCTCCTTACGATTCGGCTCCTTCTTCTGGATAAAGGCCCCGAAGACCCATCCTTCATCTCCGTTGTCCCGGCGCACCAGAACCCAGGGAGCCCCGACACCCTGGATCGTGTCGATCCGCTCCGTCTGGGAGACCACCTCAACCTTTTCGCGGAACTCGAGGCGCCCCACGACGGCGCTTTCAGCGCTGCCCTCGGACCGTATGATGACCTTCTCGCCGTTGACATAGGCGAATTCCCGGAGCACTGTTTTCCTTTTGGAATGGAAGTGGTCCTGCCGCTCAATATCGTCGATCTTGTCGATGTCGACTGGATCGTCGATACGGGTCCTGTTGTCGGGGCCCAGCCGCCGGTTGATATCGTCCTTGAAGGCGCCGAGCTTTTTCTTTATGCTTTCAATCCTCTCCAGGTCCGCCGCATGCTGCCGGTCGACCATCTCCCGGTCAGTTTTGTGCCTCTTTTTCACGATCCCCTGGGCCGAAAGCCCCGGACCTGCGAGCAGTGCTAAAATGAAAATCATGCAGGTGATATGCCTGAAACCGTTGTGCATGGGCGACCTTCCCGCCGCATTTAAAATTAATTCCCATAATCAGGGCCACGGTTGAAACGCATGGGACGGCCCTCAACCGCGGTCGTGCACCTCATCCCCTTAAACAACAAAACAGTGCCGGATATCCCGGCACTGTTTCAGCCGTCCGGTTTGCTGGAAACGGACGGCCCGGCACAATAACAGGCTCCTTATTTGGCGCCGTATTTCTTAGCGCATTCGTCGAGGCATTTATTCGCGGCAACGTCGCACGCTTTTTTCTTGGTTTCGCTGACCTTGCCCTGCTTGTCCTTTGCCAGTTTGTCAATGCATGCCTGCTGGGCTGTTTTGCATGCCTTGTCGCAGCTTTCCCGCTCAATATTAATGCTTGAACATGAGACCATGCCGATCGCGAATACGGCTGCAATTGCAGTGATAAATAGTTGTTTCATGTGCTCCTCCTTTTGAATATTAATTCTTACTGCTGAACCTATATAATAGTACTCAATTTAATGCAATGACTTTTTTATCCTGAAGAAATCCCGCATGCACAGGAACCGCACGTGTGTTCAGCTTTTCAGAACAGGGAATGCATACGGTTCGGCGCTCTGTTTTCCCCGAAGCCGTTTATTCAATATCAGCCGCGGAAATTTTTCCCGGGAAGCGGGCTCCCACCTGGGAAACGACCCTGGAGGCGGCATAGCTGCCGATCCTGCCGCACCGCTCCGGGGTGAAGCCGCGGGCCAGGCCGTATAACACGCCGGCGGCGTACATGTCCCCCGCGCCATTGGTATTAACCAGGTCGGTACGGCAGACAGGGATGGTATACAGCTCGCCGCCGGTCTCAATGATGCTTCCCTCGGAGCCGATCTTTACCACGGCAAAATCACAGTACCGGGCAATCTCCGCAAGGGCTTCGCGGGGTTCTTTCCCGGTGAAGGCCCTGGCCTCTTCGTCGTTGACGAAGATGATATTGGCGTACTCGCGGACGACCTGGTCGAAAACCGGCCGGATCCTGCCGATGAGGCCCGGGTCGGAAAGGTCGATCGATACCAGCACCCTGCTCTTCCGCGCCGTCTCCAGCGCGGCCATGCACGCCTCCCGGAGGCCGGGGGGCTCGAAGAGATATCCTTCAATATGGATAATCTTGCTGTTGCTGATATGACTGTGGTTCACATCATCCCTGTTGAGCTGAAGCGAAGCCCCCAGGTGCGTGGCGAAGGTCCTCTCCGAATCAGGGGTGATGAATGTGATGGCATGCCCGGTCATGCTGTCATGCCTTCCGATTTCCGCCTTCACGCCGCTGCGCTCCGTGTCCTGTATGTACCGGTCGCCGTGGGCGTCATTGCCCACCTTTCCCAGGAAGATGCCTTTTCCTCCCAGGACCGAGATCCCGGCCAAGGTATTGGCGGCGCTCCCCCCCGGGGTGATGTCCATCGGTTTTCCCGACAGGCCGGAAAGTATCTCCCTGCTCCGGTCGGCGTCTATGAGGAGCATCTCTCCCTTCCTGAGGCCGAGCCCGGCAAGGTCCCCGTCATTTACCATGACGGTAAAGTCCAGGAGCGCGGAGCCCATGCCGATGACGTCAAATTCAGCGTTCGTGTTCACTATCTTCATCTGTTTATCATTCCGTTTTGCTATCGATTTTATTTTCAGTCTTTTCCTCAGACCTGTTTTCTGTTTTGGGTTCAGGCTTTTTTTCGGTCTTCAGCATCTTTTTCAGGCCCTTCTTGTGGACAACATAATACAGCACCGCATGATCGCTCATGATCTCGATTTTTTCGGTTTTACCGTCCTTATCCGGCGCCACTGATTCATTGAAGGTCTCCTGGATGTAATAGTAGGCCCCCAGCAAAGCCGCCCGCTTCGATGACTCGCTCTTCTGGATCCCCTTCAGTCCTTCCAGGGGATATCCGCGGCATACGACCTTCCAGGTATTGTCATCGACAAACCCCTTGCTTACAAGCGTCTCCCGGGGTCCCCCGCTTTTAACGCCGACCCGGTCGCACCCGCAAACAGCTATAGCCACAAGCACCAGTAATAATCCAAGCGATTTGATATTCATGTATATTCTCCTTATAATCAGAATACTCGCCATTGAAGTATCAGGCGGATATTACCTGTCTAGTGCGAAGTGGAACAGAATAATATATAACAAATCATCTCGCTATCAAGCAAAACAGGATGTTTTGCGTGATGCGAGGATGGTTCAGGAGGAACCTTCCGCAGCAAAACAACCAATGAAATTTGTTCATAGACGAACTAGCAATAAACAGGTGATAACCGCCAAACTCGATAATAGAGCTTACGCTTTTTTAATAATTCTAATCACAATATCAAATCACCCCACCCGAGTCAAGTAATTGGAAAAAATGTATTGATTTATTTGCGCCGTATCCGCTTCTCTAATTCATCATCCGCGGAACGCGGCGGCAGGCGCCGCCCGAGGAAGGAGAGGCCATCAAGGTTGCACTGTTTGACATCGACGGAACCCTGCTGAAATGTTTCGGCGCGGGAAAGAAATCCCTGATCCAGGCATGCCAGGAGGTTTTCGGCACGGTCGGAACAATGCACGCCGTCGACTTCCAGGGGAAAACCGACCCACTGATCCTGCTTGAATCCCTCGGCATCATGGGCTACCGGGAAGAGGACATCCAGCGCAACATCGAAGAGCTGAAAAACCGCTACTTCGAGCACCTCAGAACGAACATCTATGACAGCTCCTCGGTCCTGCTGCCGGGCGTCGAAGAGCTGCTCGTGCGGCTATCCGACAGCGATTCGGTCATGGTGGGGCTTCTCACGGGCAATTTCAGGGAAAGCGCCCGCATCAAGCTCGACCGCTTCAACCTGAACCGCTTCTTCACCTTCGGCGTATTCGGAGACGACGCCGCGTACCGGAATGACATGCCCCCCATCGCACGTTCAATGTTAAAGGAAAGCTTCAACATCGATGTGCCGTACCGCAACATTGTCATCATCGGGGACACGGTCCATGATATCGCCTGCGCCAAGGCATCCGGCGCCGTGTCGATATCCGTCGGCACCGGCTGGGTCGACCCCGGGGTGCTCCTCGCCCTAGAACCTGACTATTATTTCCAGGACCTGAGCGACGTTGACAGCGTCATGCAGGCCATCCTCGGCTGAATCATTTTCTCCGGAACAGCCTGTCGAGAAGATACCGCGCCTCCGGGGCCCTCAGAGCCAGGCACAAAACCAGGTATACCGCGCCGCCCGCCGCGACCAGGAGGACAAGAAAGAGAGCCCGCCGCGAAAAGGGGTCATGGGCCCAGTCAACAAAACCGGCGATACACCAGACCAGGGCGCCCATGGCGACCGCCGCGACACCCTGCTTCAGGACAGACAGGACTATCCCGCCCGCCCGCAGGGGGACATTCTTCTTTTTCAGCGCCATTAAAAGAAATCCCATCTGCACGGTAGCCGCGATGGCCACGGAAAAGGTCAGTCCGGCATGCTCCAGGGGCGTCCGCATCAGGAAATACCCGCAGGCGGCGTTGACCGCAAAGGAGGCCAGGGCGGCGTAGAGGGGCGTCCGCGAATCATGGAGCGCATAATAAAAGGGGATGGTGATCCTGCACACGGCAATGCCGACGATCCCGGAGCTTGCGTAGAAAAGTGCCCGGTAGGTCATGGCTGCCTCATGGGCGGTGAACCTGTTGTGCATCAACAGGACCGATACGATGGGGAACCCGGCGATCATCAGGGCCACCGTGGCCGGTATCGCCATGAAGAGCACGGAGCGGACTGCGATCGAGTATATCTCGCCCAGCCGACCGTAGTCCTTCCGGGCGGAAAGCTCTGACATCTCCGGCAGTACCACGCTGCCGATCGAAACGGCGGTCAAGCCCAGGACGAGCTCGTGGAGGCGGTCCGAAAAATATATATACGATATGCTGCCAGGGGCCAGGAACGACGCCATGAGGGTGGCAACGAGTATGTTGACCTGCTGGCTTCCCATGCCGATGATTCCCCGGAGGCCCCGGCGGAAAATCCTTTTAACATCCGGATTGATAACGGGTAAGGAAAACCGCATCTTGAATCCGGCCCGGGCAAGGTAGGGTACCTGGAGGATTACCTGGAGCAGGCCCCCGGCCAGAACACCGGAGCAAACGCCATAGAGCGGCTCTTCAAAAAAACCGCTGAAGACAAGGATGCCCGATATGATGCCCACGTTTAGGAGCACCGGAGCGAAGGCCGGGGCGAAGAAGAATTTATGGGAATTGAGCAGTCCCATTGAAAAGGCGAGGAAGCCGGCCATGAGAAGATAGGGGAGCATTATCCTGAACATCGTCACGGTCATCCCCACCTGCGCGGCGTCGTCGAAGCCCATGGCAAGGACATGCACCACCTGCGGGGCGAAGACGAGGCCCAGAGCCACCAGCACGGCCAGGAGGGCCAGGAAGGCGCTCAGAGCCTTCCGGGCAAGATCAAAGGCTTCCACCTCTCCCCGACCGACGAGGTGCTCGGTATAAACCGGTATGAAGGAAATCGTGAACACGCCCTCGCCCACCAGCCGGCGCGCCAGGTTGGGGATGCGGAAAGCAATATAGTATGCGTCAGTGGTACCGGTGGCGCTGAAGAAGGCCGCCATGAGCATGTCCCGCACAAGGCCCAGGATTCTGCTCGCCAGCGTTGACGCCGCCACCACGCTCGTTGATCGGAAAAGGCTGCTCATCGGACTACCTTAATATATCACACAGGGTTTGTTCAAGCATATAATTGGGAAATTTAATGAATTGGATAGCTTGATTGGCTCAGAGCCTCGTATTACTTCAATCGAAATAGGCTCTGAGCCTGCTATATATTACAAAAATTATGCTCTGAGCCCATTTTTTTTTATATTTCTCCAGCCCAAATCGTATACATACTATTAACTATTCTGGAGAGAAAAATATGACCTACCCATTGCGAAACATCGCCCAAGGATTAACCCATCACACGTACAGCAGGTGTCATGGCAAGAGAAATCTTCTCCAAGGTAAATATGGAAAACTATATTTTATCGAAGCCATCACCATGTGCCAGGAGAAATATGATTTTGAGCTCATCGCTGCAGAAATTGTTGCCAATCACATTCACCTGATAATCCAGACTTGCGAAGAGAAAGAAACAATATCTCGCATAATGCAATATATCAAAGCGAGAATCGCTGAAAAATACAATAAGGCAATGGGAACCACCGGTGCTTTCTGGAATGAACGGTTCGGATCGAGCGTCATCGAGGAAGCAGACAATCCAGAGGAATACCTGCTATGGTTGTTGTGGTATATCGGCTATAATCCCGTCAGAAAAGGTTTATCCCGCGATCCGAGAAATAACGACATTGGATTCATCAACTGTTACCTTGATAAAAACTTTATCGCACCGTTTAAAATAACATTGCACTATTATTTTATTAAACTGGGGGACACTTTCGAGAAACGCGCTAAATTATTTTTATTCTATGAGGAGGCTTATCGCAGGAGGTTAGCAGTTTATTTTTAAAATATATACACATGTTCAGAGCCTTTCCGGGTCTCGGTATGTCCCGATGGGAAGGATTAAGCTGATTGCCATAAAGAAAGCAAATAACTTGACATCTACCGTAATTATCTGCAACAATGGGGCAAACAATATTACAAATAACAATATAACTTCCAGAGAGAAATCCCTCAAAAACAATGAAAAAAGCAATACCAATAATTGCCCTGATCTTGGCCCTGTCGCTGGTTCAGCAGCTGTTCGCCGCGGCAGGATACTATGAACAGGGCCGCCGTTTCTATACCCGCAAGCAGTATGAAAAGGCACGGGAGATGTTCCTGAAGGCCGCGGAAACCGGCGATTCTGGCAACGCCTATTATTTCCTCGGGGAAATAGAGAAGACCCTGGGTAACTATCTCGATGCTGAAAAATTTTACAAGACCGCCATAACGAAAAAAGGCATTTCGCGCCAGTACATGATCAACTCCTACTGGAACGCCCTCCTCATGGCGGAACAGCGGAACGATTTCGAAAGCGTGGTGTCCATCTGCCGCTCCATGTGGCTCAAGACCGGAGACGCGGCTGCGCGCCAGAAGATAGACTCACTCATCAACAAGCTTCTCTGGACTGATACCGCCGAGGCGGTGGACAAATACAACGAGGGCATCGAACTCAAGAAAAGCGGAAAAACAGAAGAGGCCCTGTCCCGCTTCAATGAAGCTCACGGCATCGACAGGGCCTTTCTTGCCCCCAAGTTCGAAATCGGCATGGCGGCCTATAACAGCGGCGACCTTGACCGGGCATCGTCCTACCTGGGGGACATCGCTTCGAAGATACCCTTCTACGCCGAGGTACAGCTCGTCCTCGCTGACATCCAGTTCAGCCGCCGCAACTACCGGAACGCCATCGACCACTACAACAAGGTGCTGGAATACGGTTTCCTGGACGGCGCCACCGACAACCGCATCAGGATCAGACGGGGCACCTGCCATTACAAGCTTGGCGAATACCAGGACGCCGAGGAGGACATAGACCGGGCGATACACGGCAGCTCCAGGTCTACCGAGGCCCTGCTTCTCCTTTCGGCGATAAAAATCAAGATGGGAAAGTACGGCGAGGCGATGAAGACACTGCAGCAGGCGCACGCCGCCAATCCTGACAGCCCTGAAGTCCAGTACCAGATCGGCAGTGTCTACTTCAGGGAAAACGATCCCCGGTATGTGGCCGCCTACGACAGGCTCTTCGCCCTGGCGGGTGGAAAAAAATCATACCCCGCGCGATACCGCAAGGCCTTTATAAAACTCGCCAGGCACTATTATGAGAGCAAGAACTATGGCCGCACCATAACCATTCTGGGGACCCTGGACGAAAAATCCCAGAGCTTTGAGACCCGCCTGCTTTCGGCGCGGGCCCATTACGGGCTGAAGGAATACGACATTGCCATTGACCAGTTCGAGAAGCTCTCCCTGGACAACGAGGACAAGTACACCCTCTGCAAGGCCTACGCGCAGACCGGCAGGAGGCAGAAAGCGAAGTCCCTCCTCTCGGAATTGTCCCTGAGCGGCGATTACCTGTCTCGGGCCAGGAGGGACCCCCTCCTCTCGGAAATGGCCCGCGAAATGGATGGCGGAAGCGGGGAAAGAAAGACGGAACCGGAGAAAAAGGAACCTGAACCCCAGAAGAAAAAACCGGAAGAGAAAAAGCAGTCCGAAGTGAAGAAGAAGCCCCAGGACAGCGAGGAAGAAGACGAGGAAAATGACGACGATGAGGATAGCTAGACCTGACGCGGTCCCCATCGCGATCCTTTCAGCTGCGGCGCTATCCGCGGCGACGGCAAACCTCCTGATGAGCGTACCGCCGCTGCATATGGCTCTGAGCCTCGTCGGCGTATGCGCCTACGCCGCCCTTGCCCTTCTCGGCGATTATGATCCGCACATCCTCTGCGATACCGTCCAGAGCGGCGAAGCCGCGGTGGCCGCACTGGCCCTGGGCGCCGCCGCGCTCTTCATCACGGTTAACCCGTATCTGATCCTCGCCGTAATTTTCACCGTCCTTATCCTCTACCAGATGTTTATAAAATCCGTGCTGGCTCCGTCAAAAAAAGAGATTGCTCTGAGCGGCATCGCGGCCCAGGCCATCCTCGCTGCCATAGCCGTTCTTGTCATTACCGGAGCGGTGCCGGAGGGCGTCACCCTTGCCGGCCCGGTCTTCACCGGTTTTTTTTCCTCCGCCGGCGTTCCCCTGGCGCTGCCGTCAGTGTCACTCGCCGCGGCAATCCTGATCCCCATCCTTTTCAGGGCTCTGAACCCGGAAATGAGGCTCCTGTCGCAGGGGCTCCCCTTTTCACAGCGCCCCCGACGTGTGCGCGCCGCTGCCGCCGCCGGTCTCATCGTCGCCAGGGGCCTGCTGGCGGCACTATCCTTCCTGTTCGCCGGATGGACCTGCTGCATCGGCATCAGCGTGCGTCGCCTGTACCGCGGCGCGATGCCTGACGCTGCCATGGTCCTTTCGATGGCATGCCTCGGGCAGGTCGCCCTGCTGGTGGGGGTCCTGTCGGGCCCGCTGCCGGCCGCGGCCGTTTCCTGGGCCTGTTCCTACGCCGTCTTTTCCCTTTATTACTCCCGGAGGGTTCACGTGTATGATCGATATCAGCAATCTTAGCCTGACAATAAACGGCTCAGCCATCCTGAAAGATATCAGCCTCACGATGAACGACGGCGAGATAGTGGGGCTAATAGGAAAGTCAGGGTCCGGTAAAACGCTTCTGCTGAAGAGCATTGCGGGGAGGATTCGCTCATACGGAGGCACGGTAACGATACAGGACACGGCGGCGCAGGGGAACAGGCGGGGAAAGCTTATGAGCGTCTCATACTACGGCTCGGCGCTGCCCCAGAACCCTGAGGAAAGCCTGTACAACTTCCTTCTCCTCGCCCGGGTCGCCTACAAGAAGCCCTTCAGGCCCTTTTCCGACTACGACCGGCAGGTGACGGAAGAATACCTGTCGGCGCTGGACCTGGGCCGGTACTGCGACGCCAGGATCAGCACCCTCCCCGACGGCATATTCAGGCTGGCGATGCTCGCCCACACCCTTATCGGCGAAAGACACGCGGTTATTTTCGACAACCCGACCAATGATCTGGACATCCTTTCCGTAAGGCTGTTCCGCAACGTCCTTGCCCGCTACGTCATGAACGGCAGCCGTGTCGCCGTCGTCAGCTCAAACGACCTCAATTTCATATCGCAGACGGCGGACCGCATCGTGATCCTCAAGGACGGTTGCATCGTCGAAACGGGCACTGCCGACATCATGACCGCGGACACCATCAAGCGCCACTTCGGCATCGACGTGCTTATATCGAGGAACATCTATAACGGAAAACCGGAGATCCATCTCTTTCCCGACGCGTAGACGGGGTCCATGGCCGGCGCGGCTGATCAAGTCAGCGGCGTCCTACAGCTCATTCCCGATCTTGAAGGCCTTGCCGACCACCCCACCGATCCCATAATAGGCCATGCTGGAATGATCATAAACAAACGGCCTGATTTTGCGTATATCGGGTCTGCCGCCCTCGCCGGCAACGTCTTCTTCGATCTTAACATCCATGATCTGGCCTACGAACTGCGTGTGCAGACCGAGTTCATGCATATGCAGCAGCCTGCACTCCAATACCACCGGGAACTCCTTGACATAGGGAGCGTCAACGATCTCGCTTTTCACCGGGGTGAGCCTGGTCATTGAAAACTTGTCTTCATTCCTGCCTGATTTAATCCCGAAATGGTCCGCTTCTTTTACATGGTGTTCCGAGGGGATGCTGATGGTAAAAGCCTTCCGTTCCGCAATGTTGCCAAAGGTATACGTCGCTTTCCTCAAAGAGACCGAGACACAGGGAGGGTCAGAGCAGACGATCCCGCCCCAGGCAGCGGTCATAACGTTTGCCTTCCCGGCATTGTCGTAGGACCCTACAATTAAAACCGGATTGGGATATATCAGGGTTTGCGGTCCCAGTGATATTTTCATGATTAGTACCCCCTGCGGGGGGATTTCCAATGGGCATCGCCCATCACCCCCCCCTCGATAATAATGTTATGCTATTAACCGAGTAGGCTCTATGCAGTCACAAACATCATATAGATGTTTATTACCGGGAAACAATCGCCCTGGTCACCCCAATACAAACTGCAGGGGGCCCCGCTTCAGCGTTATGGCCGCCTGGGGACAGATCTCCTTGCAGCAGTAGCACCGGATGCACTTCTGGTAATCGTAAACCGGCACCTTGCCCTTTCCGGCTGAATCGCCGATGGCGCCGGCGGGGCATATCTTTTTGCACTGGTAGCAGAGCGTGCATTCCCCTTCAACCGGCACCGGCTTTTCCGTGAACATGTTTTTGAAAAACGCGGTGTTTGCAGGCCATCGCGCCCCGAAGCTGGTCAAGAAGGAATGGCCGGTCGGAATAAAATCGTCAACCATTACATCGTCTATGGGCGTTCCCATGACTTCGATCTCTTCCGGGGAACGCACGCCCAGATCCCGTTGGAACCCGCCGGTGACAGTGGTGACCTTCTCAACGTCAAGGCCGGCCACCCTGACCGCCACATAATCAACCGCGACGGGGCTCTCGCCGATAATAATGGCGCCGATCTTTTTCGGCGTTCCCGAGGGCCCCGGCCCGTCCTTCTCCTGTGTAATGATGGCGTCCATGACATGAAGTATCCGCTTCCGCTTCTCGAAGCCGTGCAGCAGCGCCTCGTTGAGGTCCAGGAGAAACTCCGAGAAATCCGACGGCGTTGAAGCCTTCATATGCCACCTGGACTTGTCAAGGCCGGGGATGGTCCCGAAAAGGTTCTTTACTGCGCCGGTGATATAGGTGATGCCATGGGTCTTGAATTTCGGCAGGTTGATGATGATGTCCACGTCAAACAGGGCCTTTGAAATCTCGAAGCGCTTGTATCTCCGGCTGCCTTCATGGAACAGCACCTTCGCCTCGGAGACATCGGCCACCTCGATCCCCTGTTTCGCGAGCATCTCCGAGTAATCCGATTTCCTCATGGTGCTCTCAAGGGCGGTCATGGCCGGCGACTCAATGATGACCGGGGTCCCGCCGTTCTCACTGACGATTTCGGCAACGGCCCCGACAAAGGCGGGGTGCGTGACAATTGCCTTTTCCGGCCTGGCCGGCATCAGCAGGTTCGGCTTCAACGCCACGCGCTTCCCGCTGAAATCGCGGGGATTGAAACCCGCCCCGGCCATGCCGGCGGCAATGATCTTCTTCATGCTGCCGTGATCATATTCCTGGCAGCGGGATAAAAACACCTTGTTCATCAATGCTCTCCTCTGTTAACGTTCCGGAGCCGCCGGAGCCGGCGCTATCCCCTGCAATGATTCTACAGACCTTTCCAGGTTGCGATATACTCTGATTCCTCCGACGGAAGCGAAAACTTCGGCGCCTCAACGGTCCAGGACCCCTTCAGTTTCAGCTCCGCGGCTGCCGCCTCGAAATGGTGCATGGCAATGCCCATGTCCACCCGCTGGAGGTCTTCCATGCCCACGATCTTCCAGTTCCGGTAGTAGTTTTTCGTTCTCTCCAGGATGAAGTGGAAATTGCCGCGGTCACGGTCCCTGACAATGCGCCAGGGCTGCTTGTTGGATGCCGACGGCGCCCGGCGCACCATCTCGACGGGAACCCGGTAGTCCCCGGCAGACTCCCCGGTCATGGCCGTGCCGAAATCGCCGATGAAGAAAAGCTCCTCCCACGGCTTCCGGTGCTTCGAACCGGCGCCGAAGCGCATGATCGAGTCAAGGATGCCGGGCCTGTCGGCGGAATAGCCGGTGGCAATGACCGCCGGGATCGCCTCGCCGTCTTCCAGGGAAATGCTCCGCGCGAAGCCGCTTTTCCTGAAGGTCCCGCCGAGCCAGCAGGTGCCGAGGCCCAGGGCCGTGGCGTACAGGACGATCCTCTCAAGGAGGTATCCGTAATCCTCCAGGTAATGATTCGATCTCTCGATGGCGCCGGTGATGAATCCTGCCGGGTTCTTTATGACGCCGTAGGTGCCGAGGTCGCGGAGGGAAACGGAATCACCATCCTGAGCGGCAACCAGGCGAAACCGCCCCGTGGTGCCGAAGGGTCCCTTCACCGGTGATGCAAGGTACTCGTCAAGCAGCTCCCTGTGTTCGGCCGAGAGCGGTTTTTTCTGGTATGTCCTGTTGGCGTACCGTTCGCCTATGATATCCGTGATGCTTCTCTTATTATCCATGTTGATTTCCTCCCATGGCGCAAGCATCGGCGGGCCATGCAGTAGTTTGATACATCTCCCTGGTTATCTCCAATATTTCCATGAGAGCCAGGCTCACCCTTTCAATGGGATAATTCCCCGGCTGTTTTAGTATTTCAACAATTCTTCTTGTTTGATCGTTCATGGTTTTTTCTCCTTAATAATGTACTATAACACCGCCCGCCACTGAAAGCGTTACACAGCTTCGCTTATCTTGTCACCGCTCGACAGGCGAAGCAGAGGGATGGCAGGCAGACGAGCGCGGCTTTCATCAGACCTCTGAATTATTTCAAATAACCGATAACTATCCTATCGTTTTCTAGACCCGATAATACGGGCATAAATTTTTATAATTTTACAACTATCGAACTTTTCGATAAAATTTTTTACTTCTTGCGCTTCGCCGTCGTTGACAGGATCGCTTTAACATCATCAATAGTCTGTTCAATGACCCTGGCCACAAGAAATTTACCCTTCCTTTCCGTTGTGATAAGACCGGCGTTGGCCAGCTCCTTCAGGTGATGGGATATGGTCGGGGCCCCGATGTTAAAGGAACACATAACGTCGCTGACAAGGCATTCCCTGTCTTGAGTCTCGAAGCTCGCCTCGCATTTCTTCAATATCTCAAGGTACAATTCGAGACGGTTGGGATTAGAGAGGGCCTTCATGACCCGGGCGATCTGTTTGGTATCCATGCAAATTAAACTATCATTATCTCATTTCGATAATTATCAAAGTATCACTATTTTCATAAAATGTCAATACCCGATGCTAATTTTTTTAAAAAAGACAAATTTTTAAACATGACCGGGGCGCAGGCGGTACGGCGAGGGCTAAATGCGTTCCTGACGAACGGCAGGCATCATGTAAAAAATTTAATCTTCATCTTCGCCTCGTCCACGCTCTGGGCGAAAATGAGGTAGTTGTACACGCCAAGGGTCTCCGCCATCTTCAGCAGCTCCTTCTCGGGCCAGAGAATGATGACCCGCTTGTCATGGTCCTTGGCGAAAAACGAAACATCAACCAGTGCGTTCATTCCGGCGGAAGTTATCAGGGTCACGTTCTCAAAATTGATGATAAGGCTTTCGCGCTCCGTCACCTGCTTCACGAGGGACTTGAAGGTCTCGCTGGTGTCCGCGGTGAGGCTCCCGCTCATGACGAGAACCTTGACGCCTTCGATTTCATTGATGGAATAATTCAGCATGTCTGACCGGTTATTTCCCCACGAGTTCCGTCATCACCTCCCTCAGCAGGCCGACGGGAATCTGCTGGTTAATAAAGGGCTTGCCGAGCCCTTTCAGCAAGACAAAATTGATGGTGCCGCCGAAATTTTTCTTATCGTACCCCATGTGGTCGATGACGCTGTCCGCGTCGAGGCCCCACCGCCCGCGCATCAGGCCGTACCTGCCGATGACATCCTTCACCAGCCCGGCCTCCGCGTCGGTAAGGAGCCCCAGCCGCCGGGAAATTTCCGCCTTGACGCGCATCCCGGCCGCCACCGCCTCCCCGTGGGAAACGCCCCGATACCCCATGTGCGACTCTATGGCATGGCCGATGGTATGGCCGAAGTTCAGGATGGCCCGGAGACCGTTCTCCTTCTCGTCCCGTTCGACAACTCCCGTTTTAAAAAGCGCCGAATGGGCCACCAGCTCCGCCGCCACACCTTCATTCCTGATCGTGGCCGGGTCGTTACGCTCGAGGATTCCCATCGTGAACGGCTCGCCAATCAGGGCGTGCTTCAGCGCCTCCGACAACCCGTTCCTGAACTCATCGCCCGGCAGGGTTTCGAGGAACCGGACGTCGCTCACGACCATGCGCGGCTGGTGGAAAAGACCGACGATGTTCTTCCCGACCGAGAGGTTCACCGCCACCTTGCCTCCAAGGCTTGAATCGACCATGGCCAGGAGGGTCGTCGGCACGTGCACCACCGGCACGCCCCGCATGTATATGCCGGCGCAGAAGCCGGCGAAATCGCCCGTCACGCCGCCGCCGATGCCGATAACGGCCGATTTACGGTTCATCTTCGCGGCAATGAATTTTTCCAGGACTTCCTCGGCACGGGCGTAGCTCTTGTTCTCCTCGCTGTCGTCGTACTGTATGAGCGCCATTCGGTCGCCGAGAACCGACAGTGAGCTGTCTATATAATCCCGGTGGAGTCCATAGACGCGCGCGCTTGCTATGACGGCCACCCTTTCGAAGGCGGCAAGCTCCTCCCGGGCCATCGCAGCGGGCAGGATCGAGCTGCCAATGAGCACGTCATAGGACGATCCCCCGGCCGATGCCGTAATCGTTCTCATTACTTCAGCCATAGGCTTCCCAGGTAAAAGTCATGGTCCTTCCCCTCCATGACGGACTCCAGCGTCGCGTTGACAGGAGGATATATTTTCATTCCGGAAATCTCCCGTTTGGGGAAAAAGCCGAAATCATGGAGACGCCGCTCCCTGCCGAGGCGGAACTCGCCGCCGCTGTGGCCGCAGAGGAACGATATGTTCAGGATATGCCGCTTCCCCAGGGGATCAATGGAATCGCACATGAAGGCCGGCGCGCCCACCGCAATGGCTACACCCAGTTCCTCCATGAATTCGCGGCGAAGCGCCTCGGCAAGTGATTCGCCGTGCCGCACGCCGCCGCCGGGAAGGAGCCAGTAGATATCGTCTTTTTTTTTGTGCGCAATGAGCAGGACCGCATCGTCCCGCGTGATGATGCCGGAAACTCTGACTGTAACCTCATCTCTGAACAGATTAGATATCAATGTCCCCGTCCTCGATCTTTTTCAGCGATGCCCGGGCCGCGTTCATCTCGGCCTTGCGCTTGCTCGGGCCTTCACCGGTCACGATCTCCCTTCCGTTGATGATGAGCCTGACGGTGAACTCCTTCATATGGTCCGGGCCGCGCTCCTCAATGACCTGGTAGACGGGGCGCTCCTTGTATTTTTTCTGCACATATTCCTGGAGGGCCGTCTTGGGATCGCGAAGGTAGGTGAGGTTGTTGACGCTGTCAATCTCCTCCCGGAGAAGTGACAGGACAAACTTCCGGCTCACCTTGAGCCCCGAGTCCAGGTAGAGTGCGCCGATTATGGCTTCGAGGGTGTTGGCAAGGATGGATGGACGCTCCCTGCCCCCGCTGTGTTCCTCTCCCCTGCCCATGAGGATATAATCCCCGAGTGACACCAGCTGTGCTATTTTCGCCAGGGTGGCCTCCGAAACGACGGCTGACTTTATCTTGGCGAGCTTTCCCTCGCGGTATTCCTCGAACACCTTGAATAGATACTCGTTGACAACCAGCCCCAGCACCGAGTCGCCCAGGTACTCGAGACGCTCATTGTCCTTGACTGTTCTTCCCGATTCGTTGACGAAGGAACGGTGGGTTACCGCCCGCTGTAGCAGGCTCTTGTTTTTGAATTTTACATGCAGGGCTTTCTGGAGCCGGTCAATATTCCTGTTTTCGATCTTCTTCTGTTTCCGATGGTCTTCTGAATTATGGTTCAATTCCCGTAGCATCCGATTCACGCGGCTCCGCGGCGCGGGGCTTATTTCTGATTTCCGATTCGCGATTCCAGGTATCTGACGACGTCATCGACCTTCTGAAATCCCTCTGCGTCTTTTTCCGGTATGTCCAGCTTGAACTCGGCCTCAAAGGCCATTACCAGCTCAACGGAGTCTATTGAATCCGCGCCAAGATCATCGATGAAAAACGCGTCCCCCGTGATCTGCTCCTCGTCCACGTTGAGCTGTTTCATTATTATTTTCTGTACCCGTTCAAACACAGACCCCATGGCTGTTCCTCCCTGTCTGATGAAAAACCGGCCCGGAAAAGGTCACCGACACCCTGCTATTCTTATGGGGCAATCCAAAATTGTCAAGGAATATTGCGGGGGTATGTTTCTGTTGGGCGCCGGGTTTAAACCCGGCGCCCAACAGAAACAAAAAGGACGCCGCGCGGGCGTCCTTTCTCTTCTTATATCGATAGTGAGATATTATTCTTTTATCTTGACCTTCTTTTCGACGACCACTTCACCCTTGTATGAGCCGCACTCGGGGCATACCCGGTGAGGGAGCACATAGGCGCCGCACCTCGGGCAGGGACGCAAATTTGGCGCGCCGATCGCGTCGTGGGATCTTCTCATTCTCGACTTAGATTTGGATTTTCTTCTCTTTGGTAATGCCACGTTACAACTCCATTATTCCGTATTAATATGACAGCGCGGTATCAGGGATTCTCAATATTTTGCCGAAATTCTGTCAAGATTTTTTTACAGCTGTTTTCCGGAAATATCCCCTTTAACGTATCAGAGTGCGCCCATAAGGAAGAGGCGCTTCCTGGCCTCCTCCGCGAAGGCCGATTCCGGGAAAGACGCAATCACCTTGTTGTAATAATTGCGGGAATTAACAAGATCCTTGTTCTTCGCGTAAACACGGGCCGCATTATAGAGTATCTGGTCGGCGATAATACTGTCGCCATACTTGTCCTCGAGGCGCTTGTACACCTCGAGCGCCCCCTTGAGGTCATTCGCCTCTTCAAGGGCTATGGCCGCTTTCAGGAGCGCCAGGGGCGCCAGGGTCGTCTTCGGCGCTTTATCGGCGTACCGCACCAGGTTCTTGTGCGCCTCGCGGTATTCCTTCTGGCCAAACAGGATGTTGCCCAGGACGTAATATCCCGCGGTATGGGGAAATCCGAAATAGGTCGAATCGGTAAAATCGCGGAGTTCCCTGACAATGCCCTTGATTTTTTCAGCGTCGCCGACGGAGGAATACTTCGCGTAATCGTTCATGATCTTTTCGAAGCGTTTCTCGTTTTTCGTGTTTACGGAATCGACGACGACCACGGCGACTATACCCAGCACGCAGGCGACCAGGATGCCGATGAAGGAATAGATGACCGCGGAGCGTTTTTTCTGGACGAATTCCTTCGCGTCCATGAGAAACTGCTCGATGACATTGCGCTCGATCTCTATCTGCTTGGTTTCCCGTTCGGGTCTGACTCGCGGTTTCCGTGCCATTAATTATTTGTTCTCCAGGTTGATATTGACAAAATCGCCCAGCGTGACGGTGCTCGGTCTCGTTCCCTTCATTATCTTTTCCAGTTCTTCCTTTTCGGAGGCCGATTCAAAGCTCTTGATGCTCAGGGAAAGCCGCTTCTTTTCCACGTCCACGTCGAGGACGACGGCGCTGACCGGATCGCCGATTTTATAATGCTCCTCCAGGTTCTCCACCCTCTTTCTTGAAACCTCGGATATGTGGACGAGGCCCTCGATGTCGTTGTCCAGCTTCACGAAAAGGCCGAAGAGCGTGATGCCTGAAACGGTCCCCTCAACGCGGGTCCGAGGGGGATATTTCTTCCGTATCTCCTCCCAGGGGGACTTGGTCAGGTGCTTGATGCCGCAGGCTATCTTCATGTCGCCCTTGTTGATATCGAGGATCTTGAATTCGACTTCGTCGCCCACGCGGTACGTTCCCGGGACGCTCTTGATGTTGTCGTCCCAGCTTATATCTGAGGTGTGAATGAGGCCGTCGATCCCTTCCTCCAGCTCGACGAACATGCCGAACTTTACTATCTTCTTGATCTTCTTGCGGTGAACGGAACCGACCGGGAACCTCTCGCTGATGGTGTCCCACGGGTTCGTCCTGAGCTGTTTGTATCCCAGGGTCAGCTTACGGTCCGCCTGGTTTATGTCCATGACCATGAACTCGTAGGACTCGCCCTTGCTCAGGACGTCCTTGGCGCTGAAGCTGTTCTTGTTCCACGTGAGATCGGAATTATTGACAAAGCCCTCGATACCGTCGTCGATCTCGACAAAGGCGCCATGATTCGTGAGGGTAACCACCTTCCCGGTCACCCGGTCGCCCTGCCTGTACCGCTCATGTATGGAAAGCCACGGGTCCTCCGCCAGCTGTTTCAGGCCGAGGGAAATACGCCGGTCGGCCCGGTTGATGTCGAGGATTACGAACTCCTGCTCCTTGCCCAGCTTCAGGACCTTCCGCTGCTTGAACACCTTTTTCCATGACATGTCGTTCCGGTGCAGGAGGGCGTCAAGGCCCTCAACGCGGACGAAGATGCCGAACTCGACATACTTGATCCCCTCGCCCTTGACGATGTCGCCCGCCTTGTACTTGGCAGTGAAATTCTCCCACCGCGATTCCAGCTCTTCATCGAGGAACTCCTTGCGGGAAAGGACAACCGATTTCTTCTTCTTGTCGATGCTTTTTATGTTAAATTCGTAATCCGTGTCTGATTCATTTTTGTTTTTAAGGTCGGCCGTGAGGGAGAAGGGAAGGAAGGCGATAACGCCGTTGCAGTCCACCAGTTTTCCCTTGTTGATGGAGCTCTTGATCTTTCCCATGATCGTCTTGTGCCCCTCGTTGTACCACTCCATGAACTTCTTCCAGTGGAGCTCGGCGCTGGCGGAATTTTTGGAGAACTGAAACATTCCGTCCACGAGCCTCTTGTTCTGGAGCATCACGGGGATGATATCGCCGATGTTCGGCTTTTCCTCGAATTCGTGGAGGGGTATCCTCCCGTCGGTCTTGGTGCCGACGTTGACGTAGGCGTATTCGCCGTCTATCGTTACGATTTCACCCTGAACGATCATTCCCGGCTGGAGGTCATCCATGGTAGAATCCGCGACATGTTCCATATCTATATTTTCATTGATTTCGGGGGTGAGATTCTCCATAGCTGTCCATCCTGGCTTGTGAGATATTGGGACCGGGCGGCGGCCGCCGTTGATTGTCCGGCGATATAACCCCGCGTGCCACGGTGCCTTTCGGTTTTACCGTATTTGAAGAACCAGTTCCTTGATGCGGTCAACCACTTGAGCCATCGGCATATTCGAGGTGTCGATATACACTGCATCGCTGGCACGGACCAGCGCACCATACGGCCGGCGCGAGTCCTGTTCATCACGCTGTATAATCTGTTTTTTGATTAGATTTTCGTCAACTTTTTTTCCCAATTCCCGGTATTCTTTGATGCGGCGCTCGGCCCGAACCTCGACCGAGGCGTCCAGGTATATCTTCAGGTCTGCGTCCGGGAAGACCACCGATCCTATGTCCCTCCCGTCCATTATGATCGAATCGCGGCGCGCCCAGTCCCTGAGCAAGGCGTTGACGAGGTCACGGACCTCCCGGCTGTCCGATATTATGCCGATATTGCGCGCAATGACCTCGTCCCGTATCAATTTCGTCACATCTGTTCCATTAACATACGTCAGAGAGGTGCCGTCGGGAAGAAAATCCTGCCTGATGACGATCTCCGCAATGTCGGGGGTAAAGGTGAAATGTTCGTCCACGGCCCCGTCCCGTCCCAGCACATACCAGGTTATCGACCGGTAGAGCGCGCCGGAATCGATGTACTTGAGCCCCAGCCCAACGGCGGCCTGCCGCGAAACGCTGCTCTTGCCTGACCCGGCCGGTCCGTCCACGGCGACCACGATCCTTTTCATCATTTTAATCCATCCCTGATTTTCTTGGCATCGGCAAAATAATCATGGACCGGCCCGCCATCAGGGCCGGCGCCGGATATCAGCTTCTTCAGCCGTTCGAGCTCTCCTATCATCCGGTCAATCGCCCCGGCTATATTGTCCCTGTTCTGGAGCACGATGTCGCGCCACATGTCCGGCGATCCGGAGGATATGCGGGTCACGTCCCTAAAGCCGTTGCCGATGAAGGTGCCGATGCCTGACGGCGGTTCGTTGTCCCTGCGGAATTCCTGGAATACCTCGACGAGGGAACTGGCGATCATGTGCGGCAGGTGGCTCGTATAGGCGACAATGCGGTCATGCTCCTCCGGCGAGACCACCGTCGTCCGGGCGCCGAGGGATTCCCAGAACCGCGCCACCGTGGCGATATCGCCTTCGCTGTTTCCACTGTGGGGAGTGATGATGACCGAGGAGCCGCTGTAGAGATCGGGCCTGCTGTATTCATATCCGGTCTTTTCGGATCCGGCCATCGGGTGACACCCGACGAACTGCGCGGACCGCCCGAGTCCCATGACCTCGCGGACAATGATTTCCTTGACGCTGCCGACGTCAATCACGACCGCCCCGGGCTCCAGTTCCCCATGGCCGAGGATGCTCCTGATGATATCGATCGAGGAGTCAACGGGCGTGCACACCACCGCCAGCTCCACGCCGGAGAGAGAAACCCGGTCGAAGGTGCCGGCCGCATCAACGCTGCCGTCCCTGAGAGCAGGCTCGATCCTCGAGAGGCTCCGCCCGTATGCGGAAATAAATATGCCGGGATCCTGTTTTTTCAGCGCCCGGCATATCGAACCGCCCAGCAGGCCCAGGCCGAATATGGCGACATTTTTAAACATATCTGATACCCCCCTGTCCCCCTGAAGGGGCATGCGGGATGTGACCTCACTTGTTATATTGAATTTTACGAATTATATACTGTGTACCCCCGTCCCCCGGATAAGGGAGCGTGGGATCAGTCACTATCTTATAAATTAAGCTATCAGACCCTTCACTCGTGCCCCCTACGGGGGTCAGGGGGGGGCAATTCCGCACTAGCTTCCGATCGGATACGAGCCGAGTATCTTGAGGAATATCGTCTCATCCTTCACCTTTTCCAGCGCCTTCCGGACCGCCTCGTCCTCGGCGTGGCCGAGTATATCAATGAAGAAATTATACTCCCACATCTTCTTTTTATCGGGCCGCGACTCGATCCTGGTCATATTGATGCCGGCCTCGCTGAACGGTTTCAGCAGATCAAGGAGCGCCCCGGGCCTGTCCTTGACGGCGCACACAAGAGAGGTCTTGTCCTTCCCGGTCGGCGCGGCGCTCTTCTTGCCGATGAGGAAAAACCTGGTGTAATTCTGCCGGGAATCCTCGATCATCGACGCGAGGGTGTTCAGGGTGTATATCTCGCCGGCAAGGCCCGACGCGATGGCAGCGGCCCCTTCCTCCTGCGAGGCGATCTCGGCGGCCCGCGACGTCGAATCGACGCTGACGATCTCCGCGTAGGGCAGGTTCGCCCTGATCCATGACTTGCACTGCCCCAGGGTCTGGGGATGAGTGTAGATTTTCTTAATCGAGGCCATGTCCCTGCCGCGCGACAGGAGACTGTAGGTCACGCGCACGTACTGCTCGGCCATGATGACCAGGCTAGTCTGCATGAACTCGTCGAGGGTATAGGTCACCGCTCCCTCGGTGCTGTTTTCAATGGGGACGACGCCGTACCGCGCAGCATCCGCCTCCACCTGGAGGAACACGTCCTGGATGGTCCGCTGGGGCATCGGCGTTATGGATTGGCCGAAGAGCTCCTTCACCGCAATGGCGGTAAAAGTGCCCTCCGGTCCCAGGAAAGCCACGTGGACCGGCGCCACGGCCGCCATGGATGCAGACATGATATCAGTGTAGATGCGCTTGATGATATCCCCGCCCAGGGGGCCGGCATTGCAGGAATCGATAAGCTCAAAAAGCCTGCTCCGCTCCTCGACGATGAAGGGGTCGCCCTCAGGCCTCTGGCGCAGTTCCTGCAGGTACAGCTCGGCCCTCCGCGAGATCAACCCGATGATCTCCCGGTCAATCTTCCCTATGTCGTCGCGATCCGCCATGTTATTCTTCCCAGTTCAGCGAAAATTCCTTGATCTCCGACAGCTTCGGCAGGTCAGAAAGCTTGTTGAGCCCGAAATACTTTAAAAATTCATTGGTGGTGCCGTACGCCAGGGGCCGGCCCGGAAGCTCCTTCCGGCCCACCGGCTTGACCAGGGTGCGCTCCATCAGCTTCGCCACCATCATGCGGGAGGAGACGCCCCTGAGCTCGTCGATCTCGGCCAGCACGATGGGCTGCTTGTAGGCGATTATCGCCAGGGTTTCCAGCATTCCCTTGGAAAGCCCTTCCCTCTTCCTGACGCCGATGACCCGCCGCAGCTGCTCCCCGTACCTGGGGTTGGTGACAAACTGGTACCCCTTGGCGATCTCCTGGAGCTTGATGCCGCCGTCGCGGTCCTCATACTCGTCCACGAGGGTATCGAGGAGTATCTTCGCGTGGGTCTGATCGATCGAGAAGCTGTTCACGAAGAACGACAGTGGCACCGGCTCGTTACTCAGGAACAGGACCGCCTCGAGGAGCCCCTTGACAACCTCGTCGTCATCCCTGTGTCCCTCGTCGGGTTCGGCTTCCTGGCCGCTCTTCTCTATAACATCATTTTCTATATCGTTTGCCATGGTACTGTTCCTTCTCTCACGCGGTTCATGGTTACGCGCGATTCATGCATCGCGCCTCACCTTTACGCCCCTTCAGGGGCCGGAGGGGTCTGCACCGCCGCCATTGCATGTTTCACGATGCGGATGGTTCCGAATATCTTGTGCTGAAGCAGCCTGATTATTCTTGTCCGCGCCAGCTCCAGGATGGCCATAAAGGTCACCACGATCTCCATCCGGGACGGCTTCGCCGTGAATATATCGGGAAATTGAATAATGTCCGATTTCTCAAGCATGTTCTTAATATGCTCAATCCTGTCGCTCACCAGTATCTCGTCAAACACAATTTCCTTCTCGTCAACGGTCTTCCGGGAATGGATGACCTCCGCGAAGGCCTTCAGCAGGTCAAAGAGCGATACATCGCCGTAATCGTCTATTTCGATGATTTCTTCGACCTTGTTCACCCTGGCATAACTGTTCGCGCTGATCTCGAACTCCTCCATGAGCCTCCGCGACGCGTTCTGGAATTTCTTGAACTCCAGCAGTTTCTGCACCAGTTCCGGCGGCAGGGGCGGCACGAAATACTCGTCCTCGATCTGCCCCGCCGGGAGCAGCGCGCAGCTCTTGTAAAAGAGGAGTTCCGAGGCCATCCTGATAAAGTCGGTGGCCACGCGGACGTTAAGTTTCTCCATCAGCTTCAGGTAGGCCAGGTACTGCTCGGTGATGTGGGATATGGTGATCTCGGTTATATCGATCTTCGCTTTTTTGATGAGGTCCCACAGCAGATCGAGAGGCCCGTCAAAGTTATCAATATGTATGATCGGATTGTTTTCGGGACTATCGCCCGATTCCGCTTCAATTTTATCTTCTATATCGCTCATAATTTCAACGCAGCACAGAGAATGTCCCGGGAGTTATCAAAAAAAAGCCCCTCTTTGATGGAGGGGTTTTTTATATAACCAATGTAATTTATGTCAATCAGTTTATTTACGCCAGGGCCTTCTCCGCCGCTTTCTGGAGCCGCTCGGGCGGGAACGGTTTGACCACGAAGTCCCTGACGCCCAGTTTGATGGCCTTGGTGAGCAGGTTTTCCTGTCCCAGTGCAGTTACCATGATTATCCTGGCATTCGGGTCCTGCCGCAGTATCTCTTCAGCCGCCTCAATTCCGTCCTTTTCCCGCATCGTGATATCCATGGTGACAAGGTTCGGCTTCAGCCTTTTATATAATTCAATGGCCTCATTTCCGTTTTCAGCCTCACCTATTATCTCATGTCCTGCCGGAACCAGAGCGTCCTTGACGAGGGTCCTCATGAATTTCGCATCATCTACTATTAAAATGGTCGCCATGCACCTACCCCATTTACTGTTTCGTCATTCGGACGATGAAATTAAAGCTTTATATTCAAATTTTATTAGTTTTTTAAAATTTCAATAATAGGTGAAATATTATCGGAATCTTAAAAAATGCAACTAAAAAATTAGACATTCTATCTAACAGCTTCCTGAAAAACTTCTTACATGGAGTTTTTCGAGTTTTTCAGGGCCGGTTTTACGAAGTGAATTCGTAAAAACCTCACATTTTTCTCGGCTAACGCCTCGAAAAATGGCGATACATCAATGTATCGCATAGCAGTTTGCTTTTTTTCAGCAAAATGCTAATACACAAATTTATAGTCATAATACAGCATTACGTTAAATATATTCAACAATTTTTTTTGGAATTTCTGATAAAGGGACAACGTCGTCAATACCGCCCTTTTCAACAGCAACGCGGTTCATGCCGTAAACGATGGAAGTCTCTTCGTTCTGGGCTATGGTTTTCCCTCCGGCTTCTTTTATTTTCGTAATGCCGTCCGCGCCGTCCCTCCCCATCCCGGTCATGATTACCGCCACCGTGTTCCTGCCGGTGGTTGATGCCATGGAATCGAAAAGCACGTCAATCGAAGGACGGTGCCCGCTGACCTTTTCCCCCTGAAACACCCTGACATAGCGCTTGCTGCTTTTTTCCTCGATGGCGATATGCATGTTCCCCGGTGCGACAAAGGCGCAGCCGGGCAGCACCTGGTCCATGTCCTGGGCCTCCTTGACCTTCAGGCTTGACATGGTATCAAGACGTTCCGCGAAGGCCTTGGTGAACCCTTCCGGCATATGCTGCACCACCAGGATAGACGAAGGAAAATTGGCTGGGATGTTCGAGAACACGTGCATGAGCGCCGCCGGCCCCCCCGTCGAGGTGCCGATACCCACGATGCGCGAACTGCCCGTTTTCATCTCCGCCGGCGCCGCAGGCTTTCTGTCGGCGGTTACAATGGTTTTTTTCCTGATGGGAACATCGGAGATTTCAACCTTTGACTGGCAGACCGATTTCACCTTGGTGCGGAGCAGATCACCAATGTCATTGATGGTCAGGGAAACCATCGATGACGGTTTTGGGATGAAGTCGACGGCGCCGTATTCCAGCGCTTTGAAGGTCTCTTCAGCGCCGTGCTGGGTGAAGACGCTCAGCATGATGACCGGCTTCGGGTTTGTCGCTATTATAGACCGCAGGGCCGTAAGCCCGTCCATGACGGGCATTTCTATGTCCATGGTGATGACGTCCGGGTTAAGCTCCTTAACCAGCTTGACCGCGGTTTCGCCGTTGTCCGCGTGCCCGATGACCTTGATCTGAGGATCGCTTTCCAGGCTGTCGGTAACGATCTTCCTCACGAGAGTTGAATCATCGACAACCAGTACCTTAATTTGAGCCGACATTGGTCCTCATGCGCTCAACAATGATCTTAAGTGAATCGGCCTCGGGAAGAAGCAGCAGGTTCCCGATGATCTTGTCATTCTCGAAGAAGAACGCCGTATCCATGATGACCGCATAATCGCTCAGCATGTTATGGAGCACAAGTATCGAGTCTATGACCGATTGCAGGTAATCATGAACGATGGTCGGCAGGCCGGCGCGGATGACAAGGTTCGATTTCTCCGCGATGACGTTGATGACCGAAGAACCGACGATGTTCGTTAATTCCTGAAGGGCCGACTGGCCATCCTCATTGAACTCATGGGTCGTTTTCGACGCGAGACCGTACAGCAGGTCTATCACCTCGTACCCGGAGTTTTCCTTGAATATGAACAGGACCGTGCCCCGGGTATCTCCGAGGATGGGCATCATGATGCCCATGTATATGCTGTCGATGTCCCCGATATGCTTCGGTATCTGCTCTATCGGCATCACCGTCACCTCGGGAATCGAGAGGTCTATCTGCTTGTTGAGAATTTTTGACAGGGACTCAGCCGCGTTGGCCGCGCCTATGTTGGCGACGAGCTGGAATTCCCGCAATTCATCCCTGGTGAGAGATATCGAATCGGCCATGTGGTCCGACGGGAACCCGGTTTCCGCTGTTGTTTTAATGCTCTCGCGGAGCTCCTCCCTGAACTCGTCAAGGGCACGGTGCACCCGCTGTTCTATCTTGGCGTCCGGTTCAGGCGCCTTTGCCTGCGGCCGGGCAGCTTCCTGGTCGGCGAAAACCCGGACGACATTGTCCGGCTTTTTCTCGGCGGCGATCCTCGATACCGGCTCAGGCTTCTTCGCTTCCGCTGGGGCAGCCTTTTGTTCATCAGCCGCCTTGGCTTCGGCGAAAACCGTTACGCCGGCCCCGACCTTCGCGCCGGCCGCCGGTGCGGCTTCCCTAACCGCGGCCCTACCCGCCGGTTCTTTCGACGGCATATCCTCTTCTTCAATTTCCTCAACGTCGGCCTCGACGATCTTCTTGCGGTCATACTTCGACAACCTGTCCTGTTCGAGTATCACCTTGTTAATCATTGAAGAGATATCGAGGATAAGGCAGATGCTCCCGTCGCCGAGTATTGACGCGCCGGCAAGGCCTTCAACGGTCTTGTAATTCTGTTCGAGGGACTTGATGACTATCTCAAGCTTGCCCTCGAGATAGTCCACGATAAGGCCGATCTTCCTGGAGCCGAAACCGACGACCACGACCGGCATCTTGTCATCCGGCCCGAGTGCGCTTTCAAGATTGATGAAGCGGGACAGGCGGAGCAGCGACAGGATCTCGCCCCTGAGGTTTATGACCTCATGCCCCTCTATGGTTGTGATGTCCGACTGCGAGATCTTGATCGTTTCGATGACGTCCGTAAGAGGTATCGCGTACATCTCGTTGCGGACCTTCACCATGATGGCGGGAATAATCGCCAGGGTTATGGGGAACGACAGGACGAAGCGGGTCCCCATGCCCAGTTCGGTTTCAATTGACACGGAGCCGTTAAGTTCGCTCACGATTTCCTTGACCACGTTCATGCCGACGCCGCGGCCGGATATGTCGGTGATCTTCTCCGCCGTGGAGAAGCCCGGCGTGAAGATGTAATTATATATGTCCTGGTCGTCCATGGCCGATATCATTTCAGGGGTGGCCAGGCCCATCGCCACGGCCTTCCGCTTAATCTGGTCCAGGTTGAGCCCCCGTCCGTCGTCGCTTACGTCGACGAAGATCTGGTTGCCGCTCTGGTACGCATTCATGGTGATATGGGCCGTTTCCGACTTGCCCAGCTTTTTTCTCTCCGCCGCGGTCTCGATGCCGTGGTCCACGGCGTTCCTCAGCAGGTGCAGGAGCGGTTCCCCGATGGAGTCGATGACCTTTTTGTCCAGTTCAGTGTCCTCGCCCTTGATGACGAGCTCCACGTCCTTGTTGAACTCCTTGGCAAGGTCCCTGACCAGGCGGCGGAAACGGGTAAAGACCTGGCCGATGGGAACCATGCGGGTCTTCATGATGCCGCTCTGCAGATCCTTGGCGATGCGCGACATCTGCTCCATGCGGCTCTTGAATTCGTTGATTATCGATTTTTCCTCGCTGATCTTCCGCATCTCCTCGTAGAGTTTGAAGAAACCGGAGTTGGCGATGACCAGCTCGCCCACGTTATTCAGCAGGAGGTCAAGCTTGTCGATGGAGACCTTCACGGTCTTCAGCATCGCCACTTTTTTCTTGGTGTCCTTATCGGTCCCCTTGGCGGCATGGTCCGCCTCGGGACTTTCCTCCTCTTCCTCTTCATCTTCGACGGCTTCTTCGACTTCTTCCTCTATCCCGGCGGACCCCCTATCCTCCCGGACCGCACCCGCCGGGGCGCCGCCGTTCTCCGTCAGCAGCTGGTCTCCGTAGAAGGTCTCGCTGTCGCTGAACTGAAGCATCAGCTTGCCGTCCTTCCTGCTGAGCCGTATGGTGCGTATGTCTATCCGGTGAATAAGATCAATATTGGCCGCGCGGCGGATGTCTTCGCCGGGCTGGTCCGTCAGTATGACTATCTTGACGACGTTGTTTATCCCGTCATCGCTCATATCCTCCATGGAGGGAAAGGTGGAGACGATTTCACCGATCTTGCCGAGGTTGTTGACGACCAGCTGGGCCTTCACCCATTTCATCTGGGCCTTGTCATCGATGAACACCGTGACCTCGCAGCATGACTTGCCCCGGTCCAGACCGTCCTTGATCTTTTTCCTCGCGTCGGCGTCCAGCATGGTCTTGGGGACCTCGTACTGGCGCTGGCCGTCGGTTACAACCTCCCGGGGGGCCTTCCTGTCTTCTTTTTTCGGACTGGTCGATTTTTCGCAGATGGCCTTGATGTCGTCTATGAGCCACTGCAGGTCCTGCTCGGGTTTTTCCCCGGACGCAATGGTGTCGATAACGTTGTGTATCTCGTCAAAGCATTTGAATATGATGTCTATGATTTCGGGTGTGATGCCCATGCTGCCGTCCCTGATCCCCTGGAGAAGGTTCTCCATCATGTGGGCCAGGTCGCTGAGCTCGTTCAGGCCGACGAAGGCGGCCGAGCTTTTCAGGGAATGAGCGGCGCGGAAAATGTTATTAATTATCTCCAGATTCTCCGGATTTTTCTCAAGTTCCAGAAGGTTCTGGTTAAGCTCCTGGAGCTGTTCGTCAGCCTCTTCGAGAAAAATATCCTGGTATTCGCCAAGAGAGAAAGCCATAATCGGTCTCCACGATTTCAATTAACAGGCATCGATCCGTCGCTGCCTGGAACAGGAAATACCAACATGGTATCACCGTTAAACGCTCACCCCGCCTGAAAGCCGTACCGGAGGCATGACCCGGGCGGTACGCCATCACGCCTTTTCCTCGTCTTCCTCGAGGAACAGAATATTCGACAGGTTAAGAATAACTATCAATCGGTCCTTTAATCTCCCGATGCCCCATATGTATTCTTCCGATACTCCCTCGATCAGTTCCGAAGGCGGATCGACATTGTTCCGTGAAATCCGCACGACCTGGTGGACGTTATCCACCATCAGCCCCGTCAGCTTGTCGCTGGTCTCTATGACGATGATGCGGGTCAGATCGGTCACCTTCGCCCTGGAGAAGCCGAATCTCTTGCGCACATCGACCACCGGGATAACATTTCCCCTCAGGTTGATGACTCCCTTGATGAAATCCGGGGTATTGGGCAGGCGGGTTATTTCCGGGAACCGGAGTATCTCGTGTACGGCGAGAATGTCCACCCCGTACTCAACGTCTTCTAGAACGAAACTCACCAGCTGGATTATAGAACCCTCGGCAATGAGCTCTTCTTCCTCCTCTCCGGATATCCTAACCTTCAGCTCTTCCTGCTTATCCATGAGTTCATTCAGATCCATAGAGGTCGTCCTGATATTAATAATATGCCCATAAACAATTTACTGTAAAATAAAAGCCGTACTTTTCAAGCATTTTTTTTAAATAAATGGGGTGGGGTGATCGCGGCTCAACCTGACATAAGGGCCCGCAACAGCGGAATGTCTATTTTTTCAGGCTGGAGAGTCTCTTTTTCCCGGTATCGAAATAAATATGCCCATTGGATACGGCCACGTTGGCCGACGAGATGTTGGGCAGCAGGAGCGACCAGGTGACATCGCCGGTGACTTTATCGACGACAAAAAGCGACTCGCTGGCGGGGACGTAAAAGCTGGACGCGTCCTCCGTAGGGCGTTTCAGCAGTGAAACGCCGAGGTTGCGCTCCCAGACCGGGCTGCCCTCCTTGCTGATCCGGTATATCCTGCCTCCCCGGCCGAAAAGATACACCGAATCGCCGCTTACGGACATGTCGCCGGCAAGAGCGTCATTGACCCGGTATTCCCAGAGCATTACATCGTTTCCGGAATCATAGCAATACAGACGGCCCGAGTCGGTGGCCAGGAAGATATGGTTTTTCCGGGCGGCGATCGAAATGATGCTTCCGGTAATGCTTACCGTTATGGCCTTGGACCCGTTCGCAATATCGAAGCCGAAAAGGCTCCCCTTCCGGGTCGAAACGAAAACGAGCTTTTCCGATATGACCGGCATGGCCGAGATGGCTTCGCCGGTGGCCACGCTCCAGAGGATTTCACCCCCCCGGTCATATTTTAAGAGGGTGCCCCGCGCTGTCGCGCAGTAGAGTCCGCTTCCGTCAAGGGTCAGCGTCATGCCCACAAACGCGCCCCCGGGAACAGTGACCTTCCACTGGGTCGCGCCGGTAAAAAGGTCAACCTTGACGATCACGCCCCTGGCGGTGGGCACATACATCGACGTGGCTTCAAATACAGGAAAAGAGGTCACCGGGCCGTCCAGGGGAACTGACCAGAGCACGTCTCCGGAACGGGCAGCCATCAGGTACCGGTCGCCGAACCTGACGACGCAGTCAAGGACGGGAATATACATAAGATGGGCCCTGCCCCGCTCACGATCGGCCTCGCGCCCGGCAAAGAGGTCCCTCGCCGGAGCGGATTCCGATTTCACGCCGCGGCCGTAGGATGACCTGACCAGGCTCTCCATGTCGTCCCGCAAAAACGGCGCGCCCCGGACCAGTTCCGGGAGTGCCAGCGACGCGATCAGGCCCTTCTTTTTTTCGTCATTGATCGATATAGATTGCAGCGGGACCGGGTCTGGAGCGATGGCGCACGCCTGGCCGCCGGCCACATCAAGGGCATGCTCCCTGAAGTGACGGTCGAGGAGCCTGGCGGCACTTTCCGCAAACGCGCCGTTAGACGGAAGGCACCGGCGGACGCGGACCGTGCCCGCAAAGACCTCGTAGCGCGCGGCCCCGTCCGCGCCGACCATGACGCCGAACCTGGTGCCCTTAACAACGCCTACCGACCCCGGCGTGTGAACCGAAACCGTTTCACCGGGGGCGAGCCTGCTCACGTCAAGGAGACAGCCGCCGCGGCTCACCAGCACGTCAAAGTCCCGCGCTCCCTTCAGCGCGACAGAGCCGATATTCACCCGGCTTCCGCCGAGGACCCGCATATGCAGCAGGTTCCCGAAATGTATGTCGACTGATGAGCTTGCGGCAGTGACAACGACATCGCCGCGGGAAACGGCATCGCCGGCCCGGAGGACCCGCCGGTCACCGCCATGGAACAACGCTGCATTGCCGGTCACGATACCGGCCGTCCCGCTGTTCCGGCCGCCCATGAAATCGAAAAGTCCCGTCATGAGCACGATCAGCGCCGCCGCAGCGGCGCCTACCGGCACGAGCGCCCACCGGGGCCTGCGGTGAATGAGGGATATAGCGTCCTTCCGCGCCGGCAGGGACGCGAGGTCGGCGTGTTTCCGCAGCCACGGCCCGGGGACGCTCAGCTCGGCGCACTCCAGCATGCGGGCCAGCTTGGCGTGGTTGATGTCGCGGAAGCGCTTTTTCGATTTGAGGGCATCGAGGGCTTGCTGCATGTCCGGTCCCGGTTTGGTCATTATATGCTCCGTTCAGATTACCCCTTTCTCAGTCAGGTACTGCGCTATTTTCTCCAGCGCCTTCTCCATCCGCCATTTTGCCGTCCTCTCGGAACAGTTCATGATCTCGGCGATTTCAGAGTACTTCATTTTATGGTCATGACGCAGGATGAACACGGTCTTGAACTTATCCTTCAGATTCTCAACCGACCGGCTCAGCTCCTCCATATCATGTTCCGAGATGCATATGTCTTCGGGAGATCCCTCGCGCGGCTGGTTCCCGGCCATCCGGTACCGCTCCTGCTCGAGCAGCCGGGATTCCCTTCTGCTTCTGCTCATGTGGTTCTTGCTGCAGTTGATCGCGATCTGGTAAATCCACGAGGAGAAGGATTTTTCCGTGTCAAATGTGCCGATATGCCTGAACACCCTGATGACCGCCTCCTGGAGAACGTCGTCAGCCTCGTCGACATTGGGAACATAATAGTAGATGAGGCGCCTGAGCTTCGGCTCATACCGGTTGAACAGCACGGTGAAGGCCGGCTCATCCCCGCTCTTAAATGCCCGTACAAGCTCCTCGTCGGTAAACCGCTCGAAATCCTGCATCGACTTACTTACTATACCTCTGGATATGGTAAAAGTGTAAATTAATCCGTAAAACAAGGCTCATCGCGGAATTAACCCGCCGCAACGCATAAAACCAGCGTGGGCGGTATACTGTCGGTACGGGCTTCGAAAACCGGGGCTGGTCAGATGTACCGGTTAAGGAAGGATTGTTTCAGTTTTTCACGGACTGTGCGGTCCTGGAAAAGACGTCGCCGATAAGCCCTTCATCGAGCATCGATATGAGGGCCAGGGCCCTCCGTTCCACTTCGCTATCGGCGCCCGATTTCAGGTTCTTGAGCTGGAAGTACTCATCCACCACGTTCAGCGCCGCCAGTATTGCCACTTGCGTCGGATTGGTGACGGCGCTCGCGGCCCGCACCTCTTCCATCTTACCGTCGAGGTATTCGGCGATCTGGTGGATATACTCGCGCGGGGCCTCGCCATTGATGGTATAGGCCTGACCGAATATTGTCACTTTAACGCTGTTTTCTTCCACGGCACACCTCGCCACAGACTCACTTTTCGTCTTCGATGATCAGGAATTCATCATCTTTGTCTTTTTTCTTGTCCTTGCTCCGGGGAGCCCGCTCTTCTTCATCAATGATGATGGTGTCATTATCGACATCTTCTATGATTATTTCCTCGTCCTTTTCATCGAGCAGTATGATATCGTCGTCCTTCTCGCGGACGGTCTCCAGGGCCACGCCGTCGCTCCCCTTCTTGGAGAGATCCCCCTCGTCATCGATGATAATGATGTCTTCATCGTCGTCTATGCTGACGGTCTCGGACTTCTTAACGGTCTCGACCTTCACTTCCTCTTCCTTGTATTCGTCTATCGGCTCGTCGAGGATGATGGTATCCTCGTCCTCGACCGGCCTGGAGGCCTTTTTCTGCGGCGCGCGGAGAGACGCCGGCTTCGCGGTATCGAAGGATTTCCGTTCGACTTTTTCCCCGGCCGGGATGCTGCTGCCCGGGGCAAGGGTATCCAGCTTGCCCAGAAGCCCTATCACCTTCTTCTCGAGGACCTCTTCCTTGGCGTTCAATTCCTCAAGCTCGCGGGTAGCTTCATCGAGCTCCTTTCTTATCTTTTCAACTTCCTGCTCTTTCTCCTCGAGGGAAAGCCTGGCTTCCTCAAGTTCCCCTTTAATTTCTTCATTTTCATTTTCAAGTTTGGAATTCTCGGTCCGTAAATCGCCTATCAGCTGCAGGGCCTTGATAACACGGCTTTCAAGCTCTTCGAGTTGCTGCATGGAAATCATTGGGTTACCTCCGTTACCCTGCGCATGACGTCCGCAAGGAAGTAAATCGCTATAAATATATTCTCGGCTGTTGGGTCAGCCAGCATTAATACAATCCTTCTATTAATGCCCGGAAAAAACCGATAATAACACTTAATTAATACTAATTTTTATATTTCTAGTCAACACTTATTTTGAGAGTGCCGTAGCCGGGCCGTAGGTGGCATGCTATTTAGATTGTAGGAAGAAATGCGGTTCCCCTGTAGGATTAATTGGACAGCAGCAAACCCGGAAAGCGCAGTTTCGAAACCGCCCCTGCCGGGTTCGCCTATATCTGAGCGCTCACCTCGATGCCATAGACGCCCTTGATGTAATCCTTCTGCGATCCCTGGAGAGGGTTCTGGATCGTATAAATGCCGAGGTACACGGCTTCCAGGAAAAAATACCGGAGACCGGCGCTCATCAAAAAGGTGTTGTACTTGGCCGCTTCTATGGGGACATCGCCCGAATCGATATGGTCCCTGCTTACCCTGAATGATCCGTAACATTCGATATAGGGGACGAAGGGATAAAAGTAATTCGTATTCCAGGCCATCGAAAAGGAGATGTAATCGTTCTTGATCCGGTCTATATTAAAGAAGGTGTTTTTAGCCTTCGGGTTCAACCCGAAGACCTTCTCCCAGGTTTCTTTTTTGCTTATGTCAAGGTAAAAGCCGCCCCAGAAGTCCTCCCCGTTGGCCTCGCGGAAGGTATAGAACAGGTTCAGATGGATGAAGAATACATCAAGGACATCGAACCGGAAAAAGGGGCCCATCTTCAACTCGTACTTGCCCAGGCCCAGGTTGCGCCATTCATCGCTGTTATAGGCATTCTTCGCCAGGGGGAACCGCAGGCTCATCAGGAACCCGATATGCACCTGGTTCCTGGCATAATCGCCTATGTAGAACTTGCCCTTGATGAACAGGTCGCCGATGTCGGACTTGCGCGCCTTGAAGGCGCTCTGGCTCAGGTAATCGAAGAACATCCAGAGGGAGAATTCGTCGGTGGCCCCGAACCCGAGGCCGACGGTGTCCTTCCTCGACCAGCGGTCAGTCTGGTATACCTCGTCGCGGAGAAGCAGCTCTACGGTATACTCGGGGATCATATAGATAGTTTCGGTGAGCGGGAGGGCCGCGGCCCTTTCCGCGGCGGCCGGAAACAGAATTAGCGCTATACCGATAGCGCTAATCATCTGTTTCAGGCGATTCATGGCGGGATGTTCCGCTGCGGTTATGCCGCCGTTTCCTTTACCTTGTCGACGATTTTCTGGAACGCGTTCATGTCCCGTACCGCCAGATCAGCCAGCATCTTGCGGTTGAGCTCGATGTTGGATGATTTCAGGCCGGCGATGAACTTGCTGTACGACATGCCGCACAGCCTGGCGGCCGCGGCGATCCTGAGGATCCAGAGAGCCCTGAAGTCGCGCTTCTTTCTCCGGCGGTCGATGTAGGAATTCTGGAGGGCCCGTCTCCGTGCGTCCTTGGCGGTCCGGAAAATGGTGCTCCGGGCGCCGATGAACCCCTTGGTGTCTTTTAATATTTTCTTTGCTCGCTTGCGATGCACTCTACCCGTTGTTGCTCTCGGCATAGTGGTACTCTCCCTCGTATCGTATTAATAGTTTGTGTCTGTGGTTGCGGTCCGGAACCGGCATGGCGGCGGCACACTCCTGAAACCGCCGTCCCGGCATTGAACCCGGCACCGGGCATCATTTATAAGGAATCATCCTTTTAATCCGCTTGGTTTCGGCCTCGCTCGACACAGTCGTTCCCTTGAGCTGGCGCTTACGCTTGGACGATTTTGATTCGAGCAGGTGGCTCTTGAACCCCTGCGCGCGTATTGCCTTTCCCTTCTTTGTTATGCGGAACCTTTTTTTTGCTCCGCTGTTTGATTTCACCTTTGGCATTGTGCTACCCCTTCTCCGGTTATTATTTCGCTTTGCCTCCGCACGCTTTGGCGGAAACGATCATCGTTATATTCCTGCCTTCCTGAGACATGTCCTTCTCTATCTGGACGAAACTTTCTATCTGCGCTTTTACCTTGTTCATGACCTCGAAGCCGAGTTCGGGATGGACCATCTCCCGGCCGCGGAACATCAGGGTGAATTTCACCTTATCGCCGCCGTCCAAAAACTCTTTCGCGTGCTTGATCTTGTGCTCAAAATCATGCGAGTCGATGTTCGGCCGCATCTTGATCTCTTTCACATGGATGACTTTCTGCTTTTTCTTGGCCTCCTTGGCCTTTTTCATCTGCTCGAATTTGAACTTGCTGTAGTCAATGATCTTCACGACCGGCGGATCCTGGTTCGGGGAGATCTCCACGAGATCAAGCTCCCTCTCCCTCGCCATCTTCAGGGCTTCCGCGGTGGGGATGACCTTCGGCTCCCCTTCCTCGCCTACGAGACGCACCTGCTGTGACTTGATATCCTCATTGACATTATACTTATCGAACTTATCTAAGCTGGATCGCCTTCCCTTGTCTATCAAGCGTTAAACACCCCCTGGATAATTGTTCTCTTATACCGCACTCCGGCTGACACCTCTTTGTTTCGCATGATATTTAAGAATTTTACAAAATTGCTACACTACTTGTCAAAATCAACTAGTTTTTATAAAATTTACATTTTTTAATAAAAGTTTTTTATCAGGGGCCGGGGGCTATTCCGGCGAGCAAGCGACATGGATGTCGCTGATTCCGCCGAGTCAACAGGATGTTATACGAGGCGGACGAGCGGGATAGCTCCCGACCCCACTAAGAATCTACAACAACACTTTACCGTTTATTATTAACATCCTCGGTGATTAATTTGATCAGGTCGTCGACCTTCATGGATTCAGACCTGTTCTCGCCCAGTTTCCGCACGGAGATCGTGCCTTCGGCGACCTCTTTCTTTCCGATGACGCCGATATAGGGGATCTTCTGCGCGATGGCGTCCCGCACCCGGTAGCCCATGGTCTCGTCACGGCGGTCGATTTCCGGCCTGATGCCCAGCTCAACCATGCGGAGGCGCAGCTTCTCGACCGCATCGGCCTCCTCGTCGGAGACATTGATGAGCATCACCTGCACCGGGGCGAGCCATACCGGGAACTTCCCGCCGTAGTGTTCGACCAGGACGCCGATAAAGCGTTCCAGCGATCCCAGGAGGGCGCGGTGGATCATGTAGGGTCGATGCTTCTTGCCGTCGGAATCGACATAGGTCAGATCGAACCGCTCGGGAAGGTTGAAATCGAACTGTATGGTGGAACACTGCCACTCCCGGTTGAGGATGTCTTTTATCTTGATGTCGATCTTCGGGCCGTAAAACGCGCCGCCGCCCTCGTCGACCTCGTAGTCAATCTTTGCGCGCTTCACCGAAGCCTCGAGGGCCTCGATCGCCTCCTGCCACATCGATTCTTCGCCGACAGACTTTTCCGCGGGACGCGTCGCCAGGTAGACCTTGAAGTCCTCGAACCCGAAGGAGCGGAGCATGTAGAGACAGAAGGCCAGGACCCGGTCGATCTCGTCGGGCATCTGGTCGGGACGGCAGAAGAGGTGCGCGTCGTCCTGGGTGAAGCCGCGCACCCTGAGGAGGCCGTGGAGGACGCCGCTGCGCTCATACCGGTACACGGTGCCGAGCTCGGCCCACCGGAGCGGAAGCTCGCGGTACGACCATCCCTTGTTCATGTAGATCATGATATGGAAGGGGCAGTTCATCGGTTTGACGTAATAGGGCTGCCCGTCGATGTCCATGGGAGAATACATGTTCTCGGTGTAGAATCCGAGGTGTCCGCTGGTTTCCCAGAGCTGCGACTTGCCGATATGGGGGGTCCCCACCAGGTCATAGCCGTTCTTGAAATGCTCATTGCGCCAGAAATCTTCTATAGTATTCTTCAGGCAGGCGCCCTTGGGGTGCCAGAGCACAAGGCCGGCGCCGGTTTCGTCGTGTATCGAATAGAGATTGAGCTCCCTGCCGAGACGCCGGTGGTCGCGGCGCTTCGCTTCCTCGAGGAACTCGACATGGCTGTTCAGCTGTTTCTTGTCCGGGAAAGCGATCCCGTAGATACGCTGGAGCATCTTGTTTTTTTCGCTGCCGCGCCAGTAGGCGCCGGCTATAGAAAGGAGCTTGAAGGCCTTGAGATAGGATGTCCGGGGGACATGGGGCCCGCGGCAGAAGTCGAAAAATTCGCCCTGGCGGTAGATGGAGACCGTTTCATCCTTCAGCTCGCTGATCATTTCCACTTTATAAGTCTCTCCGGCATCGGAAAAGAGCTTCATGGCGTCGGCCCTTTTGATATCCTCGCGGCGTATTTCCAGGTCCTCGCCAACGATCTTCTTCATTTCCTCTTCAATGCGGGCAAGGTCTTCAGGCGCGAGGGTGGCACCCATGTCAATGTCGTAGTAAAAGCCGTTCTCGATCGACGGACCGATGGCGAATTTCGCGTCCGGGAACAGCCGCTTCACCGCCTGGGCCATCAGGTGCGACCCGGAGTGCCAGAACACATCCTTTCCCTCGGGGGAATCGAAGGTTATGGCCTTCAGGGACGCATTGCCCTCCACGGCGCGGGAGAGGTCGACGGGAACGCCATCCAGTACGGCTGCAATCGCCGTCTTCTGAAGCCCCGGGCTGATCTTCCCGATAATGCCGGCAACGGTTTCGCCCCGTTCGGCAGTGAGGGTCGATCCGTCAGGCAGTGTTATGGTGATCTGACTGCTCAATGAAATACTCCGCGTAAACGCAATTTCCGGAGACACAAAACCCCCTCTCTGTCCCCGGTGTCACCTGGTGTTGTGGGTTTTCACTTCGGGGGGTTCGGGGGGGTACGGATAATAATCCGATCTGTCTGTGGGCGATGCTGGAATCGAACCAGTGACCTCCTGCGTGTCGAGCAGGCGCTCTAACCAAACTGAGCTAATCGCCCGATGGCGTGAAACCATGGAATCTGCAAATTATGGTTACTATTTTTTAGTAACGGGCATTGTCAACAATTTTTTTATATGACTGCTAACCGGCGGACCTGTGAAACATGACCACCGCCGTAACGCCGTCCTCATTGCTGATCACCCTTATCAGCTTCCCCTTGCGGTGAAGGCGGAAGGATATTTCCGGATTTTCGGATAGAAGCTGAACGCTGTTGCCGACGGATTTTTCGCTAATATACTTCTCAAATTCTTCTTTGACAAGGAGCGAGGCGCCTCCTTCCGACAGGTCCCTCAGCGTGCAGGTGATCTCCCTGGCCTTGAAGAAGAACCTCTTCATTATCAATTTAACGAAAAATCCCGTCTTTTTTCTGGAAAATTTAATGCGGGGCGACTGCCGCCTGTCCTTCATACCCGATCCGGCTCCTTCCCAGGCAATAAGCTGTTAGATGAATGATAAAAAAGCAAACCCTTTTTCCGGGACGGATAAAAAAAGAAATGTTACCGTACCTGCTTGCAACGGGGGAAGATCATTCGCCCAACTGGATAGCGCGGTCGATCTTGCTGGATTCGGTCTTGATGGTCTTGTCTTTGTAAAGCTCTAGCTTGTATACCAGCGCCAGGTAATAGGAATAAAACTGCTTGAGGACATCCCGGCGCGATTCAGGTTTCTGCAGCTCGCCCACGGTGAATTTATCGTTCTGCCCGATGGTATTGACATATTCGATCAACAACGGCCGGAGATCGGGGCTGTCCGGCGCTGAAGAGGTGAAGGTCTTCACCTCGCGGACCTGGGTGGTCATGTTAAACTGGTAATACTCGAACACGATCCTGGTGATGCGGCCCTGCGACCCGTAGACCATGGCCTTTTTGTTATAGACCAGGAAGACCCGGTCCACCAGGTCATACTGGTTTCCGGCCTTTATGACAAAGGTATATTTCCCCTCGTCATCGGCCTTGAACTTGAGGCTCTTGATGGCTTCGGTAAGCCGCTTATAAAGATTGGGAATCCGCCCGTCAGTGGTATAATCGTCAGATGGGGACTGGCTTGAGGTTGATTTTTTTTCCGACTCGATGTCCTGTGAAAAAGAGATCACCTCTCCCATGACCAGGGCAAAAAAAACGCTATATATAATGACTTTTTTCAACATAATGACCTTTCAATAATTATCGGTCGATCAATACCCACATACATCAATAAAAAATGCCCGATTTGATGATTTTTTCCTTGTCTAAATAAGCACGGCTTTCAAGTCTTAATTATCAGATTTCTCGCCCTGCTCGATGTGACAGGCTCCGGAACGTCACCCGGACAATTGAAATCAGGATGAATGGTGACCCCTCCCGGAATGGCAGAATCAGATTGTCATTTCGACGAGTTAAACGAGGTGAGTTCCTGAATATCCTAATACATTCTAAATCATTATTAAGGAGTACCGCCATGTTAAAAAAACAGATCGAAGACAATATCATCATCGCCACCTTTGATGACGGGATAACCAATACCATAACCGAAGACGCCGTCGATACGCTGGCCTCGATCATCAAAGAGGTCAATGAAAACAATGACATCAAGGGACTCGTCCTTACCGGCGCCGGCAAGACCTTCTGCTCCGGCTTTGACCTGCCCATGTTCCTCGCCTTCAAGGACTTGAAAGAGGTCGTCACCTTCTTCGAAAAGGAAGAAGAGGTCCTCATCAACCTGTTCATGTGCAAAAAGCCGGTGGTGGCCGCCTGGAACGGCGCGGCCATAGCAGGGGGCTTCATTTTCTCCATGGCGGCGGACTACCGCATCGTCAAGAACCATCCGAAGATAAAGCTCGGCATGAACGAAATAAAGATCGGCCTGGGCCTCTCCATCGTGCAGACCGAGGTGGTCCGCTTCGGCATGGACAGCGACAGGAAATACCGGGACCTGATGTACAACGGCGACATGTTTGACGTGACCGGGGCCAAGAATTTCGGCATCGTGGACGAGGTCGTTGAAGAGGACCAGCTCATCCCCCGCGCAAAGGAGATCGTGTGCAAGTGGATCGACAACCCCGGCAGGGCCTTCATGCTCCTCAAGTATTCCATGCGGAAGCCCTACGAGGACCGGATGCGCCAGCGCCTGAAAGACGAAGACTGGCAGTCGGCCTTTAAGATCATGTTCGACCCTCAGACGCGGAAGTTCCTGGAACTGGGCGCGATGATGCAGCACCCGAAAAAATAGGGGCATATTTAAACCATTAGCTCCGGGTTTAAACCCGGAGCTGACAGAAGGCGCGGCCATGACCGCGCTTTTTTGTGCCCGGGATCCGGGCGGGATCTCCCACACTTTTCTTTTGTCACCAAAAGAAAAGTGCCCGCCTCCTGTTTCGGCCTTCGGCTCTCGTGCGCTTCTCGACAGGCGCGGGGACTGCTGAACTCGCCTGCCTTGCCGCGGGATCGCGCAGTAAGCACACATGTGCCTGGCAGGATAAAAACCAAGCCGAAGATTTGTCATTAATTCAACGTTCTTCTTGACATGAAAGCGATTGAACGATATGAAAAGACCTGTTCTTCCTATTAAACATAACGCTGGTTGAAACATTTGAATAGAAAAAAAATTATCAGTCTCTTATGCGCGATGGCATGTTCAATCATTCCTCTGTTGCATTCCCCGACGTATGTCCTGGGTAAAACCGACGATAATGATTCACAGCCGAAAAAAGCCTGCATCATGGTCGTGGTGGCCCACCCGGACGACGAAGGCGCCTTTTGCGGGACCATCCCCTTTTACGCCGGGGGCCTCAAGTTGCCGGTACTCTGGGTGCAGATGACCAGCGGTGACGGATGGTGCGCCAAGGGTGCGCCGTCGTGGGGGCCGGAATGCGGCGCCCTTCGGGAGAAGGAGGCCCGCAGGGCCGCGGAGATTTACGGCATGCCCAACCCGCCCTACTTCGCGCGCTTCCCCGACTGCTGCAACTGGAAGGGGAAGACACCGGAACAGAACCTTGAAGGCAACTGGGAAAAATGGGGCGGCAGGGAACGCGTGATCGGATACCTGGTCAGGCTTATACGCACCTACAGGCCCGATATCATCATGAGCCACGCCGTGAACGGAGAGTACGGCCATGGCAACCATATGATATGCTCGGCCGCGACAATGGCCGCCTATGACGCGGCCGGGGACCCGGACAAATTCACGGAACAGCTCAACGGGCTTACGCCATGGAAACCGAAGAAATGCTACATCCACAATTACACGGAAGGCTCTTTTACGCATCACTTCAATGATATCATGCCCGGATTGAAGGGAAAATCGATAGGAGAGGTCATGACTGCCGGCATCCGGTCCCATATAAGCCAGGGCGCCGAGAACTGGTCCGCCGGGGGCGGGACAACAATGGGGCTTTACGGAAGCACTGTCGGCAACGATATGGTGAAGGAGGATTTCCTTGAGCATATAGACCTGCTGCAATACGCTCCCTATACGATTTACGGCACCGTGTCGCTTCCCGGGACCGATCTTGCCCCGGCGGGAGGCCAGGAGGTTATAATCACCTGCACTGATGCGGAAAACAAGGTGCTCAGGAAAAGGGTAATCATTCCTGAAAACAGCCGATCGGCCTGCTTTTATATAAGAGGCTATATTGAAAAAGGGAAAAGTTACAGGGTCGGATACCTCACGGGAAGAGGTTATGCACGCCGGGGATATTACAGCACCGGCGGCATGGTTACCAGGCCCGAACAGGCGGAGCCGGTGCCCTTTAAAGGCTCTCGGCAGAAACCCGTAAATCTGGTATTGATCACGTCTGAAAACAACGAAAAATCCCATATTCCTGAGGGAAACTGGAAAGGCGAATATTTTCCAAACAGGAACTTTGAGGGCCAGCCGTCACTGGTGCGCGATGACGGTGAAGGGTTCCTTGAATTCACCTGGGGTAACGAATCTCCCGATGAGCTGATGCCAAATAATAATTTTTCCGTGCGCTGGAGCAGGAAGCTCGAATGTAAAACCGAGGGGACCTATGTTTTTACCGCCACCGCGGATGACGGCGTGCGCCTGTATATTGACGATAAAAATGTCATTGACCAATGGATTGATCAAGGCTCCACGAGCTACACGGCCCGGGTCAGGTTGAACAAAGGGATACATTCAATACGAATAGAATATTATGAAGCCACAGGCTGGTCTTTATTAAAACTTCAGTGGAGATTGGAACCCTGAATCATGAGGCGCCAGGGAATGATGTAAAAAAGGCTTGACTTGGGGTAAAAATGCCGATGTTTACAGTAGTGGGCATATACGTTCGCGCCCCAATTATAAACAATAAGGCTATATTCATGAAACCATTAGAAGGTAAAATCGACGCGACCGGGCTCAAGGTGGCAATCGTCGTCTCCCGGTTCAATGAATTCATAACCAACAAGCTTCTCGGCGGTGCCATGGACTGCCTGAAGCGGAACAACGCCGACGAGGACAACATCACCGTTGCCTGGGTGCCGGGCGCTTTCGAGATACCGGCTGTTACGCGGGTCCTGGCTTCTTCCAATAAGTACGATGCGGTCATCTGCCTCGGTGCGGTTATCCGGGGCTCCACGCCGCACTTTGACTACGTGGCGGCGGAAGTTTCCAAGGGAATCGCCAGCATCAGCCTCAATGCCAGGATTCCCGTCATCTTCGGGGTCCTGACAACCGATACCATCGAGCAGGCCATCGAGCGGGCCGGCACCAAATCGGGAAACAAGGGCTTTGACGCGGCCATGTCAGCCATAGAAATGGCGAATCTCTATAAACAAATAGGATAATGGGCCATAGAAGAAAAGCCAGGGAATACGCCCTCCAGGGCCTGTATATGCATGAGTTATCGGCAACCCCTGTTGAAACCCTCACCCGGCTCGAATGGGTCGAGAACCAGATTCCCGATCCCATCCGCGAGTTCGCCGTCACGCTTATCGAAGGGTCCATTGCGAAGATGGCTGAAATCGATGAACTGATCGTCAAGTACTCAAAGAACTGGAAATTCGAGAGACTGAGCGCGGTGGACAAGTCCATCCTCAGGATCTCCATCTATGCCATGCTCTTTCTCAAGGATATCCCCGTTATCGTTACCATCAATGAAGGCATCGAACTGGGGAAGATTTACGGCGGAGAAAGCTCCGGCCAGTTCATAAACGGCATCCTTGACGCTGTGCGAAAGCATGAGCTCAAAGGGGAGGAACAGGACAACCCGTGACACAGGATAAAAAAAACACCCTTCCACCGGAAGATCTGGTCACTCCGGACGACGCCTACCTTGAAAAAAACAGGATAGTCGGCATCAGGGCCGAAAATGAAGAGGAAACGTACCGGCGTTCCAGGCCAGCCGAACCGTCAGAATCCCCGGATAAAAAGAAATTCGACAAGAAACCCCTTATCATCATTTCAATTGTCGCCGCGGTGCTGATAATCGGCGTCCTGGTACTCACACAGTTCGTGTACAAGAAGCCGACGCTCTTCACGCCGTCGGGAAAGGACACCAACGCGCCCTTTGACGGGGCCCGGAGCGTCGACAACCTGACTTCGGACAATCCCGGCATCAAGCGGGGCAAGGAAAGCTATGCCCGGGGATACCTGACCGACGCCGTCAGCGAGTTCAACGCCGTTGTCGAATCGGACGCCGCGGACCGCGACAAGGCCATCGCCCTCACCTACCTGGGCATGATCAGCGACGACAAGGGCGAATATGACAAGGCTGTCGAGTTTTACAACCGCGCCCTGACCTATGACAAGAAGAACCCGGACATATACAAGAACCTGTCCCTGGCCTACCGCCGCAAGAAGGACTTCACCAAGGCCCTCGAGGCTGCCGAGCAGTCGGCCTCCTTAAATGCCGACGACACCGAGGCGAAAACCCTCATGGGCAATATCTATTTCGAAACCGGGAAGTACGACGAAGCCATAGCCGCCTACCGCGAGGTCCTGGACAAGACGCCGGACAACGCCCGCGTCCTCTACAACATGGGCTCGGCCCTGATGCAGAAAGGGGACGAGTTCGCGGCCATCGAATATTTCAAGAAGGCCGGCGCCGCTGACCGGATCGGAGAAGTGGCCCACAAGGCCTATTCGCGCCTGGGCGTCATCTATACCGAGCGTAAGGACTTCGCCGAGGCCGAGAAATACCTCAAGGAAGCCATCGCCATAAGGCCCAACGACGCCATGAACCGGTACAACCTGGGCATCGCCTACCTGCGGCAGAAGAAGACCGCGGAGGCCATGGAAGAGCTGTCGAAGGCCGAGTCGCTGGGCGAAAACGATGCCGCCATGCTGGAAGGGATCGGCGAGGCCTATTTCTCGATGAAGAACTACGACAAGAGCCTCGAGGTGTACAACAGGGTCAGGAAGACGAACGAACGCAACGTCAAGATACTGTCCCGCATCGGCGAGATCTACTATGAAAAAGGCGAACTGGACAATGCCTACGAGCTGTTCCGGAAGATTACCGTACTCGAGCCCGCTACGGAAAACGCCCGCGTGGCCTACCTGAACATGGGCAACATCCTGGACGACGCGCAGCGCTACGAGGAGGCGATCGAGGCCTACCAGAAGGCGCTTTCGATCAGCCCCAAGGACGATTCGGTGTTTTACAACCTGGGCATCGCCTACAAGCACGCGGGCAAGCCCGAGCTCGCCATCATGGCCTGGAAGAAGGCGTCCGAGCTCGACACCAATGACCCGGCCCCCATGGTCGCCATCGCCGACTACTATTACGAGCAGGGCCATTACGACCTGGCGGAGACCGAGTACCGGAAGATCACGGTGCGGTGGCCTGAGATCCAGGAGCCCCACTTCAAGATGGGGACCATGTACTACAAGCGGGGCAATTTCGATTACGCGATGAACGCCTTCAACAGGGTCATCGAAATAGATCCCCTGTCCGACCTGGCGCGGAAGGCCCTGATAAACAAGGCCATACTGGTATCAAAAGACGCGAAAAACAAGGAGAGCATGGAGAAGGCGATGAACCTGGTGCAGAAGGCCCTCCTCATGAAGCCCGAGGATAAGAACGCCCTCCTGGCCCTGGGGATCATCTACATGAAAAAAGAGATGTACGACAACGCCACTGACACCTTTTACCAGGTCGTCAAGGGCACCAGCGACAGCAAGCTCGTCGCGGACGCGTATAGCAATATCGGCAAGTGCTATTTTAAAAAGCGCCAGTACAAGAAGGCCCTCCAGGCCTTCACCAGGGGCATTGACGAAGACCCGGCGAACGAAGAGCTGCGGATGAACCGCAAGGCCGCGTCGCAGGCCTATGAAGCGGAGCTGAGCAGGGAGTGATGGTGCGGGCGGATCGCAATCTACTTCAAGATCTTGAAAAGAAGAGCCTGGCGCCTTACGCCGCCCTTTCTTCAGCGTCGCGGGGAAGGATTTTCAAGGAAAAGCCCCATCCCTACCGGACCGAATTCCAGCGCGACCGGGAACGCATCATACACTCCCGCGCCTTCCGCCGCCTGGAATACAAGACCCAGGTGTTCATCAACCACGAGGGGGACCATTACCGGACCCGCCTTACCCACACCATCGAGGTGGCCCAGATCGCCCGGAGCATCGCCCGGGCCCTGCGGCTTAACGAGGACCTTGCCGAGGGAATCGCCCTGGCCCACGACCTGGGGCACACGCCCTTCGGCCACGCCGGCGAGCGGGAGCTGAACGCGCTCCTGGCCGACCACGGCGGGTTCGAGCACAACCGGCAGAGCCTCCGCGTTGTGGATGAGCTGGAAAAGCACTATCCCGACTTCAACGGCCTGAACCTCACCTGGGAGACGCGCGAGGGCATCATCAAGCATTCATCGGCCCACGACCACCCCGAGTTCAAGGACTTCTCCCCCGGCACCCAGCCGTCGCTGGAGGCGCAGATCATTGACCTGGCGGACGAGATCGCCTACAACAACCATGACCTGGATGACGGCCTCTCGTCCGGAATCCTCGCGGCCGGGGACGTGAAAAAGCTCGCCCTCTGGAACATGGGCGAGGAGCGCTATAACCGTGAGGCCAAGGGGGACCCGAAGATCCGGCGCCAGGGCATCATCCGGTCGATCATCGACCTCCTGGTGTCGGACCTGATCGAGAACACCCTGCACCGGATCGGGCAGTCCTCGATAAAGAACTATGCCGACGTTATCAGGGCCAAAAACAAGACCGTTGCCTTCTCCCGCAAGATAGAAACGGCAAACACCGAGCTAAAGAAATTCCTGATGGAAAACCTCTACCAGCACTACCGCGTGGCGCGCATGACCATCAAGGCGGAGATGGTGATCCGCGACCTGTTCCAGATTTACACGACCCATCCGGACACCCTGCCGGAGGACTACCAGAAGAGATACCCAAAAGACGGGGTGGTCATCACGGCGCGGGACTACATTGCCGGCATGACCGACCGTTTTGCCCTGGAAGAACACCAGAAGCTGACGGACCCGATGATTCGGGTTTAATCGGGGTAGTGCGAACGCCCTGTAACCGATTGCCACCAGTTTCCATTGGTGTCAGAGCAATATCCATTACAACTCGTGGTTATTAACTCTTTTTAACTCTTTTGGGTCAGAGTAACCGTCATTTAATCGATTGTTACAGGTTACTAGGAGTCTGGATGGCCACGATTGCGATCGAATGAATTCATTTTTTCTGACGCTTTTGATCTTTTGGTCATTTTTTTGTTGCGCTAAATCTATCGTTTCACTCACCGATACTTATCGTTTATCATGGTGTCAGAGTAACTTCCATATCAACGAGCATATAATTACAACCGGGGGTCAGAGCAAATACCATTACATTCGAAGTTATCGGTTGACCGGGTGAAAGCGGGGTCAGACAACCGATTCAATGTCTCTATACCCGGATCATCCCTATCAGAAAAATAGTAGACACATTGAATATATTTCTATTCATGAACATCATCTTTGTTGACTATTCCGGAATAACGCAATCCGGTACCAAGGAATAAGGATGGAATAATGGATAATGACTTCCCTGAAATCCCTGAAGAAATAAAAAAGCTCTTTGAGAAAAAAGAACTGGATGATGATATCCGTCTCGACAAGGACGGCAATTGGCTCCATAACGGCGAGCCCTTCACAAATAAAAAGATCATCGATTTTTTCAACCGATCTATTAATGTAACACGTGACGGCACCTATGTCATCCATTACGGCGAATACACCTACCCGATCACCGTTGAAGATGCCCCCCTCTTCGTGACCGGAGTCTGGTTCAAGGGTTTTGGAAGATATGAAAAAATCACCATCAACCTGACCAACGGCACAGAGGAACTGCTTGACATCCATTCCCTTTATTATAAAAATAAAACGATGTATTGTCGCGTATTCGGTGGAAGGATGATAGCCCGGTTCAGGAATTCGCCGTTTTACCATCTGATGGAGCGGCTGGATGAAGTCGACGGGCAATTTTATCTCACCCTTTGCGGCGAAAAAATCCATATCAAGCAGGACTTATAATGAAAAAATTCATTTACCCACTTCTCGCCCTGGCCATTGCCGGTGCCGTATTATCCGGGCTTCTACTTATCCAGCATTACTACCCTGAGGTAAAATTCGGTATAGTATCATGCGGTGAAGGGATAAACAATCCATGTCAATCCCTGGCCCAGTCAGGTTATGCGACACTTTTCAAGATTCCCATAGCGGCCTACGGCCTTCTCTGGTACCTGCTGGCAATGTTCATCCTCCTGATAGCGGACTATGCCGAGGGCCGCTATCACGCCTACGCCCTTGCGCTGATCCTTCCCCTTTCCGCTGTAGCGGTCCTTGCGGACGCGGTCCTGGGGATTATTCTCATCATTACCCATCTTTTATGCAAATTCTGCATCGCCACATATCTGGTTAACATCGGCATACTGGCACTGGTTATCGTCTGGTACCGGAATGCCCGAAAGGACGGGCAGATATCCCTTCCGGGGATCTATCGTGAACTGCTGCTGCCCAAAGAGCCATCCCCGGACCGCAAGGCCTTCTATTCTTCCTTTGTGCTCTTTATTTTCTTACTCGGTTTTGCCATTTTTTCAACATCCTACATACTAAGAATGAAAACCGAAAAGGCCCGGGTCCCGGATGACAGGGCCGCAGCATTCATTACAAATTTTTACAAATCCCCGGTGGAGAAATTAAACCTCCCCGATACGGGCATCGTCCTGGGCAACCCCAAGGCCGACCTGACCATTGTGGCTTTCACGGATTTCCTCTGCAGCGCCTGTTATGAGTTTTACAAGATGGAATCAATCCTCTTTGCAAAATACAAGGACCGCGTCAGGACCGTGTATTATAATTACCCGCTCGACCAGGGGTGTAACCGCGAAATGAAACGGACCGTGTATGCCAACTCCTGCATTGCCTCCAGGGCCTTCATCGCAGCTTCTGACTCAGGAATACTTGATGAATACATCCTGAAGCATTTCGCTGACTACCAGAACACCCATACCAGGTACAGCCCGGCACTGGCGCTCACGGCATTCAACCAGATCAGGGCGAGTGACCGGAAGGGGCTTGATGAACGGCAATTTCTGGCAATGATGAACTCGGAAGCAACAACGCGCAAGCTCGACGACCACATACGGCTGGCGAAGGAACTCCGCGTTGATGCCACCCCGACCATATTTATCGGAGGCAGGAGACTGGTGGGTGTACCCCCGGCGGAGATCATGGATCGGATAATTCAGACTGAACTGGCCAAAATTAAATAATTACATCAACTCATAGGGATCGATATCAATCTCAAGATAGACATCCCTTCCTGCAACAGCGCTCCGGGAGGCGGCTATTACCTCCTGGAGGGTTGTTACATTCCCTGACTTTATGATGATATGGTGGCGATAATTGCCGCCGATCTTGCCAAAAGGCGCCGATGATGGGCCCAGGACGCTGATACCTTCCCTGATCGGCTTGACCTGCTCATCAATGGCCTGCTTCAATGCGTTGATCGAAGCGATCACTCTATCCTCGTTGCTTCCCCGCACCAGGAGCCGCGCCATCCTGGTAAAGGGCGGATAATTGAGCATCCTACGAACTTCCAGCTCGGAACGGTAAAACCCGTAATAATCGTGATTTCTGATAAAACGGAACAGCGGGTTCTGATCGTCAAGGGTCTGGATTATGACCTTGCCTGGAACGTCGCCGCGGCCGGAACGGCCGGCAACCTGCATGAGCAGCGAGAAAATTCTCTCGGTCGACCTGAAATCAGGCAGGTTCATGCCGATATCAGCCAGGACCACGCCGACCAGAGTAATATTGTGGAAGTCGAAACCCTTGGCCACGAGCTGGGTTCCCACGAGGATATCGACTTCGCCCCGATTCATCCTTTCGATCAGCTCCGGCACAGTGTCTTTTTTCCGTGAACTGTCCTGATCAAGCCGGAAAATGGAAAAATCCGCGAACTCCTTCTCTATAATCTCTTCCAAGCGCTGGGTTCCAGAGCCAACTTTATCAATTTGCTCTGACCCGCACCTTCCACATATCGACGGCACAGCCTGCTGGTACCCGCAATAATGGCACAGCATACGCCGATCCTTATGGTAGTTCATGCTGATGTTGCACTGGGGGCACTCTACTGTCCAGCCGCAGCTATTGCAGATAACGATAGGTGCAAAACCGCGCCGGTTAAGAAGGTAAATAACCTGCCGCTTAGCATCAATAGCGCGTTTTGTCTGTAATTTAAGAACCGGGGATATGACATGCTTCGGCTTGGTGGATTTGATTTTTACAATATTGACCTCCGGTAAGGATGCATTCCCGTATCGGTTTTTTAAAGTATGAAGCTTCATAACCCCCTTTTCGCAGGCATAGAGTGTCTCCACTGCCGGCGTTGCCGACCCCATGACAACAAGGGCCTCTTCCGCTCTGCTGCGGTACAGGGCGATTCGACGGGCATTATACCGGGGCGTGCTGTGTTCCTTGTATGAACCATCATGTTCTTCATCGATAACTATCATGCCAAGCTTGGGGCACTGGAGAAATACAGCAGAGCGTGTTCCAACAGCAATGTGGGCTTCACCCCGATAGAAACGCATCCAGTTGTAAAGACGTTGATTCGGGGTAAGATGGCTATGATAAATGATAAGATCATCACCAAAGACACCGTAGAGTCGTTCGAATATCATGGATGAGAGGGATATCTCTGGTACCAGGTAAATCACAGATTTGCCCTGTGTTATTAATCTCTTTGCTATTTCTATATAAATCTCCGTCTTCCCACTCCCCGTGATTCCAAAGATCAGGTGGGTCAGAGTAACAGTACCGGATTCAGTCATTATCTGATCCAATACCAGTTTCTGTTCTTCATTGAGAACTAATCCCTGGCGGTTTTCTGACTTTTTAAATGGTATTGTATACCGTGATGATGGTTTCTTCGCAGAAGGAAGAGCCATAGCAAGTGTTTCGCCAACTGAAGCCAGATAATTAGATGCAGTATAGCGCGCCAGATCCATAAGCCTATCGTCAAAAATCGGCTCATTATCTATAATATCAATGATTTCCTTTACTTTAAAATCTTTCGGCTCATTTTCATGGATTTTTATAACAATGGCAGTTATATTCCTACCGGCAAAATTTACTCTGACACGGCAATACATAGAGATATTAATGCCTATAGGTATGCGATAGGTATAATATTCATCTAGAGGATATGAAATATATACATCTGCGAACATTAGTTAATTTATTCAAAATATTAGATATTTGATCAATAAAAATTGATATACTTAAAAAATAGACAATAAAAAGATTATTTAGGAAAAGTCAATTGTTTCTATTCACATTTATTTAATATTCAATCATCGGAGTGATAATTACAATATTATGAGGATGGTGTCAGAGTAAAACAAAAGCCAGGCAAAAGCATAGAGACGCTATTTCTTAATTAATTTGCTGGAGATTCTCTACATTTTCACTAAGACA